>Ga0209671_1000482_pt1 | contig 26545 bp, 20 predicted proteins | sample WorMetHERISLAND2_2_FD_187401 | JGI IMG/M metagenome (GOLD analysis project Ga0209671, IMG submission 187401) | Marine gutless worms symbiont microbial communities from Max Planck institute for Marine Microbiology, Germany - Olavius geniculatus... | ecosystem: Host-associated > Annelida >...
GAACCTAGTGCTGCCAGGCTTGACTGGCCGACTGGTATGAAGGCGTGATACCTTGGCATTGTACCTTGCTAAGGTTGATCTCATCAGTTGCTAGCTGCCATGATCACGGCGGCTGTAAGAGGCTGCTACCTGCCATAGGCAGGCTCTTACGACAGTCGTGATCATAGGCAATTGGCGGATGCGATCACGAATTCGTGATCATAGCACCGGTCTTATGCGAAATGCGATTAGGCGAAATGCTACGACACCGGTCTGATGTCACTGCAGCCACTGATACTTCGTTGGAAGTCGACGGCCTGGCGAGACTAAAGTGTAGGAGAAAGTTAATTAACTACCTAATACAGCAGAAATAAATAAATTTGGCTAGAGTGAAGAAGATGAAGAAACAAACTGATCCACTGTTATGTGTAGTTGTGCGAAAAAATAGTTCCATTAACTTGCACGTTTGCATGCCATTTAGTGCACATGTATTGTTAACACAGTTCACTTTGTCATTATATTTTGCTGTTAGTTTAATTACTAATATGCTATTTAGTATACATTTAATGCTTGTTTCCACGAACTTCACTTGATGCAACCATTTGCCTATGGCTCAAAGAACTTTACGGGATAAGTAACCTATACACAGTTATGCACAACTGCTGTCAAAATTACTACCTTCACCACAAAATTAGGGTGGGGTCTGGAGAGGGGGCAGCGCCCCCTCCCCAGGAAAATAAAAATGTGATGAATTGTTTCACTAGAACATAAGAACTTGGTTCAGAAAGTGCACTTCAGTAATAAATTATTCAAAACAGCACAGCTCTAATGTGGCGAACCACTTTAGTGCACACAAGATATCATTGCGCTTCGCTACAGTGAATGATGGCGGATTTTAACAATTTTCGATGTAAAACTTCACTCGTTTAATCGTTGTATTACAAATTTGATTAAAAAACGAGCGGAATATGTTTCTTGCTGGTTTGTTCATCACAGTGCTGTATTCTGTCAGTTATTTAGCATTCGCAATCACTGGAAGAGCTGATCGCAAACTACCCATAGTAATGAATAGTTCCCGTCATCTTCACTCGTTCCATAAATTGCACAGTAAGATTTTGGGTTCATGCTGTAAGTTCACGAGCAGGCCATTATGGTCCAATTTTGCCATTGTGCAGCTGAGAGTAAACTGAAAAAATTTTAACGTCTCAGTATTTTGAAAAGATATGAATAAGAATTGTGGTGCTTAATCATCTTTTTATTTCATCTTGTATAAAGAAAGAACGTTGCCCTGCACAATAATTAGTCGTGGTAGATCACCTCACTCTCCACCTGCGCAGATTTAATTTCAGCACCCAGTGCTGGTAATGAGGCATTAGGCCTACGAGAACTCTGAATTAAAGGTTTTCCTAATATTGTTTTTACTTTAGAATTAGTGAATCCATTCACCATCTTTAATGCAGTACTGGTGGCTGTGTGAAATAAACAGTAACGCGGCCCAACTGATTTTAGTAGTCCAATCAGCTGCACTTTAGATCGCCGAACTGCTTTTAGTAAATTCTGATTCTTTCAACTCAGTTCGGCGAACTGACGATAGTAATTTTGGTCGCCAATCTCTCAGTTTCTCTCAGTTCGCCGAACTGACCGTAGCACTGAGCTTACATTACTGATGGTGGGAATGGGTACATTGTGGAATGCGGAATTTCGAAAAGGTGTATTTTGCAGAATTACAATTGTGGAGAATGTTCTTGTTGAGTAAAAAGCGGATCTACGGATTTGGCAACAGGTAAAAGTCGGATGTCGATGCGGAGGACATTCACCTTTTACCCATCGTACTCAGGCATGCCTCTGGACTGATAAGTGGTGTATAACTGTGTATTAATTGTAACTGCCTAGACAAATTCATGATCAGGAATTAGGCTAATGTCTAGGTCTATGCAGAGTGTGAATTGTGAAGAAATTCACAGAGGCAGATTTCTAACGAACACAGCCTTTAAAGCGTCCACTGATCAGTTATTTACGGAGCGAATGGTTAAAAAACTCAACTTTCATGACTAGTAATGTACATGACAACTGTTATTCGCACATCTGCCTTTTACCCAGACATCCGCACTTAACATCGCAAATTTTATCTGCCTTTTACCCGTTGCCGCATCCGCAGATCCGCACATCCGCTTATTACCCATAGCCGTCGAGTTAGGCCCTATGTCAACTGAATAGGTATACAGTCCTACAGAGTGCTCGACCACCATGCCCAGAAGCCTCGTTGTGCTTTGCAAGAGGAGATATTGGGCTAATTTTTATTATTGTTTTGGTAGGTCTACGTTAGCTTGATTTACATAGTGTCAGGCTAATAAGTGACCCACATCAACCTGGTATTTTCTTATCTTGAATCATTATGGCTTACAGAGTCAGAGACCCCATTTGCTTTTTACAGCACTTTGTCGCTGTAATGTTTACAGTGCTGCAGTACGCTGTCTACAGATCTAGACCTTGGTCAACATGCAGTAGCGGTTATTAGGCCTATACCGAAGTATACATGTAAAAATTTGTTTTTAAGGAAGGTCGACTTGACACACATGCAGTGCCAATAAACCAATATATTACTCTACGGGTGCGAATCGTCCAAGGTGTGGGGGCGAATCAGCCAGGGGCGAAAGAGCCAGGAGGCAATAAAGCCAGAGGGAGAAACAGCGAAGAGGCACTGTAACTAAGCTGTAACTTATTAGTTTAACCATCTCTTAACCCAATTTCTAACAGCATTTTCAGAACAGAAAAAGAAGAAGACGCCTACAGATTCACTTTTTACCTGTAGCTTATATCTTGGGATGATGTACGTCATTGTGAGATGGAAGTTGTAGATGATGTAGATGTATTAAGCACACTAGAGATCTTTTTGAGTATGTGCTATATAAATTTATACTTTACTTACGTATTTACTTGCGAGACTGTTACTGTGTCAGTTTTTTGGTCATGATTTGTTCTATTTTTGTAGCTTTACAAGTGAACAATGGCTTCGATAAAAGCTCCTGATAATGTGGTAAGTTTTTGCTGAAAAAATATCTCATGTTATCAGTTTTAGCGAAATGAATTTGTTTAACAGCAGTACAACTTTATTTTGCCATTAAGTCAGTTTAAGTGTATGTTAAACCATGGTCTGGATTTGGATGAGTGAGTGTTGAACATAATGCTTTTCAGACATTGGTCTTAACAGATTTTACGCAGTGGCTGGCAGTCAATTGTGTGGTCTACAGAGTTGTTGGTTTGGTCACATGTGTCTGTGGTTGTCTGCATGTTATCCCACTGTGGCAGATATGATAAGATGTAGGCAGTACAAATGCCAGTGTGGAGTAAGTACATTTTGAATTTTTTACTTCATGCGTGCGTGCCATTGCATGGTATTGAAAATTCTAAATGCGGAATATTGATGAATCACAGCATAGCATTTCTGAGAAAATTAGTGTTCGGAACATAAAGTGTTGACTTTCACAGTGCTTTGATGTATTGCCTTGTGATGTGCAGAGAGTGTTGCAGTCAATACAGAATACATCGGTCAAACCTCAACCAGCGGTCGCTGGTGCTGGCCGACAGCCTGATGAAAATGCCTGTGCAAACTCCGCTGCAAACTACGCAAATCGAGTGCCTGTCTCGGCGAACTCACAGAACGTTGGTAGTAGTTGTGTCGCTGGGAGCACAGGCTGTGAAATGAAACCGAACGAAATGTTCGTATTTTCTTTCAGTTATAATTTTTAAGTAAAAGAGTAATCTCCAAAGAGATGCATAGCTTGGGACAAAATGGAGAAGTTGTGGCAACTGGTTGACGCACGATTATCTGAAAAATTGGCAGGCATTAACATGTTTTATCTGATTATGTGTGCGTTATTTTTCAGTTTTGAGTTACTAATTAGCTGCTGTTACATTAATACACAGGAAAAACAGAGATCTGGACATATGATGGGAGCCAATCAGCTTGTCATTAGGAAAGCGAGCTTAATGTGGTTTAATGTGGGGTAATAATATGGACAGTCACGATTTATCCAACATATGATGTGCAGAGTGTAGTCTGCAGGAAATAGGCTGCTGGGCGTAGTTCAAACAAGATGTGGTGGGAAACAATTTGTAGCCCAGTCCTGACAGTATCCTTGCATTGTTTAATTCATCGATTGATTGCATCGATGCATCATGAGATGTCACAAAATTCAGTGCTTTAGCACGGACATCATGAATATTCATGTGCATTGATGCAGTCAGTTGATGAATTAAACAACGCGAGGAGTGCCCACGTAATCAGGTTAGGCATGAGTTCAGGTTGAAGACAAGAATACAAGTAGCTGCTCAAGGCTTATGTGGAAAAAGACCATCAGAATTGTGTGGCTATTATTGATTGCAATCCCCGAGTCCTGGGATCCCGGTCGTTTTCGCCAAGCGGCGTCCCAATCCCGGAATTTTGGGATTACAAAAATTTTGTTAAAATTGTACTTTTTTGACAGTCATCGTCACTCCGTACAGTTCAGAAATACCTTTCGTAGGGGCCTACACGTCATCCTGTGCATCAAATAAGTCAGTTGGGGATATCAAAATGATGACCAATCTAAGTCTAATCCCGAAACGGGATCTCGCAATTACAAATTTCTCAATCTCGAATCCCGGGATTGAGTATTCAATCCTGGGATTGCAATCACTAATGGTTATGTGATAGGTGTGTGTATTGCATTGTTTGGTGATTTAATGATTGTTAGGAATACACGTGAACAAGAATGCCTTTGGTTCACTTAACTCTTGGGAAATATCGGTTAACCTAAGTCACTTCAGGAAAATATGCCTGCGAATCAATAACTAAAAGCAATGTGTAATTTTAAGGTCTTGTAGTCCCATAGTGGTCATGGATATAACAATAGCAGCAGCAGTGTTGTCAGTAATGCAGTTTCATTGTCTTGTTGCAAGTTTTCTGATGTTTGCAATTTTCCAGGAAGAAATGGTATCTCGAAGACTTTGAGATTGGTCGTCCGCTTGGCAAAGGCAAATTTGGAAACGTTTACCTCGCTCGCGAAAAGAAAACTAAATTCATTGTAGCTCTAAAGGTAGGCATATATAAGTTTATTGTTTGTTTTTTTTTATTTTGGTTGTTTTGTTTAATGTTATAATTTTAGTGGTTCAACATCCGAAAAGGGCATGCTTTAGATCATTGGCTTTGATAAATGTTCACCCCTCGCTGTTGATCAGTGTGTGACCTAACAGCTGACACTAAAATGTTAACGGTATGGTGTTACATTTTTACGTGCAACAGCAGCCAATGCTGTAGTGCATCTTAGCCATCGCAACTCTGTCTGTCCATCTGTCACACTGGTGGATTAATCTAAAACATTGCAAGCTAGGATCACCAATTCTTCACCGTCGGCTGCATGGAAGACTAGTTTCAGGAATCGTAAAGCTTTTCCATAAATTCCAACAGGGTCACCTTGAACAAGAGCACTAAATGAAAGGGTGTGGGAAAAATTTGTTATTTTCAGCTGATGTGGCATTGCCAAAGCGAGATAGGTGGTGCCCTCTGGTGAGTACAAGTAAAACACTATACATATTTAGCCGCCAAGCGTATGGCGCCCTCTGGCGACTGATTTTGTTTTACTGTGTCTACGAATCACTAGCATACGACGGTGGACCACTGCTGAACGTTCCCCTTTGCGTTAGCAAGGCTTTTCTTGTTTATGAACAATGAGTCATTTTTACGCGCGAAAGCAGCTACTGCTTTCAGTGCGTCTTAGCCATCGCAATTCTGTCTGTCCGTTCATTCGTCTGTCACACGAGTGGATTAGTCAAAAACAGTGCAAGCTAGGATCACCAAATCTTGGCCGTCGGGTGCCTGGAAAGCTCTAGTTTCAGGAACCATAAAGCTTTTCCATAAATTCGAAGGGCGTTACCCCGAACGAGGTTGCTAAATGAGAGGGGGGTGGGCGAAATTTGCGGTTTTTGGCCAATAAGTCGCTGTATCTCGGTAACTGTGCGAGATAGGGCCTAGGTTACTGTTAATCGCTAATGCTAAGTGGTACACTGGCTCTCGATTGGCGCCGAATTTAATGACCTTGAATGACCTTTTTATTGATTTTTTTGGTGATTTCGATCTGTGACACAGGTCTATATTATTCACAAGGTGGCGCCACGAAACTATCGTAGAGAATTTGGTAAATTCGTATATTAACATAGTGTGAACATTCCAGTTTCTCAGCTAAACTACTGTACCGGAACTGCTATAGGCTTTCGCGCATCTCATGAGCATTAGCTCAAATTTCTTGTTCATCTTAACCCAGAAAAACCTAATGGCTCTGTTTTCTGCCAGTTTACTGAGTATTATCATTTTGTTTCTGCTTGTTGTATTTATGCTGTTGGAGAGATTGCAATGCTTTTTATCAGCAGGATATTTACTTACAAAAATTTAATAATTGCAAATAATCATGCATCTGTTTTTATAGATATTTTTTGTTGTGCTTAATCTGCAGACTACTTTACACTTTGTGACTGATTTAGTGCTGAATGAATGTTGCCATCAAGTTTATTTACGTTTTTATTTCACAATTTAGTTTATATGCATTTGAATATTTGTAGCTTCATGTTGTTTGTGCCTGCAGGTGCTTTTTAAATCTCAGTTGCAAAAATCCGCTGTGGAACACCAGCTTCGGAGAGAAATAGAGATTCAGTCACATCTACGGTATATGTCCATTGCTACTGGAATGTTTAATACTGTTTGGTTGCCGGTCTGTCATGTATGCTTGCTAATATGCTTGCTGGCATGGTGTAGTGGTTATGTATTGTGTTTGATCACTGAAGTTGTGCCAGGCTCGGTTTGTACTTTGATTGCTACCGGTTTGCGAGCAGATTAACTGTCTCAGTATGTAACCAACTACATAGGTCAACTCAGCCTTCTGCCCTCCGTGGGATGGTAGTATGACTCAGCTTCTTACGCACAACAGCAGCTACTGCTGTAGCCATCACAATTCTGTCTGTCTGTCCGCCCATCTGTCTGTCCATCCGTCTGTCACACAGGTGAATCAGTGAAATGTATCGGCTACCTGGAAGACTGTAGTTTCAGGAACTGTAAAGCTTTTCCATAAATTCGAACGGGGTCACCCCGAATGAGGGCGCTAAATGAGAGGGAGTAGGGAAAATTTGCAATATCTAGTCAATGCGGCGTTTGCTGAGCGAGACATGTCACACCCTCTGGTGAGTACGAGTAAAACACTATAGACACTATAGCCGCTTGACTTCTGGCGTCTGACTTAAACTTTATTTTACTGGAGTTTCAAACATGTACTGCAGCTGTTGCACGTTCCCGTTTGCATTAGCTGGGCTTTTTTGTTGACTTTTGGTACTAGTGAACGCATACTGGTATAGGCGTCTTCTACGCAGATCTATGGCTTAAGTCAGTCGGCATGATCCAAAGTTCGTTGGCCATCCAGCGCTGTTTTAACTGATACAGAATGTAGTGTTAGCCTATTGCTAATAATTTGTTGTTGTCATTAATTGCTGCTGCTGATGTGTTCTAGGCATCCACACATCCTGCGTATGTATGGCTATTTCTACGACGATACTCGCGTTTATCTCATTTTGGAGTATGCTCCGAAGGGCGAACTGTATAAAGAGCTGCAGAAGAATGTGAAGTTTAATGATCAACGCACAGCAACAGTACGTCATACTGTACCAGTTACATATATATTGTGGAATAGGCAATAGCTAATGTAGTATCTTGTTGCCTTTTAGATTAAATTCTTATTGTTGTTTATAACATTTTTAATAGTCACCTTTTTTCATGTAAGTTATTTTAGTGTTTGCACATTTGTGAATGAGTGTTTTTATTACCAATTTACCATTTTTCGTGCCATATTATGCTGCTTCTCTGTAGCTCTTTATAACTTTGATGAAGTGTATATGTCAGTTGTTTAGCTTTCACCTTGTGTAATTTAGAGTTATATGGTGGCAATATTTTTCAAGACAAAATCCACAAAATTCTTTGTTCATTATATGTTGTTGTAATTGTGTTTCATCCAAGTTTGATTATATCATTTACCAACCTCCTGAGGGCATCCAGATATAGCATGGAAAAATGCTAGATACTGGCTTTAAAAGTAGGAATTATAAGGGTTCTCAGCATGTGAAGATAAATAACCCAGCTGATTAATGATAGATGATAGTTGATTTCCGATAGGAATCAGTAGTTGGCTCAGCTAGTTTGTAGTTTGTTTCAAACAGAATGTTTAGCGTAGTTGTGTTTAATGTTTTTGAGTCATATTTTTGGTAAAAAAGGCAAACCAGGCCGTGCCCAATCAGGAGCATAGGTGGAGTGCTCATCTCCCATACGTTGGCCGTTGAGCCAGTAGGTGGATAGACCACTGAGTCCGTGACGCATGGCCAGTGCAACGCCAGACTTACGGTTACTTTCTTAGCTGCTGAGCATCTCCGCCCTTTGACTGGTACCGAATTATACAGTTTGGTGAACAGAGGCATATGTGTGAACAGCTTGCCCAAGATTGTTACCTGGCAGTGCCCCGGCTTGGAGTTGAACCTCAACCTCATTGTTACAAGTTTGGCACGTTACCGTTACACCATTAAGCCACTGTACTCACCATTAACATGTTTAAACTGTTGTGATCTGTGTTTCTGTGTTGCAGTACATATTTCAGCTGTCCGATGCACTGATGTACTGTCACTCGAAGAAAGTTATTCACCGTGACATTAAGCCGGAAAACTTGTTGCTTGGCCTTCACGGAGATCTGAAGATTGCCGACTTTGGCTGGTCTGTGCATGCCCCGTCATCCAGGTCAGTTCACCACAGATTGTTGTTCCCATTCTGCTTGGCTTATGAGTAGGGCCTATATTTTTCCGTGGTAAATTTTATCAAATTCCGCAGGCCAGCTCGCAAAATACCGTGGCTCACTGCGGCAAAATTGTCTAAATTCTGCGGCTTCCTGTGGCCTTTGTTTGTGCTGGCATGGCGTTCAGTTGCGCTACAAATTATAGACCAGCTGAGAATCCTTGCATGCACACTGCAGTGATGCCACGTAGTGTCAAATAACATTCGCCTTTGTTGTGTTTTCGTACAACTTGTTCTACTGTTTCTGTCCTAAACATTTAATGTCTGTAGATCAGCGTATGATTGTGTTTAGACGTACAACACTGTGTGGCACACTGGATTATCTGCCGCCGGAGATGATCGAGGGCCGAGCCCACGATGAGAAGGTTGACTTGTGGAGTCTTGGGGTCCTCTGCTACGAGTTCCTCGTTGGCAAACCTCCGTTTGAGGCCGAGGGTAACACTGCCACATACCGCCGCATTTCAAAAATTGATCTTCATTTTCCACCACACGTCTCTGATGGTGCAAAAGACCTTATTGGCAAAGTATTAATGATATATTCTGCATAAGATGTTACAGTTTAATTATATGTTTCTCCAAAATGTTTCAGAATATTGAGAGTAAAGCTTATTTGTAATTCTAGTATCTGTAACAAACAGTATCCTGCTCATACCGCTGTTATCTTGCAATTGAAGTTTAGTCAGTAAATAACTGAAGCCAGAAATGCTCTAGACAGATATTGGTAGTCAAATCAACTACTGCCATTTGTATTCTTACCATGTGATGAATACCTGTGAGCTACATCGTAACAAAATTCAAATACTCCAGTCCACGCAGTATTTGTTGCTATACATATGCATTGATTGACTGATTGAACGAGTTGTGTCGAATCGTTAAAGTTACTGCATGGTGGGCCCCGTTAGTACTTGGATGGGTGACTATCAACCAAAACAGTATAATACAGTATTCGTTTAATTCCAGTGTAGACAGACTGCTACGAAGGTTACAATAATTACGCTAGTATGAACAGTGTGTAGGTTATAGGATCACGGTGAAACACAGTAGAATAGGATATGCAGTTTAAAAAATCTAACAAATAGTAAAATAAAGTACAAAGTATAATAAAATAAGTGTCGTAAATGATAATGCTGATAAATATCTTTAAAAAGCATCCTGGATTAACGTGCAATGTTAGATCATGCCGTCTTTGCCTTAGGTTGTAGTCGTGCGCAGTTCTTTCTGGTAATAGTTTATACAGTACATGATTTTCGTTGTTCATAACATTTCGAAAAAGACTGTCATCACTGTCACTGACAAGTTCAGTCGCTGTATTACTGTCAGCACTGTAAAAACCACTCTGCACACCGCGATGGATAAAAGCTTCAATACGTTGACGCTTGACGATTTGCAGCACTTGTGAAACCCCACCATGCACTGGACGCATACAAGATCTTCTGCAGAACAGCTGATTTGTAGATGACTTGCAGTGCGTCATTACTCATGTTGTGGCACCACAATGTTCTTACAGCATGAATTGACTGAGCACACCTGCTGATAATATCACTGATGTGCTCACTGGCTGACATGTGGTTAATCAATGTGACTCCCAGCATCTTCAATGACGTCACTCTGGTAGTGCTGGTGGATGACTGACTCGATTACTACTACGTTTTTCTGTGAAAATCATTTTGACTGACTTTATTCGGTTAAAAGTCAGCTTCTTGGCTGCAGTTCAGTGTTCTCAACCTCAGCATTCCTGGTATGTGAGTTTGCGGTTGGCATGATGACGTAGGTATCGTCGGCGTATTTGCAGATACAGTTACCCGGTGTGACTGCTACCAAATCGCCTGCATTGATGACGTGAGCCACCGGGCCAACCGCCGAGCCTTGTACTATACTGGCCGATATGGACTTGTTGGTCGAGGTGGCATCGCCGTGTTTAGTGCTATGGGAATGGTCGGAGAAGAAATGTACCAGCCAGTTGTAAACCGAGTCGGGAATATCTAGCTGAGCCATCTTTTCCAGCAGCATATAGTGACGTACGGTATCAAATGCTTTACTAAAGTCTAATGCAATGACAGACACGTATGGGTTGTCAGCTAGAAGATCAGTGACGGATTGTAGGATGTATGTTAGAGCAGCAGTGGTGGAGCCTGTGGGTCAGAAGGCATGCTGGTCTGTAAAATCAAGAGCTGGAGGCAGAGTTAGGAGAGTTGAATATAAAAATTCTTTCTTAACAATACGTTCCATGATCTGAGTGGGAACTGGTGTAATGGATATTGGTCTGAAGTCTGAGTGGTTAGTGGGAGTGGCTACTTTAGGTACAGAACATATAGAAGCTTGCTTTCACTGCTGTGGGACTATGGTGTTAGACAGATGAGTTAAACAGCCGTGCCAGAGGTTTGCAGAACACAGGTGCACCCAGCCGAAGATACCATGCAGGCAACTGATCTAGACGGTGGCGGTAGCACGGAGACCATCGAGAATTTTAAAGATGCGCTATTCCAATATGATCTCAGTGTCATTGGCAGGTACTGTATACTTCCGCTTTGGGGGTTGGAATCCGTGGTCAGTAGAGATGTGGGCATAATGCGTGTTTAGTGACTGCCGTGATGCAGTGGACAGCACCAACACACCGACCATGAGCGGTCAGCTGCCACACGGCCTTCCACATGTCCCTGGAATTAATCCTGCTAATATGGCTGAGGCATGACTTGCTGCATCTAACAATGTTTTTGCCGATATGTTCTGCCAAAACGATTGCTTTCTCAACATGCCGCAATCTCATGAGTCGGTTCTCGCGATGCAGCTTGGACTTGATTTCCACAGTGATGTACTGTGGGTCCCTCGAGGTGGCTGATTGTCCACTGAGGACAGAAGTCGTCAAGCAGTCAGAGGACAACATCGTAGGATGTGTCGAACTCCTTCTGTATGTCTGGCTGACTGGACTTGAACTCAAGCGTCGAGATGCAGTTCAGAAACTTGGCATGCTGAGCAGGTGTGATCTTTTGGTAAACTTTCTTCAACGTTTTCTTTCCTGTGACCCTTTGAAAGTCAGCAAATGCGATGATTGTCTTATGATCACTATGTACAACCGACGTCATGACACGGACTTGACGTTGCAGGGTTCGACACAAAGATATGGACAAGTAAACTAGAACCTCACAGATCGTCAGTCAACCTAAGTCCAATTCTCTGCATTATAGTGCTGTCTGTTAACTGGTTAGTCTTCTGCAAGAACTACAGACGCCTTTGGGAAGTCATGGACCAGTTCATCAACACACGCCTCGATGTAGTTGCCGAAGCAAATTAGATTGGCTTAGTCCAGAGGTCGGTGACTGCCTAGCGCTTACACTACATTTATCTAATGAATCTGGATAACTCTCCCAATGGCAGTGTCACAGTGACGGCACCATTAACATTGTCATAGTCATCACTGTATTGCTGTTATTACCAGTGGCTTCTATATCTATACCTGGTGGGCACAGCTTGCGGCCAGTAAAAAATAGGGGGGAGTTTTTGATATAGTTGTAGATCAAAACTTCCCGCCTATTTTTTATTTTCCCCTATTTTTAAAAATTTGCACTTTAAACAGAATGTCATCCCCTATTTTCAGGCTCCCAGTTGATCTGAAATTCCTGAAATTTAACAGTCCTAAAATTGTCTTGAAATCAGCAATTGTCCTGAAATTTTACTCATTTAGTCAGAATGTCCTGATATGGACCTTTGTTATGCTGTCATTACAGCATTGCATTCATTTTGTACTTTACTTAGTTAACAGGACTCTGTCAGTACTTTTGGCTTACCTACTTACTTACTACAGTTTTGCCTTAGTGTGTTCATAACAGTGCCTTAGTAACATTCTACGACCGTAATACTGATCTGCTTTAATGAATAACATTTATGAGGATAGAAAAATTGTGCATTTTCTGTCTTGAGCCTTGTGAAACCGAAAAAAAATGTCCTGAAATTTTGTAAACATTGGATCCTGAAATTTCACTTCTTGCTTCTGGGAGCCCTGTATTTTTTACTTCTCCCCCTATTTTCACCAGGCAAACTACACCGTTAACAAAACTTCCCTCTAGAGGGGACAGAAGCCCAAAACGGAGGGGGAAACTCGTCAGAAATTGGGGGGAACCTCAGCCCAAAACTGGGGGAAGTTGTGCCAGATTTTGATTCCAGATTTGGGGGGATAAAAGCCACTGATTATTACGTGCGATAGTATTAGGAGTAATATGTGTGGTTGTGTATCTGCCATCTGTAGCTGTTGCGCCATGACCCCAGCCAGCGAATGCCGCTACTGTACGTGATGAACCATCCATGGATCAAGAACAACCTCGTCGTTGATCCGACACCCAACAGTCTTGCTGCACAAGGACTCACCAATCTTCCTGCCCAGCCACAGCAGAACGGCAAATGATTTCATTGTTAATGATATCCCTGCTGTGTCTGCCATTTAGCTGTGCTGTTTTTCCTCAGAATTTACACTGTTTGATTTTAGTTCTTTTCTGGCAATTGTCCAGTGTTTCTGCATTGCATATTGTCTGTATGAATTATCGGAAATCAGAATTCTGTCTGTGCTTCTTTGTGGTCGTTCTCAGTTACAAGTATTAATAAGCTTAATTTCTTTTGCTGCGTGATGGGCTGGAAGATATTCGCTGCTGCAGTGAGTGGGTTATTGCCGTTGCTTTCATTTGTACAATAACAACGTTGTTCATAGTCACAGATCTCACTGCTTGCTGTACGTATTGAATTTTGCTGAACTACTTTGATTCGTTACAACCAGTTAACATGAGTCACGTAGTTTGTAGTTTGATATATTCGGACTCCTGTGTATCAAAATTAGGTCGACTGCATTACAGGCGGAAGTATAAGCCTTAGCCAACTAAATGCTGACGCTGAATTAAAGTGCATTTTTTTGTTTTGCACTAATAAATTGCAATGTGTACTTGTAAGAACTTTGTGCCATTTTGTGTTTAGGAGTTTATTGCTGAGTGACTGTACAAATGTTGAGAGCATTGTCAATAGCAGATATCGCTGTGTGTCAGTTGTTTTTAACAATTGAGATAGTAAACTGTACAAATATATGACATCGATCTGATACATAGCTAGTTTTTTTGTCTTTTGTGTTTCTGTAAAGGTTAAACTTACTGTTCCATTATTATGTGTTTGTGTGCATTCCGGCTGGAAAGGCCGTCCCCGAAATGACCTATACTGTGTCAGGTGGGACATTAAACCCTACTCACTCACTGATACATGAAATCATTGCAACGGTTATGAATTGAATGTGTTAATTGCTATAGAGGGTGGCTTGAAACTAATTCAGCCAGTCATAGCTAGATGTATTATTAGAAAGTATTTCATGGTTTGTCTTTGGATTTGGTCCTGCCACATAGCTGGTGTATATTCGTAGTTTTTTATGTTTGAAAATTGTGCGTTGCATGTGAAAACTTCAGAAGTTTGTTTTTGTGGTACGTGTAACGATTTTTAGGCTTAACAAAATTATTATGCTGATTAATCATTGCCATGTGATAAATACAATTTATGACAATACATTTTCAACGTTTGATCATTGATTCTGCATAAGCGCAAGAGGCAGTTTAGTAAGTTCTAGAACGTGTTTCTATTAGAGCGGTCAAAGTGTTAATTTTTTTAATTAACGCGTTATTAGTCCACCCAGGCCCGTCAAGAGGGATAGTAGGAGGTATGTTAACCCGGGTCCCTTAGCATTTGGTGGCCCGCCTGTAGAATATAAAAGTTAAAAACACATTTTAAACGTATAATCAACAATAACTGGCATCATAGCTTGCATAGAAAGCTATTAGCCTATTATCCTGTCGTCCAGTCGTCGGAATAGCTATTTATTTACAGTAGTGATGTTAAGGCAAGTACAGTTTAGTTACTTGAATCATGCGAATGTCAAATAACCGCAGTTTAATGGAATATTGGAACTTTTGCTTCACTGAATTTAGTAAATTAACATAAATTTACATATGTACATTAATTTTTTTAATGCGTATTAATTTATTAACGCGTTAATTAATGCATTAATTTGACAGCTCTATAGTTTCTATGCATCTCTGTTAGCATTGTTGTGCTTGCTAAATGACCATTTGGTATTTGTCCACTGCAGTTATCTGTTTGAACCAGCCTGTGTATTATAATTGAACCTATGTGATGCAATTTGGCACATGTTTACATTGGGTTATATCTGTACTTGTATTGTAACATGGTTGTTAAAACTGTGTCTGTTGCACTGCTTTAATTCAAACATACATTACACAACATTAATTGTAAGTGGCCTGAGCTAAATATTATAATTTAATAAACAGTATTCACCACTTGAGAAATTTAATGTAAGATGTCATGTCACCATTATTTTTTCAAGTTTATTCTGCATGACCAAACAGGGAAAAACTAACTGAACTTTGAACTTTGTTTCTTGGGTTCGCAAAAAGTTGACAGTTTTGTCCAGTTCCGAACACAAAGTTAAGACACTCCAACAGATATCAGTAATTATTACTGTACCAGTAAGATATTTGCATGCTTGAAGGTTTGGTAACTTGTGCTTGTAAGGTATCAAGCACGTATTTTTAAAATATGAAAAAATTCCTTTGCAGAATCTTAGAGATCTAGAAGGATATAGACCCATACAATCGGTGGCAAATGTACTTTCAGGCACCATAAGGTTCCTATACATGGTGTTTAATAAAAAAGGACCCCTATTTGTTTTTTTTCATAATTCACTCATCAAAATATTTAAACAAAATATGGCAGTTGATTAAATATTCTTTGTTAGTCGTAATGTAACAATGACTTGTATGTCACAGGTACAAGCTTGTATTTACTTTATTACTTCTGGTGCTGGCAGTTGCTACCCTGCTCCGATGTTGAAAAATCTGGTTAATTGATGACAAATTTTTCAATTTTAGATTTTTTGCAGGATTTTGAGAGGAGGCATTTTGGGCCGAATTATGGCTTTGGGCCCTAGGCCAACATATTTTGTGGGGCCTTTACACATACAATACAAGTTATAATAAGCCGTCCAAGCAAACTATATAGACCTAAGCATTTTATCAAACAGTGAAAATTTTTAAAAACAATAATTGTATATTTCATTGTGCATAATCACTTAAATTCAGCTATGGTGTATGGGGGAGTGCTGTGAACTCCCGAGCGGGGTCTGGGCCCAGCCGAAATAGAATTTGGTGCATTTTAGCCTTAAAATATGACTTCTGGTGGCAACAATTTTGATTATTTTCCTGAGAATCAACTGACCACATTTAACGCATCTTGGCATGGGCCCCTAAAAGCGCGGGGCCCTAGACCATGGCCTCGCTGCCTATGCATTAATCCGGTCCTGGAGGCATCAAACAAAACTACGAAAAGGGAACGGGTTTGAGGCCCGCATTTGAAGGCCAAGGCCAGAAAAAGTGTCTTCAGTCAAGACTAGTGGTACTCTTCAATGTTGAACAAAACACTTATCACTGGAAAACTGCAGCTGATATTATTCCTCAGTAAGGTACACAGTAGTATTAGAGTCCTTATTTTCATGACTCAGACTCGAAGCTTTGTAACTCAAACCAAATTGATTCATACTCATAATAATGTACAAACATTTGTCATGTTTTTCATTCAGGGTAATCATATTTTATCTGTGCACAAATCTAAACATGTTACTGAAGACAGATTGAATGTGTCTGTGCACACACACACACATATATATATATATATATATACACGGTGAGCCAAAAAACCGGACCTGTTTGAGCGTTGATAACTCAGCGACGGTTACCTGTAGAAAGGCCTGTGATATGTCAAAAGTTTTAGAATGTTGTAGACAAAAGGGCATAAATCTTTATTACCCCTGAAATTAGGCATCTGCTTGCACTCTTATGTGCTTGAGTTCATTGAACTCAAAAACTCTGCCAAAAAGTCCAGATTTAAATTCTGTGAATTATTAAGTGTGGGGGCATTGCAACAGATGGCATGGTCACAAAATTCCAGTAACTGACCAGCTAAAACATGTGCTAATCGAATGCTGGGCTCAGCTGATCCTGAACACACTTGACTGCAGCGATTGATCAGCTGCCTAGTAAGAACTGATGACGGTTATGAATGCAAAAGCTGGGCAACTGCCTATGTCAAATTTTATCTAAACTCAACGTATGTGTTAATGATTGTTGATATTTCACTGTATGCTGAATGACTGAAAATCAACTTAAATTCATGTGTTACTGCCAATTTAGCATGATTTTAGGGGTGGGGCAGATTTATGTAAATCACGCAAAGAATATTTAAATGCTGAGACATGCAAGTTGTACAATTCTGTACACAATTTTGAAACTTGGCATATTACGCGTTTTTCCATCAATAAACATCGCTAAGTTATAAAAGCTCAAATATCCATGTTAAAACCATGTGTTACAGTCAAATTTGGCAGAATTTTGGGGATGACAAATATTTATGCAAATTAGGCAAAGAATATTTAAATGCTTCACTATGCAAATTTGTCATTTATTTTTTACAGCATTCTGAAACTTTTGACATATCACACGTCTTTCTACCACTAACCATCGCTGAGTTATCAATGCTCAAACAGGTCCGGTTTTTTTGGCCCACCCTGTATATCATGAGGATGCAACGGATATCAAGGTTGATATTTCTGGTTGTGCCAGCGTTCGTTGTATATGAACTCATGCAGTCATGTAGAACAGATTCAACAATAAAAGATTATAGAAAACTGAATAGCTATCAAATTCAAAATAACGCTAAGTAGTATTATCATATTGAAAAAGTGAAAAGCCTAAAAGGCCATGATATTCAGACTGACAATAGGCTAACAAGTGCAACTAGAAGGTGCTCATAAGAGTGCATATGACCGCCAATAAGACTGCTGCTACTACTACTACTACTAAAATTAGATTGGCCTCATACAATAACCCGTCCCTCAAAACCCCCTTTTAGATGCAAAGATCTTGGAGATATCCCTTGTACAGGTTGAGTTATAGCCCACTTTGTTTCAAAATTCGTTGCCATGGCAATGGGGGTCGGTCAAGGGTAAATATAAAGAAAGCGGAGGGAGAAGGAAAAGACCACTTCGCACCAGGACAAAGGGAAAAAGAAGTAATGCAAGTAATTTGAGCAAAGCTCATGAGACGCGCAACAGCCTTAGCAGTTCGTATTCGCAGGTTGTCTTGGTTTAGTTCTATCCATTTTGACGCAATTCACTCTTGAAATCTACGCCGCAGCCACAAATTGCAAAAAAAAACACCAAAAACCCCTATTTTAGAAATTCAAGGTCATCGATGTTTACACCAAGTAAAAGCTTGACACTATATTGCTTGTTATGATAAGCAGCATGTCTCTGCTGATCTGCAACCGTTTTCAAGCTACACGAGCCAATAGCGGTAAAATAACTACTTGTAGATTCTTAAAAATGTACGTTCTATGTTAAAAAATGTCATGCGCAAAATGTCCAGGTCTATCTACAGCCATTTCGGCGCAATTCACTCTTAAAATGTGTGTCGCAGCCAAAAATCGCAGAAAAATTCACTAAAAACCCCTATTTTGATGGTTCAAGGTCATTCAAGGTCATCGACGTTGACAGCAATAAAAAGCTTGTTATGATAAGCAGCATGTCTGCACCTATCTGCAACCATTTTTCACACTACAAGAGATAATTGCTGTAAAATGACCACTTTTTAGGGGGGTAGATGTCTTTGACGCCTGCCTGCGCCGGCCTCCTTGAATCTAGGGGGTCGGGACTTAAACGGCTGAAATCTACGTTGAATGCTGAAAATTTCATACGCAGGTTGTCATGGTCTATCTCCAGGCATTTCGTCACAATTCAGTGTTGAAATGTGCGCTGCATCCAAAAATTGCGAAAAATTCACTAAAAACCTCTCTTTGATGGGTTCAAAGTCGTTCAAGGTCATCAATGTTGATAAATCCAAAAAGCCTGTCACCGGTGCTTGTTATGATAAGCAGCATGTATGTACCTATCTGCAATCGTTTTCACATTATTCAAGCCAATAACGGCAAAATGACGTCTTTTTTAGGGGGGGGATACCCCTCTTTGACGTCCTCGTTCGAGGGGAACCCCTGCACCCAGTGGCACGAAATTTTGTCACGATAAACTAGAGATTTTGGGCAGCCCACAGTAAAGATTTTGTGATCCTAGCTCGCACCGTTGTGATACAATTCACGAGTGTGACAGACGGACAGACGCCCAGACGATGGCAAAGACGCGCGAAGCATTCTGCTGTCGCGCGTAAAAAGTAAATATCAGCGTTGCTGCTTGCACTGTAGTCTGACGTCATTGCCATTATGACGTCATGCAGGCTGCATTATGAGTCATCATGAGCACAGACACGGAAATCAGACGAAAACATTACCTCCGCCAGTGTTCAACTATGTTCAACTTGGTGGAGATAACAATGTATACGAAATAATGAACACAGACGTGAATGAAGCAGCACAACACAGACAACAAGACTTTGTGTAAGCACAATTCATTGAGAGCAGAAGAAAAATTAACAAAGCATGTGGTAAGTAGAGATCAAAGCAATAACCATTAAGCTCTAGTACAGGGTCAACAACGAACAGTCAGCGGCTTCATCACGCCAGTTTACTAGAACAAATACAGGTCTGTAAATTGGAAAAAGTGACGACACAAAGATAACCTCACTGACCTACAATGAAAGTAATCCACAAGGCTCATGAAAGAAGTCTAGTATCTGCTCCGCTTCAACCAAAGGCCTGTGAATAAAGACGATAAAATACTGGATACGTCGGACCCTCACATATCGCACACATGACCACTAAACAATAATGGAAGCATTCATCACAACAAAACAAATATAAACGAAAATTAAATAAACATTATTATTATGTAATATATACACTAACAACATAAATATAGAATTATACATGTTTATTATTATTATTATCAAATACTGTATAAATGATCTGTTTCAATATCATCATTTATTATCTGCAATGCAAAACAAATGAACTAGATTCCTGGTGCTGATTAAGATTTTGAAAAGTAAACATACAATAACAGAGTACAGTAAGAGAATGAAATCTTTGGAAAACTTTCTTTACCAAGAAAAGACTTGGATTTTCAAAAATTCGTAAAAGAAAATTTCCTTGGAATTCCTAAATCATCTTGACACAGATGCAAATGTCACGGATATGCCAGTTTGCTACTTTGCTAATGTAAAATCATGCACAATTAAGCAATGTCCCAAACAATCCCAAACTATGCATGCAGAAAATAAACCATTCAGCTTGACACAAATAAATATCAGCTGACTATGCATCGATGCCACAAATGCTATTGGACTAGCTTTTAAAAAACATCAGTGTTGACTAAGCTATAATCACACTATGGAGCACACACATATCGGTGCTTCAACACACTGCAGAAAAATTAGTGAACATCATAATCACTCCATCAATAATAACGTCCAGAAATGCAATATACATCGTGGTCCACAAAAATGTGCCACTTTTATTTTTTGAACAGCTCTGTAAAACATTGGCTGATTTTAATAATTTTTGGCCTGTAACATCGCAAAGAAACTTGACATGAATGACTGTAGCTTTGCCCACCTCACTTTAATACTGTCACTACACTACCTTGTGAAATGTTATTAAACATGCTGTTGGCGAGTTGCATCGACATTTATGTGCTTGCGTTCATGCTGGAGGAAAAATAATTCAAGCACATGCTGTGATAAAAATGATGTGATATGACACTCGTGACTTCTTGATAGACAGCAATGTTTGTTGCTATTCAGTTAATCACTTCTTAGCCGGCTACCCAGTATTAATTCATTGTTGTAAATGGCCAAACTACAACTTCTGCATTTCACAAGGTAGCGTAGCAACAGTATTAATGTGAGTTGGCCAAAACTAGTCATCTGCGCCAAGTTTCTTCTTGATGCTGCGTACCAAACATTATTAAAATCGGCCAATTTTTCATGGAGCTATTCAAAAAATAAAAGTGGCATGCTTTTTATGGACCATCGTGACCTTCATTCAATCGATGTTCTAAGTATCAAATAAGCTGCTAGTCCTTGAGACATAACAATTAAGGCAATAAAAATGAGTTCCACATGTATATACACAGTACACACATAGCAACATGAGACAATAATAATAAACATACACATAGAAACATGGTTCTCAGTTGTGCTGGTCGCTGGACATAAACCTTTGGGAAATGCCATAGTGGTTGAGACTTTTTACACGTAGGATGCCCTTCTTGTCGTTGAGACCATCAAATAACCCAATTAATCATAATCAGTATAATACAGTATTAAAGTAAACACAAACAGCATCATTGGTAAAAAAAATCACGCCAAAAAAGCTCAATAATAATTGTCTCGTGAGTTCAGAGTTGAAATATTATTTGCTGCCGTGAACAATAAACACAAATAAATAATTAAACAAACAATAAATATCTGAATGAGTATATTAGCAGTCTTAATCACAGGCCAAAGCCACCACTAGCATTCACTGCACTTTAACTGGAAAGGATGGCCAGGCTGAGTTGTTGTGCGTGGCTTGTTAAACACCAAGCCGGTTGCTATAGCCAGGAATGTTCAGACATCTCAGCAATGACCCAGTTGAATGTACAATGCCGTTGCTACTAATGCCAAAGTGGATGGCCACAAAAATGCCAAAGAAAACAATGCTAACTGATGTGGGTCAGAGATCACAGCACTAACCCAGCTTAACGTAGAGCAACCTCATTGACGCATGGTGATCGAGACTAAGAAAATGTGTAAAAAAAAATGCTGACAGTGAATAAAACGCTAACTGACGTGGGTCGATATGTGCCTCCACAGCAACGACTTGAGTTCGCTGGCGATGACCGCATGCCGCAGCGGTAGATCTGCTGCCGAAGCATTCAAAGTGGTACATCGATCGAGAAGCCTGGAAACATCAGGAGCGACGACACGCGGGGCCCTCAGAAGCAAATACGGCTCAAGCAGTCTGCAGACTGCGGCAACAGTGGGCTGTGGCAACGTACATGTGTGCGTCCGATCGTCACACAATGATCGACAGTCAGGGGCCACGAGAACGCAGTCAGAGTCCGCGTGACAAGTCCGACTGTCGGCCAACAGCTGGAGTTCGTGGTAAGAGTAGATGTGATCCCAAGTCGTCAGCTCGACGTTGTCGCTGCTGTCGACGCCGAACACTGACGTACTGACATCACACGAAAAGAACGATCCGCAATCACCAGCGAAGATCTCCGATGCAAACTCCAGCAGAGCTACAGCATGCTTGGCTCGCTTTGGCCATGACGGCCACAGAGATCGGGTGACTGGAGCAGCTATGGGGAAATACCAGCTCGTCGGTGATGGTAGCCGGTACAATGGGGAACTTGGCAGTGGGTCCACAGCAAACACATTGCCACAGAAGCCATGAACAGATGCCGAGATGGTTGTATGCTGCAGGGCAAATGCCATGAAAAACTCTCGATGTTGTACCAGTGCCCACACGGACTTAGCTTCAGCCAACGATACCTGACAACAATGATAATATCTAAACTAGACATATAGTAAGGTCTTAATAATTCACCAGAACAAGCAAAATGTATGAGTGGATCTGTTCTTGAGTTTACAGCAATTCTGTGTCAAATCATCAGTTTTTATTTTCCAAATCTGCAAGCTCCATCACCAGTTACACAGAGACACTTAGAACAAATTATCAACTTCGTTCAAGGCTAGTTATCATTCTTAAGTTACAAAATTACAAATCCATACGGACATTAGACAAGCAGCAACATATAACACTGTATCCAATCAAATCAATCAACTGCTATTAGTTACCCTAGCTAAAACATAAACATTAGCCTACAACAAAAGTCAGATGAACATGCCCACGAACACCTGATATGAGTGTTGTAAAAAATCAAGTTTTGACAGCATAAGTACAATAAGATTAATGAGTAATAACACACCAAACACAATCAGTCCTGGATTAATTGAACCCTTATTTTATAATTACTCTACATCAGGCCAGTTCCCCTCCCCACCCCACTAAAAACATAAAATTTGGAACTTCTGCAGACCAGATGACATTGGTACCCCTCAAACAACACATCCTAAATCACAAACAGACTGTGATAGTATGCAATATAATTCAACAAATATTTTTATACCATCAAAGTCTTACAATTCTACCATGGGATCAATCAAATCAATAAAACGGTACCCGATTGTCTTCGTCGCTGTCGGCAAATTTCATCAGACCATGCACGAGATTGCAGTGGTTGCCAGGACCCAACCAGCCATCAACAAACCGGGTCAACATATCACTGAATTCATTCATAGTGACTCCAAGCACTGGCTGCTGGAACAAGGAGTCAAGATCCAGCTGACCATCGGGCCTCGTAAACACGGAAATATCAACCTTGATATCCACTGCGTCCTCATGATATATCTACGCACAGAAACATGTTCAAACTGCCTTCAGTACCATCTTCTTTCTGCCAAGGCATACAGATTCAGCTTAAAAATTAAAGGTCCGTGGTCACCAAAATTAACATATACATTTTATTCATTTTCCTAAAGGTGCAGAATTTTATGATAACTTTGACAGTAATATCGGCGCCCAGCGTTCTGTCAACACGGAAAAATTTACCTTTGAAGTCGACGATCTACGAAAACAACGTAGAAAACGCACCGCCATGATGACCTGCGGTGACGTCATAAGTTTAGCTTATAGACGTCATGAATTAATATTCTTGACGTCTATAGGCTATGGCCTAGCCTAGAATGATGACGTCGTTGGCTAGCCATTAATATTCATGATCTATATGGGCTAGGGTCATGACGTCACTGCGGGCACTGATAGATTAGAATATTTCGCACAACGTAACGTAATGCCGCATTTCATTTGAATTCACGCATTAATTTCATATATTTATGAAGCTCAAATTGACATATTATATATGCAAGGTTAAATGTCTAATTTAAATCTACAGAAATTGCGCAGGTGAGTTTGACCGTGGCCATGGACCTTTAATCTTGTGAGAAACAGTGATAAGACAGTCTCGTGAACTGAAGTACACGCAATGCATCTTCAGTATAACAGCTGTATTGGTATACAACTATCAGTCTCAAAACTCATCTCTTCATAAAATCATTTCCCGACTATTTTCCGGTCTAACTGTCTCTCTCTAGTGGACCCAGCAGTAGTTTACATTACTTAGGCCACTTGAAAAGTTCCAGATTTATTGAGTATATTGCTATATATGTCAGCAGCTCATTCAATATGCTGTGGATTGTATTACTTTCAGGTTAACTCCACTCTGAATAATCAAAACAGATATCAGCAAAAAATATCTAACCCTCAAGACAGACACATGGCAGGACGTATGAATGAATGCTTTTCAGGGTACGTTTAATATCACCGTTTGCTAGTTACCCGGAATCCACGCCAGTCTTCAGTGCAAGAGGCCAAGCGAATTGTGCGAAGCTTACAGAGATCAGAGCAAAGTGATCCAGCGATGGCTTGCTTGTCATACTGACTGCACTGCAGCACACGCCATAGTATACACATGCTAAAATTGAGTGGCAAATGAGTTTAGTTTTGGCTAAAATATCAGCCAGTCTCGATCAACAAAACTGCACTATGCCAGATCCAGTTACTGCATGCATGGGCCACTGTCTGCTGCAGATAAGTTAAGTAAATAATCTGTGCAGAAATCAAACACCAAGATCGGCTAACCTTTCCATCGCTTCAGAGCAGGTGAGTCGAGTACTGTTCTGTCTGGCTGGGTTTAAAGCAAGGCGTGTTGGTTGACACTAGTAGGAAAAACTGTGGGATCCCAAAAGCTCTGACGATGGTTATCCTAAAAGAGCTGAACAGATCTTTCACATGATCATCACCATTATTATCACATTGCATCAGTATCAGTTCAATTATAAAAAATAATAAATACCAGTTTAATGCATCATAGGATCAGCAGTTAGAACATTAACTTGGCAAATTGTGAATTGATATATGAATCAAAATATTTATGAAATGCACAACCACACTGCAATCAAATTATAAGCAGCATTTATTATCAACATATTCTCTGCACCCAGTTAACAATGACTGATGTCAAAAAATACGCTCTTATCAGAGTTATTTGACATCTAAGCTAGTTATCTATAAAATCTCTGTAAGTCCAAGAATTTTGGTAGTTTTTCACTTGAGCAAAATTTACGACAATATGAATTTATTGGCAAAATTTAGAAATAAAAACTATATATACTTACAAGAGCCTGAGTGAAGTATCTGCCAGCACAGTGGCAAAGCCAGTGATAAGCAGCAAGCAGCAGAAGAACAGAAATGCATCCAACAACAAGAGAATTCCACTTACACCGAAAACCTTTCTGCACAGTCACAAGACAGCCAGTGATAGCATACCTTTGTAAACAGCATACCAGTAGACCTCATGGAACAAAATATTAACTGCAACAGTATAAAAATCTAAAAAGTTCACTACTGATACAATGCATTTTGTCATAAACATAGTAATAAAGCTAGAATTCAGCACAAAGTACTTAGCTAAGGTATGATGCAGAAATAAATTCAGTTTAGCAAGCAACAGAAAGCAATCTGGATATGCTCCCCACTAATGGAACAGACTGGCTCTTGTCCTCAGGAAAAAAACTTTTAAGAGGTTTAAAAGGATCACGCTTGACATTAAATACTGAACTTCTTGGTTAGGATATTTAGTTATTTACTCGACACCAATTTTATTCAACAATTAACCAGAGGCACCCCAGACTTCTCACGTGATTGCATCATTACTACACTAAACAAAACAGTTTACTACAAAAGTACAATCAGGGTTCCCACTCTTTTACTGATAAAAATCCAGGACTTTTCCAGAACACCTGTAAAAAATTTTCCAGGACCTTTTCATAGCCCACAAATGTTAAAACATTACGTACTGGCACCATAAAATTAAAAGTAGGGGACTACAAGTAATCTGCGAGCAAAGCGATCGGAAAAAAATGATTTGTATTTGAGCCTATAAAAATTGCATAATTTTCAAGAATATTTTTCCAGGACTTTCCGAAACCAAAACGATTTTTTCAGGACTTTCCAGGTCCTGTAATTTTCAAAAAAAAATCCAGGACTTTCCAGCACTTTCCAAGAGGCATGGGAACCTTGTACAGTGCTAAAATAAAAATTTCATCTACAAATGAGAATCTACCTTTGTCAGACGCATCATCCGTCATATAGATTCACAATAAGACCTACACACCCAATGTATGAATCACACGATGACAGACCAATAGTGTCGCTAAACGCATCAGCACCAAATATCATCAAATCAAGTACAAAAAATTAAGGCTACAGGTTAAGGTAACAGTCAGGGTTAGGTTTAATGATCTGATCTAATCATACATTTGGTGCCACTGTGGTCAATGTGGCGTTTTATGATACCCACATTAGTGCTGAACATTAGTGTGATGCAAACAATGAACAATCAGCAGCAATTAAAAGCAGAAATTAATTACAACCACTAATGCCTGACAGTTTAGCATGATGTCTGGCTTTTTCGCCCTTCGCTGTTTTGCCCCCTGGCTGATTCACCCCCTGGCTTTTTTTGCCCTCTGGCTTTTTTGCCTCCTAGCTCTTTCGCCCCCTGGCTTATTCACCCCCTATGCCTGGCAAATTCGCCTAATTTCTTGTTCACCCCCCACC
>Ga0209671_1000484_pt1 | contig 26524 bp, 11 predicted proteins | sample WorMetHERISLAND2_2_FD_187401 | JGI IMG/M metagenome (GOLD analysis project Ga0209671, IMG submission 187401) | Marine gutless worms symbiont microbial communities from Max Planck institute for Marine Microbiology, Germany - Olavius geniculatus... | ecosystem: Host-associated > Annelida >...
GTCAGCTATTTTGTTGTCTGCTGTTTTTACCATAAAATATTTAATACCACAAAATTATTACACCACGTGGCACCCTTTGTTTAACTGATGATGCAAAAGTAAGCAGTCTGATACAAATAACCACCGTGTAATGTAACAATTTGGAGCATCTGTGTTTTACATGGTAGTGCGTTGACATAAATTAGGTGAGGTGGTAAATGAGTAAACCTTACATAATTCTATCATCTTGGCCATCTTTGTGCCAAAAATTATTAAAGTTGGCGGAAATTTGACGAAGTTGTGACAAAAACAATTTTAATTTTTTTTGAGACACGGTGTATGTGGTCGTTGATGTACAGGCGCATGTTGAAGATGGTGGTGAACTGTGCTTGGAGCAATCAGCCGGTACTGATGTGATCGCGCTACCAGCTGCTGAGGTTGAGACACTGCAGCAACAGTCCAGTCCACATCTTTTACATTGTGACAATGAGGCGCTTGCCAGCGCTGAAAATGAAAATAACTTGAACGTCGAGAACGAAAACAACAATGGCAATGCGGACAGGCCCGTTGAAGCAACAGTTATGGACGTTCTGCCTGCTGACGAAAACTTGGAAACTGTCGCAGACTCGCAGCTTGTACAAGGTGAAGAAGTGACTTTGTCGAGGACAGTAGATAACTCTGCTGTGGTGACACAGACGTCCAATGAGCTCCAGTTGTCTACTGAAACAAATACAGACGTCCATGAAACGAAGTCAGTGGGAGATCGTGATGTTCTTAGTAGTACTAGCTACAGTGATATGATAATTGAAGTTCAGGATCATGAGTTTAGTGACGAAGAATTGCAGGAGGCGGAAAAGAAGAAGGAGGATAGTTGTGAGCAACCAGTGCAGCCGTCATTGAGTAAGTCTGTTGTAGAGCAACAGCGTAGTTTACAGCAATCAGCCGACAGCCAGTCTGCAGCTACCAGTGAGCAGCGACACAAGAGTCAACCTGCCTCCCGGATCATACGTCTAAATCGTAGTTTTCATCAGCAGAGACGTAGTCGAAGTCCACCGGAATATCGGGCTGAAAACAGGGGCAGCGCTCACTCTGGTCATAGACTCGTACGTAAGCCTGCAGATGACTCTTGGAGTCGAAGTAGTGATGCGTTAACATCCGGTAGGCCAAAATTAAGCACGGTTCGCCACAGTGGTGACGCCAAATCCAGTAGGCCATATCCGACTTCGAGACTCAGTAGTGGTGGCAGTAGGCTGTCTCCGACCTCACGGAGATTGGCTGGCCAGAAAAATCTGACGGTGAAGGTGCAGTACAGTATGTCACCGGATTCAACTCCGGCGACTAGTCTCGATAAACCTGTATCGGGTGAAAGCAGGAGGAAGATTGAAACACCGCAGCAGCCAGTCATGCGAGACGTGAGCCAGGAGCCGGTGCAGGACCGGGCAGATGGTAGTTCGGAGTCACCGGACTCACTGTCGAAGACTCAGCTGGAAATCCTGGAGCTGGAGATGCGCGCACGAGCCATCAAGGCAATGATCCGTGCGCAGGAGGAAATTGAAGAGCTCCAGAGTGATGCAAAGAAACGCCATAGTTCCATGGTGACTGCCGACTTGTCTGAGCCGGCCAGAAAAATGCCACCAGCTGAGAGTTTTTCACCGAGGATGACTTCGCAGTCTGGGCACAGCATCCGCTATCAGTCATCCACCACAACGACCCCTCGTCGTGAGCTGCGATCATCTCTTCACTCCGTCATTGGTCGCAGCATCATCAAACGAGCTGAGTTTGTTGCCAGACATCAGCAGCGGCGTGTGGCATCGTCAACCCAGGAACGATTTCCACCGCTGCGGAGACAATTCATGGAACCACCGCGCCGGGTACCACAGGGTGCGGCATTCATGACGTCTCGCAGAACTGTTAGACTTGAGCCGGACACTCGCCTGCATCCAGCGCGCTATGTCGTAGCGACTGAGTTCTCCAGTCCACGTGTTGTCAGATTCCCATCAGGTTCTCGTGCCGTGGCTTTGCCGTTCTCTCGTAGTCAGCGGCAACGACGCTTGGGACTTCGTGAACGTTTAGCTTCGCCTCCTAGTAGCAGCAGTCGCGATGATAAGCGTCGTGTACTCGTGTCATCATTCAGCCATCGTTCTGTAACAAGACTGCCCCACTAGTGAATCTTTCGTCATAGTACATGAATAATTTGAATCAGTTTCATTCACATGGTTTTGGCCGCAATGGTTTTCTTGTCTGTTTGAATTATGCCAAATAGGCCTACTCCTATGACTTATGCACGAAGTTAGTTTTGTACACAAGCATCAGGCCTGACAGATGGAATTTTCAGTTGCCGGAAACAGTAGTATATAGTGGCGATGATAATAGTAGGTCGTGTATGTATTCAGTAGGAGATTTCTGATAGAAATAGTTCTGATGCACAGTAAAAAATGAACGGGTGAATTTGTTAAGACCCAATAAATCTGATTACATGTAGTTTAATTTTAACTTTGGCACGGATATGCAGACATTAGCGCTAATTACAGTTTGATCTGTGAATCTTAATGTTGTGGTTATCTGACAATAGCTGTGTGTGTATAATGCCAGGCGCATTACCAGCCACAGCATTTGACAGTGATTGTGAGGTTCACGTTTTCATTTTTACGCGCGAAAGCAACTACTGCTTTCAGCACGTCTTAGCCATCGCAGTTCTGTCTGTCTATGTGTCTGTCCGTCACGCGGGTGGATCAGTCAAGAACGGAGCAAGCTAGAATTGCCAAATCTTCACCGTCAGCTGCCCGGAAGACTCTAGTTTCAGGAACCGTAAAGCTTTTCCATAAATTCGAAGGGGGTCACCCCAAACGTGGGCGCTAAATGAGAGGGGGTGGACAAAATTCACGATTTTTGGCCAATAAGTCGCTGTATCTCAGTAACGGTGCGAGATAGGGCCTAGGTTACTCTTAATCGCTAATAGGAAGTCGTATACTGGCTCTCGATTGGCGCCGAATTCAATGACCTTGAATGACCTTGAACGCCAAAATACGGGGTTTATGGATTTTTTGGAGATTTCGGGCTGTGACACAAGTCTGTAGAATACACAAGGTGGCTCCACGGTACCATCGTTACCGGTTTGCGATCCAGATAAAAAATTTATTATTTGTTTATTAACTTAGCGTGAACACCCTAATTTTCAGCTATTAACTACTGAACCGGAACTGCTATAGGCTTTTGCGCCTCTCGTGAGCATTAGCTCAAATTTCTTGTTTACACCTGTCTTGCGTTTGAACCAGTGTGTGGAGTTATACGGTCTGACATATCTCGAGTTTGTGTCTTTTATTTGATTTTAGTAGCAGTTTTTTATTGTTTGCTATAGTGAGGTGTGCGGAGACGCTGTTATCTTTTGGCAGGAAAGACGTTCATCCGATTTCCGCCAGAACTTAATTCGTGGCAAACCACTGGCCTAAACTGAAGTAGGCCTAATTACAGAAACACAAAAATGGAATCTTTATTTTGACGTTGTACTGAGTGCAAATACATCCAGAAAATTAAGTATAAGCTATAATTTTTTTACGCGCGAGAGCTAGCATAGCTATAGCGCGTATTAGTTACGGTAATTCTGTCTGTCCGTCTGTCTGTCACAACCCGGTACCGTTTGGAGACCAGGTGAGATAGAGACTTCGGGTTTTCACCATATGATAGCTTAAAGCCTCTAGTATTTTGTGACAAAATTTCATGCCACTGGGTAAAGGGGGTCCCCACGAACTAGGAGGCCAAAGAGGGGCACCCGTCTTAAAAGGCGTTATTCTACCGCTATTGGCTCGTCTAACGTGAAAATGGTTGCAGATAGGCACAGACATGCTACTTATTATAACAAGCACTGGCGACAAGTTTTTCAGGAATGTCAACATCGATGACCTTGAATGACCTTGAACCCCCGAAAATAGGGGTTATAGTACATTTTTCGCCATTTCGGTGTGCGACACGCATTTCAAGAGTGGATTGCGCCGAAATGGCTGGACGTAGATCGAGACAACCTGCGTATGAAATTTTTAGCATTGAACATAGATTTTAGCAGTCCACAACCGGACCCTGTAGGTTCAATGCGGCGTGCGCACGTGTGTGTCAAAGAGGTGTCCTTTCTAAAAAGTGGTTATTTGTCCGCTGTTGGCTTGTCTAGCGTGAAAATGATTGCAGACAGGCACAGACATGCTGCTTATCATAGTAAGCACTGGTGACGAGCTTCTTAAAATGTCAACATTGATGACCTTGAATGACCCGAAACCCTAACAATAGGGGTTTTAGTGATTTTTGGCTGCAAAAGAATGAATTGCAACGAAATGGGTATGGAGATAGACCAAGATTACCTGCGAACAGGAACTGCTATAGGCTGTCGCGCGTATCATGAGCATTAGCTCAGATTTTCTGTAAGTAGTTGTCTTCCCAAGTACATGATTTTTAAAGTCAGTATGATATTGTGTCGCTGTCAATTCTCCAAACTGTACATGCTTAATTTTATGCTGATTGTTTTTTATCGGAGCAGTTTTTGATAACTAATAGGTCTACTGGTAAGAACTAAGAAGACATTGGCGTAACCATTTTGAGCTGTGGTGAACTTTTAGGCTTCTTTATTGTAGATTTTTGCTCATTGCATCAGTGACAGAACTTCGAAAATCGATCAGTAGGCCCCTAAGCCTATTTGCTACATTTGAACTGTGATATGGAGCTTGCTCTGCACTAAAACAGTGAATTTTCGTCATTTAATGTGAATTGATTCGGCCTAAAACAGTTGAAGATAACGTGATTGATAATTCAGTGGCTGTTTTAAACATCTGAGTCTTTCCTAGCGATAAATTTAACCAAACTCCGAACTCGGATAAAACGGCGATCGTGGCACCCCTTGATTTGCCGTACTCTAGTGGACTTCGGTTCTCTATAGGCCTAACTGGATTCTGCAATAACTTCATAGTTAACGCGACTGGTGATTCATGAGTAACAATTTTGATGAATGAGCGTAATTAAAGCAATATTTCGTGCAGATTTGTCAAATTTACTAACGGTAATTTCTGGCGAGCACGGGTGTTAACATATCAATGCCGTCATTCTGTGCACAACGTGACGTCGCATTCTGTGAGCAACGCGAATTCATCAGCGAATGTCGTTAGCAAATACGAGCGTAGAAAGTCCACCGCTTGAAGATTAGCTGTGCAGGGAGGCTGCGGCGATGATATGTTATGTCGAGGCTGCTGTCCGTCGGCAGCTGCCCGCGGGACTCGGAGTGTAGAAATTTACACAGAGACGGGCAGGAAGCGGCCTGTCAGTGGCTGGCTGGGACCCCGGCACTGTGTACGGGTGAGTGAAAAACGGTCCCGGATGCGAGCGAGCGACTAGCGCCGCGTACTCACGGCATGGCACGCTGAGACGCAGGGCTGGTCGCTCGCTCGGAAATAGGCGCCTAAATGACTTACGACTCACGCCGGGACGACGCACCGTGCTTCGGTCCGGTCCGGTCGCTGAGCGGACATAATTCAGACATCAGCGGCGCCGACCGGCGCAGTCTTCGCTCGACCGGACCACCCATAAACCATTCGGCCGCAGATAAAGAGCTCCCGAAATTGGATTCATTCACGGCAGGGCATGCCGGGAGCGCGCGCTGAACCAAGGTCGCGATTGACGTGTCGTGCCGACGCGCACCCGGTGGTCAAAGTTCCCGACGTAAGGTAAGGTGAACGCACCACGTCCTCGGTCATGCATCGAACCGTTTCCAATGATTTTATTTGGTTCTTTGTGTTTAGTTCCAGACCATTAGATATATCGTATGTGTGCATTACTGGAGCTTGTTCGTTATAGGCAAGCGTTTTTGGCGTTGAAATTTGACGTTTTAGTGTTGATTTTCTCAGCACGCGACACAGAAATTCGGACTTGCAATCATATTGAAATATGCAAACGCACATTTTTAGGCCTACTGAACATAAGCAATAACATACACAAACGGATTATAAAACAGGGAACCCATCTCAGAGCTACGGAGCGTCACCTCCCGTAGGCCTATGAATCTGATAGTGTTGCTTGCCACCCGACACACTAAGTGTCGTAACTTAAGTGAATCTTCTGTCCGTCTGGTAAACGTTTCTGGTGCCAAAACAAAAGGTGTAAATACCAAAGTTAGTGTAGCATAATCATTTCTCAGAACACGACTAATCATTTTAAAAGGTTAAACATCAGGGTCATCGGACATCAAAACTTCACAGAAATGACGCGCTAGCAGCGCGCAGGCTACAGAATTTTATGCTGCATACCTTGCAGGGAATTCCATTACTGATCATTATGTTTGACAATTAAGTACGAAATGCCGACGATAAAACGGACGACTGCATATTATGTCTGCACTCGGCGCTGGTATTTTTCTTGCCGTGATTATTTCTTTTTCTAAGCTTACATGTCACTGCTGATCGTATTCGGATTCTGCGTTAATGATGCATCCATAGACCTAAATCATCATTGTGTGAGAATGTGATCAAGTGTTGACACTGAGGATCACGCAACTTTGTCGCTAGCAGCTGCTAGAATGAATGACAGCAGCTGACTGACTGCAGTGCTGGCATGGCTGAAAGCCAGTGAAATCTTACCTCAGAGGCCGTATATACGTACGTACAAACTCAGTTCATTAAGTTGGGTCAGCATCAGTCACCATCCGTCAACCTCGAGGTCGACGTGCCGCGTGTGCCTCGGGGTTCTGCACTCGACCTATTGTGCTGTGCTTGCAGTGCAGGAGCTCTGACGTCATTGGAGACCACACGCATCGTGCAATACCATTCATCAGTAGCCAATGCCGACGCCTCACGGCTCCATATTTCCACCACCAGCGTTGCTGACAACGTACGACTCCATAGCCAACGGACTGTCGGCATTAGCTACGTTTGTGTGTCAGACAATTGCTTTTTTACAGAACGGTGTGTCGATCCGGTGTACAGACAAAACTCGAAGTAAGTCAAAGGTGCTGATTGACGGAATTTCGAAGCGTCTACCTGATTCAACGGTAGCCTTTCGTCACTGTCTGTTGCTAGTGGAACTTACAATTAAGACACCTATGTCCAAGATTTGTGCCATAATGTTGTTTTACGTGATAAAAAAATTTAAAACTATCATCTTATTTTCATCAACTAGAGATGCCCGTTTCGGATCATACTGCCCTGTCATAATAAGCTGTGCTGTATTCGTTATTGATTACAATGCCGCTGGCATAGACTAACGTACACGCTCAGCTATTAAGTTGTGAAGTTAGCCAGCATTAAATCGTGGTATTATACGCCTGCTCGAATTAATTAATTCCATGTTCATGACTTCGCGTATAGCTCTAAGCATCGGATAGTCATGTTAAGCTTTATCAGGCGGTCGCATGTGTCGGTATGTATTGGCTTAGAACGAGTTAATTCTGCGACGTAATGCCAACAATGTGTTGCAGCAGCGAAGCAGTGTGGCGGCGAGGGAATGGGTCGAAACGATCGAATGCGTTGCTGTAACGGATGATCCGTGCCCGAGCCGCCCGTTCGGAGTTAAACCACGCACGTCCGCACTGCGCGTTGTTCTATTGCCGTCATACATCTCGGCTTAACGCCGGAGACCCGAGCGTCGAGCCGGATGGACGAGGATTCCACCGGCTTTGCATCGCGCCATAAAACATCGCCCCATCGTCCGCACACGACGACGACCAGGGCGACGACAGCGTGTGTGAGGGTGTGTTGTGTGTGTGGTCGTTGATTACCTACAGCAAGCGCGAGTGACGGACGCGCTGACGAATGGACTTGGTCGTCGAACGCGGCACACACAGGAGCTTCGACGACGACGACGTGTTTCGACTGCGTCGATCTGTGTAAAGCGCAGTTTTCATCCGACGCAACCACGCAACATACGCAACGCAACGGACGTAATGCAAGTGATGTAGCTGACGCAGCGACCGCAGCACGTAACAAACGCAGTGAACGCAATAAAAGTACGCAACAAACGCAGCTGTCGCAACGGCTGAAACGCAAGGATACGTTGCGCGCATTGCGTTGGATGGAAGCATCGCTTAACTCAACGGACTAACTGTAGCTGTTTGGGACACTCTGGGATTGACTCTTTCAGCTGCTTGCATGCTACAGATCGAGTAGACTATGCTTATTTTTCCCCGCCGTCTTATATGTTTCGGCAGATTATGCCCAGTGGATCCGCGCATTTCATAACCGTGCCGCCATCATCGTCGAAAAATGATTCCCGAGGCGCTGTACTCCGCGAAACGTTGCATAATCGCCGCGCTGGTATGCGACATGCCCGCGGCTGTTGGTGACGTTGAAATGCCGACATGGTGCATGACTATGATCGACAGCCATGCCGTCGTTTGCTGGCCACGAAACACGCGGTCTGCCGTTGCAGACCCTTCACGAAGGCGACTCGCCAGCTGCACGCACCGGCGGGAGAATATCAGTGATGCGATGCGACCCGTCGCCGGAGGTCGAATATACTAAGATGTGCGTGATCCATCGCACAAAACAGTAGTTCCAGTGATGTTTCTTTTGACTTTGTTCCCTGCAAGTTTAATCGGAACAATTTTTGCAAACGCTGTCGACGAAAATGCATTTCATATTTTTTTCGGAAATCGACGCTTTTTGTTGACGTGATCTTGAACGCTGGTTGTTAGAAAAATGTGTGTGTCCTCCACTCACACATTTTCGCACAAGTCTGAAAAGTCGACCGCAAACGCTACAACAACGTTTCGATAGATGTTTCGCATATCTGATGTCATAAGACTTTGTAGCTCACTGCTTATTTCTCTGTTTAGGCATAATTCGTGCGTACAGCCAGTAATGTTGACATTTGTTAAAAGTTTTGTGCATGTTTGCTCGGTTTGCGACTTATGAGGTAAGAAAAATGTCTGCGTCTTCGAAACAGACGGGAAAATGTCTGGCAGATGATTGTCCGATGAGAAAAAATGTCCGTCTCCCGTAGGCCTATTGATGACTCACGACTGTTTTGTCTTTCACTAAGCAAGACAAAGAGGTCGTGAGATTTGGCGCGCGGTCGAGTCGCTCGCCGGACTAAGCTATTATGACGCCGTGTCACCGCACGCATGCCAGCTCAGCTGAGACGACAGTCTGCGTCGACGACAGCATAAACAAATATTAATGCTCGTAATGACCGGCGGAGGAGCAATAACCGTGGTCGATAGTGCTTCCGACCGGAGAGCCGTCGACGCTGCGTCGTTCCGTGCCGCTGCAGACCTTTCATCGCTTGCTGCCGGTGTCACATTGAAATGTGTCCCCCATGAAAAATCCGGCATGGCAGAGATAATCACGGAATTGATATGTTTCCCTTTTATTAAAATATTGCCTGCCTCATAAATGTCTTCCCATTATAGAATTCCCCCAGAAAAGTCTTCCTCGGCCTACAATTTACCGGTAAAAATCCGTCCCGCCCGGGCGGCCGCCGGGCGGGGCGGAATTTTTGCCGGTAAATTGTCGGCCGGGGGAGACTTTTCTGGGGAGGAGGGCGATCCTCTAATGGGACACCAACACGCGTCCACTGGGAGTACTGACATCATGCCAGCGGCCCATCGCATGTTCTATCGGTCTTCATATTGTTGATGTCGTCGTGACAGTCCATCAGAGTTTGACCGTCGTCCGCCCACAGTCGTCGCGTCGCGTATTTCTACTCTCCTCGCAGTCGTTTTATTGCCGTGAAGTCGCACAACGCGGAAGCACAACGAGCGTTGTCCGCCGCCGTCTGACAAAGCTCGAATTCCAGTCAAAATGTTTTACTATTATATGTGCAAACAGACCATAGAGCGATAGCTCATAGGCGGCAAAATGAAATGAAACAAGCTAAAACAGCTGCGCATGAACAACTCATTTTGTTTGATTGCCATATATACAATGTACACGCAAAGCCTTCTGATAAAATACATCTTCTCTGCAGACAGTTAATCCTATTTTTTCATCGCACATCTGCAAGCGCCCTTGCAAATAATCGTAACAAAATGTCCGCTATATAGGCTAAGCTGAACTTGACCTGACAAATACATGCCTTCTTCCAGAACTAGACATGGACTAAAACTACGTGCGTAAAAACAGTATACTGGCGAGTTTTGTCATGACATTCACAAATACTAACAAAACTCTCTCACGGACAGGCTTTACGATTTATATGCAATAAAGTAAATACTGCACAGATCGCATTACACCTAAAATGTGTTGTTGCGAGGATATGCACCCTGCTTAATTCGTTTAGCCATTAGTAAGTGAGTGAGTAATCGTTAAATCATATATAACAAGCGTGCGTGCTACAAGACAAAACGAAATCCAAACATATGTTCAACGAAGAGACAATCTAGATTTTTAAAGGCACAGCCGGAATGGTTTCGTTCTCGGAACAACCGCCTGACCAGTTCCCATGCAGACCACCACACAATGACGGCGTTAATGCTGCGAGCATTCAGTCTTTGTGACCGAATGAGTCTGTTGGCACTGAGGAACTATAGACTACTGAGACAGAAGGTGATGCCAGACAGCACCGCATGTCCGGTGACAGCGGTGACGTATTTGTTTCATTAGCAGACTACAACTGCTGTAAGTGTTGTTCACTTGTTCACAGACTGGGCTCTGGGCATGCAGCATTGTCGTACGATCGATGACGTATTTGTCTCATCAGCACACTGCTGGCATCCCGAGGTTCTGATGAACTCATCAGGCTGTGACAGAGTGTAGCGCTCGACCGCTCCAGACGTGACCAATTACCGTGCACCGGCCAACGTACTGACCAACGCACTGACCATCATACTGACCAACTGCTGGACCGACCCAATCAACGACGACGCCTGCAGACGTCTTGCTGACTGATTGCCCGAACGACGACGAACTTTTTGTTAGACCTCTCCCCCGTTCAACTCCGCACCGTGGTTCGCGTAAACGGGCTAAAGGTAAGGCACGCAGCAATTGCAGAAATGTTTCGTAGATATTTCGTGTTTTATTTGACGCGAAACCAGTAAGTCAATATTTTCGAACATTTTGAAAGTGTTTTCGAGTTACGTGTTTGTACAGAAACAGACAGACGTATTGGCGGACGGGCATTCGTGTAATGCGGCCTACAAGACAGCCGCATCATAACTACCATTGCATTAGAATTATAACGACGGATAACTAAACAATTTTGCGCTATGTGATTAGAGTAAAAAATTGATCTGTAAATGGACGAATAAACAAAGGCTGTGGTACGGTAGTAATAAACGTGTAAACATAGTAACAGCAATAGTAATAAAACGTAGTAATAGTAAGCTAATACTTAGAACAGATAGGTGCCTTTTTGTATTCTAGTCAAGTGCCAGTGCGTGAAAGACGTACAGACGAACGGACAGGCCCCGTAATGCGAATATTTACAATCACCATGCGTGTACATAAGTCCAGCTGTTGCTGCAGCCGCCGGTATGGGTCGGTAATTCAGTCCACAAACGGAGTCTTCCGGCTCTTCCAAGCACGAGACCGGATTAATCGTAATCTGCGTGGCTTCAGACCGGACCTGCCTGCGTCAGCCGGATTACCGAGCTCGCCGGGTCGCAGCCAAGTGAAAGCGCCGCTAAGCTGGGCGCCGGGCCGAGTGGACCAGACAAAATACTGCCGGTTGGGGCGAGGAGGGCGAGTGCTGGGCCCGCCCGGGCGCGAGTCGTCCGTATATCAGATCGGATGTGTGGACGTTCGTCGTAGGATTACGACTGGAAAACGGTGCCATTGCGTGCCGCCCGCTCGCATAGACTGATGTCCATCATTGTTACACTCTGGCTTGATGATCGCAGTCAGGCGACCAGCGAGACGAGACGTCGTCTCCTGGCAGAACGTTCCACTGCGAAACACCGACAATATACAACCATAGCTAGTATGTAGTAGTATCGAAGTAGTAGGCCTAATAGTGGTGGCGGTGGTGGTTGTAGTAGTTTACTAACTTAAACTATCGACGTTGTTTTTGTTCACCTGTGCTAATGTGGACATATTTCGTTATTCGTTGCTGCAATGCATGTACAAACTTTCACTGACTCAGCTGGCAGTGACGTTACAAGTCTCGCTGTAGCAGCAGTCGTTTACTGACATCAATACCGTGTCACGTGACGTGGTTCTGATGACGTCATCATCATGGCGTCACTAAATTCTCCGCATCACGCCCGCGATCTATTCGTTGGTTAGTCAGATGTCGGAATGACGAAGGAAGTACTCCAAGAGATATAATACACAAATTTCATTAGCCAACCGTACTTAGACTTAAGTAACGGTCGACCTTATGGCATGGTTGTCGTCCGTCCGTCCGTTTGTCCATCCATCCTTTCGTCTGTAAGGGATTTGATGTATTCTGTCTAAACGGTAGGTCGTAGGGAAAAACTTTTAAAACATGTAATTAGCCCCGTGTCATAAACCCAGGCAGGCAAAATTTCGGAGATCTACTGCAAGGTAAACATTTTTAAATTTGGGGTTAAATGTAAAATGGTAGGAAAAATGTGCGGTTTTCAACGGAAAACTGACAATATTTCGGAAACGGTGAAAGATACGGTCAAGGTTACTATTAATCACTAACAGGAAGTGGCATACGCCCTGTCAGATGACATGGAAATCGTCGACCTTGGATGACTTTGAAGGTCACTGACAACCAGTACGATCGGCTATCCTAGCGACAGCTGGGCTTCTTATAAGTTAATCAGTGCATCATCCTGCGCTCGAGTCTGGCAAAGTACTCGATTTGAATTCGAATTCTTATTTTTCAAGACGCGGACTCACTGGACTTGGACTCTGCGAGTTTTTGCGCTGTGTGACTTGGAAATAACTGCTTCGTATTGATTTGTCTGTTTTTGGCTAACTGCTTTGTTCACGTAGCATCAACAGATAACTGAATGTTGTATAATTTCTAACACTGTGTCGCGTTGTTGCGTTTCTCGCCACTTGCTCAGATTGTGAGTGCCGAAGTTTTATGAACGTTCTGTCTCGTCTAGCTCATTGAACTCGGACTCGCACTAAGTGTATTCGTCTGCATCATTGATTATGAGCTTTACGGAGCAGTTCGCACAACTGACAAGAGTGTGAAAGGCGCCGCTTTATGTTAAGAACTTAAACGTTTAATTTAACTTTGTCGTTAGCATGACCAGTGCTGTCAGTAGTACAACACTGTGATATCTCTACAACCTCGCCTGCAACCAGGAACAAGGCAATAATGAAAGTCACGCAGCGCGATGAATGAATAATCCAACTGGGAACCATCAAACAGCAGCAACGAGTTACGAGGTCAATTTGCATTAGGCCTGCCTATAGCGCCTCAGTAAACAAACAACCGCCCTTTTCTCCAGTCTTAACATATTACGACAGTAGGCGTTTCAGTGATCTTAAGTTGCAGGCAATCCAGTTAGTTTATACAGTGTAAGCAAGAGCGGCATTTAGTATTAATGAAGAACATTACTATTGCCTGTATGTGTGCTCATAACTGAAAAATATAGCAAGCTGTTGTCGTGTAGAAGGTAATTTTTCCTTCTTAACCGAGTAAATTTAGGTAAGGACCACTAGTGAGCTGCAGATTAGAGACGAAGGCCTGGCCATCCCAGACAATTCTGGCTCAGAACAGTGTGGACCGACCTGCATTCACGGACGCGCGCAGGACAGAGCGGCATGGCGGCGACTCGCGACAACGGCAAGGTCGACGAAAAGCTCTTGAAAGAAGACGAATAAGTGATTTCCAGATATTTATTCTCTTTTGAGGTCGTGGATTTTTGTGCCTTAGTGAAACGGTTTACAGAGAGCACTGGCACTATGCTGTTGAAATGTTTGACCTGCAGCAAGAGCTCTGATATGTAGTATCTATAACGTAGTTTGTGAAGTGGACAGATCTTGAGTCAGTTAGTAGTAAACAGAAAAAACATCCCAAAGCGCACCTGCACTACTTTGTCGTATTTCCAGCTGGAGAAAGAAAAGCGGGAAAAAATTGGTTTAAGATGTTGAAATTTTCTCAAAATGTAGTGTTCCTCCTGTTAGAAATGGAAACCGAAATTCTTATTCTGTTTTCAAGTTCAGTTAAAGACGACGGCTGTGCAGCAGCAGCGCATATCAAAAGGTGATCTGTCTGGCAGACCAGTTTGCCAGTTCGTTTCTGTCCACTGGCCAGCAGCCGCAGTTCATCGTTAAGTCGTGGCGCGGTGGCGAGGGAGTCCGACGCGATAGTCCGGCATTTCGCAGTCGTCGCACGTGGCCCACGCGACGTAAATTTAATAAAATGCCGGTTCCTCGCGGCGGCGGTGTCGGCGGTAAATGCCGCCTTCAGCGCCGGCGGCGGCAACTGCGACCAATACGACGGTCTGCCGGGTGTCGACAGCACAGAACCGGTCAGAATTTATCGATGCCACGCGACGCCGCCCGACGTGGAACAAATTGAGTATATTAATCCATTTAGACGCGAGCGGGCTGGGACAGGAACACAGACTAGGAGGGCCGAGAAACGCGCTTTCCTCCGTGGAACGAAATTTTAGCTGCGGCGGAGACGACGGACCCGTCTTTGTCGTCGTACGTCGTCAAACTATCGATCAGCAAGACTTCAATCGATCATCCAGCAGACGCACCCCCATCCACCCAGCTACCCAGCCAGACAGTCACCGGCGACCCATCGACAAAATGTCGAACGTATTATAACAACTTCAAGGAAAAAGTACCGGTCAGGACAACGCTAATAGTCACGACGGGACGGGGACTGACTCCCTCGCGTGTCTCGTGCGCTTCTTGCATGAACTCTGGGATGTCTGGCGCTGGAACTATTCGCCACTAAAAACCTGAGAAGTTTCTTTTATGCCGCGAAGCTACTGCAAAGCGCGGTAGTTGCTGAACGACAACGTTCGCATCTAACGAGCTCAGCGTGGCCAGAGTAGCTAATAGTCTGAAAAAAATTACGAAAGTGTATGTGGTGTCATTTCGGAATGCTATATGGCTTTCCACCAGAAAAGTGTCAAAATGCTATAGCGCCGGAAGACTCACTATGGTACCACTCAAATTCGAGTTGACGGCTTTGGTATTTCTGCGACAGGATACAGGTACTGACATTAGAGCATTATGCAATCGACAATAAATTGCTTGTACAGCGCAAAGACACAGAAAGTATCTAATGCGCTGTTAACGTCAATTCAGGATAATAGGCAAAAACAGGAAAGAGTGCTTTAAAAGGTCGATGAAGGAAGCCAGAATTCTTAAATAGTTGTTGCAGACGCAAGGCCCGACACAGAAAACAAACGAGCAACAAACTAGTTATTACTAAAGGACGACCATAGCAGAAAATTATCTTCTGTGAAATGCACAATTTGATGAGATTCATATATATTTTAGTCGATGCTGATTTTTGTCGACCGAACTAAAACTAAAACTGAAAACTTATCTGTCCAACTCTGCATTTTGTCGCTAGCTAATTTAATGCCATTTTTGCTATATATTAAACTCGGTGCCTGAGAACAGTGGTCGAGGAGCGCTGTAGCAAATGTAAAATGATGGCAATATTGTACTCTGCAGAACTAGGCCATTATATTTTGTTTTTTTCAGTCAATGCTGATTTTTGTCGTTCCCAGACCTTTGCATCAAGACCTCGACCTTTAAGACTGGACGTAAGCACTCCAGAAAATATAGATATTAGCGTGTAAAAAAACTCGTGAGATGTCTGTGACAAACCAACTTATCTTTGAACTAGGCCTATCACGCCGAAAGTTGCTTTTTTATCGCAAGACATCGCGATTAAGTAAGTTGTTTTTGGAAGTGCGGCATATTGTTTACAGAAACGTTACGCTTGTATTAGTCAGCACCGCGACGTCACGATGGCATCATGATTTGTTGCGAGATTATCCACAGACAGCAGCACAGGGACGTTAGCGAGCATCAGCATCAGCAGCCGTAGCAGCCGCCGCATCAATGCATCAGTTGAGCCGCGTGTCACGCCGCTCGTCACGCTTGCTCGTTTTTTCGCCCTGATTTACGCGCGCCTGAGCATTCGTCACGATATTATGCACGTGCCCACAGCGCCAGGGTGGCCCGTGCTGCTTGGAACAATCGTTTTAGCAAACCGCATGAGACGAACAACCACCCGGTCGACCAGCGGCACGCATCTGTAGATTAGTAGTCGCTGGTGGCTGGCTGGTGGGCAGTAGGCGGATTGGTCGGTCGGTCGTCAATCTGTCTCGCTAAGCAGTCATTTGTATTCCGGTCAGCATCAGCGCCGTTCGACCGATCGACGGCAAAGCTCCCGGCCCTACGTCCGTCCTGATGGCCGAGCGGTAAATTCTTCCGGTGCTCGCGAGCTGGCGCGCATATCGCCGGCCTGGTGGTCGATCCGACGGCCTCACGACGCGCTGCCAAGCGACGCAGCAAGAAACGCGAATTTACTTAGGCGCGAAAGCGGCGCTCTCCGGCGCGAAGGCGGATCAGTGTCTGACGCTGATGTATCGGTCCATTTAGTGCGCACGCCGCGCGGACGGCCACCTCGTACGGTACCGTATGAACGTGGCAGCCGGACCGCGCGATCGACTCGCTGCCCCACGCCAAAGCGCATAAATCCATTGCTGGTCGTTGGCTGTCGGCTCACCGATGAAACGCCGCTAATCAGATAGAAACACGACGTCGGCGAGCAACTCAGCACGGCACGTGTACTACACTGACGACCTGGCCACGCACGACTACCTAAGGTCTGACCTCGCGCCGATCGGATCACTGGACACCGTTTAGTAGCTAGACCTACCACCAGCAGTAGCAGCAGAACTCAGCTGTTATGATGTCATGAATGCAATGTAATGCGCACGGTACACGAGTCACAGTCGATAATGCGATGATAACTTCTTTCAGATAAACCGCCGACTGCTTTCTGTACATGGGAAAGGGAAAACAAAAGAAACAAAACCGAGTACCACAAAGACAATGCGCAAAGACAAAAACACGCACACTACACTGTGTCTCAAAAAACATCCCGAACATTTTCAACTGTGACTTGAAGAAGGATTATCAGATTTTAATAATTTTTGGTAAGAATATTTCTGAGACGGCTAGCCATCAGACCATTATGTAGTTTCCCACCTCACCTATCGTATGTTTCTGCATTATCTGGAGAAATCAGAACCAACGAAATATTGCATTTTTACTTAAAGTGGTATCATTACTTGATGTAAATAACGCACAAAAACACATTTTTACATTTTTGACACTTTAGCTGACACTTTATTTAATTGTTTCGTTTTTGGCTGCCTGCAATGAAATTGATTGAAATGTTGGTTAATTGTGCAATCACAAACATAGAAAGACAATTTCTCCATTTATTGACAGTAGTATGGATAATGTTATGCTCCAAACTAATCCAGACTTCACCAGTCACTTCTTGAATTTATAAACATTCTTTAACGTCATATGGTAGACATACTGCTGCATGACAGTCAAATCTTGTAATAAACAGACTCTTGGGGGCCACAGATCAGGATAGACGTAATTTATCCACGATTTTTTTTATCACTTTAACGCATATTTTGCATAATCTGATTTTCCCAAGCAGTACAAAAGCAGACAGTGAGTGAGGTGGAAATTTAAACAATCACTTAATAGCTAGTTGTGTCGGAATCAAGTAGGCCAAAAATTATTGAAATCTGTTAATCATACTTCAAGTTACGGTCAATAATGTTGGGGATGTTTCTTACGATATTTGCATATTCCAACGCATATTTCGCCTGGTTTTCTTTCCCGAGGTAGTGCAGAAGCAGACATTGGGTGAGGTGAAAAACTGAACAGCCATTTAATGCCAAGTTGTGTCAGAAATATTTACACCAAAAATTATGGGAATCTGATAACATTTGTTTAAGTTATAATCGAAAATGTCTGGGATATTTTTTTGGAGACACAGTGTATAAAGCTAGTAACAGTGTACGCCTCTTCTATGTGCCAAGTAGAACTATCAGCAACTGTCAATGCGGTATGTAAGCAGAGTCACTGCGTTAATTTTTATTTACTTGGAACGCTTTACAGAACAATCTCAAGTGGGCTGCAGTTCACACTGTTTACCTACTTTCAAACATTTTTACGCGCGACAGCAGAATGCTTCGCGCGTCTTAGCCATCGTCTAGGCGTCCGTCTCTCTGTCACACTCGTAATCTGTATCAAAACGGTGCAAACTAGGATCACGAAATCTTTACTTCGGGTTGCCCCGAAAACTCTAGTTTATCGTGACAAAATTTTGTGTTCGTGGGTGCGAGGGTTCCCCTCGAACGAGGGCGTCAAAAGGCGTACCCCCTAAAAGATGTTATTTTGCCGTTATTGGCTCGCATAGTGTGAAACGGTTGCAGATAAGTACTGGTGACAGGCTTTTTAGATTTATTAACATCGATGACCTTGAACGACCTTGAACCCCCTAAAAGGGTTTTTAACAAAATTTTCGCAATTTTTGGATGCAATGCACATTTCAACACTGAATTACGACGAAATGGTTGGAGATAAACCAAGACAACTTGCGTATGAAATGTTCCACATTAAACGTAAATTTTAGCAGTTTAAGTTCCGACCCCCTAGGTTTAAGGAGGTCGGCGTAGGTGGGCGTCAAAAACAGCTACCCCCCTAAAAAGTGGTTATTTTACCGGAATTATCTCGTGTAGCGTGAAAACAGTTGCAGATAGGCACAGACATGCTGCATATCACAACAAACACTGGTGACGGGCTTTTTAGATTTGTCAACATTGATGACCTTGAACGACCTTAACCTCCCTCCCCCAAAAAGGGTGGTTTGGTGAATTTTTCTGCAATTTTTGGCTGCAGCGCACATTTCAACAGTAAATTGCGACCAAAGGGTTGGAAATAGACCAAGACAACCTGCATATGAAATTTTTAGCATTGAACGTAGATGTTAGCAGTTCAAGTCCCGACCCCTTAGGTTCAAGGAGGCCGGGGAGTCGAAGACGGCTACTCTCCTAAAAGTGGTTATTTTACCACAATTATTTCGTGTAGCGTGAACACGGTTGCAGATAGTCACAGACATGCTGCTTATCATAACAAACAACAATGACAAGCTTTTTATTGGTGTGAACATCGATGACCTTTAATGATCTTCAACTTTAAAATAGGAGTTTTAGTGTTTTTTTGCAATTTGTGGCTGCGGCGTAGATTTCAAGAGTGAATTGCGTCGAAATGGATAGAGGTACAGTAGATCAAGACAACCTGCGAATAGGAATTGCTAAGGCTGTCGCGCGTCTCATGAGCTTTGCTCAAATTACTTGTTACTTCCCGTATTACTAGCACATCGAGCGCGTTCGAAGTTGTTACAGTTAACGCGCTATATAAATTACTTTCTTACTTACCCACTTACTTACGATTGCCGTTGGTTACACGGCACTCAGTCAACAGTGACGTCATGCAGCGATGAATCCGTCACGTGACGTACCACGTGATGACAGAGCACGTGATCACGCAGCTGCAGCAGCAACATCTGGTGGCACGAGTCGCCACTGTCTTTTTACGACATGGGAGCGGGCCGGGCATATCTTGAATTGCGTTTCGGGTATCGTAAATGTGGCGAAGCTATGGAACTGGTGACCTCGAACGACACTCTGACGTCACACGACGCAGAGCAAACAGTCAAAGAAACTTCCATGCAGCACGCACTGAGTGCCACATTACCATACAGACAGCGGCACTCCCGGCCGGTGGGTGGGATCGCCGGGTTGCGTTTTATGGTCGTCCAAGTTGCGTCATCTGCTGCTGCGGCGGCTGCTGCTGCTGATAATGATGATGATGATGACGCGTCGTGTTCGGCCAAGCATCCACTGACGCAGATAAAATGGCGACGAAGACGACGACGACGACGAAGGAAGGGTGGGTCACTGTAAACACGACTGACTACCGACCGACCGACTGAGACGTGCCGGCGTGAAAGGGCAGAGAGCAGCTTAGTTGCGTCCGTCTGCGGATCGACTAAGTAACTAAGCACGACGCGATCTTCATAAATTCCAGTCGGCGTCCGGTCGGGATGCTGTCGTTAAGCCGGGTGCGCAACTACTTACGCGATAATACGATTCTTCCAGCAGAGTCGCGTCGTAACGGACTGTCAGATAGACGTCCGTACGTCCGTCCGGTCGTCCCGTGGCGCTGAGTAATGAAAATTCATCTCGCTCTCTCACTCATTCGCTGGCTAGCTGGCTGCTGTCTCAGACGGCGGGCGGCTGGGTGGGTGGTCTGGAGGCTCGCGCGCTCGGGGGTCGGACGGCCATTTCGTTGTGCATCGTCCCGCGTCACCTGACGACGACGCTGAGTGTATTAGCAAAGCACGGAAGCAACAAAGACGCCGCATTCATTATTCCGTCCACTTTATGCTGCGAAACGTTCTTATTCATTGCTCTGTACGGCTCTGGTGGAATCTCCAGCAAGTAAGCCTCGTTACGCATAGGATCAACTGTCGTACTTCTTCAGCATCGAAAATGCGAAGGAGAGACAACTGGCCTTTTACAAGCTCACATGTGTGAGCTACTTCACGTTATACAAAAATGTCGTTGTTAAATATAGGACGTTTTCAACTATTAATGCTTATAAATCATTATGAGTGTCTCAAAACTTGTGCATCTAGTCTGAATTTCTATATCAGCTAACTGTTAAAGATTAAAAAGTTAAAGACGGTGTATGGCTGTTTACGGGAAACCCATCACAGAGCTACGGCGCGTCACCTGCCTTTGAAATTGCACATCTGAAGTTACGACCACGCTGTAATCAACTACAATACTCGTATCGTCAACGGCGCCATGACTGCACAAAACAGTACAGTTTCTGTTGGATTAGCGCAGTCGATTGAGATCGGCTTTAGAGCAAAAGAAACGGTCAACAGTCAACAGCGCGTTTAGTGCACGGTGCTATGCGATGCACGCCCGATCAGTCAATCAGCGGGGCCTTTCGTCTGTCCTCCGACCGACTGCTGCCGGTGCTTGGCGCTTGATGGCTGAGTAGCAGATGGTGTCGACAGTCTGCGACGGCGGCGTTTGTTTGGTCGAGCTGCAGAGATCGTGTCTAATCAGAGAGACTGTGTCGTGTCGCATCGATCGCCGGGAAAGCGCCGGGAAGCCGAATCAGATGCCCCATTATAGGATCGCCTCCTTTCAGAAAAGTCTCCCCCAACCGACAGTTTACCGGCAAAAATCCCCCGGGCGGGGCGGATTTTTGCCGGTAAATTGTTGGCCGGGGAGAGACTTTTCTGGAAAGGGGAGGGGGCGATCCTATAATGTGAAGACATTTTTATCGGGCCGGCGACATTTTAAAAATGGAGAGACGTATCAAGTCCGTGATTATCTCTCGCAGGGCGGATTTTTCGTGGGGGAGACATTTTAATGTGCTACCGGAACGCGTCGAGTCGCGTACGTCGCATACGTAACGACGATGCATGCGCCCGACGGGACTAACCAGTCAATTCGACCGACCCGACCCACCGGCCGCAGCCGTCCACGTCCATCCGTCCGTCTGTTCGTATTACGGGAAAACAGCCGCGGCGGTCAGCCAGGGAGCGATGGTGCGCGGCCGGGCGACGGACGTCCCGAGCTGGGCTGATGGCGAGGGTCTGCGACTCATAGCGTGAACGTCAACGCCAGGCTGCCATGCAGTGGCTGACCAGTGAATGACCAGTGCTGACCGATCCAGACCGATCCACCGCTCCCCATCACACCGCACGACACGGCACTGGGTCCACTCCCTGCCGGCACCGGCGATTTAATTCCGACCCGCGCCCAGCCCTAAACGACTTGATTCGGTTTGCGGAACTCCATCACAGCGAACTCGTCAAAACACTTCCGAGTTGTGACGGACAGAACTTTCTGACTGACGTACACTCAATGTCTCCCGATATAGACACTGTGTTTCTAAAAAAAACATCCCGGCATTATACATTGTGATTTACGCATTTTGAATAATTTATAGTGTGAATATTCCTGACACGACTTGCCATCTAATGACCGTTCAATTTTTTTACCTTACCCATAATCTGCTTTGAATACTTTAAAACAGATACCAAAAGCTGTTAATTTTTTAGTAGTAAGTGATTGGTGGATTAATTGACTAAATGCACGAATATGCGAATACGTGTTTTCTAATGCTTGAACTTAAGTTTTCATTTTTTGCCAAAGCGCACGCAATGAAATTATTACACTTATTTTTGTGCTGTTAGACCTACTGATGGCGGAGACGATATCGAATGTCCAGAACATGCAGCCGCATGATTTTTCAACATAAAAGTTAAAATTTAAAAAAAACAGCTTGAATCGTTTGGCAATAATCGACTATCGGAAAATCTTCAGCAGAGACATAGAGATGTAATAACAAAAACAGCTTGGAACGAAATCCGGTCGGAATAGCTTGCCGGACTAGTTTCAGTTGAAGATATCCGTGGTACGACGGGCGCTTCAGTAGGCCTACACTAAGTGCATAAACCATTTCCACGCGCTTAGCTGGAATCGAATAACAATCGGATCGCGTGCGTTCAAATCAAATCTTTCCGTAGTCAAATCGGATCGCCACGAGTGATACAATTGCGATTAAAGTCGAACGGCTATTTGGATTTGCCCATTTCTGGAACTCACAATACTGGCACAATCCGAAACAGCGGTGCATCGGCCTAAACACGAGAAAAGTGTACACAAAACAGCCGAAGACATTATCAAGTCCGTTTGTTACTAATTTGGTAATGCTAACTTATTGCAGTGACGACAACAAAGAAAGGCTAGAGAGAGTTAGTAATGGATCGGATTTGTCAATGAATTGGATTGGATTGGATTGGAATTAGGTCAGACGTCTTTCACCATGCATTGTAACCTAATTCAATTCAAAGAATTTCATTTGTTTATGTTGTAGCCTATAAGCCTATAACTATGCAACAACAACCCTCAACGAAACAGTGGAATGTTTAGTTCTATAGTTTGATTAGGTATACCAGTGATATTGTCATTAACTTGAAGTCGAACTTGAGGTGAAAATATTGATTTTGCTGCAGTTGAATTTAAAGTTAAACTAAAAAAAATTAAGAACTTAAATTAAACTGAAACTAAAATTAAACTCTTTGAACTAAACTGAAATTTGCAGCTCAAAGTTAAATTTCTGAATGACATTTGTGAGCTGTTTTGCAGCAGCTTGTATCCGTACACGGTAGCCTGTAGGCTACTTTTATGTTTGCATAAAGCCTTGGCTGGACTTGGTGACTTGTGTTTGTTTACTCAATTTTCCGTACGTTCTGTTTTTGTGTTTGCTGCACCATTTGCAGTGTCAAAAAAGCTGTGTTGGAGGTTAAACATTATTGTCAAAAGTATAGGCTAAAGTTGAACTTGAAGTAGAACTTAAACTGAAATGGCAAGGTATGAACCGAATTAAATTTAAAGTGAAACTGTTTGTCTGAAGTAAAATATCACTGAGGTATACTTTACTAAGTTTTAGTGATACTTTCCACATTGAGTAACATTTTAACACATTTTGATATTTAAACCTTTTTTTATTCGTATTCGGATAATGTTCGTAAAGTCGGTGAATTGGTGCTGTGACTGTATGTAAGTTAATAAAATTTTACGTAAATGTCAGCGACAGGGCATACGGATATGATTTTGATATGGGTCAGTATGCACATCATCATCATGGATTGGATCGGATTTAGCAAACTAGACCCATTCTGGGCTGGAGCCTCTTTATTTTAGACTTCGACAACATTTCGCCTTGACGGCAAGAGAACTTGGTTTTGCCAGTACGAGATAAAAAGTGTTTACTGATAAATTTGATGCATCATGTGACATACTTGATTCTGCACTTACAAAATAGCGGCGCTAGGCCCATGGCATTTAAACCAACATGTAAACTGAAATGAGTTTTAATACGTTATGGACGGATCTGATAGTTTCGGGTAGGGTGGGATATATGACTAAAGAGCCAAACTACTAGATTTTGGCTGTGATTTTGATCCAGATCCAAATAGTGCCCTTAGATCTTAACAAAATTTACTAAATTTTTTATTTTGAAATAGACCTATTTTTGACACCATATTTGAAGAAGTGAGGCGTGTCCCGAAAACAGTCGAGTATATTTTTGTGGCAATTCGAATCACGATCTGGATGCAGCAATTTCAAACGATTCTAATGCGCTTCATAACAACATCCGATGATAAAACATGACTGTCTTCAGCGGAGTTCAGCACTGACTGTACCGAGTGCTGTCTAGTCTGCAGAGAAAGTGGTCGTTGGAAGACCAGGTAAGCAGTTGATGGAATTGCTTCACGCCTTCGGTTCTGTCGCTGTATAAACGACGCACTGATTGAGGCGTGGGCGCGATATGACGGCATTCAGTTGCATACGGCGGTGCCGGGAATGGAAAATCGCGCATGGCATGATCGATTGATTTATCGATTTAATATCTCGGTGACGGCGCGCGCCTCGTCCGCTCTACGGGACCTGCTTACTGCCGTCCGTCCGTCCGTCACACACGACAAATGTTGTATAATTTAGCTGCAGGCATTTCTCGTTACGAGCTAACTCTTTAGACCTGCGACGATGCAAGCGCGAGATAGAATAATGGGGGAAAACGCCTCGGACAGTCACAGAGAGGTATTCCCAGCACACTCCTCGAGATTCTGCAGTGGCGAAGTCGTTCCTAGTAGATTCAACAAAACGCTTTGTTGTTTTCTTCTGAGCTGAAGAAAGACGATTTGGTTCTATCTGGGTGGGGGTGATCGATGACGAAAGTTTCAGCCAGCAGCTTGGGCGGGAGGAATTTCGGAGTGACATGAATGCATCGATTTATTTGTGGCTACATTTAATTAACAATTATGATATCATAGACATGAAGTAACGTGGTCGGTTACTGAACGATTGATATCGTTTGTAGACTGAAGTTATAAGAATATTTTACAGCCACATATTAAGAAGGGTACTACTTTGTCGCATTTTGCGGCGTTATGTTGCTCGTGTAAGTGGGTGTCATATGTTTAAAAATGTAATTATATAGATCTAGGGCTTATGTTTTCAGTTGTCATTTGTGTCTCTCACCGCGATTTGTATTATTGGGTGGAATTGCTCTTGCAGCGCAAACGATTTCGCCTATTCTTACACATGTCTCAGTAGTGGTACGTCTCTCTGTCGTCTGTCACATTCGTGCGCCCTGCTTCAACCAAATGACGGCTGCCATTTGCCTGGTACGCATCTGGGTCGGAAGATTTATTGTACCAGATGGAGGTCCCTGGCTCCCTATGCTGCCACATGACCACTACAAACGAGGGAAGAAATTCCGCTTTTTGCCAAAGTATTTTGGCCCTTGTTTGTAAACGCCGTCTTCATATAGCGAAATACTAACTACCAAGAAGTACCGCTGCACAGCACACTCATGGAGTGTCAGCGTCCTCCGGTCAGAACAAAATAACACGGACTGGCGTCACCATGGTTCACGATGCATCTGACGGTCCGAATGCACCTGAGATAGCAGAAACCACGCAACGTCAAAATACATCAATACCTTTTTTCTTCATTATGTACCCGAGCTAAAGCATATTAGTTCGAAAGCATTTTTTTAAAAGAACAGAAGCAACATATTGAGATGGACGCAAAAATTGCGTGTTTCTAAGTAAGTACACAAAAGTGCGCCTAAGTAAGTTATGAGATAGGCCTATAGCTGAAGCGTATACTTGCATGTCTGCAGCGCCACATGTGAGCCTATAGGCTTAGATATCTTTGATGTGTCTTTTCTAACATCCAGATTATCTTACATTCTGAACGACACATCACACCGCAGGAAAAAAATTAAGCAAGTATGATGGAGTTGTCATCAAAAAGAAGACTAGAATAGTGCATTAGATTACCTTAATGACAACGACACTCATTATACAATACCGCCTACAATACCGCCAGCATACGCTAAACTGGTTATGGATATTTTCCTTAGAAATTTCAATGTGTTTTATCGTATTATCGCAGTAAGACACAAATATTATTCTATCAAGTTTTCAACCGACTGTATCAGTGTGCAATGAAGCGGTAAATGCGATTGTGCGATAAAGCGCAGTCGATATATGCAAATAGAGGGTCTTTGATGGGAAATATAATGTAATTGAGCGCGCCGGGCGACAGCAGATGAACCGCGGAAGGCTAACAACACAGGCGACTGTAGGGCCGCTGCTGGCCATTGCTTTGTACATTGCGGACAGCGGCTTTGTACGTCGGTCTGTGGTGGAATCCCTGGTGATAGCTTTTCGTTCGTTGGTCGTCGTGGAAACGACTGGTCGCATCGTTACACCGACGTGCGTACACACACACAGACACGCAGACACCCGCTGCCTATCTGCATAATCGATTGGATTTCGGCGCGAACGTCACGAAGACGTCGCGTTGCCGTCGTCGTTGCAGCTTTGCAATCAACTCGAAGCGCTGCAGTGCTCGCAATTTCTTTTTCCTCGTGGCCGTTTCAACTGCTGAAATTACGACTTGCTGGTGGTGTCCGTGGTGCGCTTAATTTCGCTGAGTTACTTTACCGCCGGCGTCGCTGAGTTAGCGCGAAATTTACGT
>Ga0209671_1000488_pt1 | contig 26469 bp, 14 predicted proteins | sample WorMetHERISLAND2_2_FD_187401 | JGI IMG/M metagenome (GOLD analysis project Ga0209671, IMG submission 187401) | Marine gutless worms symbiont microbial communities from Max Planck institute for Marine Microbiology, Germany - Olavius geniculatus... | ecosystem: Host-associated > Annelida >...
GCTCTTCCCAGATCCCGTAGCTGGCATTAAAGAAAAACACACCAAAAATAATGAGATAATGAGAGAGCAAAATAAAAGACAAAAGAATGACAAAGAAAGAAAAAAGGTACAGTGACCGGATAATTTTATTCCAAGGAATTAATAACCGATAGGCGACCCTGAACGTCAAGTAAATATTTTAAACACACCGGGCAAACGCGTTTTGTACTACGAAAAAAACGATTAAAATCGTTAATAAACGTTCATTGCAACTACGACCTGAAAGCCGTGCAGTTGATCGGTATCGACGACGACAACCGGCTGGAAAACCGGTCTTGACCTCGCGCTGACGGGAGACTTGTGAGCGGCTGTCGACGCACCGGCCACTGCAGGAAAATTCTCCCGTCGACCGTGCGTCGGCGACGGTGTGGACGTCCTCTGAGGCCCGGGGTCAAAGGTCTCCAGAGCAGACTGTCTCTGGGATCCCTGCGGTCCGAAATTGAAGCCAGACTGTCTGTGAGCTTCGTGGGGTCCAGACTCCAAGGTCGACAGTCCCTGAGACCCCTGCGATCCGGGTTGGAAGGCCGACTCTCTCTCAGGTCCGTGCGACTGTATATCGCTTCTTCTTCTTGCTCTGTGCTGCTGCCGTGGATGCGCCTGGCTTTCCATCGCCTCCAACCCGTCCTGGAACGACTCCGCCGGTCCTGCTGTAAAACCCTGGGTTGGCGACGGAGTGGACGTCCTCTGGGGGCCGGGCTCAAAAGCCGACTGGCTGCTTTTCCTTGCCCCATGATGTTGTCGCATTCGACCGTCACTGTCCGAAAGTCCAGCATGGAAAGGCTCCGGATGGACCGGACTCCGTGGCGGCTCCACCCGACCCTGGTGGAGAGACTCCGGCGGTACTTCCGGTTTAATGTCGTAGACAGCGGCGGCAGACGCAGCAGAGTGATGTCTGGAAGACGCGGTCGATCGCGGTACGTCGACGTTGTTCGAAGTGACGCTCGTCCGAAGTGGAAGTTTGCTGTGCCGTTGGCCTGGCTTGTCATCACTTCGCTGTTCATCTGTGCAGCAACATCAACACAATTTAATCGTCAAGGTGTGATCATTACAACCGACCTGTAAATTTTGTTTCGATTATCACGCGCTTCAACGTTTACGTTGCCCGACAAAATGCTTCCGCTATAATCACAGTTGATTTGGCTCAACAATGCTCCTGCACTAATGTAAAGTATTTCTTTCACCCTTACAGCTCTGACAGTGTGACTGCTCACTTGCGTTTCAAGCCCCTACAGTAACTTCCAGTAAGGCTAACTTATGCCTAGCCTATCGGCTGTTCCTGCACAAGAAGCGTTCAGACCGTTTTTTGGTTTTTCTTTCTGTCTTCTTTCCGTTTTTGAGTTCGGAGCCCATACGCCCAGATGAAGAGAGCCGGGCAACAGACAAAAGGACGGGCAAAACACGTAATGCTGTATAATAATGCATGTTATACGTACCTTGTGTATGCCGTCTCTGTTGTTGTTGTTGTTGTTGTAGTATTTGTTGTTGCGGCACAGTCTGTGAAGCGGTCGTCCTTGTCGTAGTCTTCCTCGCCAATGGCCCCGATTCAGCAGCTCTCGACATCCACTCCGACGCCGAGCTAGGTCTCGATGACGGCCGCTGTGACGCCTGAGATTTCCCGGCGTCATGTGCCACCGGTGCCCGGGATTTCCCCGGCTGCGATGACGCGCGGCGTTTACCGGCGTCATCGTCGGCCAAAGTTTCTGTCGTCTCGCTGCTCAACAGCCCGCGCTCGACGTCACCTGTTGCACGACACGCTGAAATCGTCTCAGTACTTAGTAACATCTTCGTCGATCTCAAGGCGTGTACGGAGCGATGTAACTGAACTAAACTGAACTGACACGGATTGGTTTTTGGCGATGATGATGATGACGGCGAGCAAGACGAGCCCATTGGTCATTGGTTGACGCGTGCGTGCACGTAGTCACGCAGTCACCAACGCCGTTAGGTGGTACCTACTGTAATGCATTACTGCTTGCGTATTGGTCAGTTTGTTAAAAACTAAACCATGTCACTTCAGTTCAGCTAAGTTACGTCGCTCTGTAGACCTACGTACCCACCCGCGAAACTGCATCAGTTCGACAATTATTATCCGATTGCACTAAGTGGCTCGGTGACGTCACGGTAGAATGTTGGACGTATGATAGAAAGATCGATCGTTGGTTCGACTTCCGGTCGGGTCGCTGTCAAATAGAACTAGGCTAGTAGTTAGGCCTACTATTTGGATGGGTCTGCGGACAGTCAGGTTCGAGCACCCCGGTCTAACACAATGCGTCATTGGATCCCGCAAGATTAGTGTACCTGTCTAATAGCATCTAAATCCATTGAACTGCTTAAGCAGGGTGCAGGAATGTGACAGACGACAGATAGACGGACAGACCACGCTATATGGAGAAATAGGTGGGTCAGCAAAACCGCTTCTGCCCAAAGACAAATAAGTCGCGTTACTGACGCGGCGATGATTTTGGCGGTCGTGCGAAGGTGCTGTTACGAATGCAGAACGCGAGGAAGATCAGCAGAACCGTAGTGACGGCTGACAACACCCACGAGATTCCGATTGTCGCAAAGTCGATCCCTCCTACAACGTATGTACACATCACAGCGATATGATGCGATAGTATGAATGGTTTGCACTGCTAACTGACGGCAAGCTGCCAGTTCAATGTAGCATATAGGCCTACACTAAAAGAACTAAAACTGTGTGTACAAAAACGAAATAAAAAAAATTACAGTAAATTATACTATTGTAAAACTCAAAGAAACTCCAGAAACAAACTTTTACAATAAAGGCTTTAAAAGTAAGCTGGAAATAATGGTAACTAAAATTAGAAAACCCGTAACGAAAAACCAAAACTTAAGTCGTCATATCCGTGAAATCAGACTAATTTCGTTGCACGAAAAGGTAACTAAGAGGTAATTAAGTTAACAATATTAAGGCCAGGCTCGTCGTCTTAAGTTAAAAAGTAAGAGGACAGGCAGCTGCAATTTTCCAATAGACGAGATAATGGGTGCTCAGAGTTTAGACTTTGCCCCCTAAACTTCCCCACAATGGGGCGTTTAACCTAGTTTTACATGTTCGAACAAAACTCTTTGGCAAGAAAAAAATGTCAACAATTTTTCAAAATTCAAGAAGGGATGCGACGATGCTAGTGATTATGGTGGACTCGCGGTGGAGTGTGTGATGCGCGTGTTGCACACTTACCTCGTTGCGCCGCTACAGGATCTGCAACACACACAAACACAACGAAACAAAAATTATTATAAACTTACAATGAACTAATGTTATCACGTTAATAAATTTCCCGCGATATATTAGTGACACGCAGTACACTTTTAGGAGCGCACAAGACGACAGAAAAGAAGCGAAATGGAACAAATCGTAGTGAAAGGAAAGCCATAGGCTAGTCAGCGCTGTTAACATCAGTCGCTTTGGACGCTCCTTTACATGGTCAGAATTAGTGACAGCTGATTGACACCAGTATAGGACTGACATGATCCCCATGAAGAGGTGGGCGTTGGCCTGGGAGGCCGAGAAAGCAGACTTGACGATCTTCACCCATTGCGAGATTTTACAGCGCTCCCCGGAATTTTTACGTAGATTAATAGAGGGCCGGTTTGTAGCAATTAGAGAGCCGGAATCGCGCCCCTTGCCGCCGCTTTGAGAAAATCTGGCTACGGGCCTGAAATTTTATTGCGGATGAATATGATGACTCATCCATAATTTATTAATTTTACTAGGTTTATCATTAGAACACAACGCATACTTAAACTGAGATTCGTATATTCGATTGGTGATCATCTTACTTTTCGTTTTCAGCAAGACAAGTCATTGGTGAATGTCTTGTCCGGCTAAATTAGCTGACTTCATTGGCCTATATGACACATATTGCAGCCAATTATTTACACGTGAGTTAATGTATAAGACAAAACAAGACGGTAGGCGACGTGGCTTGTGGTTATCAATAGCCGATCTGTGGACAGACACCATCGCACGCAGACCCGAGTTGGAAAAACCTACAGACACGCTGTGTGACAATAAGGGTCGCTCATAGCAGTCGCCAGCCAATACAGTCAAAGAGACAGAAATAGGACACAGTTATAAACTTACCAAATATACTATTTATTTAATATATTTGGTCTCATACAAACCGACAAGGAATGCCAGAAATACGGCGGCACAGGTGAGGCCACGGCGCCATGCAATTTTCACCTGTCCACATCCAATCATCTGGACACCTGTGATCGAGCAACTGTCGCCGAAACACGATCAGTACGCCGAGAATATCGCCGAAAATCAACAAAAATTCTCCTCCGTCAACATACAACTAATGAAGGTATGTTTACTAACAGATCTATTGCTTAGTTGATTGATATGTATACCTGCAAGGTGTGCAAAAGGTAGGCAAGGCCGCGCGCTAAGGGGCGATGACTGGCCGAGGAGCATTCTGATTGGTTGACACAGTGTGCTAGGCCAGTAGGGCTGTGCAAAATGCTCGAATAGTTGGGTTACTCGAATCCGAAACTGTCAGACGAGTAATAATTTTGAACTCTAGTATTTGTGCTAAATATTAATATTTTTTAAAATAATACACTGAGACAATTTTTAAAATGCAAAATAGCATGCGTAATTAAATAATTCAATCCAATACAGATTATGTTATACAGTGCACACAATAATGAACACGTTTATTCGCCTTAACGGCAGACAAAACAGACAGATACACAATATCACAATATACAGAGTAAAAAAAGAAACAGAGATAGACAAATAGAAATAAAAGCTACAGCCTGCACACAAATCAATCGATTAAAAGCTTCACGTTCAACACAAATATGGCTATAGTGTTCATGCACTTTATATTTCAAAGAAGAAAAGCTATCAGTGGTAGCACATGAATACGTTTTCAATAGAGACATATAATACGGCTGCATTCTAAAACACATAAAAATATCTTTTAATGTACTGTCTAACAGTTTAAATTTCGTGTGATTATTACACAAAATTATTTGTTGCATATTTAATATTTAATTAATGATTTGATTGAATCACATTAAATTCTGACTGGGAAATAACTTGTCGACAGCCAGATGTTTTTTCAGTTGGCCACAGACTCACACGGTTTACGTCTAGATGTTCAACATTATTGCTCACAGAACATTCGTCATGTTCAAGTTCTCGTACAAGTAAAACGCATTTTGTATCGGTAGCACAGCTCTACTGGCTAGACAGCTGTATGTAATGGGGTGTTTACACGATCCAGCAAACGTCCAGCAAACTTCCAGCAAATGTATTCAAAATGCACGTGCTAATGCTGGACGTTTGCTGGATCGTGTAAACCCCCTATAAGTGTGGTACCGGTATGATAATCAGTGCGGAACAGAGCAGTAGCTCTAGCCTCTGGCCTCTAGGCTCTGTCCGAGTCATGTATGCCTACCTTGATTGCCATTCCACACTTGTGCAGGTTGCAGAATAATAATAATCATAATCTGAATAGTTGCACACCCGACGAAATCTGTAACACAGTAAGTAAAGTAACCTAATTATCCGTACTCGCAGTCGCACCCGTATTAATGGTCGAATTAACTAAAACTATTCATATAGACCTACTCACGCCGCGTTTACATCATCTGACCCTAAAATTTTAACAAATTCACAAATGTTTTTACGTGTAACCACTGCCATAAAAATGTAATGACTGAGACGGAAAATAATTTGCAACTCGGCCCACTAAAAGCCCGAGAGTGCAGTGCAGCAAGTCAGGGAGTCTTAACGTAGTATTCGTTCTTGCACGTAAACTCTGTGGAGTTGGCGCGTTGGGGGTCTATAGGGCGCAGTCGTAACTATTAAGTTTTCTCAGCCACAGACAGCGAGGTCTGAGAAAACGCACGACCATTCTGGCTGTGCAGTTCTGTGGGACACTAGTGCGGTGAATACAGTCTGCTTAAGATTGTTATACCGACATACAGACCAACTAATAGGCCTATGATCACAGCAGATTGGCCTACGACGCTAACGCTGCGTGCATTTTTATTTCCTTACTAGCCCAAAGTCCGTGCAGCAGCATTTACTAGCTCTAGAAACTGCTACTTCGACTCTGTACTGGGACAGCAGCAGCAACTGCTACCTCTAAGAGGACGAATGCATGTGCGACAAAATATCGCGCATGCGACAAAAACAGGTAGCTACGAACGGTGCGGCTGTCAGTCAAGTTGATCACCTCGGGTTTGGAAGCGCCACAATATTGACTGTAAATATTTTTTCTATATCTTGGCTTAATGCACGTCTAAGGGACACGAAATGTAATTATTGAAGGGTAAATTTAAATTTATTTAATACCCAGTAAAAAAATAGTTTACCTCAAAGAGTAAGTAAAAGTGATTACTAGAATAATTTAAGTTACGAAGTAGTTGTTAGCACATTAGTTTTACAATATAAAGAAGTTGAATGTGTGCATGAAAGATAGGCCCCTAAAGGATTTAGGCTATAGGCTAACGTGTTCGAACTTTCTTCTCTTTGAAGCTGTTTGGCTCTCTTCAGACAGCTTCACGTCGAATCACGCTAAATCATGTAGCTTCTAATACCCCGTTTACACGATCAAGCAATCATCAAACAAACGTCAAGCAAACATCAAACAAACATAAAGCATGGATCAAGCGTAGCCTACACGAAGCAAACATCAAGCAGACATCGAGCAAACGTCGAGCAAACATCGAGCAATTAAAGCACACGTCGTGCACGTGTATTTTGAATGCATTTGCTGGATGTTTGCTCGATGATTGCTCGATGTTTACTTGATCATGTAAACGGGGTATAACTGCTGATCTTGCCTATGCCGACAGTCAAGTTTATTGTTGAAGCCTAGCTTTCATCCAGCGCACGCAACACAAGACCTTTGCGTACTTTTTGACGCAATTAAGTGAATTAACGCAAGCGACGCACGAAAACTATGCAACTGACGCATCTGACGCGCGCGCAACGCAACGACCAGAGCGCAGAATAGAAGCGGTGTCTATTCTTGCGTTGTGATATGCGCTGCGTTCGTTGCATCTGCTGCGTACGCTGCCTGCGGTGCGTTGGATAGAATCTAAGCTTAAACGTGTCCTATAAATGAGTAGGCGACCAGTATATCGTTTGCACGTACACGTTACTGTACAGTGTGGTAAGCTGCAAAGATGGAAGGCTTCGTGTTCAAGAACTGGGCGCAGACATACACCTGCAAACCGGAACTTTACTTTGAACCTCAGACGCTTCCGGAACTCGGACAGGTACACTCAACAGACATCGGTGGCAGGGGGTCGGCAGTTGTCCTTTCCCTAAATTCTAGCCCGTCGGAAAGTTTTCGTTCGTCGGAAAATTTTTCTTCGAAGGCTTCGACAGATACATAATTTGGAGCTAAAGATGTCTCACTTGGAGAGGAATGTAGTAGCAATATCGAAATGTCAAACTCTACAATATCATTTACTAAATTTTTAGCTATTTATCGAACAATTGCAACTTACTCATGCCGTTCTATTTTCTTAACCCACGGCGCCGCTGACAGTGACACGTTGTGTCAGATGGGGTTTCTAATTCCCAGGTAAAAGCAAGATTTGGGGTGCGAACCCCCAGCTAAAAGTTGCGGTGCATGCCTACTTGTGATTCACCAGGAGACAGCACCAATCAGCGGTTTCGCGTTTTACCGAATTACTTCATTGCTTGTTTTTGTGATACTATATGTATGTTGAATCAAGTGGCATGTTTGCGACACTGCTTTGATGTCAGATTCTGGCGAAGGCGCGACTGAATAAGAAGACCGTGAAAGTTGTGGGAAACGGCCATTCGCCGTCTGACATCGCGTGCACCACGGATTATATGATATCACTGAAGAACTTCAACAAGATACTCGAAGTAAGGGTCGCACAGTGAAAAATTTAATGGCTTATAGGCCTACTCAAGTCTGTGACCGCTAAACGCATGTACAAAGAGACAAAACTAAACTGAAATGAACTTTTAGTAAGTCAGTTGCATTGCACAGGCTGTATAAGGCGAACTAGCTGGCAATTCATTTCAGTTCAGTTCATTTTTATCGCTTTACACACGCCTTTCAACTATTTTTTTAATTTTTACGCGCGAAAGCAGCTAGACTGCTTTAGCGCGTCTTAGCCATCCCAATTCTGTCTGTCCGTCCATCTGTCCGTCTGTCCGTCTGTCACACGGGTGGATCAGTCAAAAACGGTGCAAGCTAGGATCACCAAATCTACACCGTTGGCTGTCTGGAAGACTCTAGTTTTAAAAACCGTAAAGTTTTTCCATAAATTCGTGAAGGGTCATTTCGAAAGAGGGCGCTAAATAAGAGGTTGTAGGAAAAAATTGCAATTTTTAGGCAATAAGTCGCTGTATACCAGTAACGATGCAAGGTAGGGCCTAGGTTACTATTAAACACTAATAACACGTCGTACACTTGCTTTCGATTGCCACCGAATTCAATGATCTTGGATGACCCTGAACGCCGAAATAAAGGGTTTTATGGATTTTTTTGGCGATTTCGGGCTGAGAGACACATTTCAAGAGCGAACTGCGCCAAAATCAGTTGAGATAGACATGTAAAAGCTGTGTATGAATTTTTTTTGTATTGAACGTAGATTTTGACGGTCCAAGTCTCGATTTTTTAGGTTCAAAGAAACCAGCGCACGAGGGCATCAAAGAGCGGTACTTCCGTAAAAGTCGTTATTTTACCGTTGTTTGCCAGTCTTTCGTGAAAGCGGTTGCAAATAAGCATGGTCATGCTGCCTATTACAAAAAGCACTAGTGATGAGCTTTTCAGTCATGTCAACACTGATGACTTTGAAAGACCCTGAACTTCCAAAATAAGGGGTTTTTGTTGATTTTTGCGATCTTCGGCTGAAGCGCACACTCCAAGAATAAACTGCGACGAAATGGCTGGAGATAGACTGACAGTTTGCGAACAGGAACTGCTATAGGCTTTCGCGCGTCTCGTGAGCATCAGCTCAAATTGGCTTGTATATATTGCCCACGTTTACTATAACACACATTGCATTTACGCCCCATGATAGGGGATGTTTATACGCCTAAAGGGAGTCATTGAGCGCGATTCTGCTATACCGCAAAAACTGTTTTTGCACTGCGCTACTTCTGGTTACGGTTACTGTCAGTGTTCAGTGCAAGTTAAAATGTTCATAAAATGTGTTGTATTTATTAGTATTGCAAAATTAAGGCTATATTATTACTTTATGTCATTAGATAAATCATAAAGAGCGAACGGTGACGGTGGAGGCGGGGATTTTGCTGATGGAACTCAACGATTTGCTATACGAAAACGGTCTCGCTCTCAGTGTGTGAGTCACATATATAAGATTTTTTAATAAATTGCTGTACTTTCAATTGCAGTCTGACAAAAAAGTAAGGACGAGGGGCAATATTTCTCTTAATTTTTACAAAATGTCTATTTGATTGCATTTTGTGTAATATTACACAACAGGTCACAAAAACAGTCTGGCTCAGAATAGTTTAAAGTATAAGTACTGCCGCATAACAGACTAGATACAAACAGTTTTGTTTCAGTAAAGCTTTGAAAGTAAACACACTACTGCTCCAATATTTTTGTGGGTCTAATAAAAATTTTAGCGACGGAGGTTTTTATGGACGGACGATAACCGAAAGTATAGAATTTTTCACTGTAGGACTTCCTATGTCTTATTATAGATTTACTCGCAAACACCGCACTTACGCATCATTTTAAGCGGACAGATATTAGCACATACAATGTGTTTTAGTTCGAACAAAATTTTTCTATATTAAAGCATTTCAACTGTTATACACCACAACCAGATTTGGTAAAATAACACACTGGGTTACGAGATATCTTGGTAGCAAACTTTCAGTGATGCACGCGTGCAAGGATAGAGGGAAGAACCACCTATGGTGAGCTGAGGCATAAAATAAATTTAATGGAGCCAAAACATTGTGTAGCCGAAATTCCATTTTCTTCGACTTGCTGCCGATTTGCTGTACAGCGTGCAATAGGCCTACAAACTGTACGACAGGTTTACTACAAATCGAAAGTCTACAGCAAATGCCCAACAAGTTGCACAACTGGGCTACAGAAAATCGGAACCATAATAACAGATTCACAACATATACAGCTTGCTGTACGACGTGTTGCATGCCAAGCTTCTCTTTTTTTACATAACCGCTTTTTATTTCTCTCATTTCAGTTTGTTAAAACATTATTTTGTTTTTTATGCATCTGCCAACCTAGTGGCCAAAAGCATCATGTTTCCAGAGTGTTCGGGCGTCCGTCCTTGCCTCTCGAACAAATATTTCTACCAAGATACCTTGCGTATTTGTTGATGGAATTTGACCAAACCTGCATCACTAACGGACTTTGGGGCAAGGATAAACGCTTCAAATTTTAAGGTCACAAGTTTGAAGTTCAAGGTCACAATGGGGTCAAATATGCCCCAAAATGCACTTATCGGCTTTGTCACGTGTTTGCGGAGGTAGAGTCGACGGAGTCGTAGCGACCATCCAATTTATGCGCTAGATTGAAGTAGCAGTTCGTCTGCCAGTTTTCTGGTTCAAATCATTTGTCACTGTCTAGCGAGTCCACAACAAAACAAACTTGTGAAGTTTTGTCTGCTGTGTATCAACGTAATGTGGTTATTTGTATACAGCCTCGGATCGATATCGGATGTTTCACTGGCTGGGGCAATCTGCACTGGAACGCATGGAACTGGAAAGAACTTTTCTGCTCTGTCCGGTTATGTGAGTTCGCGAGTCTTTTTGTGCATGTATGTAGGGCTCACACTGTGTCGGGAGAAACGCTGAAAAACAAAACGCCGTAATGATGCACGCTGTTTATTCAGTACAACACAGTTGCTTTTAACAATAGAATTGTCTATTGCAGCGCCGTTATGGGTCAATAAAATTGAAATGGGTGGAACAGGAGATTAAAATTTTTTGGACAGAGAGCCGCAACTGCCCGATAGAAAAAATTATTGGTGCTTAAAATTTATATTTCACCTTCAGATTCTTTCGAAATGGGGGATTTTTAGTGAGTCCCACATTATGCATTTTTGACAGAAAAGTTTCCTACAAAAAGAAATTTTTTGGTGCGCTATCGTATTTAGACCAAGCTCAGATGGCACAGACTACGTGGTCCTTGCTATATGATGCACAAATGCAGCCGAAAGTTACAAAACCTTTACCAGTGCGAGCTGACTTTGGTTAAAATATTATTATGCTGTCTGTATCTGTGGCGTTGCTAAGGTACTGGAGCTGAGTTTGATGTTGGCTAACGGTGACCTAATGACGCTGAGTTGTAATGATGATGATGACAAAGCGACTGAAATCTTTCAAGCTGCGCGTCTCAGTCTTGGAGCCCTCGGAATCATCGTCTCCGTCAAACTACAGTGTGAACCCGCCTTTAACCTTCAGCAAGTGCAGTACAGCGCACCGCTTAAAGACGTGCGTATACTTTAAGCTTAGTTTTTGACGCGCTACAGCTATACTGTAGGGCGTCTTTGGCACGATATGTTGTCCGTCTGTCCGTACGTCCGTCTGTCCGTCTATAACGAATGTATTGTCCCTAAATAGTAGGTCGCAGAAAAGAACTTTTTTCACATAAATAATTAGCCATGTGTGTTGCACTTGGGCGTGCAAAATTTCAGCCATCTAGTGCAAGGGAAACATTTTCAAATTTGGGGTTAAATGGACGGGTAGAAAAAGTGTGCTTTTTCAACGCAGAGCTAGCCATTTCTTGGAAACGGTGAGATATACGGCCAAAGCTACTATTAATCACTATTGAAAAGTGGCTCACGAGCTGTTACATGAAATGGAAATCATTGACTTTGAATGATCTTGAAGGTCAGTACTGCAACAGAAACTGTAAAGGCTGTAGCGTGTCATCCCTAGCGACAGCTAAGCTTTTTTGTTATCTAACTTAATGCATGCAACGTAAAAAAGCATACAGGGCGAACGAAATGAACCTAACTGACAGTACATGAAATAACATACAGTTTGTGGCAAAAAGTAGACCCCTAAAGTTTTTCGCCGTTTTCTCAACAAACGTTTGGGATGTTAATATGAAATTTTATAGCTTTATTTATTAAAACCTTCTACATCCAAACGCCAAGAAAAATGTGATTCTGTTGAAAAACGACGAAGTTATAGGCTTTTTAACATGACAACCTACCGATTTTTCAGCATTAAAAATGTTCAAGCTAAAAATGCTATTTAATTTTCAAAAACCGGTTAGTACGTTACTGCTGATGACGTCACATTGACGTTTTGATAAACAGTAATTTGTATTGGTTATAAATTATTAATAACTTATCGTTCTTTTAAAGCAATCGCCGGTTGTCCACCGGGTTTATCTTCCAGCAAAACGGCGCGCTAGCACACACAGCGCGCAGCGCACGTAAGCGGGTCAACTGTCCAGATTTTATCGCAAAAGACCAATGGCTTCCAAATTTGCCGAATATAAACCTAATGGACTATCGCGTGTGGGGTGCGATGTTGAAGGCTTACTGCAAGCTTAAAACAAAGCCGAAAACAATCGTCGAAATCAAGGAAACGCTTTAAGTTATCTGGGGCAACCTGTCATAAGGACCGATTGCAAAGGCTGTAAAAGACTTATCAAATTAAGCCACTGAAGGCTTGCGTGGGAGCTTGGAGCTGGCGGTGGACACGGCGAACATTCACAGTTACAATAAAATTCTGGCATCTGATTATTAGTTAACTGTGTTGTTTCAACGATGTTATTGAATTGATGTTGTAGCTTGAATATTTTTTTCATGCTGAAAAATCGGTAGGCGGTCACGATAAAAAAGTCTATTACTTAGTCGTTTTTCAACAGAATCACATTTTACTAGGCAGTTAAATGTAGAAAGTTTGAGTTAATAAAGCTGTAAATTTTCAAATTAAAATTTTGCACAGTTGCTGAGAAAACAGCAAAAAAAACTTTCGGAGTCCACTTTTTTGCCACACCCTGCAGTTTTGTTGTTTCAGTTCATTTTAATTTAGTTTAGTTCGGTTTAGTTTCTTCTGAGGATAGGCCTTACTATTTATCGCCGTTTTCCATTTACATTTGTTGTCCATTTTCCCAGTTTTCTATCTTCAAGCTTAAATGAATTTACACTATAGTTTATCCGTGCTGTTTTTGGTTCTGCAGTTTTTCTATTTTCATCAAGTTTGCATATTATTATAATGTTTGACTCCACAGCTACGTACTTAAGCGCTCTTGAAGTATTAAACAGTAATAATTGCTAGCAAAAAGTCTTGAAATTCCCATGACTTAATTTAAGACTTTTCATCTCAGGACTTTGTTCTTTTTTGTCCCGGAGAAGCCTCAAATGCGCAGCAAATGGAATTAGGTGGAGCGTGAGCTAGTGCGGTTTGTTATATTGTCACTTTCCAGGTCGTGGAAAACCTCGACGTTTACCTGTCGGCGTCAGAGCATTTTCGATTCATGTGGTACCCACACACGGGCCACTGCATCGCCTACCACGCCAACCGAACCACCGACAAGGTCAAACTTACCGTCTAGTTACCTTACTATCATAGTCGAAACTGTGCATGATCTCTTTTAAAATATAATTATTTGCCTACAGCAAATGTTGTTCACTAAAATGACTAACTGGCTAAGCCGGACAGCAAAGCTCGACGAAAGGCACTAGCAGCTGCTTTTAAACACAACACAAATACATACGACAGAAATAAAAACACAATAATAATACAGTAATAATAACCAGTGCATTAAATACACACGTAACGTTGAAAATATAGCGCCTAATATATTCTCTTACAATTGCTGCATATTCTTTTCTTCCGAGGTGGGCCCGTGTCTCTGCAACTAAAGATACCCATTATTTACGGAAGTATGTGTACGTTTCGGGAAACAGTACTGAAAAAATACATGCACTAATAAAACCATTTCAATGTACAATGCATGCGAATAATGCGTTTCTGTTATTTGCAAATAAACTGAAAAATGAGTGAGTGAATTAATACAACTAGGGCGTGTTGAGAGTTATGTGTGCCTCGGGCTGAAAATTTCAAATGGGTCTAGCCTACATGTATCGCCAACTCTAGTATGAGGAGATGGGGGTATGAACAGGGGTGTACCTTTTCCATTGAGGGCTTAAAGAAGAGGGTAGTGCCTCATCTCTGAAACTGGGTCGCAAAGTGCATGGCGCATTCTCTTAATTGTTTCTGACGCTGTGTTATTGCTCTAATGAGTGAAAATATGTTTTACTGGTGTACGTAGGCTACAATAAACGAAAATTAATTAAATATTTTAGTAGACTCCTATTCTTTATTTATCTTGGTGGCTTATTAGAGCTCTGAGCCTGGGGCTGCAGCCCTATCTACTTCATGGTCAACACCTTGCTGAATAAGTTGGATAACTAACAAAAAATAAAACGAATAACAGTGCTTTATGTGTAGAAAATTTACCGAAGTGACAGTTGGTTCTGGGACTACTTCGTTGGCTTCGTGCTGCTGCAGTTTCTCTTCTGGTTGAGGTGATGTCCGTCATCTTATTTTGATGTTAGCTGTCGCTGTCAAATGTTTACTGAAACAAAACTGTATTAAGTGTGTTATGTTGCTGTAGGCTACTTTGTTTTAATTCTCATGGCCACTATTTCGCGTAACTGTTTATATGACTTTTCGTGTGATGCTACACAAAATGTCATAAAATAAAAAATATCCCCGTCTTTACTTTCTTGCCGGACAGCAACCGGAAGCATCGAAATTTTTAAGGACTTTTCCTTTGTTTTATACTGTCGTTTGTAGCACGTTTATTCCACGTATGGTTCCGTGGATGAGCCGTACATTTCATCGACTGTCCAGTCAGCGACGAGTGACAGTTGACCGCAGTGATCGTGTCTTCAACTTCAACTGTCTGTTCCGCCAATACGTCATGGAGTGGGCCGTGCCGCGGTAAAACAACATAATTATTTACTTTATTTGTCAAAAAACAACTTAATAACTTAACTAACAGTGCGCAGCAAAAAGTAGGCCTATCACGATTTCCGAACTTAAAAAATATTGTATTGGACGATCAAAGTCGCAGTTTGTGTTTTTGTTTAACAAACGTTTTTTTTGTTTTATTGAATAAACCTATAGGTTAGAACGAAAACAACACGTTAGGCCCCTACGTGAATTTCTTACGTTGCAACGTTTAATTGGTTTGCTGTTCACATTTTTTCAACCGCAGTTGCCTTCTTCGGAACGACTGTCCGCCAGGTGTCGCTGCGGCGGACAGTAAGCAATCATAGACGTGTGAAAGTTGGTAGGAGCCCTCTTCTCGATTCGTCGACTTGTTCTGTTCTTTCCTGATGTGTATCGCTTTTTTGATCCAGCGGTCCATTGTGTTGTTTCTTCGTTGATCGCGGAAACATTTTAGTTGCATCGTGTATTCCGTTTTATGAGCCAACCTGTGTACTTTTGTGTGGGTTCTACATTTTAACGATGTTGATAATAACGAGAACGAAAGTAATTTCATAATAGGCGAAACTGCTGATCGATGCTGCTTTTTGGTAAATCATAAGGAAGCAAGTGCAAGTTTGGCTGGGGAATTTCTGCCCAAATTTTCTTTTTCTCTAACGGACAGGGACCCTTATTTAACACTAGTGTGTCATTGGGCGCTGCAAAAGTGCCTGCAAAATAGCATCTAAATCCGTCGAACGGTTTAAGCAGGGAGCGCGAATGTGACGGACAGACAGACAGACAGATGACAGACCACGCTACAGAGAAATGTGTAGGTACGCCTAATAATAACGACTCTGCTGCTGATGCTGCTTGTCGCAGAAATCAGATGGGTCATGTGCTATGGAAGCTCACGGCTTGGATAGACAGCAACAAATTCTACGCACATTTCCCTGTAGAAGTTCGCTTCGTGCAGCGCGACACCTCCGGCACTCTACTTAGTCTTAGCCCCGACTCAGATGTCTGCTTCATTAACATCCTCATGTACAGGTTGAACGGTTGTTATTTATTAGTCGTTAACGCAGCTAAAAAGTAATTAATTATTACAGCTAACCGTTGCTGCTACCAGTCAATCATTAATTAGACATCTGCTTAGAAATACCATTTGTAGTTGCAGGCATTGAATGAATTGATACATGGGCGTGTTCCAGAGTCTGAAAATTTCAAAAGGGTCCACATGCGTCACCAGTAACACGCAGTATAAAATTGAGTATGCAGAGCGGGTTTTCCCTTTTTATGGTTAAGGGCTCAAAAGAGGGACAGTGCCCCGTTTTTGGAAATTGCAAGGACGTGTTAAGACTTCTGTGTCACCGAGAGCATAATTTTGCGGAACGAAAAAGCAATATTTCGAGTTACTGAGCTATAAACTTACAAATGCGCTGACGCACAATAATTGCTGAGTGTCTTTAATTCAGTCTTGTCGACAGACTATAACGTTGAAACTTTTACAGAAAACAGACGATTAAAATAATTTCAGGTGTTTGTCATAAACCATCGTATCACTGCATCTTTCATTGTTTTTATTGGCGTGACTTTAATCGAAATTGTAACTATTAAAATTATTCCATCAATCGTTAAAATTCTAAACGATGAATCATAAGATTAATCATGGTTAATTTCCGCCGATATAGAATTAGTAGTTAGCTATGTGTATACTGTTTTTGCAGGCCGTACGGGAAGGACGTGGTTCGCGCTAGCTACTGGGCGGCGTTCCAGGAGATAATGTTGAGTGCGGGGGGAAGACCGCACTGGGCCAAGGACTTTCATCTGTCACTCGATCAACTCCGTGACATCTTCCCCGGCTGGACGCGTTTTGTCCAAATCCGCAACCAACTCGATCCAGATCGAATGTTTACTAACGACAAACTCAGAAGTTTTCTCGGCGATTGATGTCGAAGGATGACAGCGTTAGCGGCGTCGTTGGTGGGATGAGAAATTGGGGGGAAAGCGGGAAGTTGCGACTTCCCAACACACAGCCCGAAATTTCTGACAAGATTCCGACAAACGGTTGCAAATTTTTTATAGAAAAGACTGTAATGTTCAAAAGTTTAATTTTGTCCACAATTTTTACGAGAAATGGAGATTTTTAGGCCAACAGTTTCTATTTTTGAAAAAAAATTTCCGACAACGAACAGAAATTTTCCGACAAGCTAAAATTTTGGAGGAAAGGAAAAATAAGGTTACAGTTTGCCAAAACTTAAAGTATCTAAAGAAATTTTGTATTGCGGTAATATTTTTGTTATAGGTACTTCATTAGGTTGACGATATCAAATTACGTATGATGATGATGACATTAATGATAACACTGGCTGATCATGTAAGTTTGTTAATGACACAAATAGGTCCATAGTCTATGTTAAATTGTTCTATTGTTTCTGTAGTGAAGAAAGACGAGGGATAGCTTATGCTCACTAGGCGATTTCCATAAACGTACGTTATATGCAACATGACATAGAGCCGACAAAGAAAGAACTGTTTTATTGGATAACCGCGACAGTTAACTATATTATATATATAAAAAAAACTGCAAACAATTTATTTAATGTTGTATAAGCGATGATGTAAAACAGCAAAAATCAGAAAGTATAAGCACGAAGTGATGTATTAGCTTAGACATTTAATCTGTCCCTAGTAGCCAGATAAAAATGTATAAGCTAATGCATAATGTTCGTGCGCCGCGAAATTTTGCCGCACGGACGGAAACATGTTTAATTTTATAATCCCTGTTCAAAAAATTGGAGGCTGCCCCTCCCCCTTCCAAAAAATTTTACAAATTTTTAATCCAGGATTCCCGGGATTGAATTCCGGGATTGGGAATTCAATCCCGGGATTGCAATCACTAATAGTGTCTGTCGTATCGCTGGTTTCTCGATTTACCTTCATCCGCCGTCTGTTGTGATGCTTCGTTATCATCGTTATCATCCATCTCCATCTGCATGGTCTTCTTTTACTATTACTTCGAGATTTTTCAGCCCCATCTAAACGTATTTAAATTATATTATTAATAACAACATAGGCCGTACGGTGTAAGATTTCGAACTGACGACAACCAATCATGACGCATTGTTTGATGCAAACATCGATCAGTGACTTTCGGAGTTTCGAAGAGCCGTCTTGACAAAAAGTTTGCGACAAAAGCACGTTTTATTACTTATTTACTTAGGTACTTGACAAAATAATCAAAAGTGACAACGCTGCACTGTAAGCCTATTATAATAGACTATTCACAATAAAAATGAATCCAGCTTTGGTGTTTGCAAATGGCGTTTGAAAGGTGAAACAACTTGCAAAAAAATTATAGTTAGGTCCCCTATGTAGGCTAGGCTACATGAAGCCGTATGGCCAGATGTTTGGTTAGTGGGGTAGAGGCCCTATAGTAGGCCTAAGGAAAATTAAGAAGCGTAATAAATACATATTAAGCATCACTGACAAAAATGCTTAGATATTTTTCTGATTTATGTCATATGGTAGGCCTGATATGCTTACGCCATTTTGTTTTTTTGCCGCAGACTGGCTGCCGGTCAGTTTAGCAATAGCTAGTAGCTTATACTTCTACAAATGCAACTGCATGGTGAAACTATTGAATACGTCTCGTAAAACGTGAAAATCGACCCCATGAAAGCCACCCTAGTTGGTAGGCAACAAATTACATGTAAACAAACATCATTGTTGTTAAGACACCAACGTCGCAGATCAATGGAGCCTACTGTTTCAGTGGAAACAGCTAGGCCACGCTCTCGTTTGCTGGCGCACTGAAGCACTTTAGGTTTCGATTTCTCCAAAATATCGAACGACCTCTTTTCAGCTGACATACTTGCGGCCGTCCACTAACATGTTTCTTTTAATAGGCCTATTTCGATTTAATGTCTGTCTTACGGATCATGTGATTTACGGAGAAAAATTCACTCCATGTCTTTAAGACAGTGCATCTTTCTCTCTGTGTCAACGATATGCAGCTCAAATTGTTAATAAAACTCTGCTTTGGGAATTGATCTACCAATGCACAGAGCCTACTCGCAAGTGCAATAGGCCTCTATCACAATCATGCGATAGGCTTATGCCTAGAAGTTAGGCTATAGGTAGAACCTTTAGTGTAGTGATAATATTATAGAGCCACAGCCTGATGCCCATGCGTCATAGTCTATAAATAAACTGTTTTTTTATTGACAGACCTGGGTTGTGGCCTGTCTGTACACAGCTGCTAGCCAATAGCCATGACTTAGACTATACCACACTATAGACAACCGTATGCGCTGTACCACAGCGTATATACTATATATATATATATGTGGCTGTACTGTGTTTACAGTAGGCTATTCAACCGGTTTGCTGGACGACTGAAATATCGTGCACTCTAAACAGTTAAAGGAGGAAGACAGACTACACGTTTCGACATTAAGTTTTAGTCAATAAGTGTGCGAATCTAGAACTAAGGTAAGAAACGCAAACGTTAAAACCGCACTGCTGTCGCAAAGACACCGTGCGATGCCGTAGGCCTACGTGATCATTTTGCTGCATGCTGTAAGCTCAAATTGTTTGGTTCAATTCATAAATCGATCAAACACACGCTTAGGCGTGCGCCGTCTGTCGCGAACGAATCAGAGCCTTTCCACGGACGGTTAGATTTGTTGCTGATTTGCTGTTGTAGGCCTAGACTAGAGAAAGATGTGTTGTAGGCTACGTACAACATATCCAATTCACAAACGTCATAAGTAAAGTCTTTCCCAAGCCATAAAGCTTATGGGCGGCGATGATCTCCGTTTGTTTAGCTCTCAACCTCTTTACACTGCGAAACCACGGATACAGGGCTAGTCCATCTCACGGCGTGCCTGTTTAATCTACAATCAGTCGAAAACATAGGGCCAAGCAAATCCACATCAAGTTCTGCAGGGATCTATAATTAACGCCTTAGCTCATATTCTGTTGCTCAGGTGCGCCAGTGAAGATTTTTTGTTCCGATCTGTCACTATTTGACGAACTTGTGGCCAAATCGTGTTGGCTTATTTCTTACACCACCGCGCGTATAAACGAGCAATACCGTGTAACTATTGACATGTTTCTGGTTTGCTAACAGGAAATGGCGGCTGGCAAATCTGGTCACGTGTTCAAAAATTGGTGCTTTGCACACAGCTGCAAACCGGAGCTGTATTTTGAGCCGACGTGTGAGGACGACATTAGACAGGTACTCCGCTACGAGATAGTCTCAGAAATGTTGTTGCAACTTAGTTGAGACTCAGTTGCTCATTTTTAGTAAATTGGACCGGAAGACTCACTAGGTCTATAAAAGTGGACAATGTTGATTTGCAAAACACAACTACGCAGCGAAAAAATAAAAAAAACGTTTGTCATTTGCATATTTTTACTGTCTGTTGAATTAGTCCAGAAGGATCTCCCACAAAATGTGAGACAGAGGCCTCTGTGCCATTTCGTGTTGCCTTTCTGTTAAAAAACTTTTTCTTTTCAGCAAATTCAGTAACAAAGTTTTGTCTCAGAATGTCGTCAAAATATTGAAATGTTTTGAATGGCTGGCAGACGTTTTCAACAGTTATTGTACAGAATCGGTAAAGGTGTTTTACGTGTGTTTTGTATAGGTGTTGGCTGCAGCTCGTGAGAAGCGTAAGACAGTGAAAGTGGTCGGTTGTGGACATTCGTTCAATGACATCGCCTGCACTGACGACTACATGATTTCACTGAAACAGATGAACCGCGTCATCGAGGTTGTTGTTTAAAACATTATTAGTACTGTTGTCACACTACACGCTTCGCCTCGAAGTCGAAACTAGTCGTTGCTTTTCGTCTGAATTTTATATAATATCATCAGTCACTTACGTCTGTTATATTTCTTTCGTTCTTTGTGAGTAATTTTTGTTCGTAAAAAATAGTGTAGGCTATTCCTGAGTACCTGCATACCATGTCGTGTGTAGATCGATAAAGTGAATAGTACGGTTAAAGTGGAAGCGGGAATTCTCATCTCAGAACTCAACGAGATTCTAGTGCAGAATGACCTCGCTCTCAGCGTGTGCGTAAATACAATGATTAGTATCGTGAATAACGTTGGATTAAAATTAGTCTAGTATGTAGCCTATGGTTATGTTCAACTTCTAATGAAACAGCTGGCGAATGTGTTTGTTGGACTGATGGGTCACTAACTCGCTTGATTTTGTCGTTAAATGTTTACACGACGTTTTTGAACCAGCGATATAAATGCCATAAAATATGATTTGTTTATTTTCTATTGGAACATCGTACGGGTGGTACACAAAAACCGAATAAAACTACACACGAAGAATTAACTAATCAGAAAACCACACACAGAGACCAAGCAATCGTTACACCGTAAACGTGAATTTAGCTTTTGGTGTTACATCAGTCCGGCGTAGAAAGAAGTTTTTGGTTAGTAGGTCTATCAAATGTGCGACAACGTCTTCTGCAAATATTTCTACCGGTAGACCTACGGTGCGTTGTTTCTTCTCTCACTCTGTCAGTAGTAAAGTTTTTTTCATCGTGAATGACAAATAAACGTGTCCAATAAAGTATCTCACGCACTGTGTGTTTCTATAGGTGTGGTTTGTTAAGCAACATGACACTGGGAGGGGTTGTCTGCACTGGTTATCATGGCTCCGGAATAACATTCGGAGCACTGGAAGACTACGTAAGTAGCCGATGTTTCGATAAGTTTTTGAGAGCTTAGATTTTAAATTTGTATCTCCCGTGTTTGTCCTCTGCTGGTGTAGCTGTCTAGGTGACTAAACATTGTACGTTTTGAGTTGTATCGTTAAAAAGATGACGTGTAGCATCGGCGTTGTGGGTTTAAAACGTAGGGGCATGCGGAAGTTGAAATTTTCAGACGGAGGAAACACGGGTGCTTACAGATTTAATTTTTTGCTTGAATTTATTTGAAAGTAAAGTACATTCAGCTTCATATTTTGTGTAGTTGAACAACAAGTTTCAGAAAAAAAGTAAATTTTCCGACGGGCTATAATTTAAGAGGGGACATTTAGAGGGTAGGCTAAAAGTGTCCCCTGTCCTCCCATACCACGACGCCACTGGTGGTAACATTTATTTCTTATTCCACACTGGGATTTATACTGTCAATGTTTGTTTAGACTGACGTGTTCATAACTCACCGCTGCAGTCATGTGTGACTAATCGACGACCGTGTAAACCACGCAATCGACTGTCAGCCAGCGTGAAATAAGTTTCTGTTGATAACCGTATAGGATGTAAAAGTTCGTTTTAACACTTATTTATCTCACCCCAGACTGTGGTTTAGCTCACACCTATCGACATTCAGGTACTGGAGCTGAGTCTAATGCTGGGTAGTGGTGATGTGATGACGTTGAATGGTGATGAAAATGATGAAATCTTTCACGCGGCGCGTCTCAGTCTTGGAGCCCTCGGAATCATCGTCTCCGTCAAACTACAGTGTGAACCCGCCTTCAGCCTACAGCAGAACACATATCCGGCTAAACTTGACGATGTACGTATTCGTTTTTTTCGTATCGTTTGAACAAGCAGTTTTTACAGCGCTAACATGTAGTGCAAAGCGCAGAGTATAAAAATATTAAGCTGGAAGTTTTTACTACATGTGGACATTTTGTTACTATCTTCTGCTTAATAGTTTTATATGATTTTATGTGTATTTTGTATCTTCTGCCATCTGGCAAAAAATTGATTAATTGAATGAATAAACGAATGAATGAATGAATAATTGATTAATCGATACAGGTAATAGACAACATCGACGTTCACCTCTCGTCATCTGATCACTTTCGCTTCACCTGGTTTCCTAACACGGACAGGTGTGCCGTGCACGACGTCAGCCGAACCACTCAGGTAACTTCCGTTATCCTGACTACCTGCAAGTGTGTGGTATGCGTGCAAGCTGCACCGCGTGTTAACTGTCAAAACCTCAGCCTGACTATCCTGACTGGACTGCATTCAGTGTTTTCCATGGGGACCGAGCAGTAGCAGCTAATATCATTTAGGCTGCGGTACTTTAAAAACATTATCATAGATCACTAATAAGGTGTTTACACGATCCAGCAAACGTCCAGCATTAGCACGTGTATTTTGAATACATGTGCTGGAAGTTTGCTCGACGTTTGCGGGATCGTGTAAACACTCCATAACTTTGACTGCCTATTTCTGTGACCCGAATGATCTGCGATGTCACGGCAGTTAGAACGAAAGCAGTTTCTGGGATATTCGGCTGATCTGCGTTGTTTAGGCAGACCGCACCTACAGGGTGGTCCATAAAAATGTGGCACTTTGCTTTTGTCCATATTTTCGCCAATTATTAACCGATTTTAAAAAAAATTTCTTTAATGGTACACTCGCTGACAGTTTGCACCAATGTGTTTATTACATATCTCACCACACCATAAATACGTTTCTACACTACCTTGTGAAATGTAAATGAAATATGCATGTATAACGATAATAACAAACAAACATTTTTTGTAAATGAACAACAACACTTCAGACCAACATTGCGGTTAATAGTCTGCATGACACTAAACTGTGTGGGTCTGACGCAGTTTAATGTCGTACGGATTATTTACCGCAATGCTGGTTGGGCGTGTTTTTTTCATTTACCTAAATGTTCCTTTATCGTTAGTTTTTTCTTACATTTATATTTCACAAGGTAGTGTAGATACGCATTTACGGTGTGGTGGGATACATAACCACATTATTGCAAATTGTTTGCAGAGTGTGCCAGTGACAACATTTTGAAAATCGGTCAATAATTGGTGAGATATGGGCAAAAGTGAAGTGCCACGTTTTTATGGCCCACGGTGTATATAAGTAAAATCACAGAGCTGCAATGAACGGGCGATGTTTACTGCGGGCTTTGATGACTTTACCTATGGCTACTGCATGTGTCGTTATTTTTATTGTTTAATAGCTATATGTATTATTCGGTGTTACATTGTTACCGGGCGTTTCATGCCGTATCAGTAATTGTGTTTGTGTTGTATGTTGATGCAGCCTGTGAGTGTGAATCCTAGCAACTGGTTCTGGGACACTTTCGTCGGATATAACTGGCTTCTTGAGTTTCTCTTCTGGATCAGGCTTGTAATGCATTATATCTATGCTATTATGCGGTCATCCTAATAATCCGCGTTTCGTGTTTTGTCTTTTGTCTGGCCGTCTGGCCATCAGCCTGTCCGTGAATACTCACGACTCAAAAACAAAAACTGAAGGCTTGGGCAGGGCAGTTCTTTTCGAATATGCCTATTTGGTTTCTAGCGGTTTGCTCTAGCGGTATAACGTCGTTGGTCGCATCAACGAAGTTACTCGACACTGAGCCGGGTTAGTACTGATATGGGTGATTGATTGCGAGTATAACGGCTTGATATTTGATCAAGCCACCTAGGTCAACTCAGCCTGGCCATCCCTCCGTGAGTATGCGTAGTGAGTACCAGCGAAAGCTATGGCGTAAACAGGCACACTGCACGATGCACTAGCCTCGTATATATCCGTGCAAACTGGTGTCTGGCTGAGGGCTAAGGAAGCAGATATCATTGGGACTTTGGAAGAATTTTGTTGTTCTTTTACTCAGTTATTTACTAACTAATTTGTGGTTCGTGTGCAGTACGTTTATACCGTTCGTGGTTTCGTGGCTCAATCGCCTGTACTCGCTGTTGTTGACTCAACTTGTTCTTTTCGTTGATCGTAGTGATCGAGTGTTCACTGCAGTACGCTTTACCGTGCCGAACGTCAGCGGCGAATGGTGCGTGCCCAGGTATTACGACAGAGTTTATGCTATCATCATCGTCATCATCATCATCATCGCGTAGCCGCCTGGACGGTAGCGTCGCTCCATGTTTGCACTTGGTGGCCATGCGCCGTAGATCAGCTGGAGAAGCGCCGAAGTCTCGACGGATTTGTCCACTGTTGCGTGGGTGACCTGTTCTACGTTTCCAGTAGTGATGATCAGATCAGATTTCATGTCCCCCGTTCTTCGTTTTCGGCCGATCGCAGGCTTACTGCGTCTCTCGGTCGTCTCGTTTACGTTACGATGCGTCGTCTGTTTGTCAGCCATAGTCTGTTTCTGACGCTATGTATTGTGGCTAAACGCTCCGTCGTAGGAGGGTCGGCGACAGAGCATTGGTAAGTTTTTTTTGTAAGCTGCCAATAGTAACCATGTTGCTATATGCAGCGTTTTGGTCGCAATTTGCAACTCGAAGTGTCCACCCGCATGTTCGTGGAAACGAATTGTTACTTACTTACTGCAGTCCGAAGTAGTACGATTTCGATGTTAAATAAGTAAATAAAACACTAAATGCAGCGGTTGGGTAAAGGGAAATGACTGCAGAAGGAAGGGGAGAGAAAGATCTGAAAAGAGGAAAAAGGGGGGAATTAAGAGAGTAGAAGGGAGGAAAAACTCAACCCCCGAGCCTTGACTTTCGTCATGTGCATGTTACAGAGTGAAGTTTGCGTCGGCGATGAGAGAACTAGTACGTCTGGCAGACGATGAGGTGTATCTGAATTGTCCGGTGGACGTTCGCTTTGTCAGACGCAGCGACAAATGTCTACTCAGTCCTCAGTCAGATGCTGACACCGTTTACTTCAATATCCTGCAGTGGCGGTAGGCACTGTCGCACTGATTCAATAAAAAGTGGATCCCCAGAACATCCTAAATTACTACGCTAAGCTATAACTGCTGTTAATGTAAATTATTGTCTAATGTTAATTATTTAATTTCAAGTAAGTAGGCCAACATAAAATTTGGCGTAAAAGTGTAAACCGTAAGTAAAAAAAAATCGCATTTTGATCAGATGCTATTTTTTGAATACCGGTACAAACATTTCTTTATGGGCGCGTGCTATATGGGCGTCATTGACACTGTCACTATGACACATCACTGTTCTGCAAATTAAATATGGTTTTTAGCCAGTGAAATTCAAAGTTATAGTTGTAGAAATGCGTCAAGAAAATGTTTATTGGGCGAAGAAGTATAGCGACAAAAAATCTTAACAAAACTGGTCTCCATCACATCACGTCCATCCAACTATAAATACGTTGCTGAAGAAGATTGATCAAAATGGTACTGTCGATTGCGAACTCGACGATCGTAAAATACCAAGACTCTAACCCTATTCTTAACTCTAACTTTGTATGTGACGATATAGCGGCACTGAAATAAAACAGCAAACTTCATTGTGTCTCAAATTTGCGCGTGCGAGGTTCAACAGGCCGAATTCATAATAGGCTGTCGGATGAATACTTACCGCAAATAAATATACAAACATTATTAATTATTGATTGTTTTGCATTAGCCCTTATGGGAAGTCAGCATCGTACGAAGATCGGTTATTCGCTGCGGTGCAGTCAGCGATGTTGAAGTTTGGCGGTAAACCTCACTGGGGCAAGAAGCATGACTTGACCTACAGTCAACTGAGCAGTCTTTACAACACGCAGCTGCAGCGTTTCGTCGA
>Ga0209671_1000491_pt1 | contig 26453 bp, 13 predicted proteins | sample WorMetHERISLAND2_2_FD_187401 | JGI IMG/M metagenome (GOLD analysis project Ga0209671, IMG submission 187401) | Marine gutless worms symbiont microbial communities from Max Planck institute for Marine Microbiology, Germany - Olavius geniculatus... | ecosystem: Host-associated > Annelida >...
ATATTGTTATATATGACTACTTCAAGTCACATGGCCATTGGCAACAAAATCTTCACTACTTAAGCCTGTTATAATAATATAAGCACAACAGTGTCAAGGAATAAAAAATAATGAGCTATAAATCTTTTATCCCGTTTTTCGAATTTGCATGTAAATTTATGAACACGTTTAAGAATTATGACACTTGGTTACTCAAAGAAAAAATAGCTTTGACAAGCTTTTATAATTTTAGTGTTACTTGTATTAAGAACATTTGTTCTTACTGTCTAATGCGGACCGCGGTAGAGGAACTGCTTGCACAATGAACTGCGTTGATGTTAGGATTGCATTTTGGGGGACTTTTTTCCATATCACTGGATGGCAAGTTTTCTCCGTGTTCATGAATGCATACAAATCAGTTGGCAATCTCTTCGGACAGACAGGCGACGTTCACAAAAAGCGACATTCACAAAAAAACGAAACATCCGATGATAAGTCATCGTACTCATCAACAGCATGGACGACACACATCATTGGAGGAGGATTCTCAGACTGGCTTAAGCCTGCGTCCATTTCGTTTAATAAGCCCCTATTATATACTGCGGCTGGCGACGAGATCCGGCCAGAACATAAAACATGCAGTTTCATCATTCCGATACAATAGACTATGGCGTCATCGACGTCGCTCTTAGGACTCATGTCATAGTGCGTACAAGCGATATTTTTTGTTAACTGCCGGTTTATTGTAGCAGATAGCAGACTTACAGGAGAGCAGCATTTTTTCAGCATTCGCCGGATGTCTGTCTACAACTCCCTGCGCCACGATCCGCTCTAGCCTTTAATGAGATATATACGAATAGGACGATAATAGGCCTACATTGTGCATGTCTTCTACTTTTCTTGTTTGAATATCATTATACAGTCCATTGACAACGTCGACGGCAGCGAATCTTAGACATCTCTCTTGGACAGAATTTTCTTAAAACACGCCAGTTTGTTCCGGAAAGATTGTTTGTGGAGTCTTACGTCCTGGAGAAATTTTGTTCGTTTTCTTACAACAGAATAGACTTTGTTTTTTCAACTTTCAGTATCATAGCGTCTGATGTTTTCCGATACCATCGCAGACAAGAAAGCTTAGCTGTCGCTAGGGAAGACGCACTGTACAGCCTATACAGTTCCTGTTGCAGTACATATTTACTGACCTTTAAGGTCATCCAAGATCGATTATTTTTTATTTTATCTAAAAGGGCATATGCGATTTTTTATTAGTGATCAATAGCAACCTTGGCTTTATCTTTCAGTTGTTCGAGATATGGCCAGTTTTTCGTTGAAAAACGCACACGTTTTACCATCTCTTTGTTTAACCTTAAATTTGGAAATGTTCGCATTGCACTAAATCGCTGAAATTTTGCATACGTATGTTTAAAACACAGTGCTAATTGTTAGTGTAAAAATTTCCGCTACGACCAACAGTTTAGCCACAATACATCCGTTACAATCGACGACGTCAGGCAAACAGACGACGACAGACAGACGGCACATCATGCTATAGACGCTCTACAGCATAGCTCGAGCGCGTCAAAAACAGAACAACGGAGAGAGTTGGTAGCATCATCTATAACTGAAAACGGCTAAACGTTTCTTTCTCGGTCATCCGGCAACGATGGGCTAGTAGCATGATTTGTCTATTACTTCAGTCCGCAAGGTCTCGAAAACTGGAGGCGCCGCCAAGGACGTCCACGTCACACCTGGCTACGGACTCTGGAAGGCGACCTTCAGCCGCTCAACCACCGACTGAACTCGGCGTGGCGACACGCTTCAGATCGAACACGATGGTAGCAGCTCGTGGAAACGGCTACGCTCAGTCTGCAGGGTCATTCATGCACAGGATGATGGTTTGATCTAACCTAAAGGACGGGACAAACAGAAGCTTAGTAGTGAGAGTAAACGTGCAAGCAAATGTGCCCCGTAACGTCACAGTCCGTGAGTGGATCGTCCCACTCCCACATCGTCACACATGGCCGTGGCCAATGACATTGATAAGATTGCGACACGCCGTCATGCATGTGGCGTCACCAAGATTCTACTAGGCCGCATCAGTTCGCCCGCTTGTCTGTCTGTCCGTCCGTCGTCTGTCCGGTCCAACGCTCTGCGTCGTATAATGGATTAGCTGCCAGTGACGCCTTGCAGTGGCTCTGACGCCGCCGTCTCTGACGCTACGTTGCCACAAACACGTGATCGCTGTATCGGCCGCCGCGTTTCCTAAACGTTAAAAGTTTCAAACCTCCAGTACACGCTGGTGCTGACATAGAATACGTAAGATACTCTAGTTCTCTGGTTAAAGAGGGATTTTTAAGACTTATGTCTGTCAACGTAATACTTTTAAAGCGGAATCGCTCTTGCAGCGCAAACGATTTCACTTATTGCTTCACATTTATTTGTAACGTAGTCTGTCTGCCACAATAGCTTACCTACTGTAACTGATGCTATTTGACAGATACAGTACACCTGTGGGGTCCAAAAACACATTGTGTCAAATGGGGGTCCTTGATTTTCCAGGGAAGGGAAAATTATGGGGTCAAATACAATCACAAATTGCAGCCAGTTTTTGCTGCCACCCACCTGGTGCATGCAAACGAGAAGAGCGATTTCGCGTTTTACTAAATTACTGCTTCTTTTTGTTCAAAACGTCGCACTTGCAAAGGAAACTATTGTAATGAGTGTGCAGGAATTTCGTGCCTTTAAGGGTGTGGAGTAGGTTACCAGCAAGAAGAAGTTTTTTTCATTTTCTTTTTATTGTTTGGCGGCATTTGATCCGACGGCAGTGCCCACTGGAGACCGCCCGCTGTGCGATGTTGCACATCAAAGACAGCGTAATACGATGAACGACGCGATTACGATATTAACTTATTTTGGTGATGGAATATTTTTTTATAAACTTTTGAGAAACTTTTAAAGCAGATTACTTAAATAAAAAAAGCGATGCAATACTGATGATGAGTGGATTTACCACGTGCGCGTTACGCACGCTAAAAACGACAACACTGTACTTTTTCTGATAAATAACTAAAATATAAAATTAGTGGAAAACAGTAAAAACAACAATCGACAAACACAAGAAATCAGAAAAAATATACCAAAGTTCGCAAAAGCGCACGCTATCTGTATTTGATACTATTAGTTTATTGCAAAAGTAGTTTCTGGACGAAGCGATTTTTAACCTTGAATAAAAATTTTAATGCATTTCTCAAATTTAAGGCACTCAAGTGAAGTATGATTATATTAGTAAATTTATTTTAATTTTGTTTGTAACTAATTTCTGAAAACATAAACTGTACTAAAATTCTCAACAACCACGCTGACTGGTGGTAGAATATCAGAGCCGTAGCATACGATCCACTTTCAAGCAACCTTGACTTAACTCAACTTAGCCTCCTACCTTCGGCCGTACGGGAATGACCAGTGCTTACCTAGTATCAGCTAGGCCTACAGGTAAACGTTTAGTGTGACTCACTGGGGTAGTGGTACGTCTGCTAGCAGTACCGCGGCAATAGATCATACGATACGGTAACATGTTCCCGCTGCTGGTCACAAATCTGACTCGTATGTAACCGCACCTGTGGACATTTTGCTTTCGTCTGCTGTTTGTTTAGTTTTATATATCGTATACGTAGTTTCAGCATAGCAGAGATGTCGCTAAACGTTTAGCGTCGGTGGTTGTCGTTTAAAGGCACTCAGCTTTACGACACGTGGGCGTTCTGGCGGTGATGTAGCTAGTTAGTGACCGGAACGGTCAGCACATCCTTACACACACGTGTTGACGTCACCGATGACGTCATCGCTGCTACTGCTGCTGCTGCTGCTGCGGCTGCTGCCATTGCAGACCTGTCTGCAGTTACAGCAGCACAGCTCCCTATCACGCACCGGCTCAATGAGTAAGTAAGCGACTGTCAAGTGAAATCAAATTAGTTGACCGTGGCATTGCAGTCAGAAGGCTGGATTATAACCGTACAAAGTATGTAGAATAAAAAATTCAAGTCGTGACCCAAAAATTTCACCTACGACGTAAACTTCAGTTATACAATAATGTGTTTGGGTAGTGGATCTGCAGATCTGCAGGATAATTTAAAAGCCTATTTCGCTTTGGCTTGGTAACTAGGATGCCTGGACGTCTCTGCTCTCGGCTGTTGGCTTGCCGGTCTTCTAAGGTGGCGCAATTAACGCCTTGGCGCAGTCCGGACTATCAGCGGCCAGCAGCGCTTCAGCGGATGTTCGGAGAAGAAGCTGCCTAATGTCGTTTGAGAGAAAACAGCCTCCGTTTGCAGCCGCGTCATAAAATATTTCGTCAGCCAATACCGTTCGCACCCACACCACTTGCGCAACACGCATACAAATTAACAAAAAGCCACTGCAGTAGTAATTATAGGTAAAGCGGTCTGTCATTTGCTAACTGACTTCCAGAGGTCGAAATAATAGGTCTCAAGTACGGGAACGACTTTATTGCTAACGATCTTGACGGTACTTCGTATCATAGCACGGCAGCAATGTCAAACGATTCACAGCTGCTGAATTACATTCTATTTTCCTCACCGGTGTCATAGATGCTGGAAAGAACTGCTGAGGGCATCTGTCAGATTTTCTTCATTTAGACGAGAAATTAAAGTTCAGTACGACTGCTGCTGGCGTCGATGTTTCGGCAATGTCCTAATAGTCGTCACCTAAGAGTAAAGACGTTTGATTGATGTGTATTTAGGCCTACTGTTTAGCATTGTAACTACTGTATGCCGTAGTTTAGTTAGTAAAAGAAAGCCACACGATTGTCATAATTTTCTTGACTTAGTTTGCTTAGACTAGTTTGCTCGTACCACGATGTTTTTACATAAGGCTTGCGTTGTGCTGCCTGTAAGCCATGATTTAAAGTGGGATGTACGATATAGACCGGTATGGCATACCAGCACTGCTTTGCCCGCCAGTTCTATCGTGAGATGGTTCCAAAGTAGTATATTTAATACACGACATTAGATATGCAACTACAATCGGACAGTCTCCATGCCACCATGCACTGATTTTGTCCACTTCAAGCCGTGCTGTGAGAGTAAAAATACTATAAAGCATTGTACTATCATTTCTGCTTCTGTAGCATTGCGCCTTCACCTGGAAGACTTATCGATTTATGCACCGGGGAGTGGCATGCGATAGCTCCCGAGCAACGAGCTAAGCCAAACCGTTAATGAATCGGTGGCGTGTTGATGAGCGAGTAATGGTGGCGTGCTCGTCCGCTAATGCCAACAATGACCAGGCAACAGTTGGCTCGGAGCGCCTCGGTCGTCATGCATGCTTAATTACCTGACGAGTTTGGCGATCGTTCGCACCTATGCTACGGTGATAATGATGATCAATCGAAGAATGCAGCTTAAGCTCGCTTGCTCTTCAGTAGGAAAACATCCTGCACAAGCGTGTTAGTGCTCTACTCATTCCGTCCGTCATCTTGCACAGGTGGTCCATTCCAGTGGGACAAATCAGGGCTAGACGAACTTACACTACTCCAGACAGTAGTTTAACCGACACTTATTCAACGATTGTCGACAGTCGGTACACCGTCGTTCATTTGGCCACCACTGGAGAACTTTATCAACTAGAAAGCAGTCAGAGCCCGCACATCTCCGCCAAGGCCATGTTGTTCGCTAGGTGGCAGCACCATTTTCGGTTTGGCAGTGGTTTCCCTTATGCCCCATTGAAAGCAATGGTAACGAAAATTTCAAAGTAATCCAGAATCCAGGATTCCTTCCGGATCACCCCCAAAACTTAATCACTGGTAGTTTATGACATGCCCGACATTCCTTCAAAATTTCAGAAAGTTCCGTCCATAACTTTTCGAGTTATCTTGTACACACACAGACAAACAAAAACCGGCAAAAACATTACGTCATTGGCGGAGGTAACCAGTTATTTCACAGCAGAAATAGTGCAGTACAAGCGCGATTGTGGAATAAGGAAAAGTAGGACGCCATTATCATCATTCTGTATATTTTTGCCATCTGTGTAAGTCAAATTCGGGCCTAAACACGGAGTGTGCTGAGTGCGTCGTTTGGTTGTGAAATTAAGCTGCAGACCACAGGAGCAGCAGCTATGTCAAGACGTTGCCTTAAGATGCGGTGTGGATTTCGCCTTGCGAACGTGTGATCAACATCAGGTGCTACATTACCTGTGTGCGTGTGTGTGTTCGTTAGCCCGCGGCTTTCAGCCAATAGTGATGAGTTGAGATTCGAACCGAATTCGAACAGTTTTTTATAAGTCAAACCGAACAAAAATAAACACTGACTGGTATGTTTATCTAATATTTATATGTTTACAGGGTAGTTATTTCGACAAGAGCACATATTAACTGTGTTAATTTAATCACAGTGTTACGCCTAACGTTTTTTCGTCATATTCTTTGTTTGTTAATTGATTATTTAGCACAGACCTCAAGCCAAATTTTTTTTTTGAATTTATGGCTGGCTTATAAAAATTTATGTCTGCTTTTCGGCAAAAGTATGCAAAATCTGTCCGAAATGCTTTGAATGCGTTGCACACAGTAAAAATTTAAAATTCGAAATTTACTGTGGTTACAGCATCCGTTTTCTTTTCTGGCGGTTTTTTGACTAGCTGAATTTTTTATGGCTGCGTTTCGGCTAATGCTGCTAAAATTCGGCTCGGCGGCTGAATATGGCGGCTTGGGAGTTTAATTCAGCATGTTACAGAATAACAACAGATCGTTCAGGTGACGACCGTAAAAGACGCACGTTTTAATTCCAACGCATTTTTGTTTCGTTCACCGCTTTAATTCCGTTATGTTGCGCGAGTTTTTTGTTTTAGTTCACTGGCCAAATTGACGGCCATTCTATTTTATTTTTTACAGATAATTTTTTTGCCACACTTTCGGTATTTAGCGTATTTTAAAGGCTTTATAAGAATACAGACCTGCTACTACTACTACTACTACTACTAGTAGTAGTAGTTGTTGTTGTAGAGACGCTGGTTGAATTTTTTTTTTATTTTCCCAAAAAAGTATAGGCACCGTAATATCTGCATTGTAATACCGGAGTGATTTCCACGTATTTTTAAAGATAAGAAGTATAGTTATTATTAAGCGAAGTGAACCAAATATTTTAGCTGCGGTTCGACACCGGCTATTGGTGTAGTTTTCAACGGTAGAACAAAACGGTGTGTGATGCCTGAAAGTGATGGCGACAACAAACAGTAAGTGCACGACGCGTGAGCACTAGACACTGACAGTGACAGTCGATTCTGATGCACCCGCAGGCAGCAGCAACAGCAGCTGTTTTTTGCTGCTGATGCTAGTGGTGTGCTTATGTACAGGGTGCAGCAAAAAAGTAAACCCCTAAAGTTTTTCGCTGTTTTCTCAGCAACCGTTTCAAATTTTAAGTTGAAATTTTATGCATTTATTTATCAAAACCTTCTACATTTAACTGTCGAATAAAATTTGATTCGGTTGAAAAACGACGAAGTTACAGACTTTTTAACATGACCGCCTACCGATTTTTAGCATTCAAAAAAGTTCCGGCTACAACACCAATTTAATAACATCGTTGAAACAACACAGTTAAATAATGATCAGATGCCAGAATTCCATTGTCACTGCGAATGTTCGAAGTGTTCATCACCAGCTCAAGCAACAACAACAGCCTCCAGTCGCCTTATTTGAGAAATCTTTTACAGCCTTGTCGATCGGTCCCTGTGGCAGGTTGCCTCAGATAACCTGAAGCGCTTCCTTGAGTTTGGCGCTTGTTTTCAGCTTGGTTTTAAGCTTGCAGTAAACCTCCAACATTGCACCCCATACGTGATAGTCCATTGGGTTTATATTCGATGAATTTGGAGGCCATTGGTCTTTTGTGATGATATCTGGACAGCTGGCCCGCAGCCAGTTCTGTGCGCTGTGACGTCATCGGCAGTAACGTCTAACTAGTTTTTAAAAATTAAATAGCATTTTTAGCATGAACATTTTTGAATGCCGAAAAATCGATAGGCGGTCATGTTAAAAAATCTATAACTTCGTTGTTTTTCAACAGAATCACATTTTACTTGGCAGTTACATGTAGAAAGTTTCAATAGGTAAAGCTGAAAAATTTCATATTAAAATCCCAAACGGTTGCTGAGAAAACGGCAAAAAAATTTAGGGGTCCACTTTTTTGCCGCACCCTATACGTACGATCGTACGTCATTACCGCAGCGTATCGCTAAGCCGTGTTGACACGACTGCTAGCTAGTCCAGTCTGAGGCTGATAGCCGGACTGCCAATTCCAGCTCTCCATCCGTCCACTACCGCTACCATCGACCGTCTGATGCCTGTCTTTGTCCCCACGCACCGCTTGGTGATGCGCCATTCTGCTCGCAATCAGACAGAACGAACCAGGGCTAAAAAAAAATTAACCGACCCTGAATTCACTCAATGCTGCGCTTAGAAGTGTAACAATTTTCAAATATCAAGTCTGTCGGTAAAGTTTATTTCAATGTAATAAGTAGTCGTGTAATCGTTTTCGTCGTTTATGTGATATTGGTTTCGATCGTAACGTGCGTCAAGTTAGGTCCAACATTCGACATTCGACATTCAACATCTGCAAAAATTGCACACACCAAAAAGTTCGTACTGAAACGGCACACCTTAAGTGTGCATCTCCAGACACGACACGCCCGACCGCATTGAAAACGGACTCTAATTCCATTTCCGGTTTGTCGGAAATTGGCGCCAAACGCGTGCAAAATGCGCCCAGCCTATTCACAAAACTAAGAAAACTGGGTCAAAGTTTTTTTCAAGAAACGCGACGCAATTTTCGCCCTTTGACTATGCTGGGCGCATTTTGCACGCGTTTGGCGCCAATTTTCGACATACTGGAAGTAGAATTAAAGTCCGTTTTCAATGCGGTCGAGCGTGTCGTGTCTGAAGATGCACACTTAAGGTGTGTCGTTTAGTACGAACTTCTACTTTTTTTGTGTGCAATTTTTGCGAATGTTGAATGTCGAATGTCGAATGTTGGACCTAACTTGAGGCACGTCCATTCGTAAACCCACTGGAGGTCAACTGTGAAATTCTCGATTTTAGAAAAAAAATGGCAATACAATTTAACTATTGTGAAGTCAGCGAAACGGGCATGGAGGCCAGATATTTTCGACTCATGCACAAATTTGTTCTAAATAATACAACTAATTTATTAGTGACTGCTCTTAGCATAGAGCACAACATGCTTTTTGGGTAAGTCAGTTTTCGGCATGAGCGAGAGTGCTAATTGTTAGGCTGGCTGTTCTGGTGTGCTTATAATTGACGTTTTACTTGTTTTTACTTACTTTTGTGATCTAATACGACATAATCGGCAGTGTCAGACTTGCATGAACTTTGTCATCGATAACACTGTTTTATGTACTTGTCGGTGATTTATTGGTAATTATGTGAAACATATATATTATTGTTGACTTTTTAACTGCATTTTCGACCATTATACAAAGACTATAAATACTAAAAAATGCAATTATTGAGCAGCTGCTATAAAACAATGGGAGTTATATGCACAAAGCTGAACGTCACATTGCTAAGATGAATGAAGATGAATTATTGTTCAATTTGTTATTGATGGCCTAAGGCCGGTAACGACGTGGCACCTAAATCGTGTCTCAAAAAACAAGCCACTTTTATTTTTTGATAGCTCTGTGAAACATTAGCCGATGCAAATAATTTTTGGCACCCAACATCAAAAAGAAACGTGAGGTAATCAACTATAACTTTGCCCATTTCACCTTAATGTTGTTGCTACACTACCTTGTAAAATGCAAAAGTCGTAGTTTGGCCGTTCACAGCAATGAAGTCATACTTGGTGGCGCATGCGTTGGCTCATAAAGTCGCTGAGACCACAAAATTATTGACAATTTGTCGCTTATTTAACGTTAATCGTATTTATTCTAAAATCGTATGTCGAAAAACTGACATAACGTATCAACAGCGAGCGAACCGTTGAGTCAAACGGTTACTAAACATAGGCGGATTTAGGGAGCAAAGGGGCCATGCCCCCCTCTTCCAAGATGCCAAAAGTCGTTTTTTTGCTTTGCATAATTATGCAGTGGATTATTAATTTGTGCAGTAAAACTAATAAAATTTATACTTAATATATGCATTTTAGGGGGTTTCATGCCCCAAAAAGCGTTTGTTTTCGGGGCTGCGCTCCGGCGACCGGCCCCTCCCCAGGAAGTGCATCTTTGTTCTTGGCTTTCGGCCTCAATTTTTTGGCCCTTGGGGGCTAGTTCGTTTGTTTTGACTTCAATTTCTGGCTAAGCTTACGTAAAAATAAGTAACAATAAACAATAAATAACGCTAGGGGCATCTACACCATATAAACCCTATAGCAAATGCTCCAAGAAAAAAATAGAGAAAGGTTTTTTTGGAAACTTAAAGAGGGAAGTTGAATATTATTATTGTTTTGCATTTTTAATATTTACGATATCTTGCAAGCAGTAGTGTTCTGTGATGTTTAAAATGCACTTAATTCGTTTTTTTCGCCGGAGCTTCGCCCCGGAACTCGCTGCGGGAGCTCACGACGCTTTTCTAGGCCCCTTAGTCAGCTGAGGAGGGAGATATTTCCCCCTTTTCTCACCTCGTCGACGCTGCGGCGCCTCACTTTGAGTTAAGGGGGAACTTGTTTTAAGGACGTAGAGGAATAAAGTCAATAAACGCCCATGAGTAACGCTGTTCATCGCATGCAAGTACATTTCCGTGGCAGTCCTTGCATTCCTGGCGTATTTCTACATATATACTGTTTTCGTCATAGAAAAAAAAACAAAATTTAGCACCAAGAGTTCACGAAAATACGCCATTTTCCACTTGCATTCGTGTTAAAGGAGGACATTTTAAACACAAGCTGTTATAAAAATGTTGTGATGTAGCACGTATAGCATGTATTACTTTTTGAGAAACAATAATCGTGTATGTCGCTATTCGGTTAATCATTTCTGAGCCACGCATAGGCCTACGCTACCCAGTATGAATTCAGTAATTCATTGTCAATAACGGCCAATTTATGACTTCTGCATTTTACGAGGTAATGTTGCGACAGTATTAAAATGAGATAGGCAAATTAATAGTCATTTACGTCAAGCTTTTTACAATGTTATGTGCCAAAAATTATTAAAATCGGTTAATGTTTCACGAAGTTGTTGAAAAATAAAAGTGGCTTGTTTTTGCGACACGGTGTAGTAATGAACTAGAATAAAAACTGTTTGAATTCTCGATAAAAACAAACCAGTTTAATTAGATTTCACTTAATATGTGTTTGGTAAACATAAGTGATTTAAAAAACTGAAAAAAATAACGAAAAGCTATATTTTGCGATGTCAAAAAAATTTCATAATTTTCGGATTGAGTCAAACTTAATTAAACCAGAAACATCTATTTGTTTACACGCCAAAAATTTAATTTGCTGTATTTTTGAACTATAAAACAAAAACTATCAATTTTTGTTAAACAGAATGTACGGGCTTAATTTATTATAAACAAGAAACATTTTTCACAGCAACTTCAGTAAGTAGGTAGTAATTTGTCTACTGGATTATGTGTTTTGACAAAATTACTCTCAGTAATGTTTAGGCTTGTTAGTTACACATATGCAAACTCTTCAGAGTACATAGCACTGTGCTGTCTCTCGTGTGTTTCATGTGTCTGATGCTGATGTGCAGTTAATTTGTGCTGTGACTGATTTTTCTGTGGATACTGCTATTATCAATGAACGTTTAAAATGTTTGGATAATTAATGTAAGTCACTACGAGATACAGTATACTTTGTGTGTATGCTGGACTGAAGGAACTGTGCCTTTTAAAAGACTTGCTGGCGTCTGCTTATTAGTGGGGATACAGTCTGCGTTTTTCTTTGTATTTTTATCTTGTGTGCGTATACATACTGTATTTTGCATGTTTGTCTGTGTGTCTGTCTGTCTCTGTCTTTGTCTTTTTTGTCTTTTACTGCGTGTCTGAATGTTGCGGACAACTGGCGAAATAAAAGTCCATACATAATGTGCAGACGCGATGTTGCTGTTGGGTTCGGTATAATATTGGTTGCGCGTTTTCGTCGCATCACTAGTGCACACTGGCCGCAGCAGTAACCGACTGCAGAAACTGACAGCGGTCTGGTCCGTTGAAGACCATCATGCTCTGTCCGGCTTATACACTGTACCTCGGCGTCGCTATCCCATACCGTTGTGTAGATCACGTCGCAATAAGCTTTCTGTAGTCGACGACGTCGCTGGCGATGCACGGGAAGTGACTATTGTTCCGTCGTCCGTCGCCTGTAGGGAAAACCGACCGGCTGCTTGCCGTATCGACGGGCTAATGGGCACTCAGTCGCTGTAACTCGACCTGTTTGCATTGACGATCGCAATACTCTGCCGTTTGGTCGCTGCTTCCTTCTGTCATCTGCTGTGTGTTAACCGTGCTCAGAGTGGTACGGTCGTTATTGGTGTAGTTGGCGGCGAGTAGAGGTGTCCGGTGCGCGCGCAGTGTGTCCTTGAGTCGTCACAATGCGACAGTGTGCAGCGCCGTCGCGTCACTTGCTCGCTGTGATGTAAACCCGTGCCGGGCTGCTGCGCTGTTCGCGTTGCAACGTACGGTTGTGTAAGACCGTGCTGTCATGGATGTTGTTGTCAGATCGTCGACGTTGACGACGGCTGGAGTGTGTCACGGAGCCGCGGCGACGGACCCAGCTACCCGGCAACGGTCGACCCTCACCGGGAGAGACCAGACCGCCACGGCCCGCGTCCTCGCCACCGCCACGGCGCTACCGAGCGACAGCCGATGGAGTCGACTGGTTCGTCGACTTCGCCTCGAAGGAATGAACGACCGTTCCCTGTTCATCTTCGACGAGCACAACTTCGTCCGCAAATACGCCAAAATCATCATCGAATGGGGATATCCTTTGTGCCTCTATCTGCATCATTTAATCTTGCGCCGTGTAACGTACGTAACAAACTGTCTTCTTGTACAAAGTAAGTGAAAAGGGTTCCCTCCTGTATTGAAATATCTCCGTAATGGATAATCATCGTGAACGAATCATGTCCAGCATGTTTGGTCGAACAGCAGCCCCACAAAAGGCCCACAATTTATAGAGTGACGGATAGCAGCACGACATTTCTGGCCTATGGGGCCTCTTTATGGCGTTTTGCGACATTTCAAGGTTTATTTGGTGCAACACGACATTCTCTGTTTGGCTTCGGAGTCTGTGCAAAAGACATCAAGTAACGAATGTTTTTTTTTTCAAAAAAAGATGAAAAAACCAACAAATAATTCCAACAAATAAATAACGTCATTGGAAAGACAGTCAGTCATATCGATGTGTTCTTCAACGTTTTCGTCCTGTGAAAACGTAATGGCTTGACGACTGCCCGGATTACCACTGCTTTCACAGCGCGTTAAAAAGCGATAATCTGCACGTCCATAGAACGCGGTAATCCGTATAGGATCAGAGTAAGGGAGAAAGGAAGCTTTAAATGCGCCGCGAGTGATCATTGACCAGTGTGTACAGGCTATGTCTAGACACGGGCGTGGGCGGACTAGGACATGGAATAGCGGCTCAGCGGTCCTATAATGTGTCTGGAAGACGGATAACAAAACGATAATCTTCTAACTACGTGCGTCGCCGGTCGCGTTAATCGACACAAGATTTGTTTCCACTGCATGCTTGCGGACTTGCGGCTGACTGCAGCATTAAAAAATACCAAATAAACACCAAACGAAAAACACAAATGTCATGGCTGAAGTGTAGCACATTGTGCAAACGTTAAGTTTACCACGGTGTCGTAACGTATTATTATGCGACTATCTTAATGGAATGCATTACGGTCTTGCCCGTTCGTCTGTCCGACTGTTCTTTACTGGCTTTTAACTTGAAAACCAAGAAAAGTAAAAAAAAAACGAAAATTAGTGTGAACGTTTCTTAGAGCAGGAGTAACCGGTGTGCCAATCCAATTGTCAGTCCAAAACGTTAGTCAGAGTTAAAGTTAGGATCAGTGGCGTAGCTATAGGAGTCGGAATTTGTGGAGCTCGTTTGCCCTATTTTTCTACCCTCCTTTTTGCTTCTCTTCTCTCTTCTTGCTTCCCCCATCTTCCTTTTTTTCTTTTTTTCGTTAAAAGTAAGACCTTTAAATTCCAGCTAGGAGGTTTGGAGGAGCGCTGTGAGCTACTACAGCGGGGTATGGGGTGAAGCCCTAGCCGAAAGCGAATTTGGTGAAATTATAACCTTGAAATATAAAATCTGATAGCAACAATTTTAATTTTTTTTCTGAGTCCGTAATATTTAGTCAAATACAAACTCAACCAGTTAATAGATGAGCAGGTATTTTAATCTATCCAGTTGTAAGAAACCGGAAGCAAGAATATATAAGCCGTATTAATAGGCCTAGTTTATACAACACGTCTTTGTTGTTATACTATAAAGGGCCAGAAATTCTGAGAAATCTCGCGAAATTCTGCGCGAGCTGTCCCAAAGCGGTCATTCATCTTATAATGCCATAGTTGTCTAAATGACACATCGATGCTGAGCATTCACTAGGTGTCGCATAATCACTACGGTCTACTGGCAAGACTATGAGATAAAGTGCGCTGAGTAGATTCAGCTGGGAAGCAGATTACAAAAGATTATGCGTTGTTTGAGTAAACTTACTGAAGAAAATTGTTATGCAGCATAAATGCAAAAATATCGAAAAGCACATGCAATCGAAATCTTGTTGTAAAGTAAGAATAAAATGTGTGTTTTGTTTTGTTGATAAAACCTAGTAATTCAGGCTGAAGTAGCGTGTTGGAGTGTGATGACCAGGGCGACACCAAGCGCATTTCACGTCGACTCCTCGCGTTATCTTTGAGCTTTCGGTTGAGTTGTATTGGCTCGTTATTGCCGCCATTATAGCGTCTTCGTCGCCCGACACCACGCTAGTCTGCTGCCGCTGCTGCTGCTGCAGCTGCTGGCACGGCATAGTAGCATCTCGGGCGATTATCTGCTGCTTTATTGCATTCGCTGTCATTTCCAGTGTTCGCCGCATCGCCGACATCCGAACGAAAACGTACGGTCTGCTGTGTCCAAGATCGTCATCAAATTCACGCTTAGAGACAGACAGACAGGCAGGCAGACTGGGAGAGAGAGAGAGCGAGGTGGGTGAGTGAAAACAGTGGAAAAACGGTACAATGCTGTGCTGCAAAGTAGTCGGCGTCGACACAGTGGAAAATCGAATCGGGCCGCGGTTCTCATCTAGGTGTTCGGTTCGGGTTCAGTTTATGATATGATGAACGGCGATTAAAACTGGAAGTTGCAATACGTTGCTGAAAATCACAACTCAGTCGTACAGTAGCTGTAGGCCTATGCAATACAACGCTAGTAGAAATCCGAAACACCGGCAGAAGAAAACTACCCCATTTTCATGTGCGAGTTAACTGTTTGCGCAAGAAAAGGTCTACTGTTGTGAGGAACTGCGTGACGATAACTTTGTGTATTCTACCTGTAGCCTGCTTTTTCTCACCGGTGACGGTAATCCGAAGGGTTTTCGACGTAACTTTTGGTGTCAGAATGCTACAACCACCACAATATTGTTACATGCTGCAAAAATATGTCTGTTTAGCAGTTTTGGCACAAAGCACGAGTGTCACAAACACAAGGATGGACATACAGACTGACAGACTTTACTTTATTATCATTTGCATGCTTTGCGTCGTGCGGCCGTCTATACACCGAGTTAATTTGAGTAAGAACCAAACAACTGCAAAAAGGTCCATCAATGAACGCTTCCGAATGGTGCTTTATTAATTTCTGTATGGTCGACTTATTAAACCTAAAAAATATGTTTTGTATCGATGTGATTGATTGTACGCCGAGTTTGTTCGTTTATACGATATTTTGCTTTATTGGTACTCAATAAATCGTTTAATTCAGCCAGAAGTTTATACATGAACTGAGACAAACAGAACAGAATAAACGTAAACACCTTTGACACATGAGCATACACGTATAATCAACTATTGCGTTCGCATATCACCAACCGGGGAAAAAACTAATATGTACTACTTCAGTATATAGAAGCTCGTATGCGAGCAGGCAGCGCCGTCTATCGAACGCGAGCAGCAGCAGCAGAAGCAACAGGTAGGCCTACTCTTTATACCTCCGAGAGCGTACATGGATCTAACGATGACGAGGCAGGACGGCTTGTGCTACTGAGTGACACTAGTAGAAACCGATGTCGTATGCGTGTCCGACTGTCAATTAGCGCTGGTCGCTGGTCGCATGTCATCCGTTCGTCTCGTCGGACTTGCGTGGCGCATATAATTCAGTTCGCTCGACGACCGGACGCCGAATGCAAACGACCCGTGGCTTTGCTGCGGACGTCGCCGCTTTGTTGCGGCAAATAATGCAGTTTCGACCAAGTGCATGACCTGGCGACGTACGTGGGCCAGAAAGTGGCACTGTTTTGGTATTTGAGTTTCCGCCCTGGCTAGGTGCATTTTTACATTTCCATTATTGTTTACTTGTGTATTATTTTTACGCGCGCGTATTAGCTATGGTAATTCTGTCCGTCTGTCCGTCCGTCTGTCCGTCACGACCCAGTACCGTTCCAAGACCAGTTGAGATAAAGACTTCGGGTTTTCACCTTGTAAGAGCTTAATGTCTTTAGTATTTCGTGACAAAATTTCATGTTGCTGGGTGAAAGGGGTCTTTAAGAACGAGGGGCGAAAGAAGGGCACGCCTACTAAAAAACGTTATTCTACCGCTATCGGCTCGTCTGACGTGAAAATGGTTGCAGATAGGCACAGATATGCTGCTTAGCATAACAAGCACTGACAACGAGCTTCTTATAAATTTCAACATCGACGACATTGAATGACTTTGAACCTCCAAAATAGGCGGTTTTAGTAAATTTTTCGCAATTTTGGGCTGTCACACGCATTTCAAGAGTGAATTGCACCGAAATGGCTGGAGATAGACCAAGACAACCTGCATACGAAATTTTCAGCATTGAATTAAATTTTAGCAGTCCAAGTCCGGACCCTTTAAATTTAAAAAACCTGCGCACGCGGGTGTCAAAGAGGGGTATTCTTCTAAAAAGTGGTTATTCGTTCGCTGTTGTCTTGTCTAGCGAGAAATTAGTTGCATATAGGCACAGGCATGCTGCTTATCATAACAAACACTGGCGACGAGCTTCTTAGGAATGTCAACACCGATGACCTTAAATGACCTTGAACCCTAAAATATTGATTTAAGTAATTTTTTGGCAACTTTTGTCTGCGAAAGAGTGAATTGCGACAAAATGGATGGACATAGACCAAGATTACCTGCAAACAGAAACTGCCATAGGCTCTCGAGCATCTCATGAGCATTAGCTCGGATTTCTTGTTATTAAGCGATATCGTTTTTCGTTTTCCGATGTAAACAAGTTATACTTTTATGCGAATAAACTCTAATTGCGTAATTACGATGGTTGAATTGACTAACGATGAACGGTTTTTACGCGCGAGAGCTAGCATAACTATAGCGCGTATTAGCTACGGTAATTCTGTCTGTCCGTCTGTCTGTCCGTTCGTCACGACCCGGTACCAATTCAAGCCTAGGTGAGATAGAAAGTTAGGGGTTTCACTATATGATAGCCTAAAGTCTAGTATTTCGTGACAAAATTTTATACCGTTGGGTGAGGGGGGTTTCCACGAACGAAAAGGCGAAAAAGGGACACCCCATAAAAAGACGTTATTTTACCGATATTGGCTCCTCTGGCGTGAAAATGGTTGCAGATAGGCACAGATATACTGCTTATCATAACAAGCACTGGCGTCGAGCTTTTTAGAAATGTCAACATCGATGACCTTGAATGACCTTGAACCCCCAAAATAGCGAGTTTCAGTGAATTTTTTTCACGACTTCGGGCTGCGACACGCATTTCAAGAGTGAATTGCGCCAAGATGGCTGGAGATAGATTAAAACAACCTGCGTATAAAATGTTCAGCATTGAATTTAGATTTTAGCAGTTTAAGTCCGAACCCTCTACTTTCAAGGTGGGTTGCGCAAGCGGGTATCAAAGAGGGGTACCATTCTAAAAAGTGGTTATTTATCCGTTGTTGGTTTGTCTAACGTGAAAATAGTTGCAGATATGTACAGACATGCTGCTGATGATAACAAGCACTAGCGACGAGCTTCTTAGAAATGTCAACATCGATGACCTTAAATGACTTGAACCTTAAAAATATAGGTTTTTAGTGTTTGGCGATTTTGGGCTGCAAAAGAGTGAATTGCGACGAAATGGATAGAGATAGATCAAGATTACTTGCGAACAGGAACTGCTATAAACCCTCGCGCGTCTCATGAACATTAGCTCAGATTTTTTGTTGATTCACAATCTGCGTATCGACAAACGCTGTGGTTCCGAAAGAATTGCGTTTTCAAATAAATGAGCAAATTTAAGCTGTAAGTAATTAATAGCAAATGTTTCCGTGTTATTTTTATTTTTCAGAAACAGGAACAAATGCACCAAAGATTTATACAGTGTGCGTACTTGCATGTCCAATGGAATGGTAATAATTGGTGAAATGATTTTGCTGGATGCATATGAACAAACGACGATGTCGAATGTTGTGTTTTATATGACACGGCCGTAGTGCCTGACGGCGCGCGACGATCTATCCGATGGAGGCTAAAGACAATAGACCGTAAAGATGTAGCCTAGTTCTTTCAGACTGTGTGAACGATTGATTCTGATTCTGAGCGCTTTATTTTTTATTTATTTGCTTGTCAGTCGGTCCACATTCCCGTGCAATATCATCGTCATTTAGTTCGCCAATCCGCGTAGAAATAACCCCCACAATGAAGCAGTAATGCGACAGGAACAACCAGGAAGAAACTGACTTACTTGCAGTAGAGTAATACAAAATGACATAAAAGCAAGCGTCAAACAGCGAGAAACAAAAAAGAAAATTCTTACACGAGAGGACAACCATATGTTAAAGTGTTCCACTTTTACTGCAATAAACCAGTCTAATCATTTCCAATTGTACGAACTTCGAGCTATACGTATGGTATTATGTTCCACAGTTTTGTGCCCCACACTCAGAAAAGTTGTTTGCAAAAAAGCTATGTAAAATACATTAACACTATAAGCACTAGGAGACGTACACTAAAGTTAGAAAGAGCACGTGTTAGATAGATTAAAAAATTTTTCCTCGCAGAGTGGTAGGGCGCTGAAATGATCTAGACCAAGACAAAATGGACGCATTGTCGGCAACCAATCAACGCGTATACATGTGTGGGCTTTCTATGAATTGGTCTGCAAAAAAATTGGACCGCACAGCACAGGATAAATGACTACTGGTTGGCCTACCCCCGCCAGGCCACACCACGTGAGATGCTTTAAGAGATGTATCCGGGAACTAAGACCACCCGCGAACTTGGCTGCCTGCCATCTTAGCCAGTCACATTGTCCGCACCTCTGTAGCTCCGCATATTGGCGCTATATAAATATGATTAGTATTAGTATTAGTATTAGGTTATTTAATAAGCTAGCCGATGCTATCAGAGCCGATAGTAATGAGGAAGATGATGATTCCACTGGGGACGATTTGTCGCTGCAGAGTCAAGCGTGAGCTGAATGTTGAAGCTCAGCCTTTACTTACTTCGATTTATGTTTACTTGTTATTTCAAACTTGTTTTACATTTGCTGTAGAACTCGGTTTATTCACAAACTCAGAACCAATCGAACTCAATGGCGTTTGAGCTTAACACGGCCGACAATACACATCGGACTGTCATTATACTGGACATGCACTTCTCGTGTGCTGTTCCCTTCGCAGGTGTTTTCTGTCTCGAAAAGGTGGTTATTGTATGCTGGTAAGTCCAGGACATTGAGGAGAGCCGGTGTCGGGCGAAATAAGCAAAGCGCCAGAGAGCGTCGTGCGGGCAGAAGTTGGGGCCTGAAATAATTTCCTGATTCGAGGCAGGCGCTGTAAAAATGCACAAATTTCCGCTGTGTCGACAGCTGAGTCTGACGTCGGGCGGACGTCGTTTGCGACACAAAACCGGCCGTCAGCCGAACAGTTCCGGATATAAAACGACGCCGTGTGATTTAATTCACTGGAGAACTAGCCGTTTAGCCTGAGCCTCGTCCATTTCAACGGCGCCCTGCCTTCGTGCGTTTATAAACGTCCGTTGCGTTTTCAATGTTTTTTTTACAAACTTTCGGGAAAGTTGTGTTCTTTTTCGCAGGGGCTCGCATCACGTGCTGCAGTATAACAAAATTAGTTGTTTTACATTGTTTATGCTTATCTTTTTATTGTTTTATTTTGTCGCCCCTTATAAGCTTCAGCTGAGTCACAGGTCTTAATTGTGGTGGTATTCGTGTAAAGAGATATTCGGATAATACAAACTGCCTCCCAGATGTCAGTTTCATTTCCCATATTCTGTCCGAATTTTACTGTCATAAAAAACGTAAAGTACTTCCCAAGCCTTAAGGCCCATTGGGGGCGCTGATCTCCGTTTTCTTAGCCCTCAGCCAGATATCAGTTTTTACACTGCGAGCCCACGGATACGGGGCTAGTGCATCGCGCGGTGTGCCTGTTTACGTCGCAGCTTTCGCTGGTACTCATTGCGCCTACCCACGAAGGGATGGCCAGGCTGAGTTGACCTGGGTGGCTGGTTACATACCGGGATGGTCACCCATTCAAGTACTAACCGGGCCTGGTGTTGATTAACTTCGTTGATGCAATCAACGACGCTACCAACTGAGCCAGACCATCACCTTTACTCTCATAATGCATTGTAATGGAATAGCAATACTTTGCTATTACTCCTTAGACGGTAGCACATAATGCCAACGGTTTTTCGCGACGCACCTGTGATTGTCGCATTTTAACACTGCGAAAACGACATCTTCCCGCAGATCTGTTCTATCTCAGTGCTTTGTATGTGTAACGTAAAATAGCCTATTAACCGTTTGCGGTTGTGTCACAATAAAATGCGACTGAGTCCGGATAAAGTAGAGAATATCTATGTTTAATAAGGCTGCGTCAGCACAAAACTTGCAGACGGTATAGGCCTATAGGCCCCTACAATAAACAAGCTGGCCCTGGCCCGATGGAAACCGTATAATTCGACCATTGGGTTTTGCGCACGAACAGTCCATAAGTCCGCCAACCGTTACTGTCTGTGCTACCGCTAGAGTTGTTACCCGCGGCAACTAGTAAATTATCCCGACTCTACCTCTGTCTGGGGATGTAGCCGAGCATTCGGATTCGAGTAACTCGATTGAGAACAATCACGGCCAACGCATTAACTGTGTTAACGGCGACACCCCCAGGCCAATAGGAAAAGACGAATTTCTACCACTGTCTGCAGAACCCAAACCATTGATCTTTTGCACAATGCAGTTTAGGCGACAATGGGCAAAAATCATCTGTTGCTGTTATCGACGTGTTACAAATGGCTCAGAAATAGCAAAAAACGTACAAAAATAGCGCGAACTAAGAACCTCTGCTACAACGCAAGTGCAAGTATATTATGAAATATTGATGTTCAGAAATCGCACCGACGGCGAGAGCACAGCAATACTTGCGAGATCTGAAGAGAATGTAACTGCGATTGATGAGCTGGTATTACGCCAAGAAGACCAGTCGCCTATTCATCACTCAACACGCTATACAATTCGCATTAGAGCGCTCACCGCCAACTTGTGCTTCAACAGCCAAGAACTGTCTAATATTTCACGAGGAGTGCATAGCCTACACGGAAGCGTTCACCGTCTGCTGGAATCTTTAATCGCCATTTTATTGCATGTGTACCACTGAGTGTGCCAGTGAAAGAAGTTTGAGCATAAGCCATCAATTGGCGAAGTTTCGAGATAGGCTTCAGGTATAGTAGGTCAACGTCGGCTCAGCGCTGAGTCGCTGACCTTTGATCTCTTGAATTAAAAATCGGCACACCGATTATTTCTAATATAGCTGCTGACAAAGTTTACGAACACGCTAGCATGGCATAGAAAATGTTATCAAGACTTGGAAATAAGGCGTAGTATGCACATCTACACTAAGGTACAAATACTAGAAGATTGACGATACAATAAAATACTAAAAAACGCAGTTGTTAAGTCGTAAAAACTTCAGTCAAGATGTCGGCAATAGACAGGTAATAGGAAGTGTACTGTGAAGCCGTTTCGTGGCGAAGGAAGGAACAACGGGCGGTCTGGCTTGAACAGCAATAAAGTGAGTAAGTAGGCATAGGCCTACAGTGTACCGCTAGTAACAGAGCCATATAAGATCGCCGTTTAGCCGGTTTCTGTGGAAGCGGACGTTGCACGTGGTGCTCTGCAGTTGACTATTGCACGGCGAACTGTCGTCTCCAGGCTTCTCGCTGCGCCAATAAACCTTCCACGCCGTCCGGTGGCTTTCTTGTCGAATTCTCCGGCCTGTGGGACATCGTGGAGATAGCACGGCGTTTAGCGCCTGTCGCTCAGTGTGACGTTTTGCAGGCACGCGGAAATAACATCGGCATTCGGCAGCCATCATTCAAAACGTTTAACCACAGAGGTGACGACTTCTCTTCATTTATAGGCCTGGATACATTTTTCCTATTGCAGATTTTCAATGCTGCACAACCTTCCGTGTGGCGAATTCATTTTCCTCTAAACATGATGTTTGACTAGCGATTTACACGTACTTATTTAGTCATATTAGGGAGAAATTGCCCCGTACATGTTATAACTGATAAGCAGAATGACATAACCGGATAACTCGTGCCAAAATAATGAAGATAAGTAAGGATTTGTTAAAATTGTTTATACGGTATTAAATACAGCAGCCTCTCTTTCTGACATTGTATAGGTTGTTGAAGTGTGTACGTTATCATGTGTAAATCATGAAGAAGTAGTAAAGAATTATAACCGATGGCCCACAAGATGTCGTTGAGTAAGTCATATTGCATTAATAAATAATTTAACTTTATACTGATCAATTTAGTACAAACAGTAATTTTGCAACGCCCCCTTACGCTATGAAATAATAGGACGACGATCATAAAAATGCTTGACAAAGGAGAAAGCGTTAGCCAAAACGCAGGTGATCATCTATGCCGTTATCAGGTTTTTATAATACAAATGCCATACGAAAAAATGCCCAAATTCAGGAACTGCAGCTGCTTCAACACTGTGTCTCAAAAAATATCCCCGACATTTTGACTGTAACTTTAAAACCAATTATCAAATTTTAATAATTTTCGGTACGAATATTTTCGACACAAGTTGCCATCAAATGACTGTTTAGTTTTTCACCTCACTCAATGTATGCTTCTGCACTACCTAGAGAAATCAGATCAAGCGAAATATGTGTTGAAATAAACAGAAAACCTGAAAAACATTCCCGATATTATCGATCGTAACTTGAAGAAAAATTAGCAGATTTTAATTATTTTTGGCAGAAATATTTCAGACACCATTGGCTATTGAATAAATGTTTTAGTTTCCACCTCACTTACCGTCTGCTTTTGCACTACCTGGGGATATCAGACCAAGCATGATGCATGTTAAAATGAATGAAAAAACGTCGATAGATTTCATCTATCCTAATCTGTGGGCCCCAACAGCTGGTCTGTTACAAGGTTTAACTGTCATGCAGCAGTGTGTCTACCAGATAAAGTTTAGGAATGTTTGTGAAGTCAAGAAGCGACTAGTACTGCCTGGATTGGTCTGGAGCAGAACATTATTGATACTGCTGTAGATGAATGGAGAAAGCGTCTCCTTGCCTGTGTTTACATTTTGAGCCAACACTTCAAGCATTTTTACTGCAGGCAGTTGAAAAATGGACAACTAGATGAAATGTCAGCCACGGTGTCAGAAATGTAAACGAAATGTGTTTTTACGCTTTATGTTAATTAAGCAATCATATCGCATTGGATAAAAAGTGATATTTCGCTGGTTGTGTTTTCCCCAGGTAGTGCAGAAACAAACGTTGGGTAAAGTGCGAAACTGAATGGTCGTTTGATGGCAAGTTGTGTCAGGAATATTCATACCAAAGATTATTAGAATCTGATAATTTGTTTTCAAGTTACAGTCGAAAATGTCGATGATGTTTTTTGAGACAGTGTATAAGCGTTGGTTAACGTTACTGTGATGAAAGAAGAAGTTCTTCGTTGCATCGAGGTCAACACAACGTGTTTGCGGCACGTTAATACGGTTTGGTTAACCGCAATTAAGCTGACAGACAAGCCGTATCGGTCGTTAACCTCCAGGGGTTTTGATCGAGCTAGATGCAGTACCGGAACAGATCCTGCCGTTAAGCTACCATCAGTCGCATTTTCGTCCCTAGCGATCGTCAGCATCTCACGTACCCAAGAAGAGATGGTCATTCTGAGTTTCCCCTGACTAAATAATATCAAAACGGTATACGTGGTATAGCTGCAAATGGTCACCCATCTTTGTACTAAACAGACTTGACGTAAAGTAGCCTAACTGTTGACGTGGTGGGCAATAACGTTGTTGCTCTACAAGCTAGCTTCCACAATCAGTGACAAGATAAAATAGATAATTGTCGCGCAAAGTGCAGGGGGTTCGAATTTAGCAGAGGAGCAATCAGTCTACCGTAGCTGATGTAGCACTGAGTGCGATAAAAGTGGATTTTTAAGCTTGAGCAAACTTTCTGCGAAATATAGTCAAGTGAAAACTAAGTAAAACGAATACACGACAGTCACAGTTAACGCCAGGCCCTGCCGGCCATGACGTGCCTCTTCTGTCACGGTAGCGTTTATGTGTCGCGTGTGGGGTGAATCAATCCACCAGACCAGCAGCAGCAGCAGCAGCAGCACCTGGCGCGAACGAGCGACTGATGCTCGCTTGTCACCGTGGCAACCGATGTCGTCATCGGCACGACGTAAGTAAGCGTCGCTCGCCCAGCGTCCGATGAGCGCTATAAATTAGTTGCTCGAATTACGCACGCAGCAGGCTGTCAAACGTTTGAATCCGGTTCCACGTCGCTGTTGCTTAAGAGACTATACTTGCAAACAGTTTTTTTTCAGTAGGAGTTTGAAAGCAAACTATAAAAAACTGCAAATATATTTCCGAAAGTCCAATAAAAAAATTAGGAACGCAGGTATTTTAGGGATGGGCAGAAATTTTTTTTAGACCTTATCAATCAATCAATCAAGCATTGAGCCTCGAGCCGTTACGGTCGGTTTATGTAGGGATGGTGCATTCTGTTGCTGCGGCTGACTTTTGAAGCATGCGGACATCACTTTAGCGACTGACGTATGTCACAGGAGCACGTTATATTCTGCTTAGAGTCACGTTTACGCTGGCAAAACATTTTTAGTAAGCGTTTGGTTAAAGAATAAATGCATTTTCGACCGGAAGCCGCAAAATTTCGTACAAAACTGTTATGCCATTCTAAACATATTGAAGTTTTTGTAGTGGGGACGTTTTTTATTGCTGCACTGTGCAGACTGTATTGTAGCCGTGCGGTGTAGTAGTGATATTCGCTCTGTCAAAACAACAAAACTTACTTGCTTATTTCACAACATTTTAAATGTGCACATACGCATAAATCTTAATTATTTCAACAAGTGAGACAGCACGTATGCGTACAACACTGTGCTCGGATGAGCTGGATAAATGGAAAGACTATGGAGCGGCCGCCTGTAAGCTATAAACAATGATAAAGGCAGAACGTAAAGGCAGCTATACCGCTAACGAATGCAGAAAAAGCAACAACCGACATTACATATTCTACGTCTGAAATCCGGGAAAGAAAAATTGACAGTCGCAGGCTAACTATTTCGTACATTAACCAAAAGCACTAGGAATGCACAAACCTCCGCCGATCGTTATTCATATAGGGTCCTTGGACAGGATCGTAAAAAGCAGCAAAACATTCGCAAAATATTTCCTAAATGTTTTTAGCGCGAGAGCTAGCTAGCTAGCTATAGCGCGTATTAGCTATGGTAATTCTGTCTGTCTGTCTGTCCGTTACGACCCGGTACCGTTTCAAGAACAGTTGAGATACAGACTTCGGGTTTCCACCACGTGATAGCCTAGTGGCTCTAGTATTTCGCGACAAAATTTCATGCCACTGGTGAAAGGGGTCCCCACGAACGATATAGCGAAAAAGGGGCGCCCCTGCTAAAAAGACGTTGTTCTACCGCTATTGGCTCGTCTAACGTGAAAATGGTTGCAGGTAAACACAAACATGCTGCTTATCATAACAAGCCTAGCAACGAGCTTCTTAGAATTGTCAACATCGATAACCTTGAGTGACCTTGAATCCTAAAAATATTGATTTTACGCGCGAAAGCAGAGTGCTTCGCGCGTCTTTGCCATCGTCTGGGTGTCCGTCTGTCCGTCCGTCCGTCCGTCCGTCTGTCCGTCCGTCACACTCGTGAGCTGTATCAAAACGGTGCAAGCTAGGATCACGAAATCTTCACCGTGGACTGCCCCAA
>Ga0209671_1000493_pt1 | contig 26438 bp, 22 predicted proteins | sample WorMetHERISLAND2_2_FD_187401 | JGI IMG/M metagenome (GOLD analysis project Ga0209671, IMG submission 187401) | Marine gutless worms symbiont microbial communities from Max Planck institute for Marine Microbiology, Germany - Olavius geniculatus... | ecosystem: Host-associated > Annelida >...
TGACCTTGAACGACCTTGAACCCCTCAAAAAGGGGTTTTTAGTGAATTTTTCGCAATTTTTGGATGCAGCGCACATTTCAACACTGAATTGCGACGAAATGGCTGGAGATAGACCAGGACAACCTGCGTATGAAATTTTCAGCATTCAACGTGGATTTTAGCTGTCCAAGTCCCGACCCCCTAGGTTCAAGGAGGCCGGCGCAGGCGGGCGTCAAAGACAGCTACCCTCCTAAAAAGTGGTTATTTTACCGCAATTTTCTCGCGTAGCGTAAAAATGGTGGCAGATAGGTACATACATGCTGCTTATCATAACAAGCACTGGTGACAGGCTTTTTGGATTTATCAACATCGATGACCTTGAACGACCTTGAACCCTAAAAATATTGATTTTAAGCGATTTTTTGGCGATTTTTGGCTGCAAAAGAGTGAATTGCGACGAAATGGATGGAGATAGACTACGATTACCTGCGAACAGGAACTGCTATAGGCTTTCGCGCGTCTCATGAGCTTTGCTCAAATTACTTGTTCCAATGTCAGGTGCTCTTAAATATACGAAACAGACGGATTGCGGCCAGCCCGTTGTCTGGTCTAAAAGCCCAGTTACATCATTCCTGCAGGGGGTTGCCGATCGCCATTCCACATCTAGTAGCCCGTCCGTTCGTAGTGTTTTATTATTTTATATCAGTGTACCAGTCTTTTGTGATGTGCGCTCCAGGCAATTCCGGAATCCATTAATCACACGCACGCAGACAGACACAGACAACCATCAGACTGACAAACAGACATATGAGCAGCTGCTAGAGACAGATTAATAGCAGACAGAAACAGACATTTTAAATTCGCGCAAAAAGCTTCAAATGACTCACGCTCGATATTAGTAGGCTAATCAGACGAAATGTTCACGATACGATTTGTGACTTCAGCAAATGCTTTACATCTCGCAACGAGACGCAAAAACACAGCACCCCATTCCAACCTTTAGAGTTAAAAAGCGTTTTATAGAAAAGGACGAGGAAGCATATAATTCAGCATTACATACGAGATGGACTACCAAGCAGGGACGTGGAGCGCAGCAGTCTTCGACGCTCCAGTCCTCCGTTCACCGACTTGCGACGTGATGTCAGAGACTTCACCTCCGATCCCGTCGTCGCCGTGTCTTTGACCTTGACCTCTACGGACGGGGTAAAGGACATCCTGGGCCGCTTGGAGCTGCTGGTGGTGGTACGTCGCGGAGAACTGTGGCGTGATGCGTTCGAGAAACTGCGACGTCGCCGCAGACCGGCTGCTGTATCCTCTAGCGTAGTGGTACTACTTCTGGTGCGACTGTCCATCGTCTCATCACTGACTCGCGTCCATGCCCATCGAGCGGCGCCGCCGGAAGTGTCCGTCCCAGTCGACGACACTGATGTAGACGTCAGGGGCACGCCGGACCGGAAGTCAAAGTTCCAGCGCTGTCGGCTCCGTACTTCCAGCTGTCGACGCAGCAGTGACAGATCGGCGCGCGTCGTCTGGTGGTCCGGAGCTCCGAACAAACATCTCTTCACCTTCTCGACCGTCTGCACTGCCGCCGTCGCTGCTGCCGTCAACGACCTGCGCCGGTGACGATCCTGCTGAAAGTTAGTCGCATCGGTCAATCGTTTGTCACTACTACTGCACGATGATGTTAATACCGTGGCCGACATTGCGCCAGTTTCTGCAGCTGATGATTGTAACAGTGATGATGACGATGACGACAAACTCGAGATTTCGAAAACAGAAAATCAAGTAGACTGTCTGAGTAGTGACACTGACACAGTAGCGAACTAGTTTAAAATGATCTGTCGTTGCTCGTTGTTGTTGTTGAACGTTGATTCACTCATTCAGTCATTCATGCGCCGCGTCGACCGCTGAAATCGTCGTCACGTGACTCGGGGGCACCTGCTCAGTGGGCGTGGCTGCCAGGCGTGGGCGGGTTTGTTAGCCGTCAACTACTCGTCGGTGATTGGTGCGCAAAACCGATTTGAATTCAATTCTACTATCAATGCACTAGTACGGCCTTTTGGGATCCACCCGTTGTTTCCATGTACCGTCCGTTGCGTTGCGCTCAACCGGCTCAAGCAAGCCGCTGCCTCCGGGGCAGGCCATGGCCCTCTAAATAATCTAGAGGGCTGTGGACAGGCCCTCCAAGACCAAACGACAAACGTTGAGTACGGAACTACGGATACGGGTAGCGTATGCTTGCGACATCATAATCATTTGGATTCTACACAGCTATTCCACAGCTATTCGGCCCTGCTCGCGGTCTTTATGTTTACTCTTTTCAGTTTTTCAGAGTTTTAGTTTTCATTATTATTCTTTATTTCTTACCTTTTCAGTTTTTTCTTGTTTTAGTTGTCTTTACTTCAGTCATTTTTTGAATTTTGTCATTTTTACATTTAACATATTTCTATTCTCAGTAGCCTATCTCTCATTTCATTTTTTTAAACGTTTCAGTTCTTTTTAGTTTATGTGCTAGATTAAACTGACAGTTTGTTTGTCAGTTTTTGAGTGCAAATTCTCCATTGTATTGTATTGTATTGTAGGATTGTTTGAAATTTGAATATACGTGTGTTCGGAAAAAAAGTAACCCTCTAGATACAGTGCAATAAAAATGTCAAATCTGAACGGAACAAAATAAATTTTCGTACACTAAATCCACAATAAATTGCTAAAGCGTCCACCAAATTTCGTTAAAAATATTACTTCTTATCGATAACAAAATATCTCCGTTACTAATATAACGTTACATAAGTAAACTCATCTGTTAACGACGACGTAGGCTTACATTTGCGTAACTCGATCCAACAAACAACATCTGATTTTGGCAAAAATGTACAACGACAATGCATCACCAATCAAAATGCCAAATTTTAATTAAATTTGCCAAAGCAAACAATAGTTACAGCGACTTTTGTGAGGTCACCCAAAACACTTCAGTTTCAGTTCAGTTTGTCCGACGTAAGCCCTACGTCTTCCTGACGTCAGAAATATGTACCTATGAATGTTTATGAAAATATTTGCAGACAACTGCTGAATCTAAAATATAATTGTCGTATAGCGAGCTGTAAAAGATGTCGCCCGATAAGGGACTCGAACCCTTGACCCTCAGATTGCTGAGTTAATTCAGAGCTTAAAAGTCTGATGCTCTACCGACTGAGCTAACCGGGCTCATGAAATCTGGTTTTCGACTATACCTAGTGAATGCATGGTGCATAATCGCCATAAAAACTTGAAATAATTACAAACAAAACAAAAATAAAAATATTTTAAAGGCTGTAAATGTGTTACTGTTTATACTGTCGAATAGCATATCAATAAAATGTATTGTGGCTACAAGCCGAATACAGTGCAGTATGACGACGATGCTGCTGCCCTCTGGCGATTATCGTCGCAATAGCCTGTGCGCCATGAAAATAAGTAAATCTTCAGTCTAGCTGCCTTTCTTCTCAAATATTTAGTGAACAGTTCCTACAGTTTAAATAGGCCTATTATTATAATTTTACCAGGCTATAAATACACTTGTAACATCGCTGAGTGAAAAACTGCATACTACGTCAAGGCCAGAAATGTAAATAGGGAGCGGGGGGAGGGGGGCTCGCTTGACCCTCCATCCCCTTTCCTTTCCCTTTCACTCCTCTCCCCTTAGAAGTAGGACCCCCTTGAGTCTAGCCAGGGGTCTGCTGGAGCGCTGTGAGCTCCCTCAGCGGTGTCTGGGCTGGGGCCGAAATCGAATTTCGTGCAAAAATATAGCCTGAAAATGTGCAATTGTGGCAACAATTTTGATTATTTTCCCTGAGTTCCTAATATCAATCATGGTACTTGTCCGTTAATTCACCCGCACCCGAATTAACTGCCAGAGTTAAGCTTAAGGGCAGGGTTAAGGTTAGGGATTGGGTTAGGCTGCAGGTGAATTAACGGACACGTATCTCAATCCTTAACAAAAAGAACATGGTTGTTGGTGTGATCCTATGGAGGGCAGAAGGCTGAGTCAACCTGCTGCAAGCTAATAATGCCTCAACTCATGGTTCCTACTACTCTGCAGAATTCATTTCCCCCGACTTTAACCGGACTTTCTAGGAGAAAATGAATCGTTTTCCCCAGGGGTTTTCCCTGACTAATTTGTTTACACGCACTTGCAATCGCACTAGAAACAAAAGCAGCGGAACAAATTTATAAGTGGAGATACAAATAATATGTAAGCGAAGCAAGGAAAAAATTTTTTGAACTGTTGTATGCAGTCTGCGTAAAATAGTTCCAACTTTTTTCTGCACCTTTGTTAACTTTTGCACCCTGGTACTTAATTGATTTTCCCAGACTTTCCATGACTTGCTTAAAATTCCCAGACTTCCCCTGACTATAGGAACCATATTAACTGGAATCAACTGTGGAAATGTGCCAGTAAATTAATAACAACTTACTGTTGTGGTTGCTGGGCTGATCAGCAGATTCAGCCTGATTGCAATACAGAAACAACACAAATACATCAGCTGATGCCATTTACTGGAAACAATTTGCCGCACCAACATTCATGAATCATGATACAAAATTAGCAAGACATAAACTAAGTTATTGCTACCAAGTCCAGGAAGTCAACTGAGTGAATTGAGTCACTGACTCATTGACAAAATCAAAAGCAGCAAACTAAAGCATAATATATATTAGGTGAGGTCAAGTTTTGCTAAGACTTGACTTTGGTCTCAAGACCAAAGTCAAGAACAAAATCAAAATTAAATCAGCTGGCAATTTTTAATGTCAAAACAATACAATTATGGCTTAGCTCGACCAAACGGACGTCCCAGTTCGTTATTTGAGCGAAATATTTACTTTTTGACCAGTAAAATAAAGTGCAACGTCTGGTATATTATTGGCATTTTATTACTACTTACTATCTACCGGTGTTAACTACGCAGACGACACTAGCGTAAATAATGACGTCATAACTGGCACAAATATTGCACAAAATTCCTTTTATATCCATAAAATGGCCATATAGGCAAACAAAGTAATATTGCACACATCACCTGATTAATATAGGTCTGGAAAACACTTCTATAATGTTGATTTAACTAATTGTATTACTGCAGTAATTCGACGGTTACGTAAAAAAATGGACGACCGCAAACATCAAGCCCAGCTCGTAGATAAGCCCAAAGTCAAGACTAGGCAGAAGGCGAATGTCAACAAAAGTTGACACTGAGAGATAGAAAGCTGACAGCTATGTGTCGACAGACGTCACAACACAACGTCACAATGTTAACCCAGAAAGTACTCCACCCCATAAGCCTACGGAATAAAAATTGTTCAGCCTCGAAAGAGTTAATACTCGATCCTACACAAGTACCAGAAGAAATTAGATGAACTAAATGCTACAATAAGTACAATAAGTACACACAAATTATATAGCACATAATATCAGTACAACAGCTGAGTTTTGATGACATAATATTTATTCAACTAGGAGACACATATCCACAAATGTTCGATGGCATTGTTTAGGCAACAAGAAAGGCAGCCAGCTTGGAAAGTGCCAAAAGTGTAAGCCTACTGTTCGGGGAGCCTAAACTGGAGTAAATTCATGAAATAAGCCACCACATAAACAAAAAATGTTGTGAGCAAGTCAGTGATTTTCTTTCAAAAATACAACATCTAGTGCTGGAAATGCCCCACTTTGGGAAATCAAAAAGCAAGAATTGAAATTTTAACTATCCACATATTTGTCAAAAATTTTCAATTGTCTGTCAGAAAATTGTGATTTCCTGCCTCCCCCATCTTTTTTTTACCCATAACGTGTACTAAAAATTTCAGAGGGCACTTTTTCTGAGAAAAAGAATATGAAATTTAAGTTCACTTTTTGACAACACCTACAAACATTAAAGGTAAATTTGAACATTCAAAATCAACGCTCTGCCAACAAAACAACAGTCCAGCATTTCTCAAACAACTGAAGAAAATTAAACTCTCACTTGTGAAAAAAACAGCATTTAAACCTGTATGCATAAAAGCCATTACGAACATTTTAACACTTATAATAACTCTAGTCCTCATGCTACTAAGCATGTCGCTGCACGCACACGTACATGACAATTACAGCTTCTAACAACAAAGGTTAACTTTTGTCATCAACTTCACAGGGATGACATATACAGACGGAGAATGAAAACTGTCTCGATCAAAACGTATCATCCGTTACACATTCTGTCCATCAATCATCTCAGTAGTATGGATCGTGCCCATATCGAGATGGGGGTGGTCTGTAACCGAACATCGGAAACCCGCCACCCCCTCTCATCATGCCACCACCCCTCCCAGACGGAGGAGCCAACCATTCCGTCCGACCACTGCGCCCATACAACGGCACATTCATCAGCGGTTGGGCGCTGGCTCCATAACCAGCAGGCTGGGTTTGCCCGGGAGGATGCTGGAAATTCCCGGACCCGCTGCCACGACCCATGCTGTCTGCAAGTCTTGGGACTTTCTCCAGAGGTCGACCGGCACCCCCATGAAATGACGCATCATCCGACCGACGTTTCTCCGCCCCACTACTATGTGAGGGACCCACCGAAGCAGCGGGAGTTTTACCGGACGTCAACTGGGTTTTCCGGCTGCTGTTGACGACATAGTCAGTAAGTCGTCGCAGGACGCGTTCTCCCACGCGCTCGGCCTCGGTGTTCACACTGGCCATGCAGCGACGAATCACTACCGCATCCAACTGACGCAGCACCTGCAGGAGCGCCAAGCACATCTCAAACCAAATAATTAGCTCAGATCTCAGACCTAAACTAAATCATCACTAGGCCAAATCTTAAATCACTTTTTTCTCCTGATGTCAAATCTTCTGTGAAAATCTTAAACCAAATTCCAAATCTTTTAATAACTTAACATACAAGTGTATCTTTTTAGTTCAATGGTTGATCGCTGTATTAATGCATACACCACATTGAAAATCTAACAACTCAAACAAATGTTCATCAAAGGCTGTTGCTGTCAGTCACTCGATGTTGTTTAACTCAGCACTATTCTCCACGCAAAATTGGAGGGCTTCAATGACAGCCTGTGAGTAATGAACGAATGATTTGTAATTTGAAAAATTTAAATAAAATAGCGGATTCCCTGAATCCAATCTGGAATCAAATCTCAAACTGAATCACAATGTTTCAGATCGAGTCCTCATTCCTGGAATCAAACTGCCTTGCGTCATTCAATCGCAATTCAAATTGGATCGTGATTCGAATTTGGCCAAAACTGACCTGCACAACAGACAGCTCCAGAGCGCGAAGCAACTGAAGAGCTCGGATGATCTTTGACTTGTTGTCGACCTTGTACATCTTCTGTAGCTCTGAGGCAAAATCCTCGTCATCGCGAGTCAGACGACCACCGCCAATAGTCACAGTTGTTGCAGGCTTGCCTGGAGACGACTGCAACACAGCAACAACAACAACTATAGATGGCTCGGTGACGTAACAATTAGGGCATCAAACTGACAATCACGAGGTTTTCAGTTCGGTCACTCATGATGAGATCACTACCAATTTATTTACTACTTAGATGGGTGACTGTCTGCAGACAGGTAGACCATCTCGGTATATAACCAACCAAAAAGCACAACTCAGCCTTCCAACCATCCAGGGTAGGCAAATCAAGTACTGGCCTGCTTGGTTGGGGCTAAGGTGGAATGCATTCATTGCATCAAGTGGAGATGAAACATTAACAAAAAATGGCAACAAGATGAGAAAGAACTCTGCAATTTTAGAGACTGCTCTTAGTTATGTCCGGAAACATTTCAATGCAGCAGTGTCTCGGTATAATTAGCCACGAAAGTGGCACTTAATAACATTAACAGTGAAGATATAACGAGTAACTTTGGTATAGTGACGAACATGTAGCTGCTAAGACTATATCAGTAAGTAAGTAATTAAGTATCATTTATTTCTGCATGCCAAGTGCATACAGCAAATGGAATGAAATGAAAGAAAAAGCTGATAATATGCAAAAACTCAAAAAAATACACAAACAGCATCATACAATATATCAGCAATATAATGACACATTCCTTGGCAAAACGCAGAACTTTGTGAGTACAATACTATTCGGCATAAATCCAAGGAGCGTATCAGACCTTGTCGGGTTTAAACATCTGGCCAACGACATCGTGAAGAATCTGTTGAAACAACGGCACCATCTCATCTGTGCTCATCTTCTCCAGCTGTCAATCAAACCGATCAATCAACTCCACTGTACACAGATGCGTGGTAATGCAACGGTAAGGACGTTGAACTTGTGATCAAGAGGTCACTGGTTTGACTCCCGATTGCATCACAGTCAAGTTGTTACCACTTAACATAACACAGTGTATGGTAACACTTAACAAGTGTTACCATACACTGTGTCCCCCAAAAAGCATCCACGATATTTCCGACTGTAACTTGAAAACCAATTAACAAATTTTGATGATTTCTGGTAGAAATATTCCTGACACAACTTCCCACCTCACGCAATGTAAGCTTCTGCACTACCTAGGGAAAGCAGATCAAGTGAAATATGTGCTGAAATAAACAGAAAATGTGAAAAAAATCCCCAACATTAAAAATCAAAACTTGAATAAGAATTAGCAGATTTTAATAATTTTTGGCAGAAATATTTTTGATGCAACTGGCAATTAAATAAGTGTTTTAGTTTTCACCTCACCCAACGTCTGCTTTTGCACTACCTAGAAAAAGCAGACCAAGCATAATACGTGTTGAAATGAACGAAAAAATGTCAATAAATTCCATCTATCTTAATCTGTGGGCCCCAACAGCCAGTCTATTACAAGATTTGACTGTCATGCAGCAGTGTATCTACCAGATGAAGTTTAGGAATGTTTGTGAAGTCAAGAAGCGACTGGTACAGCCTTGAAACGGTACCAGGTTGTGACAGACAGATAGACAGACAGACGAACAGACGGACAGACGAACGGACAGACAGAATTACCATAGCTAATACACGCTATAGCTAGCTATGCTAGCTTTCACACGTAAAAATAAATCCTGTAAGTGAAAAATGGCCCAGTGGATATTCTTGCCTATGGTAATGTTCACATCAATTTCAGTTTTTCTGTGCCTCTTAGTTTTTCAGATAGGAGCCCAGACAGAACACAGAAAAAGATGGACAGATGAGCAAGACCCGCAATGTTGTGGATTAAGACAAAGCTGTACAATAACTCTCCACAGAGACTACAATAAGCAGAGCAAGTGGACAATACCTCAACAGAATTAAGTTTCTCCAGCTTCTTAACAGCCGATTCATACGACTCTGCTGCGGCTGCTGATGTAGTAGTAGTTGTTGTTGTAGTAGTAGTAGTGGCAGGTGTTGTAGTTGTGGGCTTGGCAGCACGCGAAGGTGTTGAGACCACTGACGTGTTGGGCACTGACGATGAACTCGTGGTAGACGTCGTGGGAGGTTTCATAGTTTTGCTCTGTGCTCCTGACACTCCAGCTATCAACACATACACACACTATCACCATCATCCAGCAGCGTCATGATAAAGGGGCAAGGGTACAATAGACAGCATTGTGGGTCAAAAAAAGTAGGCAGGACAGGAAGTTGCAATTTTCCCACAAACATTCCAAATTTCTGACAGAAACCCGACAAATTTCTGACAGAAGGGATTATGAGTGCTCAAAATTTCAACGGTGCCCCTAAATTTCCCCCAAAATAAAATCTTTCATCTCGGAATTTGCATTTTGGACAAAATTTTCAGACAGGAAGATTTTGTGACAGTTTTCTGACAGCAAAAATTCAATTGCCTCCTTTCCCCCAGCCACGACGCCACTGGGTATAATTCCCTCCTGAATTTTCTTCTTGTCCAAAAATTCTCTTCTAAAATTACAAAACTTGGGGCTAAAAATCCCCATTATGGAAAAATTGAGTGGCAAAATTAACACTCTGAGCACCAATAATCTCCTCTGTTGGAATGTTGCAATTGTCTATCAGTAAAATACAACTCTCTGACCTAACCTAAAGTTGTTTAACCCAGTCAATATCATCATTATCATCTTATAGAGGGGTTTCTTGTGGCCTGAACAATGAGTACCACTGCTAGGACCATGTCAGTAAAGTGTCAGATAAGTAGGTCTTGAAATGAACGACCAAAGAAAAGTCTTGAGATGATGTGTGAAGACTGAGAGTTACAGACAGAAGCAACTTAGCAACCGTTGGTGATAGAAAAGCGTGTGATATGTCAACTCGAAATTTTCCTAATTCTGACTAGAAAAATTGTAGAACTTGCATGTCAGTGCATTCAAATTCAACACAAGTTCTAAAATTTTAAAGACAAAATAATTCTGAAAGTTTTGACATATCAAACACCTTCCTATCACTAACTGTTGCTATTGTGCACACACGTGCCTCTGTTCACCGAGCAATATAATTTGGTACTGGCCAAAGAGCGACGATGCTCTGTGGTTGGGAAGCTAACCGGCTAACCATAGGTCTGGTGTTGCACTGGCCATGCATCACGAACTCATTGGTCTAGCCACTTCCAGGCTCAACAGCCAACATCTGGAAAATAAGCACACCACCTAAATCTCTCAGGGTATGGCCCCTTTACCTTAGCTTTATAATGTATATGACGATGATGACTCACAAGGCTGAGTGGATGCTGAGGATGCATAATCATCAACGTCATCATCACCAGCCTTTGAAAGGAAGTCCACAGCCTCCTGGAGCATCTCTGCCGGCAGCCGGCTAGCCACCTGGTTCACCAGACTCAGAGGCACGTGACCACTGATGATCTCCTTCATGAGTTCCTTCGGTTCCAGCCTCATCAGCCGAGCACGCACTGCCTCTGGTGAGCTCTCTGACGCCGGTGTGGTTTTACCAGCGGGTGTGGTCTTACCGGCGGCAGTGGAAGTGGTCTTACCAGCTGCTGTGGTGGCTGGTTTACCCGAAGTAGAAGCGACTTTAGTACTGGAAACAGCAGCTGGAGCAGCGGATGATGACAGTGTTGCTGGTTTTTCTCCTTTAGCCTGCAACGAACAAACATCCGATTGCATCATCACACGTTGGCCGGACTTAAAGCCGATTAGACCCAGTTCGGTGAAAATGTGAAAAGCCATCGCATGAATTTTCTGACATTAATGTACGAAAACTTACCAGGAATTCAGCGTTACAATGACCACAGTTTTGCTGCTAATACGTGTGATTTCAGATATGTCTTACCACAGGTCTAAAATACAATTCTGTGAATGTGAACTCGGAAACAGATGTAGGCATTGTGAGCATGTTTGGAAGAACAGTGTCCCCCGCAAAAAGGGCAACATGCCAGAAACTGTTGAGTTGCAGTCCAACATTCTCTGGCCTGTAGGGGACCCCTTCTGCAGGAGCCCCTGTTAAGTAAACAAGTAAGTACCAATTTATATAGCGCCAAAATCTCAGAATAGAATCAGGGCACATGTTCAGCCAAACATGCTTACATCCACCTCTAAATTCACAGTCACAGAATCATCTTCTACAGTGTACACCCATGGAAAATTTTCCACAAATCAGCGGAATATACACAGTAACTTTCACTGTGCCACTTTTAAAAGTGGCACAAAAAAGCATCGATTTTCCATGTGCCACTTTTGGTGTCCTAACGTCATCAAACTGGTTTCTCAAAATCTGAATTAAAAACAACATTGAACGTTTTGCATGTTTCACAGTTTTATCCCCATAATGCACAGATTTGGATCTATATTTTCATAGTTTTTCTAGCAATGATACCCTCCACAGACCCGTCTGGGATATTTAATACACTAAAAGAACTCTTTGTAGATGCTGAATCTCAAAACATAAACAATGCCTTTATTAAAGACATAAACATTTACCATTATATATAACATTGTTTTTATACTTGATTAACAGCCTTGATCTTACCAAATGGTAAGACGGCTACAATATTGTATTTGTATACACTAGGTAACTTCACAAGGTAATTTTTGTCGGCATAAAATAAACGTGAAAAAGTGCAGAAAACATTGACATCAATGAGATATATTGCAAACATCAACGCTCTAAACAGTCTGCTGATTCAGACACTTGGTGAACTGAGTACGATTCAAATTTCTTTCAACCCTATCTGTATGTCTCTCTCTCTCTCTCTCTGATCTTCTGTTGTACAGTAGGTTTATGACAAACCCTTCTGCCAGCTACTTCTGTCTTCTGCACCTCTCTTCAGGGCGACGCTGTCTTTGCCTGTGATATCGCTGGGCATTTGCAAGCGCTTTCATCCTCTTGTTGCTTTGTCCACCATCCAACCCTGCATTCTGTCCCATAACAGTGAATCACGCTTGCGTTGCTGTACTGTATCCAAGATGTTCCTGTTTTTTGGATTGTCTGCAGGACTTCATAATTCGTTACCCTGTCAACTCAGCTAACTTCTCCGTTTTTCTCCAGACCCACATTTCAAAAGCCAATTGCATTTCTCTATCAGCTCAGATGTCTCGGCATCATAGAGAACAATGCTGCACAATATATGTAACACTTTACTACCGTATTCTTTTCCTTAGTTGCATATTCCATTTTCCGGTTAACAGTCGTTTTTTTAATCATACACAACTGCTTTGCAAGACCCGACAACGTAACACCAGATAGCAGAAAAGGACATTGCAAGACTTGTTTTAACATGGAAGTCCAATTCAATTCAATTCATGGAGGCCCAATTCAAGTTTTTTACTGCAAACAATTACATGAACTGTATCTGTCAGCCTGTAATAGTGTTTTTTGTTATCTGTGCATTCCGCAGCCATATCTGATACGTGCATAGCACAAGCTTCACAGAACCACGCCACGAGGCACACTTCACAGCAGTCATCAGAGGCTGATGCAGCTGGCGTCGTTGCTGATTTCGACGCCACTGCTGTCACGGGCGCCTGACTGGCTTTGTCCTCGTCCTGAACTGGAAGTTCAGTAAAGTTCAGATCAGTTGCTTTCTGCATGCCTTTAGTTGCAACGAGATAAGGTGAAAAGAACACAGAGTCTGTGAAATGCATCTCCACAGCTTACAGTTAAATATGTATAAATTAAATCAGAGAACCGTTATGAAGATATGGTGCCTCAATGATAATGGGATCACAACCTTGACCTGTTGGAGTCACGTGACGTCATCGGTCACGTGACCATTCGACTCACGGTGGGCCGATTCCTATGGGTGGTCCATTGTGACCACGCATCTATCTTGCAACGTTATGGCACCTCAAACGTTGGATGCACGGACGAACGCTCAGGTGATTTTGTACTTGTCCAACACTATGCACTGCATTGAACAGACATCAAGGGGTAAGCAATTAAGCATAAAAGAGCATACAAAGCGACAGAACTCTACTAAAGTGAAACTAGCATACATCTGTCAGTTCATTTCAGATCTGTCACTCTGTACGCTCCGTCACTCCTTAATAATAATAATAATGATAATTTCTGTTCTGGTGCAGCGCTTCAATGCTGTTTTGTTGCACAACAGTTTGGCAGCCGCTGACTGCACGGACTGACAATCGTGCCCACCTTTGTATTGCGTAGTTAATTTTTAGGCTCCCTCAGGAACGGAGTACCAAGGGTCCAAAAAAATTAGAATAAAAAAGCTTGGCCCATCGCTAACTGCAGACTGAGGCCGGAAGACGAGGCTGTGCGGGTGGCCGTTGGCATGCGACTGAGACTCGACTTGTGCATTCTGCACAGATGCCAGTGTGGGTCTGACGTAGACGCCCAAGGTCGTCACGCCATGGTCTGCAAGAAAGTTCCTGGTAAGATTGCTAGACACCAGGGGCTTAACGACGTTATCTGGTGGGCCCTCAACGTGGCTGGAATATTTGCAACCAAGGAGCCATCAGGCTTAAACAAGCGGGGCGGCAAGCGTCCAGATGGGCTGACTCTAATCCCGTGGCAAGGTGGAAAATTTCTTATATGGGATGTCACAGTTGCCAGTACGTTGGCTGCATCATATGCAGATATTACTGCAACAGGCGCGGGACTGGTGGCTGACCAGGCAGCTGACAAAAAGGCTGATAAGTATGCTGACTTTACAGAGTTTTCAAGCCTAATGCGGTGGAAAACCTGGAGCCCCACAATGCTTCAGCACTGGAGTTCATCAGCAATCTGGGTCAGAGAATTAGTGACTTTTCTGGCGACGAGAGAGAGACCCAGTTTTATTCTAGCGTATCTCTGTGACGATCCAACGCTTCAACTCGGAGCTTATGCATGACTCGTTTTCCATGGATCCACTGGACCAATAGCCATTTTAGCTTTCTTTTTAACTTTTGTTTTTAACTCACGGGAACCTTAACTACCGAGGGTATTAAACAATAATATTATTAATAAGTGAACACATATATAGCGCACTATCATTTCGAAGAAATCTCAAGTGCACATGACTTTGGCCCCAGCATATCCAGTAAATCTAGTCAATGGATGGACTCCTTAAGTTGCAAAAATTGTGGCCAAGCCGAAACTCCAGCAAAATGCTTGACGGCTAGAATTCTGGATATGGTAAACATTGGCAGAGCTGCAGTGCATGTCAATTATTTACAGCTAACATGGCGCCAACATGTGCTTGACTTGGTCAGTTGTGCGCTGGTAAGAAGTGAAAGACTAAGAGGCAAATGCCCACTGTCAAAATTTTGGCCTATATGAAAAAAGTCTTATTGTCACAAAATTTTAAATACGAAATTTGGGGCTAAAAATCCTCCATTTGAGAAAAAATCCGGGTGAAAAAAACCCAGAAATTTAGAGAATAAATATAAATATGAGCACCCATAGTCTCCTGTCAAAAAGTTGCAGCCGTCTGTAGAAAAGTACCAGTAGCATATTTTTTGCATCCCACTTTCCTAACTCACAACGGCACTGTATTTGGTTAAACTAACACGATCGTATTAAATGATAACATTAATCACACCCAGAGCCAGAAAGAAGGGGTACACCATCAGCTGGAACCAGCAAAAGTTGCATATATATATACCGGGTGGCGGGGGACGCCTCGTGTATGCAACTGCACGCTCTTTCGTGGCCGGGGGACCGGAGCCTCAGGAAGGTGGCGGGCTTGGTCAAGCCCAGACCGTAATGGTCTAAAGGTGCCTACGGCACCAAAGCCCCGATGAAGCGCCGGCGTGCGTGGAGGGGACAGTGGCCACGAAAGAGCAGTTTTGCTTCATTTTGCTTCGTTGTATAATACTTACTTATTTACTTACTTAATTAACCCGCAGCACGAAGAAAATTAATTGTAGTAGATAGCGTACTCAACGCTCCATATGCACTGATTGTCCATTAACCCATTTTTGCTCGAATTATTTTGTGATTTACCATTAAAATGAGTGTTTCATTTTTGGAACTGTGGGAAAAATGGGTTAAGCTGAAATTTTAAACGGCAGGCGGCTGACTTACCTACAGTGTCAATTAGTTATGTAATGGATTGTAAACACTGGAGGCAGAAAGTTGTAATTTTTTGACAAACAGCAGAAATTATCGTCAAAGGAGATTAGGGATGGTCAAATTTTATTTTTCCTTAATTTTTTTCCAAAATGGGCAATTTCCAGTTTCAATATTTGGATTTTTGTATTTTTGAACAGAAATACTACAGGCCTGCTGTATCGGATGGTCATTGCCATAATAGATTACTCAAGCTAAAATTGAGTGCATTAACAACGAATGTAGGGCCAAGACGACAGCCAGATCATTCATGCATGCAGTTAGGGCCTATAAATGGCAAGCACACGGATAAGTTCACGTTCTTATTAGACATCAACAACGTTCAATCACTTTATTATCCGGCCATCCATCTGTGCATTCTACACGCGTTCATAACTCAAGCAATAAGGCATAAAAATCCAAGATTGATGGAAATGTTTTCCATGGCACAGTAGCTGCTACAGCATCTTTCAGCTTTAAAGTGTCTAATGTCAGGGTTAGGGTTGTGCTGTGCAGTTGGACAGTTTGTATGCATAGGCCTATGAGTGCGCGGTTAGCTAAATACTGTGTCGGCACAGGGTCACATTTTCGCTTCTTTGTTAGCCCTACCATTAGCTAAGCCACAGGCTAACAGGAACATTTTCAGCTGCTATGCTAATCAGTAAACATTGGGCAAGTAGGCCTAATACGACAAATAACATCAAATGAAAAAGGCTTTAGACTATGTTAGTGATTACCAACTAAAGTCAGCTTGTAAGGACGCCATATGCATAGCACCATCTAAGGTTACCCAAATGATTTTTTGCTGTTTTAGAGGACTGATATCATCACATCGTCCTGGTAAGTTTTTTTACATATATTAATAATAATGGCAGTTGAGCAACGATCCATGACGTCTCGTATGCTTTTAATAACTTCAGCAAATATACGTACGCAATTGGGTAGTTTTTATTTTTGTTTAACTGGGAATGAATTTCCAGTGCAGGCAATGTATAGCTGTGCTGCGCAGAAAAAATGCCTTAACGAAATAATGAAATACATGCTAACAGCAGAAACTCCACTGTAGTTTTAACTGCTGGGTAATGAAATGATGACTTCAGCAGGCTGCAACATGGGTGATGCGCATCTAATCTCAGAAGCATATTGCTCAACTTCCTGTGCACTCCATGTTGATGTTGCATCGACGACAGCATCTCCAACGTCGAGACATACCGCTCCGATCCACTAGTGCGTACTCCCGACAGCTAAGCAGTGATAGAGGCGCAATCAATTTTTGTACTAAACTGAGTCCTTGCAGCTCTAACGCATAAGATCTCATCATCTGAATGCTACCTGCCTCGATCTGTCCACGCCACACTTGTGCAGTTGCGATCTGGTCGCCATTGGCTAGGGTATTAAATTCCTACAAAGCCTGCATCACCGTTGTCATGTCAAAGATGTCTGTCTGGAGTGTACACTAGCACTAGATTCTGTAAAACATCATTCTATTCCACTGCCCTGCACACAAGACAAAACTCGCAAAGATCTATGGGATGACCCGAATGCAGTGGCTGATTTCCTCAACTGGAACAGCTGATGACGTCACATCGCCACATGCAGCACTTGCAGGTGATACAAGAAGTAAGTCACCATTTTTGCCTTCTCTGCAACTTAATCAAGCACTGATTGATTCTGACAAACTCTGTCACCAGCACACTCAAAGCAATGCTGTGAATACAATACACCTAAAATGTTTGCGTTGCTACACTAATATGTGAAATATCAGCATTCAAATCACTGACGTCACAAGATAATGCAGCATGCAGATCCTGTCTGTCTATTAGCACTTTTAATTACTAACGAATTTGTCGTCAAGTGTGCCAATGACAAAAATGTTTAAACTGGTCAATTCTCATGACAGAAACTTAGTGGCTTAATTTTTTGCCAACCCTGTGAATTGTGATTCCAACTGCAAACTAGGCATGCGGACAGTTGACTCATCTGCCAGACTAAAAACTGTTCATTGTGAGATGAAAGGCTTATCCTCCGTTAAACTCCTTCGTCATTGATGATCCAACAGCTCTCATTCCTGGCTCTGATTTGTCCGGATGTGGTTGAGTGGTGTCTATTAAATCATTTCCTATAAGGCACTGAACGACGTGCAGCCAATCTTCACTAATGCATTGGCTTATATTGACAACCCATGGTCCATCTGTGGCAAGATTCCGACACCCAGGCAGATACCAAAAAAATTTTTTAGAGGGTAAACCTACCTGAAAACTCACCCCAAATTTAATCTAATTTTACAGTAGTTTTTTGTCCCACTAATAATGAAACATTTTATTTCAGCTCAGTTTTTCAAACATTTAAACCTACAAATTAGCTAATTCAATAGCTAGTCACGTAACAGTGCTCACTAATAACTGAAAACCTGTAGAAATCTCAAAACCCATTGGTTGGACATTTTTTATACAAACCAGTTCAAACCTAAAAAACCAAGACAAAACCCCCAAAAACCCCCTGGATTAGGTTTAAAAACGGGTTTTTTGCACCCCGATCTGTGGTGACACTCAGTCTATGTCGCACATGGTGAATGTCTGTTCAGTGAACAAGTTCAAAGGCAGTCTTCCAGCTCTTTGCACTGTTTCCGACACCACCGGAGAGTGACTGTGCCAAGTCCACTGCATAGGCTAAAGAGAAAAAGTCAATTACCATACATCATTCATCAGCAGTGACAAAGACCAGCAGTCAATGCCAGCTTGACACTGATGTCTGTGGTTAGTTGAGTGGTTTTACAATGTGACAGAAAAAAACAAATCCGTTTTCCATGATGATCCATGTTGAGGTCACATCTTCAAATACTGAAAACAATTTGCAGCAATGTCTTGATTCCCTCAGTGCTTGAACGCTGTTGGTTGGCCAACAACATGCAAAAGACATCGGCATACAATATAAAGTTCTTTGATGGCAAGCAAGCAGTCTATCCTGAAGTAGTAACTCTGGGAAATAGGCAGCTGCAAAGAAGACTAGTTGATCCAAATTTGTAGTCCCTGATAATACAACGGCTGTGAGTGTCCTATGCAGAGTGACAGCTGCAGCAGATCAGTTGACACGAACTCTCTAAGAAATTTCTGATCATCATCGTCTATGACCACTAACCAGGGTAAAAAAACCGGTTTTTAACATGCTCAACCTGGTCTTTTTTATTAGGGTCAGGTTTTTGTGTGCAACCTGGGTTTTTGAAAAGACCCAACTTGATGGGTTTAAGGCATTCATGGGTTTCAAGTTACTAGAATGAGCACTGCACTGCACATCAAATATTATACTCTGCCCCCAACAGTACAGGATATCCAAAAATTTACAAACTCATAGGTTTTACTTTCAGCACCGGGAAACTATCTCAGATCATCAACGAGATGGAAACTTCTGGCTTACATATTCTTGGACTTGCAGAGGTGAGGTGGCCAAACTCTGAGCAACTTGTCAGTGAGGACATTACAGTACTGTACTCAGGTGGAGACAAGCATGAGCAATCAAGCATGGTGTTGGCATACTGTTGAGTAGAGAGGCAGCAAAGAGTATGATCAGTTGGGAGACAGTCAGTGACAGAATAATGACAGTCGGATTAAGAACACGTGCAACAATTGTGCAGGTCTATGCACCAACAAATGCAGCAATAGACAGCGATAAAAACGTCTTTTACCATCAGCAGGATGCAGTTACGGATTCCATCCCCAGCTAAGACATAAAGATTTTAATGGGTTGACTTCAATGCTCTGATTGGTCCGGATTAACTAGATTTGAAAATGTTATTGGCAGGGAGGCATTGGGACAGCATACAGATAATGGTGAAAGATTACTTGGCCTTTGTAGCAACAACAACTTGAAGGTTGGTGACAGCATGTTCATGCACAAAAGGATACATAAAGGCACGTGGCAATCACCGGATGGCTTAATGGTGAATCAGATTGATCACTTTTGCATTTCAAGACGATGGTTTACAGCAGTCCAGGATGTCAGAGCTTACCGTGGTCATGACGTTGCCTCAGATCAATACTTAGTAGTTGCAAAGATGAAACATCTACCTTGACAAAAAAGCCAACAAAATCGGACTATACATTAATGCAGAGAAATGTAAACTGATGACCATCAGTGTTTGGAGTGACAGACCAGATATACAGGCTGCAGGTTCAGTTGTAGAAAAAGTAGACAATTTCTGTTACCTTGGCAGCTATCTGTCATCCAACGGCAGCCGTGAAAAAAATGTCAAAGTACGAATTGGAAAAGCAGCAGCAGTGTTTAGTAAAATGAGAAAGATCTGGAAAACGACAACATTAGCCTGAGAGTGAAGATAAGATTATATGAAGCAATAATTTTGTCAACTCTCCTGTACGGTGCTGATGTATGGCCATTGACAGCAACATTAACAAAGAGACTGGATGCGGCACATCACACATGGCAGAGGAGCATGATACTGGGCGTCTCTTGGAAAGACAGAATAACAAACGTTGAGGTCAGAACCAGAACCGAACAAGAAACGATGGACAACATACTGACAGAAAGACGATTACGCTGGCTTGGACGTGTTCTGCATATGGACAATCAGTGCATATTACAGCAAGCACTGTACTGGCAGCTACCAGGATATAAGAGAGAACCAGGTCGACTAAGGGCGAACTGGAGGAGCACAGTCAACAAAGACTCACAAAAGATGGGGTTCACGAAAAAGCAGAGGTGGCAGCTCTTGACAGACAAGGATGGCATCGGAGTGTGGCCCAATGTGTCCAGTTGAATGAGGGATGAACCAAGGTCCACCAAGGTTTAAAACTTTTGAAAAAAACTTTGAGCGTAATAAAATTGTTCATTATTAGTTGAACAAGAAAGTAAAATTGGATTAAGTTTGGGGTGTTTTAGGTGGGTTTGCCCAACAAAACCGCCGATCGATTTGGCAAACACAGGAGACTTGACCTCAGTGCAATGAAGTGGAAAATGACAATGCTAGCCAAATATGCAGACTTCACAAAATACATAAGCATGTACATGTACATAAGCACACACTACATGCAACGCATGGCAAACAAAATGGTCACAACCTGTAAGCTTATTCTGCCTCAACTGGAAACTCATTCAAGAAAATTCTTGATATAGGCTACCGCACATTTGCCTAAGTCACAATAATAATATTTTGGATTTTTGAAACTGGGCTACCTTCAGAAAAAGGGGTGGGGACAGTTTTCTGGGGCGTGGGAGGTCAGTTTGCCTCGCCGGTAATTGAGAGTCAACCAGTGTGGGTGAATTTACCTTGGCAGCCCCCGAGTCTTGCTGTGCGTCGGCGTAGTACTGTGAGAGAGCCTCAGACAGCATCGAATCATCAGCTGCCAGGAGGCTATCATCAGTCGCGCTCGTCTGTCCATCTCTGCCCGCTCCAACCTCTGAAGCACTGCCAGCAGCTGGCTTCCCAGCCACGTCTCCAGCATCAGCTGGTTTTGTGACGGCGGACGTGACCGCTCGGCTGTTGTCAAGACAAATGCAGACTTTACTAGCACTGATCAAATACTCATGAAGGCTAGTAACAGCAGCAGTAAGGCCAGAGTTCGCAGGCACTGGTGACAACAGCATTCACTCGTCATGGCCACTGGAATCAGGGTTAACTGAAACAGAGGCTGAAAGTATCATACAAACAAAACGTTAGAGCTCTAACCCATGTGCTTGCTTGCTTGGTGTAGTCCATTGCGAGCGAAAATGATGCTCGTCAGTGATGGACAACGGCCATGTAATGGTGAGTAGAAAAACTAAGTTTTTAACTTAAACTAGATGAAAACGTTGGTTTAGAAAGAAAAAATGCCCTGAAAGCAAGGAAAGTCGGTACGGTACAGCTGTGCAGTATGGGAGGACTGTTATAAGGAAAACTAGCTGGTCTCACTGGAGATGCCAAATTTCGAACCCCACATACATGACCAAAGTGCAAATCCAGTAAATTTTGGAAGGTATAGTTGGCACAAAGAAAACAGCCACAGTTTTAGTTCCTTTGGCATATGTACTAGATCAAACTGACAGATCGGCTGCCAGTTTCTCAGTGGAAATCATTCATCAGAATATCATCTCTAAGTGCAGAATTTGGTTACCATCTGTTCACAATAGACAATTCAACAAAACGCTTATTCTTGTTCCCACTTACTGCAAAAAATGACTGAAAAATTTTAATGTACACATTGGCACAAAAAATAACTTTCTAAGACGTTGGTAATGACTGGTGATGCTCAACGGCTGAAACTCCCAGAAACTAAAGGTTCTGAACAATGAATAAGCATTCAAAAACAAATTTGGCTTAACAACAATAAGCTGGTCACTATCACACACATTAGCACAAAATTCTACACAAAGGCAAAAAATAACGTCATGGAAACAATTTCAAGTTCATAAAATGCAGCGACACGACCTTCAGATAACATATAGTTTTGTCAAAATTTAAGACAGCAGTAGCCGACATTCTGAGATTCTACCTTAACAGCTATAAATCGGTCACTGATGCGTACAGTGTAATGCACACATCGATACAAAAATTGGAACGGAGACCAAAAGTGACCTACTGGGAAAAATCCGGTCCATCACAGATTGCCGAAGTCCAAATACTCCAAAAATTCAAATTACTACCAGAGCAAAGAAACAGAATTTGTGAGGCAAATGATAGTGACATGACACTGTTTTTACTATATCTGGCAGTGCTTATGAAGCCAAGATTAAAGCACGTAGCTGGCCAGGAATATCTTGGAATCCGGACCCCCCCATTTTCAGGGTGATACATCCATAACTCTGCTGCAAAAAGGAGTGAACCACTCTCGCACGAACCTCCACACACCTGTTTAATTATAAGTTTTTTTTAACCAAAAAGTGCATCAGAGCGCAGAAATGTAAATCTTAAAATTTAAAAAAAATTCAAGAAGTGATATCCCCTGGACTCCCACAGAAGAGGGCGACTTCCATGGACGTCCACGGAAAGGAGGGTAAGAGTGTGAGGCACAAACGTTAAACCCTCCCTGACCTAAAAAAAGCTACGCCGCTAAGAAGAAGTACAATATTCTGGACTTAGTATGTGGGTGAGTCTGGAGATGGGATGCCCAGCAGCAGCAGCAAGCAGAGCATGCAGATCAAAGCAGAGAAGCAGTGCTCAGGACTTGGCAGGGCTGGAAAAACGCATAAAGGACGATTGCTGCGGAGACTGCATGGAAGAGGATGACACCTGCTGAACATGATGACGTCACTCGGAGCTGCAGCTCACAATATTATCACAGTAAACACAGAACATATTCAAAACTCTCTCTCTCTCAGACTATCACACACACACAGACAAAAACACCCCACGACAAAACCCCACTGCAACAAATCCCCCACTCTAACTACTCCTTTATGTTCCACCTGTTCACGAAATCCTTTTCCAAGTATTTCCTGCACTGTACTCCATCTAACCATGTCTCCAGTGGATCTAGCAGTAGTTTGTATCACTCACGCCACTTAAGTCCCGGGCTGAATGATTGGTTGATACTTCCTGACGCCAACGTACGAGACTTCCAGGACAGGTTGTGGGGTGGTCTAATGGTTAACACGTTGAGTCCAAGCAACGCAGTTGCCTTACATAACGTCTGGCGCATGTAGTACCTAAATGGATGACTGTCTTTGGGTAGGCAAGCAATCCTGGTACAGTTAACCACATACGTCAACTCAGCCTTCCATCCCTCTGGGGAAGCTAAATTAACCACCAGACCGTGTGGCTGGAGTTAAGTTGCACTCATCTGCCTCGGGTAGCCGCTAAGGCTGTGTGACTTCATATGGCAGCTCCGTACCTATGAGATGAGTTTCCTAAACAACCTTTAATTTTCAGCCCATTGAGTACTGCCAACTGCTTCCTGTGTAGCCACCTCAGCCATCGGCTTCTGGCGCTGACAAATTTTTGCCCGTGGTGGCACACTTTAAAGTTGCAAACGAAACTGTCAAAAACCGAACTACACTTGATGATTATTGCAATCTGGTCAACCTTGACTTTGGGCAGCAGCCATTCTACTTTGAATGTCAAGTGCTTTCACCTCAACTCAGATAGCTTGATCTTCCCAATTGGTTTTGTCGTAGAGTGGTTTTGTCATGTGGCTTTTTTGTTGGACACTCTCTCTCACACAAACACTGCACACAGTTAACTGATCTGATGAGGTCTGCTTAATAATCACCACAGATAAACCGCAGATCAGCTGGGATCAGACAAATGGTTTAACACGACTACATAATGCAAACTGGTCTTTGGCACTGCAGATGCATGGTGCCAGAGACGGACCTGCCGTCACTAACTTCAGCAATTTCTGTGACCTCAACTGATCTGCAGTGACCTGCGGTGTTTAGGCGGGTCGTACCTGCTGTCTATCACAGCTCAAAATTTACTGACCAATATTGAAAAGTCTTTCACCAACACACTTTCAAGTAATTTTGCACGAAAGTAAACTAATTTTGACCACTTTTTCGCATTTTATAAATTAACAGAATGACAGCGTTCTATGGTTGATCTACCAAATGACAATATAGCCAGACAGTTCGTGCCTATAAGGCACTCAAAGCATACAGGCACAAAGTTCCATGCTGACAGTGCAGACTGCGCTCAATGGCAAGAGACAGCAACAGAGGGAGAGCCGTGGTGTCCGTGTCGGACTTTGTCGATGACCTCCAATCTTCAGACACCATCTTCATAGTGGGCATGCCCCAGACTGGAGTGTAGCCTTCTCCACGAGCTGCCTCCACCATCTTCCCGTGTTCTGTAAATTGCCGTGCTAAATTCAGACTATGGTTGAGCGGCTGGAGGTCAGCTTCTATGGTCTTGATCCAGGTGTGACGTGGGTGACCTGGTCGGCGCTTCCAGTCCTTGGGGAGGCCGAGAATCGACGTATACAGGGCTCTGTACGTATCCTGCGAGTCACCCGTCCTTGCTACGTGCCAGAGGAAACGGAGACATCTTGTCCGAATAAGCAACAGCGGTTGTGTTGGAGAGCCGGTTCGAAGCATTCGTAACATGATCCATGTACAGAATCCGTAGAATACGTCGAAGACAGATGTCGACATGAGAAGCAACAAAAGCAAGGCAAGGTGCAGCACAGATGGACTCATGTGTTTGTCAAATGATGTCCTGCAGAATGGCATCCGATGAACAAAACGACTGTGTCATACAGTGCAAGACGTGCAATAGATCTGTAATGGCAGTGTCATGGCATGGTGCACAAACATCCAGTGCCTAACCAGCAGCAGCCATTAGTTCTGGTGCATTAGTTCTGGACTTTGTGCAGCGTGACCAAAAACTGGTCCAAAATAATGAAGATCACTATGACGTCGATGCGGAGAGAGGACTGGTAGCCATCTCACGACGTGCTGACGCTACAGCTCTAGGGATCCACATTTTCAGCCAGACACACCATTTGTCACAAGGCAGTATTCAGTAGTGTAGCATTCGAAGCATGGTAGTCATTTTTAATCTATTATGGCAAATATTGTGCTGCATGTGCCAGTGAAGAAATTATTATGAATATCAGCCAGTACTGAACGATGTTATAACACAAAACTTCATAGCCTGCTTTTTAGACCGCCCTGTACAACAGCAGCTTTCATAAGACAATTGAGATGTCTAATACTATTATAAATGGAAGATGTACAGTATTCAAATTATCACTCCATCTGATTATATTTGAGCAGTTTTTTCACACCCGAAAAACACGGACAATATCCAATTACCACTGATTATTTTGCAAACATAAAAAATTCTCAGGGACAGCCAGAATGTTTTCTACTATTTTACAATGTTAAAGTACTTATTGTGCTATAAAAACATTAATACACAAGTTTTACTTTATTTCGGGACTGCAAATGTCAACAATTTAACAGTAACAGCATATTTTGGACACTTCCGATTTGCCACTTATTTCTCTGATGACTGGCAGCAACACATATACTTAGCTGCTAAAACCCTTCTCAAACTCATAAAAATATCTAAGTTGATGTTGAAATCTATCAATTAACTTTCAAAACTGCAAACTTATTAGTTCTTTTTCCCACTTACATTTCTTCAGTATATCACAGCTTAAACAGCAGTAAACTACTTCGTTGTTACTGGATGTAGATAGCTAAGGGGTTGTATATTGTCAAGTCACGATAAGTAAATAAATTTTACTGTTTAAAGTAATTTTTACTGAATTTTATAACTCAAAATTTTTCAGCTAGTGTGTGTTCAACAGAAAAATCATACTTCCTTTTATGAACAGTACAATTAACATATCACAGGGCAGTTAACGATTTAGCACTTAGAAGGGACCCAGGATAAACCAAACTAAACATTTCTTGACCCATAGATAAAAAAAACTAAAAATATGGAGGCAGAGCCCAACGTGAGTTCACCTGGTGCCAAAAGTCCTATTGGGAAAAAAATTCACGTAGCTGAAATTCCACCAGTAGCAAAGTCACATGGCCCAAAGTCAAATGCATTCGCATACACGAAAAACGCACTGTCGACTTAAAAGTAGGAAACATTAGCCACATAATCTCTAATGTTAGTGGACCAAAAAATACCAATTTCTTTTGTTCAACATGGAAGGAATTGTAGTTGATAATTCTGTTTTCCACTTGTCAATAACTCTATCTGTTTCACAGATATTCGTGGTCAAAGTCAAAAGTTGTTGTAAATTGCACCAAATTTTGGACTTTTTTGCCCTCCAAGTTATAAGAAGGTGGCATCCCCTAAAACTTGTACCCACGTTATCACCATTAGCTAGCAGCACGTCAAGTGGCAAAGTTTCATGAGGCTACTTCCCTGGCTCCAAAGTTCTTGCAGCTAATATGCTAAATTTTAACCCAAATTTGACCCCCACTGTAAAAAATTGTAAAGGGGACCCCATCCCCTGTGGGGGTACGCTAGCTAGATCTGGTCATTCTCTAGTGTGTGTAAAAATTTCGGGGCTCAGCACTTCCTAGTACCCGAAATATGGTCTCCCAAAAAAGTAGAT
>Ga0209671_1000494_pt1 | contig 26429 bp, 18 predicted proteins | sample WorMetHERISLAND2_2_FD_187401 | JGI IMG/M metagenome (GOLD analysis project Ga0209671, IMG submission 187401) | Marine gutless worms symbiont microbial communities from Max Planck institute for Marine Microbiology, Germany - Olavius geniculatus... | ecosystem: Host-associated > Annelida >...
TGTCTGAGGTCATAAGATGACGGTTGGCGATCTGGAATCAGGAGCTGAAGGACGTGAGCAGAATTGTGTAAAATTTTACGGTACAGTTTATCGTCAGCAGAGTGAAATAGATCCTCTTTTTTTGTTACTGAGCATTTGGGAATTTTTAACTCTGAAGTTAGCCTACGATAACTTCAGTTTGGTCTGACGCGTTGATTTTTGGCCCATCCGGCCTGTTCGACTGACTTAATGTATAAATAAAATAAAGAGACATAAAATAAAGAGATAAATGATTCAGTATGCATATTTTTAAATGCCATAATTACAGAGGTGCAACCAGTTGTAAGTTATAGAGATTCCAATAGTTTTGTTTGAGAAATTAATGATCTCAAAGCATGTATGCCAGAAATCTTGAAACAATTTATTCAGCCCTTCTGGGGATTGACCCATTTACGCTTTGCATGCACTGTGCCAGTGAACCTGAGCTAGTCTTAGTTTATTTTGGCCCCATTGGCCGAGGGCCACCGACAAATCTGATGCTATAGCTTCGTTATGGGTATCTGTCTTGTAATGTTAGTATGTTTTTCACACATGTATATTCAGTTGAACAGAATAAAGTGAGCACTTGTTACTTCATTGTTCTTATCACAGTTGTCGAGACAGTTGAGTGAAGAGAAGTCTTTGTTGGAGGAGGAATTGCACAAAATCAATGCGGACATTCGACAGAAACAGCTGGGAGTAGAAGGTATGTTTGCAATAGTTTAGTCATTATCTGTTGTAAATTGGTTTGTTTCTTTGCCCTATTTCTGTTGTGCAAGTTGCTGTTGCTTTTGTATGAGATTTGAGTTAACCAGCTGGTTCTTTAATACGAGCCAGGATATCCAGTCCACTTGTTTTTACACAAAGTTTCTGTAGCTATTTTTGGATGCCGTCTAAAACTCTTATTACTTCTTGTTCTACTAGCATACTGAGCATATTCTAGGCTATGATATTTTATGTGCTATGTGTAGATTACTTTCTAACTTTGAGTTTGTATGTGCAGAGCTTATAAGCAAGAAAGTGGCCGAGGCACATGAAGCTTTACTTCGCGAGTTTGATGATGAACGTTTACACCATCAAAAGATGATGAGTGACTATGCCAGACTGCAACAGCGCTTTGACAACCTCCAGGTAGACAGAGCCTCAAACACTGACGTTGTGGATGGGGTATATGGGGGGCCAATTGCCCCCTAAATTTTTGGTTGTTGGAAAATTTTCTTCTTATCTAAAAATTTTTACCCAAAAATGCAAAATTTGGGCTGCAAATCCCAATTTAGGGGAAATTTAGAGGCGAAATTGAAATTATGAGCACCCATAATATTCTGTGTTGAAAATTGCCAGCTCTCTGTTGGAATTCTGTTCAATGTTTGCGGTCTCCATCAGAAAATTACAACGTTCTGTCTCACTTTTTTAAACCCACAGTGCCGCTGTGTCTAATAGCCAGATTTGCCACTGAAAATCAACCCGAAAAATACCAATACTTGAATTTTTTGATACTTAGAAAAAAAACTCATCAGAGTAGTTTCTTGAGCATTTGTGACTTGGTTTGAACAGCTTGCTGCATGCTTTTTCAGCAGAATGAATTACTGACGTTCATCTGTGCCGACTGTTAGTGACTGTGATTATACACCTAGTGGAAAGCGCCAGTGGTTACATTTTATCTTCATCTTTTGGAATATCCTGTGATAGTTCCAGATATCAGCAAAAAACGTGTATACTCAGTCGAATATTAGCCATATTTTAACTTTTTGCAACAGCATGGATAATTCAGATATTAGCCGAAAATTAGTCGATCTGGATGTTTTTAAAGAAATTGCATGCAGGCGGACATGCAGCTGATGAAGACTGAGCCGTTATCTTCTCACATAACTTCTGGCGATGCTGCTGCTGAGAGTTTTGTACCAGTGCATGATGGGATTGCCAATTCTGTCATCAGTGAGATGGCAGATGCTGGCGGAGACAATGTCAGCCTCGATGGAACACAAACTGTGAGTCAAAGAGCATAGCCTGTTTTTGCAGACAGATTATTGGTTATCTTTACCAGTTGTGTGGCTCGGTAGTCTAACGGTAACGTGTCGGACTTGTAATCCTGAGGTAACTAGAGGCGCAGGTTTGACTCCGCACCGGGACACTGCCGGGTAATGACCTTAGACAAGTTGTTCACACACATGTGCCTCTGTCACCAAGCAGTATAATTTGGTACTGGCTTCACCGCTGGGACGTAAACAGGCACACCGCGTGATACACTGGCCCCGTATCCATGGTCTCGCAGTGTAAAAACTGGTGTCTGGTTGAGGGTTTTAGGAAACGGAGATCAGCGCCGCCCTATGGGCCGTAAGGCTCGGGAAGGACTTCAAGTTTTACGTTTTTTTTGTTGAATTGAGCATGTGCTTATTGTTTACACTTTGAGTATGATCTAATAATAAATATAATATATAGTGCTGGGTAATTGTGCAGTTTAGGCTACTAAACTAATAAGATATATACGGCTATGAGATCGTGCATGTGGCAAGTATTTAGTTATGTCACAAGTAAGTGGTTTATAGTTTTAGGGTGAGGGTAAAGGCCCGAGGGGCTACAGCTAACATTAACCCTTATTTTAACTCAGTTCTACACCATAGGCCATAAAAATTGGTGCAACTTTTGCGACATCAAGAAGAAACTTGATGCAGATGACTATAGTTTTGACCATCTCACCTAAATACTGTCACTGCACTACTTTTCGAAATGCAGAAGTCGTAGTTCTTGTGGCCTGCGGTGTGAGAGCTGGCTATTATAGCTTATGTTGTTTTATATGCTGCAAGATTAGCTAATGCTGCTGACGTTGGTGATATGCAGCCGATGGGAGATGACCAAGAGGAAGGTGTTGACATTGAGTTGGTGAGACGGCTTGAACAGCGAGTGAAGGAGCTTGAGTGGGAGCGTTCAGCATTGCAGATGGAGATTGACTCTAAGCAGCAACAGACTCCTAATAACATCGAATATACAGCAGCTGGAAAGAACTGGCCGAGCAGTGAAATCAATGGAGATGCTGTCAAGGTACTCAGTACCTGCAAATAATAGTAATAATAATAAAGTGAATTTATACTCCGTGCCTAAAAGCAAAAGTCACTGGGTGCAAATGTTCAAGATGGCCACAAACTTAGGAAAAACCTGGAACGGTCAGGGAATTTTCTGAACCAGACCAGCACTTGCACTGGTATTGACAACAAGGAGAAACATTTGAATGAAAAATACACCAACAAAACTACTCACAAAACAAACTGGCCCTGGTTAAGGTCCTGGTTGGGGGTCTGATGGCTTAGAACTCATTACCAGACTCTCTCCACGATCCATCGCTCTGCAGCAGTAGCTTTAGGCACGGCTTAAAAACTGTATATTTTGTGAGATACTAGTGTATTCAATGCAATAGAGATGCTTCATGATATTGCGCTATATAAATTTAATGTTGACATTGACATTATACAAACAGTGACTAGTGTGAGGTTATCATTGAAAATTTTATCCCCAAAGTTCGTAAAATGTTGCCTCGAGATTGAAGGTTGAGGGCAGCATTTTATGAACTGAAGAGGTAAAATTTTCAATGATGATTGACCCACCAGTCACTATTTGTTTTGTTATATCTCAAAACCAAACAATTTTACAAGTCAGCAAGTAAACATTTACAAAAAAGCTGTGACAACTTCAGTGTTGCTCGGTCAGCAGTTCGTGGGCGGCAGTGCGTATTTGTTAATATCATGTGACACGATTTGGACCAATCACGTGCAGGTATTTTGCGCTGAGGTATAACAATAAGAAATATGCACAAAATCTCTGGACAGCCTGATATTAGTCTGGTAAACCTAGTGCACAGGTTAATCCGGCCTGGCCACGCCATTCTGCCGTCATCTGTATGAATGATTTGCATTTTCTGTGGCACACAGTACAGGACTGAAGAGTGCTGATAATCTTTCTTCGTCTTTTAATGAACATATGTCTTATATTTCAGTCTATGGGATATATAGGTTGACTCAGCCTTCCATTTTTTGCGGTAAATCGAATACCAGTCTGCCTGGCTGGGTTTAATGTGAGGCATGTTCACTTGCATCAGATGGCAGGTAACTCGGGCGATTTTTATGGCAGATGATGCTCTGTAGCTTTGCGATGGGTTCCCATAAAGAGCTATGCAAATATTCTGATCTTTCTGACTGTGCAGGTGGAAGATGCAACAGCAGAAGATTCCACACTCACTTCTCAGCTGAATGCCATGCGTAAAGCTGTGGCTGAGGACAATGAGGAATTTCTCATTCAAGGAGTAAAGGGTGTCGCTGCAGCTCAGGAGCTCATCAGTCAGTCGTTCTTTCGCTGCTTTCATAGTAGTTCTGTGTATTGTCGTTCTGATAGGCTGCAGTATGGGTTTTGCTCATTCATCTTACCATCTTTCTGTGCTATACAGGCTCCTAACTTGTAAACAAGAAGGCACGCAAAAACCATAATTGAACGTTTCGAGGCCAGGAGTAACCGGCATGCCAGTTTTCAACTCAAAAGGTTAAAGGTCAAAAGTCAGGGTTTGGGTTATGCATCCCATAGCCGGGTGGATGCCTGCACAATATGTCATCACTCAGCCAAGGTATTTCTACACTGTAATGCATAAAAAACACACCCAATTTTTTTCATAATAACTTGAGGAAAAGTGATCCAATTTTAATAAGTTTTGGTACAAATATTTCTGATACAACTGGCCATCAAATGACTGTTCAGTTTCCCGCCTCACCCATTGTCTGTTTCTGCACTACCTGGGGAAAGAAAACAAACAAAATATTGCATTTTAACCACTTGTATAATTGCTTAATCAAAAAGCACGCAAAACACACATTTTGTCCATATTTTTATTATTTTAGCTGATAGTTTTTCTAATTGTCTATTTCTTTAACTGCCTACAAATATGTTTGAAATGTTGGACCACGAACATGGGCTCAGCTCGGAGACACTTTCTCCATTCGTTGATAGTAGCGTCGATAACGTTCTGCTCCAGACCAATCAAGACTTTACCAATTGCTTCTTGCTTTTTGAATTTATCAATATTCCTGAATGTTAGGCCTTTTTAATAGACACGCTGCTGCACAACAGTCAAACCTTGTAGTTGATTGGCTGTTGGTGGCCACATGTTCGGAAAGATGAAATTATATTGTTTTTGTTGATTTTAATGCATATTTTGTCTGTTTTGTTTTTATCAGGTAGGGCAAAAGCAGCTGTTGGGTGAGGTGGGAAACTGAACGGCCATTTGATGGCCAGTTGTCATGAATATGTGTAGCAAAAAATATTAAAATTTGATAACCCTTCTTCAAGTTATGTTAAAAAAAAATTTTGGTGTTTTTTTATGTTTCACAGTATAGTTATTAATACTACACAGTGTTTCCATAAAAAGCACTTTTTTCTGTCATAACTCCATCGAATGACAACAATTATGCACAAAATTTTAGCAGTTGCAGGTGAAGAAATGCTAATTCAAAATATTGGAACAAAAATGTGGCTGTTAATTAAACATTCTTTGCTAGTCGTGACATAATGCTGATTGTTGTAAAATGTGTAGTGACAACATTCTTGCTTGTCTCAGTTTGCATTGTCAGTTGCTGTATAGCTACTTTGCTTTGATAGTAAACTTCATCTGGTTTACTGATGGTTACGGTCCAACCTAATTCATGATTACACGAACGTGACGTGATCCATGTAATTGGCAGCTTTTTGTGTAATCAGAAATGACCATGAAGTCGTGTGCAATCCTAAGACTTTTGATTGTATTTGGCGCCATTCAATGTTTAGTGCACAGTGCTTGGTAGTTTGCGCAAAGCATACTATGTTTAGCTTAGGCCATTTTTACCTTACGTGTAATTTGCATGGATTTTTTCCCTTAGTGTGCATGTAATTTGCATTTTGGGCCCCACTGATAATAAACTGATCCATTTCTTTGCAGATCAGTTTGAGGCACTGTGTGATGAGTTATGGCAGTGGCGTGACGAGTGCTTAGAACTACAAGCTGTACTGGCTTTACGTGACGTGATGCCCACTGAGGGATGGCCAGGCTGAGTTGACATGTTTGGCTGTTTTATAGATCTGTTTGAGACGCTGCATGAGGATTTGTATCAGCATCGTGACGAGTACTTGGAACTACGAGCTTTGCTGGCCTTACACATCATTCACTGAGGGATGGCCAGGCTGAGTTGACAGGTGTGTGGCTGGTTTACAGGTCAGTTTGAGGCGCTGCGTGAGGAGTTGTATCAACGTCGTGATGAGTGCTTGGAACTACGAGCTCTGCTGGCCTCGCGTGATGCTAGTCAGATGGCTGACGTCAACCCACTGATGGAACTTGGCAGTGAGGATGCTGTTGAACTCAAGATGGCTTACAACTCACAGCGGGATCTAAAGAGGTTACAGAACTAGCATTGACTTAGGGCGGTCAAGTTAGTGTTAACTGACAGATTTGCATAGGTCCCGTTTCCCATTGCACTAACCAATGGTTATAATGGCCAAAAATTTAACTGGCCAAAATCAGCCAGTTAGCTAACCGTTGATCATAGTTATCGTATTTAACGTAACTTTTGTACCATTTTGCAAGCAGTTAATTGACGAATGTGATACTATAGAACGATTTTACCTTATAGCAAGGTCTTCAAAATGCTCGAGGAGACGTTTGCTTCTACAAATTTTACTACAAAATCCATTCATGAATGGACAAAATGGCCGTCTGCAATCGGTTGGCTGGCTTGTGGGCTGGCTGACATGCGCTTGCACTCATTAATATTCATGACGCCTGCTTGCGCTAGGCGGAAGTGATTAGCGCCATACGCCAAGCAACTACGGTTTACCATTCAGTAAGCTAACGGCCAGTTAAGGTTTTGTTCAGAAACGCACACAAACTTAACTAGTGAGTTACAATTAACAGATGGTTTACTAACTGATCAGTTAACTAAAAGATCCAGAAACTGGCCCTTAATCGTTTTGTTGGCCGATCGGTTAAGTTGAGCCTTTGGCATGATGTGTCATCTGTCATCGTTTGTAGTGCATGTATTGTGACACCGTAGGTGTTCGGCAAAGGTACCATTGGATACAACAAGTTCCTATAGGCTGTCAGTAGTAACCATGTCTCTGTCCGCAGTGGTTTGGTGGCAATTTTCAATGCAAAATTGCTGCTTGCTGCCAGTCACCTACATACACCAAATTACCATATCATATGCTAGCATTTATTGTAGCATTCAATGCTATATCTCTGATTTATATCTTTGATCTTACCAAGCTTTTTATCGTTTTTGAAACACGAATTGAATACTTTTATTACCACTTATGGCACTGAATGGCTTATTTTGTGCTGAGGTCCTGTTAGGAAACTACTCACTCGCTTGTTTGCTGTCATGCAGGTTGCTGGAAAACGAGATTCAGCAGCTGAAGAAAGATACGGCTGTGAGGGAGAAAGAACTGTGTCAGCAGATTGAACAGTTGAAGAAGGAAAACCATCGACAGCAGAAACTAATTGTGCAGGTGCCTCACTGTTTACTCTCACGTTATATTTGATGTTTCTTCAGACAACTTACATCTCTTTAGTTACGTGACATGTTGGATGAAGACAAGGATCAAAGTGCTTACAAATGCTAAGCTACTCTGGCAGTTGTATGTCTTCCATTTGGCGGAGGAGCGAAAGAAAAGGAAGATCTTTGTTCTTGAAATTCTTGGACTGTTTTCCTGCTAAATGTACATGATAAATACATAACCTGCTAAACGGCACAATTCTAATATTTTCGGTTCTGCAACGTATCGACACCCGGTAGCGATTGTAGGTGAAACTCACTCTGCTGGCACAGTCTGCACCTCTCAGCTGAATTATTTCCATATAGCAAAAACAAAACTCGCCAGCTCATTGTGCCACATACGTATGCACGAACAGATATACCTGGGTTTTCTGTGAAGTTTTTGTTGTCAGAAACTTGAAATTTTTATAAGTATGGATCGTTTGTTCACACATATACAATTTTCGTCTGCTGATGCGTCTTCACCTACAGCGTGGTGGCGTTTATCGGCATTGTGCCATTTGCATCGATTGTGCGCTAGCATACGCAGGTTATGCATACCGTTAATACCGCATTATTTGCTGTGCTGACAGTTACAGTCTGGTTATATAAATCTGTTGCAGGGTCGAAAGCTTTTGCAGGTTGATTGCGTGAAAATATCGGCAGTGCAGTTTAAACTAACATTTTGTCTGCATGTCACATGAAGCCTCGGTGCTATTTCCATTGAATTTCTACTAACAAGCTTGATGATGCATTTTTGTTCTTATCTTTCAGATTAGATGACTTGAGATTGGTAGCAAAGCATGTGTTTGACGTTTATTTTACCTGACTACATAGCTGTGTGAATGCATAACAGAGTGAATTAATGTAGAACTGTTTTGTGTCTGTTAAACATGCAGCTGAATGACATCACTAGTGTATGTATTAACAGCTAGTAACATGCTGTATCAGTATTTACAGCTAGTAATGTGTTGTATCTGCTAGTAACTTGTTGCCTGTTATTCCTTCAGTTCACAGCTGTTGGTGTGCTTTCAGTCAGTTGCTTGCGGACGTTGCGTTAACTATTAGCATAAAATATGCAACGTGAATTTTTGTCGTTGCATGTTGTTAGCTGTAGTTCATTCTCCGTTGGTGTTGCATCTGTGTGTTGACTCTTAAGACTGTTTTTGTCTAAACTTATGTACTATTTTTAGTTGAAAGTTAATCTTAAGCAAATTTCTCCATCTGTCCAAGTTCACTGTCTAGCTTTGCATTTTTATTTTCTGTTGTCAGATGATATTTTTTATTCAATTTAGACTGTTGCTAAGTTGTACAAAAGGGCTCTGGGTAATTAATGTGCTGCAGTAGAAGGATATGTCTACAATATTTGTCATTTTCTCGCATTGTTTATATTACTTCAGAGCAGAAACAAGCTGCGTTAACATAACAACTTGGTTTTTGTCATCTTGCACTTTTTATCTGATATCAAACTTATTCCTCCAGAGAGAAAACCTTTTTTAGAATGATTGCTTTTATTTTGATTTTTTGCTTACATCGCTTTTTACTTATGATACTTTTTCTGAGCTCGGAGATTATAGTCATTTATTTTAACTGCCAAGATACAAGTATGATATATGGTCAGATCTTGTCATATAAGCTTTGTGTGATTATGTCTGATCTGTGTAATTTGTGTAATGCTATTTAATTATTTTTTCATTTTGCTTATCTGTCCTAAATGTGTTCACTATGTCTGATGGTGACTTAAGCTTCGTCATCATTCCTTATCATCATTCTTTTCACTATCATTGGTCAATAGTTGCTAACTGGATAGTGTTTCATATGGTGTATGCTAGAATCTGACAATGACGCCCGAGACTCAGATGGAGGCAACGATGCAGCATGAGATCACACGACTCACCTCCGAGAATCTGGTGAATAGTTAAGTTTGATATAATTAACGTTAATGATTAACGTAATGAGTTTATCAAATGTAAGGCCCATAGGGTGGCACTGGTCTCCGTTTCTTTAACCCTCAGCCAGACACTAGTTTACACTGCAAGGTGATCACCGATATGGAGCTGTAGTGCTTTTTGCAGTGTGCCTGTTTACGTCTTAGCTTTTGCTGATACTCATTGCGTCTACCCACGGATTGATGGTCAGGCTGAGTTGACCTGGGTGACTGGTTAGATACCAAGGTGGTTTAGCCATCTGACAACTGTCAGCTGTCCAAGTACTAACTGGGCTCGGTGATTGCTGCGACCAACAACATTATTAGTTAAGTCAAACCACCACCTAAACTGTTGTTCTGTATGTATATTTCATCCCAAGAAAATTGATGGCTTTAAATTGAAATGTGAGTGTCAGACGAACTTATACAACTCAGCCAGTGGTTTAACTGACACTTTTCCACTGTCATCGAAGGATGTGTGTAGTCTACGTTGTCATTTCTTTGGTTGTGCCTGAGTGCATCCCTCGAGTTGTCAACCTGTTGTACCAAAACAGAGCTATTCTATTGACTCTTAAAATATGAAAAATCGGAAATACTCGTTTTGTAGGGAATTTAATTAAACTTTTTTCATGGAATGCCATTTATCTGTTATTACCAGCTTTTATGTCTATAAATGACGTCACGGTGACTTCATTGTAATAAAACTCACGTCAAGTACTCAGAATTAAATTATCTACAAAATGTTTATTTTACATTTTTTAAATCGAAGAACTATCAGACCGGTGGTGTGTTGTAACTGATTTATTATCGACCCTCGTGTGTGTGCGTTTGCTATGTAGGATCTTCGTGAGCAGATTGACAAGATGCAGGAACAAGCTCGTAAGCTGAAGAAAGCTGTGAAAATTTATTCAAAGCGACTGAAGACGGCTGAAGGTGACAGCAACATTCGTTGTTGTCTTTCTGTTGTAGATGTTACAGTCTTAATTGTGGTACTTTAGTTGAATTCTCTGTACTCTTTACAGAAACTTGTAATGTTGACAAGTAAATGAATGATTGAAACAAAGGTTTCCATTGTGCTGAAGCTGTAACATGGACATTAGTAAAGATGAAGTGTTTTAAATAATGTTTGTCAGTGAAAAGAATCACATCTCTCGGATAGTCGAGCAATGTACAGCTTTAGACGCTAGGCCCGGAGACTGAAAAAGCTCGAGCTGATCATCGTGTAATGAACATACTGTACAGGTTAGCTCAAAAAACAAGGAGGCCACCCTGTAGATGTATGAGTGTGAGTGTACATTGTGCAGTGTCAGAGAGTCGAGAGGATTTGGTCGGAGAGATGATGTCCTCGGGTGGTGGTGAGATCATGCCGGCCGTGAAACATTATGAACTGAAGGAGTTCAGCGGCATGTTTGAATACAGCAACAAGGACGACGAGCTAACCATTGTCAAGAGACTCATTTTAGGTTCACACATCTTTTAGTGTATGTCAGTAGCAGTTTATGTCATGTTTGCACTAGAGGTTAAGTTAAACTGAAATTGAAGTACTGTTATGTAAAAAACATTAAAATATCTAGAAACAGACCGCTATAGGAGATAGAGGCCCGAGATGAAAAACTATAAGGGAAGAAGATAACAATAACTTAAATTACAAAAAAACTTGAACGAAGAACCGTTAGTAAGTCCAGATATCTGAGAAGTCAGTCCAAAGGGGTGCCAGATGTTTATGGAATGTAGGATTTGTGAAAGAACGAAGTTGGGAAGAAATACTGATTGGCTGATGAATCATGAAATTGGCGATGATGACACAGGTGAGGTGAGATACGCATTTTGCGCAGAGACATGTTTGTTGCAGTATCTGGAAACACTCTGTACAGTACCTAGCCTTGACCGAGTGTTAACTGCATGTTGTAGACATGCGGCCCAGCCTGGCAAGCCAGCATCAGGCTGGTCTGCCTGCATACATTCTGTTCATGTGCATTCGTCACACGGACTATGTCAACAATGACGACAAAGTCCGCAGTCTGCTCACCAACGTCATCAACTGCGTCAAGAAAACTGTCAAGGTAATTTGCTAATGAGTCAAATTAACTTATTAATATCAATGACTTTTGTGCCTGCACTGAATGACATACTGGTGGTTAGCTAACAGCATAGTTAGCTGTAATAATAAGATGCTGACTCGACTTTTGTTGATTAACTGTGTGACTGATTGTTTATTTTCGCATTTCTGCCTTATATGTCTGACTGCTTTCGGTGGGTGTTAAGTTATTTTTGACAAGAGCAAGATGAGTGTGGCAGAGAACTGTTTGATCTATGGTTGTGAACCTGCTAGTTCATGAATATTGATGAGCTGTTGTTTGTGAATATGTAGAAGCATCAGGACGACTGTGATGTGCTGACTCTGTGGCTGGCCAATACATGCTGTATGATCAATTTACTCAAGCAGTACAGTGGAGAAAGGGCATGTTTTGCTGTCTTGTCTAGTTTATTAACAGGCTGCAGAAATTAGTGATTAATTAAACATTAATTGATTGCTTTTTTATTTTTTTTTAAATTTTGGACTTGATAATGTTTCTAACATCACTAATCTGTGCATTTTCAGTCAGTTGTAAACTACAGTTTGCATGTGATATGTTATCATGAATTTCTGTAGTCTTGTACTTTGAGAGCTTTGACTTCATAGTTTGTGTTGTCATCGTCACTTTGACTTTAATTTGCAAAAGACAACAACCAGTAGTTGAGTGCTCACACTGCTACAGTTTTTGTTTTTTGTTTTATTTTTGGAGATCAATCGATTTTTTTTTAAATTTTAATTAGCATCAGCTCTAGTTTATTATTTATTATTATAATTGTATATATTTTGTGGCCATTCATTCCTAGTAGTTTTCAGTTCACATCTTGGCCTTTTTTTCTGTCTGTTCGTCTGTTTCTTCTTCTATACAATACATGCTCCTAGTTCAAAAATAGAAGAAAGGTATAAAGGTACGAGAAAACCAAAATTGGCTTGAAAATTTTTTAAGGCTGGAGTAACTGATGTCTCCCAGATTTCAGTTTAAAAGGCCAAAGGTTGGACAGAGTAGGTCAGCGCCGAACTAACATATTTTTCAAATTTTGTTTCTGTTATATAGCTTTATAGTACATACTTTGTACATTTTTTATAGCATGTTGTCTGCCTGCAAAAAATTACGAAAATATATTGATGTTTGTCAAAATTACAAGTCAGTTTACTGAATGCATAGGAGGATTTTCCTGAAGAACTCGCATCTGTTATGATAACTATGGCAGCTTTTTTTTAAAAAAAAAGACATTTTTTTGGCTATGTTTGACTTTTTTGCTGTGCACTGGCCTGATTTTATCTGTATATGGGCACACTACAAGGGGTCCAGTTTCCTGTTTCGACACAGTTGCTATTCCGATAGTTTTTATTCTGTCAAGCACTACTCCAACAAACGTTATGTTACAGCACGGCTGCAGTTGCGGGAATAATGTAACGATTTGGGTCTGCCATAGCCAAAGATGCAATTTAGCTCTATTCTTAACCGTATCAGGCTGTCACTAACCGTAACCATAACCCTATCACTAACCCTATATGTCAGTATAACCAGTGTTGCAACAGTAACTGTACCACTGCACTACATATGATGATGATGATGATGTTGATGTGTAAAAAGGTGTTTCAGGTGCATAACACGCCTCAGCAGAACTCACAGTGTCTCCATAACTTTGACCTCAGCGAATATCGTCAGATTCTCAGTGACCTTGCTGTCTGGATATTTCACGGACTGGTCAAACTCAATGGGGCCCTGATACACTCTCTCATTGGTCGGTGGTTTAAGAAGAGCTTGTTATTCATTATTTTGTTTTGACCTCTTTTTTCACAGTGTGATCAATAATAATAATAGTAACAGTAACTTCAGGATTGGTGGCATGATGTAGCAGTAACGCATTGTGTCTGATCAACGAAGTTAACCTACGCCGAACCCGGTTAGTACTTGGATGGGTGACTGTGCGCGGGCAGGTGAACCGTTTCAGTATGTAATCAGCCGCCTACTTCCAACTCAGCCTTTTATCTCTCCAGGGTACATAAATCGAGTAACAGCCTATCTGGCTGGGGTTAAGGCTGCGTTCACACAGACACGAGTACGAGTACGGGTCCGGGTTTCCGTTTATGGCCCGTAGAAGCTTCACTCGTTCGAGTGGAGCATTCACGGTCACTTGTACAAGCACATAACTCAACGCGAGTTGGCCATGTTGAATTAAATTGAATCGAGGAAATGCTTTGCAAATAAACAACAATATTTCATCACATCGCTGATAATTTTACTAACCACGCACCTTTATCGATGAATAATTTTACAATGACGTCAGTTCTGACGTCAAATATGTGCCACAACTTTTTGTACATTATATTATTGTTATTTATGGTAGTTTACTTCGCATGAGTTGGATAAAAACATGACCTGCACAGAAACTACTCGTAAAAATGAAATTTACCGGTAACCTGTACTTGTATGTATTTGAACGGCCGCCATTGAAATACACGCAAACTCGTGTTTGCCGGAACTCGTGTACGGGAACCCGTACAGTGCCGGACTCATACTTCTGTTTATGTGAACGCAGCCTAAGGCGGGGTGCGTTTACTTGTATCGGGTAGCAGGTAACACTGTGTGATCCCATACGGCAGGTGACGCTCCCTAGCTCTGTGATAGGTTTCCTGTAAAGAGCTATACAGTACCTTTAATCTTTAACTTTTAACAAGTCTCAAGTAATTAGTAAAAACCGGAATTGCTTCTCATTTCTATTTGCCAGGTGTAAGCAGCAATTTCCAATTGCACGTTTTCACTGGGGTTTGACTCAACTCAGCCTGGCCATCCTTTTGTAGGTGGGTGCAGTGAGTACCAGCGGAAGCTGGGACTTAAACGGACACATGCGTGATGTGATGCATCAGCCATCCGTCCACATGTGGTCTCACGGTTATGTCAACTGGTGTCTGGCTGTGGGCTAAGGAAATGGAGATGAGTGCCTCCCCGTGGGCCTTATGTCTTGGGTAGAGTTTTAGTTTGCATTCTGTGCTACAATGCTGACAGTGAATAAATTGATTGCAGTGAGCGCTGTATTGGAGCATGAGGCCATTGCTGGACTGTCAGCCGGCAAGCCATCGGGACTACGTAACTGGAGAGGCAGCAGAGCCAGTATTTCTTTGGAGGACAGGAACAAAGATGCATCTCTTGATATGCTCATCAAAGCGGTCTGTATCCACTTGTTTCATATTGATGCTTTCATTTAACTAAACCACTTTGTTGTATCATAATCAAATGTTGTACCATACAGTGCTGCAGTTTGTAAAATTTAAGCAATTTTATTACATAACACTTATAAGTTACCAAGTCATCTTTGTGTTTGGAGACTAATTGAATGTATTTTTGGCGTTGAGATATTATAAAAGGTTGCTGAAAAGGTTAAATTTTTGTATATTTTTTATGTGAAACCATTTCGGAGCTATGGAGCATCACGTGCCATATGGTGTGGCCAGTGTTATCTGGCATCCGACACGGGTGAATGTGCTCTCTCTCTCTCATTCCTGGGGTCATAGGTCACTGCCCCAATCCATTCCAGGAAGTCCCAAAGTCGTCGTGGATCAGTTACGAACAGATGCTTGTGATGAATTCCTAGGAATCAGATCCCGGGGGGGGAGGGGTTGCAGTGCTTTGCTGAGCCAATGAAGTTGGAGACGAGCGGCAGGCGACCATAGCCAGTGGTCGCCGGTCATTCGGTTGACGTCGGGCCCAGACGCTTCCACCACGAGGAGGTGACCACACAGGAAGCAGGCAAACATGCTCCATTTAAATCCCAGCCAAGCAGGCCGGTACTTGAATTATCTACCTCGGATGAATCTAAGGCCGAGTTGATCTGGTGGTTGCGGCGATTGTAGCATCATTTTGTGTAACTGCATCGTATCATTTGATCGGTATTGTTGCATATCATCGGATGTCAAGTCTTACTAGCATTTCATATTTAGCTTATATGCTGTGGTGATTGCTGGTGCTCTAGCTGAATGGATTGATGAGTATTCTCAGATCACATGATCTCAACTCGGAACTGATTCAGCACATCTTCCGACAGGTAGTTTCTGTCGGTTCAGTTCAGAATTGACAAGCTGTTGATAGGCTTCCGCTTTCTTTCTTGAGTTTATTGCATTAGCTATGAACTTTCTTGCATACATTGCGTGCATTGCATTGGATGGAAACTCAGTTTAACTGCTTACTTTTGTGGAGTACTAGAACCAGGTTATGTTGGATTAGTAAGGTTTAAGGAAGAATCTATGTGAATGTGTGTGTGTGACTGTGTGTGTGTGTGTTACTTCTGCTGTGAATGGGTCAGTTATGCGTTAACAACAGTGGAAAGCACTGAAGAAATTTGGAGCTAGAAATGAGCACAATTTTCAGATATTTTAATTTTAAATTTTGCATTACTTTGTTCGTGATGAACCATATTGATTGTTTGGTGCTGTAGATGTTCTATTTCATCTGTGCAAATGCTCTGAACAACTTACTGTTGCGCAAAGACATGTGTCACTGGATGAAAGGAATGCAGATGAGGTTGAGTTTTGTTTGGTTCAGCCTTTTCTTAACAGACATTGTCTGCTATTGCCAGTTTGTTTCACAGATTTGTTTTCATTAATTAATATTAAATGTAGCAACAGTCAGGCACAGGCAGTAGTATATAGTATGGTCAGATTCCCGTAATGACAGCCGGGGAGATTGTTAGCCAGATGTAAGCATCGGATCTACTGGTGGCTGCATGCTGGAGCAACCTGTTTAGTGATTACTCTTTTTTGATGAGGCATCATATCTGCACCATTTGCTGAAGTCACAGGAACACTCGCAGGAAATAGTCAACCAATTGCTGCTTTCACCAAATTTTGAACATTGTTCTGTGTGAACTGAAAACTTTAGAAAATCTTGTATTTTTTTTGTTATTTGTAGCATTTTATCTTGTGCCTTATATACTGATCACCGACAGCATTTTATTTGTCATTTTATGTAACGTTTTATTATCATTGTGGGCCTATGGTATTGCATATTGTATGTTTTTTTATTGTTGCAGTCCAGTCTGTTGGCTGCAGTACTAACAAATTTTCATTCATTCAACCTCTGTAGTGATGACTGCATGTGCAGGTGCAGCTTGTTTATGGCCAGTTCACATTTACGACACAACAATGTTCAATGAGTTGTGGTGCGTCAGCGTTGTAGGTGTGAATTGGCCATTAGTGATGACTCTGTGTGCAGATACAACCTGAGTCACTTGGAGCAGTGGCTGCGTGACAACAGGCTGCAGGATACATGCGTTCAGGAGGCACTCGGTCCGGTCATTCAGGCCTCTCAGCTGCTGCAAGCTCGCAAGACCGACGCCGACGTCGACGCCATCTGTGACATGTGCTCTCAACTTACCCCGCCTCAGGTCAGCAGCACCTTCTGTTCTGTCTTCCGTTAAAGGTTCGTAAAAGTTAAAGGAAGGATGGATTTATCGATTGTTTAATCAGTCTGATTATCATTTGTCAGTTAGTCAGTCAAAACACATTATATGGCTGTTATGATCAAATCCGATGTGTGTGTGCTAACTGCAATATTTTGAATTCTTTTCGTCATGACTAAAAAAACATGCAACAGAATATTGCAGATACCAAGTAAGTAAGTAAATAGTCTGAGTTTGTAGTGTGCCATATGTCAAAGATTGTAGGTATAGATCTTTGTGGTAATTTGTCTCAGAGCTACCATACGCAGATAACACTATGTTACTCGCCACCTCACAGGTGAGTGCGCTTTGCCTTAACCCCAGCCAGGCAGGCCAGTAATCGATTTACCAAACATGGAAGGAAGGAAGGCCGAGTTGACTTTGGTGTTGGTTATACGCACAGATGGTATTTTTCTGTCCACCAACACACCCATCTACTTAATGCCACTCTCCAGGGAGTCATACTCATGATCTCTTGATTTTGCGCTGGACTCCCTACCGTTACATTAAGCTGCCTTGCTTTGCATCATCATCCTCATTTACTTTCGAGTTATTCTTTTTTTAATGTTAATATCCTGCAGATAATCAAGATTCTGAACTTGTACACTCCGGCCAATGAGTTTGAGGAGAGGGTTCCAGTCAGCTTCATTCGCAAGGTGCAGGAGCGGCTGAGTAGTCGACATGATGCAACTCAAACTCTTCTCATGGACACAAAGTTTCTCTTTGCTGTCAGCTTGCCATTCAGTCCATCAGCCATGGCACTGGAAACCGTAACATTGCCTGCTGACTGGAGTCTGAGCTGTCTCAGGCGATTGTAGGGTCGTTTTCTGTATTTGCCGTCTTGCTGTTGCTTTTTTGGTTTTGGCATATTTGGGGTGTCAGTTGCAGGGCAGCAAGGGGGAGTGGGCAGCCCCTTCCAATATTGGAGTGACTTGCAGCCAGGAGACTGACTGGTTTGTACTTGGTGCCGATTCTATGAGTTGTTCATTACTAGGGCTGGTACCAATTAAAATTGTTTTAATCAGTTAATTCAAAAAAAATTAATCAAAATTCTGAAATCGATTAAAGACCGCAAAAACTGCAGAATTCAACTGCTGGTTGTTGTTATTTTTTGCAAATAAAATCAAAAAAGAAATGATGCAGTACACAAACTCTGTAGTCAGAGCTTACAAAATGCAGGCAGACTGTTAAACTAAAGTTTAAAGAGAAATTAATCCATTAGTGTTCTAACGATTTATCGATTACTGGGTAATTCATTTCCGCAGCTCTATTTATTACTGAAGTGGAAGTTGTCATGTGTCATGGTTGTGCTATTCTGGTCTTTGTCTTTGTCTTGTCTATGTCAAGATGAGGATGAGCAATTCAGTCGTAGTTAGACAGGTATCTCGTAGCTGTAGCTTGTTACAACGTTTGTGATGTAACGATGATTCCGTCCGTGCCAAGTCGTCTGCAATGCATATATGCCGAACGACAAGTTCAGTAGGGTTTGCTTAGTTATGTTTAAGTAAATCTTGCAGTGTCATTTCTCAGTTTATTCACAGACTGTATTAACTGAAATCTATTAAGATTGAGTCCTGCCTGCCTGAATGACCAAGTTTCTGTAATGCTTGGTTGAGGGCAGCATCGTCCGTTCCTCTTTTGACAGAATGGAGAACGGGAATAAATTATAATCATCTGACAACCACAGTAAATACTGATAATTGCTACAATTGCCCAGTAATCATTTTTTTTTGCTTTACACCGAGGACCCCAGAGAAAAATAATCTTTCTTGTTAAAAAACCTTCTTGAAATGCAGAGTAAATCCATGTAATGTGTATGTTTACACTATTGTTATAATATGTATGCCTGCTTGAATGCCATTTTTCATGCAAGTTCGATGCACATGCAGTAGTATTATTAATATGTATTTCAGTTTGTTAATTACCATTGTCTTGAATAACAACGTAACAGTGTTCATGCAGTATTAATTCACAAGATATTTCAGTGTTTTGCCAGTATCTTGAATGAGTATATTTACGTTTTTTTCAATGCACTTTTTATTTTATGCATGTATAGCATATTAGTAAATAGTATTTATTGCCAGCTGTTTGGCATTATTTATTGCAGTTTGTAATTTATAGTGTGATTCGTGATTTTGTTAATGCTTAATAAGACTTGCAGTACACTTTACTATAGTCGTGTTAGTCTGTTGATCTCCGTTAGCATGTTTCTTGTTACATTAACATTTGCTAGTAATTGTAGTAAGTTATAGCTTTGCTGTATATTCCGATGGATTTGGCATGTTATAATCAGTTAATTTTCAATAGATGACTTAATTCTGCAGCCTTGCAGTGCACTGTTGGCCTTGCTGTTCACACTTTCTGCAGACTATATACATTATTCTTTTCTCATTAGTTGTAATTGGCCTCCTGTTTTATCAGGAAATTCAGTAAATTGTGCCATTCTTGTGTGCCTTTTACCATCTATTTATATGTCTAAAAAGTGAAATTGCCAGCTATTGTTGCTCCTATGCCTACGTGTTTTTAGCATTTACATATATATACGTTGTTGACGTTTTATATCTTGATCGTACATACACAGTGCAGTTCAAACCACTTAGGTCTGTGATGACTTTCAAACTGTGAGATAATTTGATACTGTGTACTTGTCAAATGCTGCTCATAGCATTAACAAGATTGTCAAGCCTTGCTCAAGGCTTAGTCCGTTTTACATTTCATCCCAGCACAAGCCTGGTGAGCTGGCTGTAGTCATTTACCTGTCTCCACTGTCAGTCTGTTGTATTATGTTTATGTTCATGGTGCACGCAGAACAGTGAAACTGGTTTTCCATGACTTTCCAGGACCGTTTTTGCCAATTTTCCAGGTTTTTCCCCCACTGTTTGAGTGGATATTGAAAAAGTCAGATTTTTATATACATTCAGTAGATCTGTTAATGAAAGCACAGAACATGTGGTAACTTATGTAACATTGAATATGCAACACAGTTCTTACTTCTAAATTACAATTGTAACCTGCCGCCACTTCTGCCTGTACATCCAGTGGACTGACTGAGGTGGTACTATGTTGGGCAGTTAGGCGTTGAGCTTCTGGTTGAATCCCACCGGTTTCCGTGGAACTATCCGGGCTAGCGGTTGAGCATGGGTTGGCAGTCTCACTATGGATTGAGGGTCCGGCACCAATATAGTGTGTCCCAAACGATGCGCGCATTAAGGAAACTAGCTGATCGGTAAAGGTTGAACCAGATGTGGTTGTTCCATCACCAGAAATGGACCGGTAGTGTCTCCGCTTCCTAGGTCAGTTTGGCATTTCGCTGGATTTGACAGTACATCTGGACTGGATGTCTTACTGGCTGTTCTTCTGTATCCGGTTCCCATATCTGCTTCTAACCAGTTGCCGGTTAGGTGGTATATGGAAACCCTAACTAATTTAGAGGAGAGGACCCACCTGGGGTGGCAGGCTTAACCGGAGCCCAGAGGAATCTCTGGTTATCCCCAATGAAAACGTGCAGTGTGTCTGGAATAGCAGTGTGCCATCTGGTTTGGAGTTTGGACCCGGCAACCTCCAGTCAACTGCACCGATGCAGTCCGGCAGATGTACTGTCGAATGTCCACAGCAGCAGCTTCGTTCTGTTCGAAGCCTCCGACCAGAATGAGCAACTGTATGGCGTCGGCCGCTTTTAAACTGGCGGGCGATACTACCGTTGTGTGCCTCCGCAGAAGCGGTTGAGGGAGATCAGGTATTAGCGTCGGCCGATGCCACGCTTGGGTGGGGCAGGATAGGCCAGTTGACAAGAGGTGTCTCCGGAACGCCTCAACTGATTTGGACATGGTTTGTCGCATTTGAAAGCTAAAAAAAATTATTTGCCACCTAGTGGTGCCAGTGCCCATATTTGATGGCTTAAGCAAGAGATGCAATTTTGGTTACATAATAAACAACAGATTGAAGTGTCTGACAATGATAATGTATATAAGGGCCGAAAACATGTACATGGATGTACATGGATCTAAAATGCAGCAACCGTCTAATTTATTTTCCACAACTTTCCAGAAACTAGGTCTGATTCCGTCCTGATTTCCAGGCCTGGAAAAGTTGGATTTAAAATCCCATGACTAGAATCTCTGTGGTGTGCACCTGCTAAGTTTGCACGACATTACTCGCAAGAGGATATGTGCATTATTGGAAAAGGAAGGAAAGGAAGTTTGTCGGTCAACATATGGTCTTGCAGAATATCTGCTTATCAAAATGGTTCTGTTGTTACGTTATGTATCGTGCCGTCCTGTGTGGCAGCTCAAGTAGTTGTGTAGTTGTTGAATCACTGCGGCTTTCAGCATGTGTTATAACTCAGTGTGCTGTACTCTGGGCGACTTCACTTTTTGACTTACTTTCACTGAGCCTTTTCGCTGAGCCAAAGCTAAAGCTGAACGCCAAAGTCTGTACTTAGACCAAAGTTCAACTAAACTTTGGTCTAAGTCTACTGACTTAGACCAAAACAATTAAAAATGGTGGGAAAAAACAGGTAAACCTACAAGAAATAAATCAACCATTTATGCTTGGACTTGCTTATTTAATTGCGCCATGCACGCAAATGATGTAATTACGTAACATCTGACGTCATTGCATATTCATTAGGGCGTTTATTTTGGTACCAGACTGCTTTAATTTACTAAACTATCCGTATGCATAGGACTGTAAATAGTCGCCATGTTCTCGCTCAGCTAAAGTCAAAAGTTGAAGTGGATTCAGGCTCAGCGAAAGTTAAGCCCTAAGGGCTAAAGCTATCTCTTCCATGCAAATCGAACCGACTTTAGCCAGGTTAGTTTGGCTCAACTTTGGTCTAAGTAGGTACTTTTGGACTCAGCGAATCGCTGAGACTTTCGCTGAGTCCAAACTTCGGTCAAAGTAGGTAAGTTTAGGCTCAGCGAAAGTCTAAGTCAAAAAGTGAAGTCGTCCACTATGCACAGACCTGGCTCACTAGTAGAATGTGTCAGCAGTTAGCGTCAAGCTAACAGAGAAACACTGCAAGCAATGTCATCAAAAGTGATCGATGAATTAGTGAAAATGTTATAATGCAAACCCCACTGGCTGAAGTGGCACAACATGGTAGGGCATCTGGGCAAGGTGCCGTGAATGAAATGTGACAGGTCGACGTCGAATACGGCAGGAGGTATCCCACTACTATGGTTAGAAGTACACTAGTTAAGCGGACCGAGGACAGACAGACATACACTGTGACAGCAGATGCAAAGACACAGCCACAGACATGCTGCATGACAACAACGGTCGCTTACAGCTTGCAGCGTCACCAGCCAACATCTGGTGTCATTCTGTCCATTGCTTTTCACACAGTAAGCTCAGCCTCTCAGTTCACCAAATCTATCACATCCACGCATTAAATTTATTGCTCTTGAGTATAAACAGCCAGATTAACTGTTAAAAGAAAAAATATAATGTGTAAAAACGAAACCAACAAAATGTGAAACTTAAAAGCAAACAGTTCTATACAAAATTCAACAGACGACACACGATGTCAACAATGCTCAACAAAGAGCAAATGCAAAATGCTGTGGAATACCAATTTGCACAAAGAAAACATTTCTGCATGTCAACTGCATTTGCTCAACTCATTCGCACAGATTCCACCACTGGTTTACTATCACAGAATCCACTACAGTAGCATGCTACGGAGACAAGCATGCATATTGGAAAGATAAACTGTACTTAACAGAGTGAGTGAGTGAGTGAGTAGGGTTTTACGTGCCGCCCGACACAGTATAGGTCATTTCAGGGACGGCCTTTGCAGGCAAAATTGCAAATACACATAATAACAGAACAAAAAGTTTAACCTTTACAGAAAGTTTAACCTTTATGAAACACGAAACACAAAAAATGACCTAAACCTAAAATTGTGAGAACTGCCGATTATAATTGTGCATATGTAATGATAATGGCAGTTGTAATTATCTTCCCTATTATCCTTTAAACAGTCATCAATATCATAATGCTGTCTTTTGGAGGCAGGGGGCGGTGTACTTTACAGAATCAGATTGCATGCGAACATGTTCAAAATGCTAAAACTGAATTAAGATATTTGTAAATAATGTAAAACATAAAGCTATATGCCTTGGTCCAAATTAAGTGCATTTAACATGAAATTCATACTGGAATAAACACAAGTGAAGTGATGAGTGAACAAAAGGTGATGCTTAACATGTGACTGATCCAATTGCTTATGTGCATTCACAGCATGCAGCGATGCAAATCACTACAAAATACATCAGCTAAAAATCTTCTACTATTTACTGACAGACCATAGAAATTACTTAGCAACCTACAGATACATGCAAACACAGACTACTGCAAACAGACAAAAACAATTAAATGTAAAACCAGACAGCACAGACAGCAACCGAATGACAGTTGTAATGATAAGCCCAAAGGACAACGATTTATCTGATAATTTCTAAATAAGCAACTACTGTTAACAATCCTTATTATCAAGTACTAACAGTGAACGTCAATGTAACTTTAAATGCTATAGTACTACTAATACATCTTGTAAGCTACTCTACATTAGCTGAGTCAAGATAGATCAAATTAGACTGAATAAATATCTGTAAAACACGCATAGTAGACTTAAATATACCTGAGACAACCAGGCAGGATAAATAGCACAGCTTGACCATCTAGCTACATTATTTGCTAAACAATTTTTTTTCAACATGCCACGAAACTGCATGCAAATAAAACAATAAAATAAACAAGGTAGGAGCTTTTTAGTTGGATAATAATAATAACAACAAACAACAAATAGAAATAGATTGTAGCAGGGGCAGCAAGATTAGAAACTACAAATACGGCTAAGATTCAGCTAAATTTACAGCTGTAGAAAATAACGACAAAAGGCGATGCAGAAAAATCAGTATACCACACCACGGTAAGAGAGGCCAGTTCGCCAATCAGCATTAGCAACATGCAGAACTGAAATGCCAGTAAAATACCAAACAGCTGCTCGTACGACAGTTCATCATTATATGTGTGGAATTCATAAAACAATGAAACACAATAGCAGACAATTACTAAAAACTGGAATGTTGACAAAAATATCAATATGAGAAAAAAGCTGCTCGGCCGACACTGTTAAGCGATAATATAATGCTATCTTAGATCCTTGGACATCGCCGGTAGGTCACAGGAAGGGTATCAAAGTCCTGCTGCATAAATTCACATAGGTTTTCTTTTGGGGGTTTCACCTAATCCCGAGTAACTCCAGAATAATTTGCCAATTAAACAAAAATTGGAATAAGTGCAACATAGCACGATATTAATAAACATTTAAAACAAGTACATAGCTTAAGATCCACACATTGTCCAAAAATTAGCAGCCCCCTTGCTTCAAACACACCTTATTCAGTTTGTAGTTTGGGAATTTCCACGACATATTGTACTATCATAACATTACCTACCATCACAGCTATTACAACATCCGCACTTTACCGCGTGTGCTCAGTGTAACGTCATTATGACGTCAGAGTTTGTTTACGTTAAGGTTACGTTCAATCATTGTTACTGACAACGTACCTGCCTTAGACTAACAGCTTGCGTCAAGGCCAAAAATGGCCACTTTAAAGGCCAAGTCTCACCAGTTTACGTAACTGTTATAAAGTGCTAGTTGGCTTTATCAAATGCTAATTGTTAATGTTCATTAATTTTCTGGTTGCTAATGCTAATACATATAAATGCCTTTAAAATAAGGTACAAAGTACTCACTTTTTCCTTTTCACAGCTTCAGCAATCTTAGGAACTGTGACGTCAGGTGCATGAGGTTGCTAACTAGCTTTATTGCCTTGAGGTCAAATGCAGCTTAATTTACGGCCATATAGCTTAAAAACCAATTTTTCCATAAACAGTTAGCCCACTATATTCGAGCACATCGTTAATTTTACTAACCACAATTTCTGACATCACCTACGTGTCATTACTTGTATTATAAACCCCGACATTATTCTGTGTAAAGCCGAGGGATTTACTATGTTTTCAATGCGAATGTCAGTTTGGCAACAAAGCGTCTTGTGCGTGACATCATCAGTTACTGTGGCATGTTCGGGTCGCATTCGGCTGGCACAACATATTTCTCTGAAAATTACTTCAAAGCGACGTTTTCATTTCACTGGATCAGCGTATTATTAGTTACTGTTATATTCTACACATATTTAGCCGATATCGTTTTTTGGTGCGACTTGGCCTTTAAGCTGAAACTTTAAACACTAGTTCAGAATGATTGTCCTCACGACTTTCAAATTTTGTAACAATCTGTCAGGTATTAACGATTTTACGCTAACTTATCTGTAGAGGGCCACTAATTTTGGGACGGGGTGTAGATAACTGACACAGAGCACTGCCAAATGCCAACGACTCGTTCATTCCACAGTCTCAAAAATGCCGAAACGTTGCAACAACTTAAATTATTAAGCCAACCCAGGGCCGGATTTAGGGGGGCTGAGGGGCCACAGGCCTCCCACCAACAGGAGGTCTCCCACCAAACCCCTCAATTTTTAAAACCCCGTAATTCGATAGCCAATCCTGGCTTGCATAACTTTTGCTACCATCTTTGTATCGTTAAGTAGATTTCCCTAGCTAGTAAATTTCTTCGCGCTAGTAACCAGCTTGTTTGTAGACTCGTGTTATTCAGATGTCTCTAGTTATGTAATAGCTTTAGCTGTGGCTTGCCCCTAGCCCCCCAGGTTTCCTGTGTGTATCTTAAAGTTTGCTTTTGTTACGTCATATGGCTTTGTTTTTCACCATTTTGCGTCAGTCAGTGTTAGTTTCTCTAGGGTTAGGGTTAGGGTTAGAGTTACTAAGCCTCCCACCACTGGGCCCCAGGCCTCCCACCAGCTAAATCCGGCCCTGGGCCTACGTCGCCTATTTCTACTTCAGAGCCTCATATACTTTCTCTGTACGCATACACAGACACCCACGTTATGAGCCCGTGCGGGCAGACAAACGGACAGCCGTCACAGAAAGACGGGAAAACCAAACCCCACGCAGCCAAATAGAACGTCTACTGAACGAACTCATTTACGTCTAATGCATGTACAGTTTAACACAGGTCTACCTGACACGTGGCGAGCATTCGCCTGACAGTGGCCAACTCTGCTTCGATGCTGTTCACTTTTTTCAGAACTTCCGACTTCGCCTTCTCGGCAGCACTCTTCATGATGGCGATGTCTTCGTCTCCTCCAGGCAGTGCAGGTGGAGGCTGATGTTCTGGAGCTGAGCGCATAGCTCGGATCCCGGCTTGCGCTCGCCGGCCAGTGTCGTCTGCTGGTCTATAGAATCATCCTGCACATCATACAAAATATACTAGATCATACAAGAAATTTGAGAAAAGCTCACGAAACGCGCGAAAGCCTATAGCAGTTCCTGTTCAC
>Ga0209671_1000496_pt1 | contig 26396 bp, 9 predicted proteins | sample WorMetHERISLAND2_2_FD_187401 | JGI IMG/M metagenome (GOLD analysis project Ga0209671, IMG submission 187401) | Marine gutless worms symbiont microbial communities from Max Planck institute for Marine Microbiology, Germany - Olavius geniculatus... | ecosystem: Host-associated > Annelida >...
TCTCTAAACTGGATAGAGATATCGACAAGCGGTAAACGGCGTTATCAAACACGGTTAATTCCGCGTTGAACAAAAAAAATTGTGTAAACTTCGGTCTTCTACGAACCAAGTTATAATGGCTCATATTGACCTACCCTAAGTCGAATATTTCGGAAGATTATATTTCGGCCCCTAACGGGTGCTGCGCCACCAAATTTTTACACATGCTAGAAAATGACTAAGTCTTACCAGTGCACCCCCCACCGGGGACTGGGGTCCCCCTTACAATTTTTTTGAAAGGAAGGTCAAAAATTGGCTTAAAATGTAATAAAGGAGCGCTTATAACTTCGGAGTTAGGGGGTGTAGCCCGACGAAACTTTGGCACTTGATGTGTCTCTAGGTTGGGGTGGTAACGCACGTACAACTTTTGGGGGCACCGCCCGCCTTAAAATTTGGGAGGCAAAAAATGTCCAAAATTTAGTACGTTTTACGACAACTTTCGAGTTTGACCGTGAATATCTCTGAAACCGATGAAGACAGCGACAAAATCTAAACGGCGTTGACGAGAAGGATCCTTTGGGCGTTGAACAAAAAAAATTTTGTGAAATTCGGTCCACTATGAACAAAGTTATAAGTGCTCATGTTGACCTACCCTAAGTCGACAATGCGCGTTCGGCGTATGCCAATGCATTTGAGTTCGGGCCACGTGACTTTGGTGCCGAGGAAATTTTACCCCCACCGCTAATTTTCCACCAATCGGACTTAGGGCGCCGGGTGGAATCACGTTGGGCTTTGCCCCAAATTTCTAGTTTCTTAAGATTTTTGTAAATCTGATTTTGGTTCTAAATTGTTCTTAAGTTGGACTTACATACTTATGTTAAATAGGTTCCTGTCTGCTGCAGTTTGCCATGCTTTTATGTGGCAGTGAGAATTTTGTCGCACTTTTTGAGTATTTTGTACAGTTTGCGTATGTGATGTGGAAATCTCCAGTCTGGTCTATTATTAACAACTGTCTGTTTATGTGTATTATCATGGATAGGGTGGCTAATCAAAGGTCCATTATGAAAATGTCATTTCATATAAGTGACTGGAAAATACACTATGCAAACATGCTGTTTTACATTCGGTTTTTATTCAGCTGTTTGCTTGCAGCACTGGCTTTTCTAATGCAGGGTCCTTTAACATCTTTTTTTCACCATCTCTCTTTTTTTCTTTTTCTACTTTTTCTTATTCTTTCTTTCCCTCTATCTTCAGTTCCAAGTATGGTTGATGTGTGGATGCATGATTTAGTTGAGACACTGAATGTTTCATACATTGGATAGTAAATATCCAAGGCTTTATATTGAGCTTCTCTTTCTTGTATTTGAGGTTTAAAATGTCTATACAGTTCTTTTCCGTGAATCCAACTTTGAGCTACCGAATGTTAGGGATGTGACGAAGCGAAAAAATATTCGCATTCGTCGAATGCGAATATTAACTTTACTATTCGTCGAATAACGAATGCAAATGCAAATAATTATTTAGCCTCAAGAAAACTTCTCTATACCAGTATTTGAATAACGCAAAACATCCAAATATAGTTGTTCAGTGTTCAGTCAGTAAAAATCAGCACCAGTATTTAAGGCAAAGTTCAGCCAATCCAGTTCAATTAAAAAAATGAAACATCTAGAGTCCTGTGTTCTCTTCATTGACAGTATTTCCTATTTAAAGTTCAATAAACTTTAATCAAGTTGAATAAAATAAAATATTTATATGCGCCAGAAACTCCCCTAACTATTCGTCGAATATTGAATAGCTGTAAATTTGCCGAATATTCGCATGTTGTCGAATGCGAATACGAACTTCGTCACATTCCTACTGAATGTCACCTGTCGCTCAACACAGAGAAGTAATCATGCTTTACATTAACTCGGGCCAAGTGGGCCAGTACTCGATTTACCTACCCTGGAGGAATGAAAGGCTGAGTTGATCTGCATAGTGAAACGTAGAATTTGGTGAAAGTTTTCTGTGCATGTCGGTACAGAGGTCACGAGGCAGCTGTGCTGTGCATTCAGTTTGACAACGAGAAAATCATATCTGGTTCGTGTGACAAAACTATCAAGGTTTGCGGTTACTTGTTCACTGTAAATGATATTTTGTCTTTTCTGTGTGGAATACTAACCTTGTTATAGTGATGCTGATGGTTGAGTGTTGTAACAAGATGAAGATTTCTGTGTAGACCATGTTCAATTATATTGGAACTTTTCTTCTTTGTGGCTCGGAGCTGGCAATAGCTACTGAAGTCGGTTAAAGGCCAAGTCACACCAAAAAACGATATTGGCTAAATATGTGTAGAATGTAACACTAATTAATAAATACGCTGATCCAATTAAATGAAAAAATCGCTTTGAAGTAATTTTCAGAGAAATATGTTGTGCCAGCCGAACTCACCCAAACGTGCCACAGTATTGATGACGCCACTCACAGGACGCTTTGTTGCCGAACTGACATTTGCATTGAAAAAATAGTAAACCCATCGGTTTTACTAAGAATAATGTCGCATTTATCGTACAAATAATGATGCATAGGTGACATCAGAAATTATTTGTTCACTATTAGAGGTGTGCAGTTATTAAAATTAACGAAGTGCTGGAATATTGCGGTTTTTGGTGGGTTAACTACTGATGAAAAATTTGGCTTTTTAGGCTATTTGGCCATAAATTAAGCTGCATTTGCCTCTAGGCAGTAAAGCTAGTTAGCAGCCCTTTTGCAGATGACGTCACAGTTTCGAACATGGCCAAAGTCGTGAAAAGGGAAAAGTGAGTACTTTGTACCTTATTTTTAAGGTATTAGGATGTATTAGCAACCAGAAAATAAATGAATATTGACAATAAACATTTGATAAAGCCAACCAGTGCTTTATAACAGTTAGTTACGTAAACTAGTGCAACTTTGCCTTTAAACTGTTTTCGGATGATCAGTTGATTATATCATCTCATGTGGTAGGCTGCATTAAAGACTGTTGGTTAGGATAGGTCACTAAGTGTGAGACCTTAGGGTTTAATTTACAAAGAAAATACCCAGTAATTTCCTCATGTCAGCAGTTTCGCATAATTTATTTGGTAACAGTTCACTAGTTTTCTACAATTGCTTTTTTTCTGAAGATTTTTTCAAGTCTAACTTATTCTAAATTTTTTCTAAGCTTTGACAAATCGGCCACTGGTCTCTGACAAATGGAATTACACCATTTGTAGCCAACTGCTGATTGGTGTGTATGTACATGCGTAATGTCTGCTTATGTTACTTCTAAGATATTGTAATATGGATAATGACGGCGATGTGTTGGTCGGTGTATGCAAGGTGTGGACGTTCAGTGGGGAGTGTGTTAAGACACTTCACGGTCACCAGGATGCTGTCACGTGTCTACAGTTTGACAACACTCGCATCGTCAGTGGATCCATCGACTGCACACTGCGGTTCTGGGACCTGCACAATCAGTGCAGCGTCAAAGTCATTGATTGGAAAGCTTCGGAAGGCCACACTGGCGTCGTCAGGTAGCTGCAAATAATAACCTACTAGTTTCACTGCACATTGTATTATACACTGTGTCCCAAAATTAGCGGCCCTCCTGCTTTGAACACGTCTAATTCAGTTTGTAGTTATCGATTTTAACGAAATATCATACACTGCACTGTCTTAACATTACTTACCATTGCACCCATTATGACATACGCACTTTGCCATGTGTGCTCAGTGTAACGTCGTTATGACATCAGAGTTTGTTTACATTAAGCTTACATTCAGTACGTTGTTATTGACAAAGGGGTCAAGCTGCAGCATACCCGCCTTAGACTAAGAGCTTGCATCGAGGCGAAAAGTGGCCACTTTGAGCTCAAACTTCAAATGCTAGTTTAGAATGATTGTCTTCATGACTGTTTCAAGTTTTGTAAATATCTTATCAGGTATTAACGAATTTACACTAACTTATCTGTAGGGGGGTCGCTAATTTTGGGACACGGTGTATATTATCGTATTTGGTGCTGCTAAATGATTAAAAATTTTCTTATTGATGTTTGTAACCATTGCCAGTATTCATGTGCATTAGTCGCGATTAATTGCACCTAGTTAATGAAAACAAATAAGTTACTGGTATTGTAGTTAAGTTAATATCCATGCATCTGCTTGTGCAGTAGTTTTCTACTAATACAGGGGACCGACCTAAAATTGTTAGCATAACTTTAGTTACACTTTTCAGTCATGTTCGTAAAGAATTTTTGCTTGGCATCTCGTGTTTAGCTTTTCTCAGCCAGTTGTTTGGACTGACTTTCTGTATGCACAGAATTCTACACTGTGAGTGTGAGAGTAATAGACTGTGTAATGCAATGAAATTTTTGATCATGGTCAGTTATTGTAATCACAGTTATTAATATCTTAAGCATCATTTGTGCCTCAACTGCAAATCATATGCAAAACTGTACGTATTCTATTATATTTTGCCATATGGTATTTTGAAGCGCATAGATACAAATATCTCAAATCTTGTGAACAGAGCTGTTTAAAATTTTTATGGTTTTAAACAGTATTGCTCTCCAAAATGGTCCCACCCTTTTATTACCAACCGCCCACTTGTCTCTTCACTGTTGACGACAAGGCTTTCAGCATAGCTGCAGCCCGAGCCCATGTGTGACAGTTTGCCATTAACCGTCACATCGCTTGAAATCACAGGCGTGCGGTAGCGCAGCCCTGCGTTAATGGCAACCGGCTAAGTCAAGGAGAATGGCAAAATTTGACCCCGCGCAGATCCGAAACCCCTGAACCGATCGACACAAAATTTGAAACAGGTGATAACGTCCACGAGACGACCCCCTGTGCAAAATTTCGTGCAAATCCATCCATTGGGGGCTTCTCGGCAAATGGGTGAAATATATCGAAAATTTTTCTAGTATATATGTACCTTTTTTTGTTGACCGACCTACAGGTCAGACTGCCCGGCGGATTTTCACACGCGATGGCTTGGACAATGCGGCCTCACGCAAGGGTCAAACCTTTTCGGGAACCAAAATTTTAAGTTTTGCACAGGGGGACGTAATCACCTGTTTCAAATTTTGCCATTCTCCAGCCCTTCACCGGTAGCTATTAACACAGGTCTGCGCTACCACATGCCTGTGATTCTGTTTAATTCTTCATACTTTACCATTTCGTCCGGTTGTTAGGTGTACTTGCAGTTATGTTGTGACTTTACGGCATCTTAAACTAAATTGTGTTGTGTAATAATTACTGCTGTAGTTACTGTTACCATTACTGAGGTAATTTAAGAAAAATACATGAATGGGTATTACAGTTATCCTGTTTCCTACGCAGTGTCCACAGGTTGTCAAGTGTTGTATGTGGTTATTAACAGGTGCCTGCAAGCTGACAGCTGGCGCGTTGTCAGTGCTTCAGATGACAGAACTATTAAGGTAATACATAAGATTTTCACTGTTTTGTAGATATCTTTTATGTTTCCGCCATCGTAGTGGTTGGAAGCATTATGTTTCAGAGTGTTCGTGCATGTGTGCATGAGTCCCGAACAAACATAGTTAGCAAGATATTTTGGGTATTTGTTGATGGAATTTGACCAAGATTTCACCACTAACGGACTTTGGAGCAAGGATGAACGCATCAAATTTTGGGTAAAAAGATCAAGGGTCAAGGTCATGGTGGGGTCAGATATGCCCCAAAATACACTGTTTGGTTTTGCAGTTATCACATGTTGGCAGAAACATAATAGTCAACAGAGTCGTAACCATCATCTAGTCTTAGTAATATTATGTTCATTTTTATGTTCATTTGTGTATGTCTCTGAAATTTATTGTGTTGCATGGTACATAAAATTCTAATCACTCCAAGTTTGAGACACCTGGGCAAATACCCCCTCCAATAGAACCTGGTGGGTTTTATTGGGTAAACCTGCTTAAAACCCATCCAAAGTTAATAAAATTTTAGTTTTTTTTGCTAATCATGCAGCATTTCATTGCGCTAAATATTTTATTACGGTTAGGTTTTTTTAAAACATCTAAACCTATAAATTTGCAAAGCTTTGGATATTTTGTGCTCCTTAGAGCAAGTAAAAACACACATGAATCATTCAATTCTGGTAAGATTCAAGTTGGGCCTTTTATGGAACCCCACCCAGTAAAAATCCCATAAAGCCCATTGGATTGGGCTATTTAGAAAAAAAACATGTTTTTTTCAACCCTGATTGACTGAGTCTTTGGTATAAAGGTGTGGAGCCTGGCGACTGGTCAGAGATTGGTAACACTGCGTAACCACACGGATGGCGTGACATGCCTACAGTTCAGCGACAGCATCATTGTCTCGGGCTCGTACGACAAAACTGTCAAACTGTGGGACTTCAGCTGCTGCTAGTAACTACCAATTCCCTGATTATGTCGGTCTTGACTGGGGCTGTGTTGGTATGCGAAATCAGGCTACTTTTACTAATCAGGCTGTGGCCATATTGAGGCTGGATTGATGATTTCTGCTGGATTTATAAAAATTTGGTTTGTGGTTGTTGTGAGGCCAGTTTGTAGTTGTATCTTGTCACATCTTTCATTTGCATTGTGTGAAGTCGATAACGTTATGCATAACTGTTTATTCTTCATATCACAATTCGTATAACCCTTTGCGAGAATATGAGTCCCGGTTGGTGAAGCTAAAGTCCCACAGTTTGTAGGTGCAAGTGGTCTAGTGGTAAGTGTTGACTCGCAACTTTCAAGTTGTGGTTTGATTCTCACTGCCGGTCATTTGCAAGCAACCTTGCAAGCAAGTTGCTAACCTACTGTGTGCTCAGGCCAACTCAGCCTCCTACCCTATGTGGGATGGGAAATGAGTAGTAGCTTACGGGCTATGGGGTGAAGGCCTGTTGTGGCTGATTGGGGCGGTGGTGTATCTGCTTGCTGCAAACCGTGGGTCCAGTTGTTCACTGACGCGGGCAATGGATAGCCACATAGTGCGCTGCAGTATCATTAGCTCATGCCAATCAGCTGCCACTTCAAAGATTGTTAACCACTTCTGCTCTTGAGTCTGTCTCGTGTAAGGAGTGCGATAGCAAGTGCTAGACTTTACCGTTACATTTTACATAGCATACATAATATATAATTTGCATGTATTTGTTACTATATTTAGAAACCGGAACTCGTGTTTCACAAAGGGTTGCAGGAATTGTTTTAAGCCGAATTGTTAGCAGATGTGAGTCAATGATTGCTAATCATGGAGTATGATACAAATGCACGGGTAAACTGAAAGTCAGATTTCTAATCATACAGGCTGAACACAACCATTCAAATTCACAGTGCTATGTAACACAAGTTGTGACACTTACATAGGCATTGCAAATTTGGTTTTGTTCAACATGTACGTTTTTATCATCAACGATATGACTGCTGTTAACAGAACAGATTCACATGTACATGCATAATGGAATGGCACTTTGTTTTCCTGCGGTAAAGTAACTACACTAAATAGGTGTGGTGAGCAGCATAACATAGATATGTTGTAAATTTTCTTTGCTACATTTCTGTCAAATTTTGCAAAGTTTGGTCAATATTTGGCTAAGTTATTCCCCAAAATGAAGAGTGCCCTTTTTATGGTTCATTTTGTGGATATGTGTACATATGAAACAGAAATCTGATACAGCCCTTATCTTACTATGCAACTGCTGCATTTGCCAGTAAAGAAACAAGCTGAACCATAAATGGTTGTGTGTGTGCAGTTTTAACTTAATTTGGTGTTGTCAGCAGAAGTTGTTTGATTTTTTATATCAGGTGTTGTAGTTGTGTACATGTAAACATCTAGTTTCCTAAACAAAGTAACAACTGTGAATAAAATATATGCATAATTTCAAGATCAAGACATTTTCTGAGTAAAAATTGCTACCGTGAAAGTGGCTATTTTGGGTTAATTTTTTTTACAAATTTGGTTTTGTTTTGGCTACTTTTCTCAATTCCGGCATTGAGAAGCAACGTAGTTTACTTTCCTTGCTGCAACTGGGAAATTTCTGCAAGTTTGAAAATTTGTTTCGAGTTTGGCTTGTTTTCAAATAGCCCCCTTGTGTTATGCTTTTCCATGCATACATGTAGTCAGTGAACAGCGAATTGAAGGGTATTTATCAAGAAGTTAGTCGAATGTGTTCATATTGCTTTAGTGCTGTGAACTTGTGATAAAGTGATGGTGCCATGCATGTTTAAGAGTTGCGAGTTGTGAAGTTCGTAATGTATTTGAGTTACCATATTGTTTTATTGCATTCATGTGCATGATGAGTAGTCAGTTCTTTGTTTTAATAATGTATGCAAATGTTTCCGTATATCCTCTCCGGAATTTTTTTTTGAAAATTTATCGTAATCGCATTGGAAGTTTTGTCAAATTCTGAGGACATTGAAAAGTTTTTTTTACTCAAAAAAAAACAACAGGCAGTTGTTTATTTACGAGAGTCTTAGCTTCTGTTTTTCCGTCACATGTAGTTGTGCATGTTCAGTCATCATTAATCTTCAAAATTATTCAGTTCAGTTTTCCCACGTCCCAGCACTAGTGTTGCTCGGCCAAAAAAATGGATGATTTTGTATTTTGATTTCGATGGCGTGATAATATTATTCTGTCTAAAGCTTGTAAAGTTGCTTGGCTTAAAGGGTTTTATGTGTATCCGTGTTGGTGCTTTCATATACTGTGTGCATGTTCCAACTGACATCCATCGTGGATCAAACTTCAAAGGCGGTCACTAATATTTTATCTTAATTTTTACCAGAATGTTTAATTTCTGGAAAATTTATCAACCCTCTGCTACTGTCTGCCCATCAGACAGACAATGTTGACCTATACTTATCTCTGCCAAGGTGAACATAGTGAACATTGGTGGAGATTAAGTAATTGCTTTTTCTGTCTGTCCGTCCGTCTGTGCACGTGATGACTCGTAATGCAGCGGCGCCTGAATGACATAATGGCAATGACATCTTTCTGCAGTGCAAGCAGCAACACTGGCATCTATTGTTATTAGTTCTCCTTCCCTTTCCTCTGCTGTGAAGCGGCTCCTCTCTTTGACCCTTGACCGACCTGTTGCCATGGCAACGAAATTTGGGACAAAATGGACTATAACCTGGCTTGTACAAGAGATATCTCTGAGATCTTTGCATAGTAGTTGGTAGTAGTAGTAGTAATGTTTAAATTACTTCTTGGCGGAGATGTGCACTTTGAGGAGCGCCTTCTAGTTGTATATTGCATTACTAGTTCATCTGATGATTACTGGTACTCGTGCCATTGAGATTTACTTATTTTTAGTTCTGTGTGTATGAATAATATAATAATTCCTCTAGCCATTATTGCTGTTCCGTAGATATTTCAGTGCTGCATATTGTGTTATTTGCTGAGTTGTGCAAAGTCAGCTGTATCGTTTTCATACCAGTGTTTGAATTGCCAGGGGAGTTTGGGAGGTTGAACCCCGCCAACTGTTTTCTCAACCCCCCTAACACACTGTCAAATTATGTTCTGGGGGGTCAGTTATATACTATATACATAGGATTTACATCATAATTTTGGTTGGGCTCCAACAGTTGAAAAGTTCAAACCCCAGCTAATTTTCCCCAATTCAAACACTGTTTCATACTAATGGTTAATCCCAGAATACTGAAAAATAAGCTTTACTGTTAAAAGAATTCACTGTAGATTTAGTACTGCAGATTTGGCTGGGCACTAGGACACTAACTACAGTTTATGCTTTGCCTTATGTGCAACTATTAGTGTTAATGTAACTTCAGTGTAAAAGTCTTGATTACGCTATCTGGCTTTAAATCATTTCTTACTGTCAAAACATCATCATATCAAATAGGGTAGTATCATAAATTAATTAAATAATGCTATCAGTAATTCAACAAAGATAATAATTATTTACAATGTTGATACTGTCATGTTCACATGATGTCTTTAATTGCTAGGCAACAGTGCATTAAGCATTTCACACAATATACTCCAAACTGACATTCAAAAATCGGCATTACTTTTGATCAAGGTGTAATCGACCAATTGACATCCATGCTATATGGTCACACAAAAGCAACTATCAACTTAATGGTCATTATCTAGCTTACGGAAGTATCACGCCACAACATGGCTTTGAAACCCACGAGACCACACACGCCAATGGCTAACAAACTTATACTTATTACTGGAGTATCGGGCATGACCAAAGCTGTAACATATTGAATATGACGGACTGATAACTAACAATGAATGGCAACACAAACGCAGTTTGCACAAGTGCAGTACAAATGAAATAAAACAAATAAAGATGGTCTCTGTCGGCTATGTTTACCTGACAGTGAGTTTTACCACAGAGAAAAAGACTTGTATTATGTGCTGTGAAGTATAATCTTAGTGTCTTCACTGCATGGACTGTTCACTGTTTTGGCCAGGCTTCATGTAGTCCAGCTTTCTCTCCATGATATACTCACTATCAGGAAACTGTGCCAATCTGAAAATGCCCTACTGCATGTGAAGATGTTCATAGAAGCTCACGTAAGCATTGTACAATTATTGTAACTACAACCAAAGCTGCGGACAGAAACAACATGGGTGGCCATGATCCCCAGCTGGCCACACACAGAATTAACTGGAATACAGATTGATGCAGAGCCACATTGTAAAAACCAATCTTTCGGTAAATGACGGAGACAAACAGAAGAGTGAGTGAGTGAGTAGGGTTTAACGTTCCGCCCAGGTCATTTCGGGGATGGCCTTTCCAGGCAGTGCACACATATAAATACACAAACACAATTAAACACAAAAATTTAACCTTTACAGAAAAAAAAGACACAGGAAACACAAAATATCAATCCTAACTGAAAATTATAAGAACTCTCTATTACGATTGTGCACATGTAACAGAAATGGTAGTTCTAATAATCTTCCCTGTTATCCTCCAGACAGTCATTAATTTCAAAATGCTGTCTATTGGAGGACGAGGGCAGAAGCAGATAATCTGCAGAAACATCATTGTCGGAATCGGCGAATCGAATGTTTACAACAATGAATAACGGCAGCTCAAATTATCATCAGGAATAAACAAAGCTATGCAACAGTGCATTAAGCATTTCACATATACACTCTACACCAATATTCTACAATTAAATTAGCACAACACACATTTCAGGACTTCTTTAACAGAAAATGCTTGTTTAAATAAATATAAGATGGTAGATATTGCAAATACATATGCATGACAATTGCACATTGTATTGCATTGTATAACAGAAACTTAACATGACCAAGTTACAGATACCAGTCACACACTGTTCACACATTTACAGATAGAGGGATAATAAAAGTTGGACTGTGGAAACAGCTATGCCAACACATGGCACTTCAGAATACATGCATATTTTTTACAGAAAGAAAGAAATATAAATTGCACATACATCTACAAACACTGAGCGAGTGAGTAGGGTTTAACATCCCACCTGACACAGTATAGGTCACATACACATAATAATGTAACACAAAGTTTAACCTTTACTATAACGGAACAGAAAGTTAAACCTTTACAGAAAAATACCAAAAATCGATCTAAGCCTACAGTTGTACCAACTGTGTTATAGGCGTGCATATGTAACAGTAATGGCGGTTCTAATAATCATCCCTGTTATCCTCCAGACAATCATTAATCTCAGAATGCTGTTTATTGGAGGCCAGAGGGTCTACATACAGTGTTTGCAATGACGAGTAGCAGAAATATAAACATATGTAACGCAATAATAAGCTTAGGCAATGAAGTTCGGAGTGAACCGTCGTATTGCAATTGTTCACTGCAAACGTTAGACAAAGCAGCATGCAGAATATGACTGATGGTAAAACTCGATGACAATCACAATGCTTACAAGACCAGACAAATTGCAGCAAATTTTTGAGTTCTGCTAAATTACCAATGACTGGTTTCACAGGGAAGTCACAATTCAAGAAGTGTACTGTGATTATTTCATGTCAGCCCAAGCAAATAGTCAAAAGTGCAAAAAATTATTTCTACATAATTATGACCATTCTTGCAAGCAGACTGTGCAACAGGTATCACTCAATTCATTGCATAATGATCTTCTGGATTTGCTAATAACTCCAAGCATAAAAGTCAGCTGTAAGCATATAGCATACATATATCACAGTATTTACATACACTGTGCTCCAAAATTAGCGCCCCCCCTGCTTCAAACACACCTAATTTAGTCTGCAGTTCATGAATTTCAACGAAATATCGTACACTGCACTATCACGGTCATGCTCATTATGACGTACGCACTTTACCGTGCACTCAGTGTAACGGCATTATGACGTCAGAGTTTGTTTACGTTAAAGTTATGTTCAATATCTTGTTATTGACAAAGGGAATAAGCAGCAGTTTACCCGTCTTAGACTAAGAGCTTGTGTCGAGGCCAAAAGTGGCCACTTTGAGCTCAAACTTTAAATGCTAGTTCGGAATGACTGTCACCATGACTATTTCAAATTTTGTAAAAATCTGTCGGGTATTAACGATTTTACGCTAACTTATCTGTATGGGGGGCTGCTAATTTTGAGACACGGTGTAGATACTGGTGCAAGCATTCAGCATAAGGCATCTCGAGCATTTTATGAACAATCATAATAAACAACTGAACACTTGCATGACACAAGATATACAGTGAGTCACATGCAATATTTCACAGGCAACAGGCAAAACTCAACATTTCAAAGCAACTCAATGTACAGCATCAGTTAAGAGGGTGAATAACTGCCAGTGGTTACTGCAGACAAATATCTTCACAGACAATCTCTCAAAAAATATATCATACGTAAAATACGATGGAACTAACGATGGAAGTAAATTACGTGCAACAGGAACTTTAAACTAAACAACCAATAGCAATACTAGGTGACAAAAAACTCTTAATTTACCATCAAGTAGCGATACCGTAAAACTTCTAACAGAAGCCCCCAGCTTCTGTTAGTAGGCCTACATCTGACTTAGACCACCAGCTTGTATTGGAGACCCGGCTACTATATGAAACCCGGCTTCTATTGAAACATTGTCGACCTGCCATGCCAGGGTAATACACTTTTTCTTTAGATAATTTATTACAATACAATTTAGAGTGAGTGTATACTACTACTGAACGCACAACTACCATTACTAGCCTGCTATTAGGGCCTACTATAACACATAGTACACTTGCAACAACTACTACTACTTGAATGTCCGGCTTATATTGCAGACCCGGCTTATGTTAAGGACCCAGCTTTTATTTGAGACCCAGCTACTACATGAGACCAGGCTTGTATTAGATGTTTTACGGTATCTCAAACTCCTTTTCAATATATATGTGCTTCACCATGTATCTAGATAAAGGGTGGCCACTGACCACTCTCCGGACACTAATATGAATTTCCATTTTAATTCCCTGCCGATTCGTGGCACTCATGACCATTTTGTAAGTACTATAAATAAGTGCTATAAACAAAAATATAACATAGATATATAACGTGCATTAAAAAAATTAATGTATATATGTAAATTTATGTCAATTTACTAAATTCAGTGAAGCAAAAAGTGCGAACATTCCGTTAAACTGCGGTTATCTGACAATCGAATGAATTCAAGTAACTAAACTGTAGTTGCCGTTCTATCACTACCGTAAATGAATAATTATGTAGACGACAGGCTAATAGATTTCTATGCTAGCTATGACGGCAGTTATTGTTGATTATATGTTTAAAGTGTGTTTCTCTCTCCTTCTCCACGGGCCTGGGTGCATTAATAACGCGTTAACTAATGCATTAAAAAAATTAACGCTTTGACAGCTCTGATATAAATATTAAAAACTAAAACATAAGTAAGCAATATTCAGCAAAAAAAGCATAAAATAATCTGACAAAGTTGAAATGAGTGATACAAAAAAGCCTGCTGATGCAATGTTAAAGAAAGTTTTTAAGCAATTTTCCCTGATAAGATTTTTTTGCCTGACATTTCCCTGATTATGACCGAGATCCCTGAAATTTCCCTGACAGCTGTAAAATTCTGTAACATTTCCCTGTTTTCCAGTCACGTGCTCATGCTGTAGATATACAGCACATGATTTCCGATTTTGCAACAACAAACATAGGCCTACTGGATTACTGGTCTGTGCGAATGAAGTCTTGGTTACACAATGAAAACAATGGCAGTGTCTTATACTGCAACTTGTGCATATCAACAAGATGCTACAGTAACTGACCAACTGGGTTTGGACAGTCGTGCATATGCACTATTACCACAGACCTTTTAAAATAAGGACTGACGGCGGCCGTTCTCAGTTCGGCGAACTTGGGTCCATCTGTATTTTTAGTTTTTTTACTGTAACTTTGTCAAACATGGTCGGTTTGCTACAAAATTTGGTACCCATAGTGTCACAGACAATGTGAACAAACGTTGCAAATGTGGTTACTGTATGATTACTACTTTCTTGTGTGTGCATATATTGTGGCTAAACCGTACGTACAGTTTAGCCACAACATATGCACACACAAGAAAGTCGAAATCATGCAGTCACCACATTTGCAGCATTTGATCACGTTTTCTGCGACACTATGGGTACAAAATTTTGTAGCAAACAGACTATGTTTGACAAAGTTACAGTAAAAAAACTAAAAATACAGATGGACCCAAGTTTGCGGACCCGAGCATGGCTGCCATCAGTCCTTATTTTAAGAGGTCTATGACTATTACATAGTGCATATCTGGTGCCATTTTATACTGAACTATATTCCATTTCTACAGTGTCAGTGTGCACTGTGCATGATATGGTAATCAATGCCACAAAGCAATGGGGCAATGTCGACAAAAAGTGGAAAAATTTTGCACTTCGGAGAGTGGTGTTACCCATAACTGGAGACCTATCAGTACGCAAGAAATGCGAACACGTGTTGAGAATATGGCAGGCAGGAGCACAAGACTGCACACAATCAGTTACTCCCATTGCCAGCTACTGATGCAATGCTTTGCGACGCCGCATTGCCAGCATGTCGTAGAACGGATTGTCACTGATACTGTTCCTACATGCACACAAATACAATCCATGAGTTCAGTTACAATGGCTGGGTGGCACGATAAGCTCAATATTAACCAACACCATTAAACACTATTATACTGTACTAGACGTTTTCTGCGTCACCATGGTGACGACGTCTATATGACGTCACAGCTTTGCTGTGGCTTGAGATTTGGCTGCAAAATTTTAGAAAAAGTGAAAATTTTCTGAAAGGTGCGACACCTCAGCAACATTTCACCTAGCCCATGTGTAGGCCATGTATGACACGGGTCTGCGTGCAAAATTTCACTGCCACATGTCGTGCCGTTACAAAGTTATTGGCGATGGAAACTCTCAAATATTATACTGTATAATCAAAACAGAAGTACAACCATGGTTCCCATTCTAATGACATACCGGTTTTAAATCAAAATAAAAGTCCTTTACAGCAGCAATCTCAACTGTTAACTATGACAGTGTAGGTAACCCTAGTAGAAACACATGGTATTGATACATCAAGTGTACCATACAACTAGCAAATACAAAAATAAGCAAGTAAAATACGTCTAACGTAACTTAAGATTAATAACTTTTTTTAAAAAAGTAATGATTCACCTACTTGGAGAAGCCAGCCATATGCAGGACTTCTTTATGACTTTTTCAACACCTACCTACAATTTCAAGACCTACCTGATGATCCTGATTTTTGAAAACTCAAAATTCAGGACTTTTCCGAACCTGCTGAAACCCTGTACATCTGGATCCCAATTCAAACTACTGGTAGATTCATCGAAAAGGTGAACTCACTTGATGTTCTTCATCCACTCTTCCTTCTCTTCAGGTGTCGCAGCCGACATGCGATAGACGTTGTGTTTGCCTGCAGTCACATATCACCCCCATCTGTATGTTACTCAGACTGCATTCACGGACACGAGTACGAGTACACGATACAAGTCCAGGCTTCGGCTTACTGCTCACAGAAACTTCACACGTAGGAGAAGTGGAGCATTCACGATCACTCGCAGAAGCACACAACTCAATGCATGTCGGCCATATTGAATAAAATCGACTCGAGGAAATGCTTCGCGAATAAACAACAATATTTCAAAACATTGCTAATAATTTTGATAAATGCGCACCTGCAACAACGAAGAATTTTACTATAACGTCAGTTCTGACATCAAATATACGGCAAAGCTTTTATAACTTATATTAATGTTATTTACGGGTAGTTTATTTCGCATGGGTTGGATAAAAACACGACATGCACAGAAACTACTCATACAAGTGAAATTTACAGGTAACCCGTACCCGTATATGTAGGCGTATGTGAACGACCGCCATTGAAATACACGCAAAATCGTATACAATACCCGCACAGTGCTGGACTCGTACTCATGTTTATTCAAACACAGACTAAGTCACATATCACATATCACATCACTTACGAGATTCACTCTTCACTCTACAACTCACCAACAACTCAAGTCCTGCATATCACATCAAGTCCTGTTTCATCATTTCAACTGTTAATTTCACACGACCTTCCAGAACCCTCCAGAACCCTGTTTTACTGTTTTCAGAGTCTGGACAACAGTTGGCCATAAGACAGCCAAAGACAAGTTATGATATTCTACAAAGGGTGAATGAGTTGACACTGACCTTCAATGACCTTGCCCTCAGAGTCGGTTTTGCAGGCTTTGATAACTTCATTGGTGGCCGAATATAACTCAAAGCAGTTTGGTTTGCTGCGATCACCAGCAACCTCTCGAACCTGAATGTTCTCCAGTGGAATTATGCCTTTAGGCTCCTTGTCCTGCAATCATATCCACACACGATGGACCAACAGTAATAACACCTGCAGTTCTTCGGCACTGTGAGATATGTCTGAATCAGAAACAGCTAACAAAGAGCCTGTAGAAACCCAGTTTCTGCAATGTTTAAGAGAATACAGTCTAGGATGAAGTGTCCACTAATTAATGAGCCATCCAAAAAGACAGGTGGTCAATTTCTCATAAAAAAAAAAACAGTTGCGAACTGCAGTGGCAGAACAGTCAACAAGCACAGCATGCCCGAGTTGAGTTTATGCAGAATAATAGTATTCAACGTTGCCAGTGCCTAAGTGATGTAAAGTCCTTCCCAGGCCTTAAGGCCCATTGGGCAGCGCTGATCTCCGCTTCCTTAGCCCTCAGCTAGACACCGGTTCTTACGCTGCGAGACCACGGATATGGGGCCAGTGCATCGTGCGGTGTACCTGTTTACGTCCCAGCTTTCACTGGTACTCATTGCGCCTACCCGTGGAGGGATGGCCAGGCTGAGTTGACCTGGGTGGCTGGTTACATACCGGGACAGTAAGCATATATATCCTTCTGATTGGCCAGTGACACAAAGCTCTATATAAGTGTCTTTTGACCTATTAGCCTAGTATTCAAAAGTTAATGTCACAAATACACACAAGTAACAAGAAATAATTCCTTATATCTAAAGTAATACAGCATCTCCATTCACTATGTACCACTCCATGCATGGTTTAAGTCAGATGGATGTTTTCAAAAGAAAGAAAGTGTACAGTGATGAATCACAATCTATATGTAATATAATGCCAAGCATAATAACAATGACAATGGACTACTTTGTACAGAGCCCAGTATGTTGACTGACTTCAGAGGCAGTGGACAGACAGTTACAGTGGTGCTATAAAGCCAAAGCTAGACCTAAATGTTTCGAAAAAAAACAAAAATGTTTTTTTAATTATGCTTGAATAGAGCAAAAAAGCTAAACCACAAAGTGCTACCATTAAGACAGAACTTGGAACTTCTAAGCATCAGAACTGGTTAAGCTACAGATATACTGACGGTGGTGAACTGGAAGTAGTAGAGGCAGTTGTCATTCAGAATAAACCAGCGTCTCTTCCAGCTCTTGTACCTGCCACCTGCATACAGACCAGACCACACACAGTGTTCAGTGTTTTCACTGGACCGACACAACACACCGGCAGCAACACGCGGACGGCAATTTGTATCATTGCAGCATTCACGAGTTTCACACACATGCAGTCAACTTGACGTTTTTCCACTGGCTAAATTATCACTTTTTGCATTTTTATTGTCTGTACAATCTGAACTGAGAACTGTCTGTTTCACCGGGTGCAAGTTTGTATCTTAAATAATACCCAAGTGCACTTCTCTACAGACTTACTGACAAAATTTTTGCGGAGAAGGATAGGAACGGAAGGCACAGGATAGAAAATAAAAAAAGGAATGCGATGAAGGGGAGAAGGTGAAAACATTAGTTAAGTACAACCCCTTTTTTAGTTTGCTCAATGTCTATGAGGGCAGCAACAATTCAACTTTTGTCGCTAATGGTGTCTACAACCATACAATAATTCTCTCATGCATTCAGCCGATCATCCTATTTCTTTTACAGCAAACGTGCAGCAAACTAGCAACAGACAAGCCTGTATCAGTGCTTGGTAAGACATGCCTTTTTAATGCAATCACATAACACAATAAACGGGTGCACACCAGCTCCGAGCTCAGCCACTGTTACACGCAAAACAAAAACATTTTCAAAAATATTTTGAAAACGTTTTGTGTTTTGGTGCACTCCATTTCTACAGCATCGGTCTGCACATCGAGAAAATCAACGCCGCAAAGCAATAGGGGGGGGGGGAAAGAATATCGGCAAAAGTCGAGCAACCACACCTAACTAAGACTGCGAAATAAACATCAAACAGTCAATCAGCCAAAGCATCAGCTGGAAAAAATCACATAAAAGACTATTCCTGATAAAAAATACCTCTCTCATGCAACCTACTCATATGTACGATCGAATGGATCAAAAAAAGCTTGAGAATTGTATAACTTCTACACACAGACGAGCAGGCGAGCTGAGGTCAGTTATTCACAATAAGCATGCACTAAGACACAACTCAAGACCAGCTACACACGCTTCTAACAACTCGACTAACATAATATAGTTGCACTGTTCAGTAATCATGTATAGTGTAACAAAAAAACTTGCAAACAAACCATATCACCACTACACCGTGTCTCAAAATACAGTCAAAATTGTTTTTTGGCATAACTTTGTCAAATTTCCACCAACTTTGATAATTTTTGGCACAAAGATGGCCAAGACGATATTATTATGTACAGTGCACTCACTTACCACCTCACTTAATTTATGTCAATGCACTACCGTGTGAAACACAGATGCTCCAAATTGTTACATTATGTGGCGATTATTTGTATCAGATGGCTCACCTTCGCATCATCAATTCGACAGAGGATGCAACGTGGTTTAATAATTTAGAGGTATTAAATGTTTTATGCTGAAAACAGCAGACAATAAAATAGCTGGCTGATGAGCTTAAAACACGTCTAATTGATAAATAAATGCATTTGATCAGTCGATCGATGATTCTGCTAGATCAACCATTGGCACTGCATCTAAGCCATTGCGTCCTTGTATGCGGAGCACACTTTGGCATAAATTCTAATTTGCTAGCAAGTTGTTATACAAACTTATAATTCTGTTGAATAATTTACATTTTAGTGTATTTTGTGCTTAATTAACTAGTCAGTGTTTACTTGAGACAAAAACTCAGCATTATGCAACAATTTGAAGCATCTATGTTTCACATGGTAGTGCATTGACACAAATTAGGTGAGGTAAAAAATGAGTGCACCTTACATAATTTCGTCATCTTAGCCATCAACATGCCAAAAATTACTCAAGTTAGTGAAAATTTGACAAAATTATGACAAAAACAATTTTGACCATTTTTTTCTTAGACTGTTTAGATACCACTTCTACAGTACTACTGCAACTACTACTAATTTCTGCTTATGTTCGGCAGGCTAATTTTCCCTTTGGTCATACTACGAATAGTGTTAACTGAAGTCTGACTGAGCACCAAAAGCAGAGATCAGCGCTGCCCTATTGGACTACTATCTGTCGGTCAGACTTGAACAATTCTGGTAGTTGTCAAAGCAAAACTTTTTAACAGGTTAAACGACATTCTTCTTGATCAGTTGATCCAGCTGACGAAATCGCTGGTGGCAACTCAACACCCTTCATATTCATAATTAAATAAATCACTTTACAGTAACTGAGTGATGTGATTCGACGGCTTGACAGCTGTGTGCTGACACATGCAGGCAATCTGCAAACACGAGAGATGCCCCGAGATTGTGAGGACAGCAAGTGTACAAGCAAACAGTTTCCGATAACAGCAGCCAAGTGGACACTTCCATCAGCGACAATCTGGAGAAATATTTGACGAATAATATCAACAACTGAACGAGTTAGTAGCAACAACAACACAACATAACCATCCAACAAACTCTACCGACATCAAACAGTGATAAAATAAAATCCTATTAACTAACCACCGGTTAATAGGATTTTAACAACGAGTAACTGCAGAGTGTGACAACAAGTTATTCCCATGGGCAACTGAAAATTGTTCAATATTTAATAAAACTACTTAACAGAGTTTACAGTAATACAGTATGCTTTGCTGTCTAACTGCAATGGTCTGTGAATTGTATACCTAAACTGAAGCACCAATTAACCTATACATAATCAAGGATATAAAAATGGCATTAGTTAATTCACATTCTCAACATAATGGAAGAAAATTAACCAAAACAACTGTGATTCACTGACGATTTTTCATGCCGTGACCAAAAATCATGTTAATGTGATTAAAGAACTAGATGAACTACTATTAGACTAGAAAAGCAGAGAAACTGTGATCGTGACATAAATTTTTAGTGTAAATATACGCACAAAAACTAAAGAATCCTGCAATAATTTTTCTCAGTCCTAGTAACTAGACCTAACTGTCTAGACTTGTTCTGCTTCCATTCCAACCTCTCATGGCATGGCAACTCATTTTCTCCATCTTTCGAACATACTTTTATTAAGCAGTTTTATTGTTGGCTAAACCAAGCTTCAGTTAGCTTTAATAAATATGCATTAAATGAAACAGGCTCCGTAAGTTACTACCATCATACACTACATAAAGTTTGGTACGTTATGTTGAATACTAATAAAATGCATGGTGAGTGCATTGGCTCTCAGACAGTCAGATTTGGTAGGCTTTCCTGAATACTATTTACACAACCTTCAACTGACCAAAACCATTTAGTTTAAATCACTTGCAACGCAGATCACATATTGGCAAAAATCTGCATATTGCATACTTTCAAGCAAATAATGCCATTTGCAAGCTTGCATATACTCAGAAATATGCAAAGATTGGCATGCCTTCATAATTTTTAGTAATTTCTGTCATTTTTTGTCTACTCATGGCTTATGTGTATCCTGTGTTCTAATGGCATAAGTGAAGTGAGTGAAAGTCTGTTGCCTACAAACAGTCTTTCCATTTTGTTTTGCGATTTTTGCCAAATACAATGAAATGAAGCCCCCCCCCACATTTCCTTTGAAAATTTCTGCTATGCACTGAATACCGATATGGGCATCGAAGCCAATTACACACACAGCGTAGAGCTAAAACACCGACGGCCATTGCTGAGACGTAGCGGAACTGCCATACGTGCCACTGCCGCAACCAAACCAATGAATAAACAAACGAATACGAGTGAATGGGCCAACAAATGCATGGTAACACGTAACAAACCAATAAATAAACAAACAAACAGACAGAGCGCTAAACACAGTGTCAGTCAGCCACACCAACAGCCACACACCTACTACAACTGCAGTGCATAGTGCAGGCCAAACTTACATCTGCCACCGGCTGCCAACAAAACACAGTAATATAGTCAGTCAGATAATGTACAGCGTTACTCGCTAAAACTACAAATAATTTATTTACACACAATAAAAACTGCTTGTTTCTTCAAGTTGGCACTAAAAATCAACAAAGTGCTACATTGGTATCAAAAATTATCAGTAAAAATTAATCACAGTGAGTTTACGTCTGTATTCCCTAAAGGATGAGGCTGCGATCAGATTGAACCATATGCCCGTAACCGAGTACAGGACTGTTTAACTGTTTACTTAATGGCACTATTCTGCAGTAATAATAATCAATAATAACTGTGGTAAATAACATGCCAGACAAACATTTACATTGGTGAAAATGACTTAACAAGATTGGGTCTTTCCAAAGTGCTTCTGACACACTGATGCTACGTAACATAGATTATCATTACTATTACAAATAGGTTGCAGTCGGATGGCAGTCAAGTGCTGTATGGCCGATGGCTGGCAGGTGCCCACTGATGCAAACAAGCAACAACAGTTGTGGGCAAAGTCAAATCATGATGCGATTTCAATCGCAATTTAAGTCCCATTTGAAAATTTGGCAGAAATTTTACGATCCACAACTTGCGATCACATTCGAATCAACTTTTTGCGACTTAATTTCACTTGTAAAATTAAACGTTTGGCAAAAATAGTTTAAACTGTGTACTGTTGTCCTACTGTTGTAGTTTTTCAGACACACGAAAAGTCTACTGCCGGTGCTAACAGTATAGAAAACAAAAGCTTACTGCAGACTGCAATAACTCTTGTTTTTTGATAGACATACATGCCCAATTGTTTGTATCACTGGGACTACTTGGCAATAAAAACTATGATGCTGCGTACATGATTGGGATCTTAATCTGACACAAGATTCTGAGCAGAAAGATTTGAGATCAGAGGTTAAAGATTGGTATCGGGATTTATAAAATGCAGTTATGATCGTTAAAGATTTGAGAGTTTGCACCTGGAACTTGACTTGAGATTGGCCCATCAGTCAGAAACAGCAAGCGACCGACACAGGATCACATCGACAACAACAGTTTAGCAAATGCCGAACTATAAAGAAGACCTCACAATCATCACATAGCAAGTACCTTGTTTCCACAGCCAGCCCTCCTTCACGGGGTTGAAGAACGTATGCATCAGATCGTTACCGTCGTCCTCGGGAATCTTGAACGGCTCCTTCTTTATACTTTCGTACAGACTCTGCAACCCAATGTCAGCATTATCAATAAAACTACAGAAAAAGATTAATGGGTAGGCAGAATGTATGCTATAGCAAAAGCTCATCCCCTTTACGGAGCTTTGAGTCAGAGATGGTTAAACCCAATTAAGTTAGCATACAGCCCAAGTTAGGAGTCAGCCAAATAGGTGACTCCGAATCGACAGCCAGTGCCTTTAACTGACTATGACAGTATGGCAGCAGTCCCGGTAAAAGCATTTCTTCCCACCGCAAGAGCCCTGTTAACACGTATGATGTTGCTTCTAAACCAACCATCAAATTAATAAAAACTACTATCACCTGATTAACTATGCAAACCAGAAAATTCTAAACTGGACACGTCAACCTTGCAGAAAACCATTTTACGATTTCTTTCAATATCTGCAAAAAGTCAGCCACTACTACGCAGTAGCTGCATGCCGACAGCAAGAACCAGAACTAAAGAGCAATCAACAAAGTTCACTTCTCCCTGACACTATCAATATTATTATTAATGTGCTCCGAGTAAACAGAGATCCCTTCCATTGCTTAGTGCTTTAGTGCATTAACAGAAAGACCACCTGGCTTGTAAAAATCCATGCTGCAACCAAATAGGACCTCAGTTGGAGGACCCAGCACAATATTAATCTGTGTCTCAAAAAAACATCCCTGACATTTGACTGTAACGTGAAAAACAATTATCGGATTTTGATAATTTTTGGTACAGATATTCCTGACAAAACTTGCCATGAAACGACCATTCAGTTTCCCACCTCACCTAACGTTTGTTTTTGCACTACCTGGGGAAAGCACAACCAGCGAAATATCACTTTTTTGATCCAATGCGATATGATTGCTTAATTAACATAAGGCGTAAAAACACACTTTGTTCACATTTCCGACACTTTGGCTGACAATTCATCCAGTTGTCCATTTTGTAGCTGCCTGTAGTAAAATTGCTTGAAGTGTTGGCCCACTATGCGAACACAAGCAAGGAGACGCTTTCTCCATTCATTGAGAGCAGTATCAATAATGTTCTGCTCCAGACCAATCCAGGCTATACCAGTCGCTTCTTGACTTCACAAACATTCCTAAACTGCTGCATGACAGTCAAACCTTGTAATAGACCGGCTCTTGGGGCCACAGATTAAGATAGGTAAAATTTATTGACGTTTTTTCATTCATTTTAACACGTATTATGATTCGTCTGATTTCCCCAGGTAGTGCAAAAGCAGACGTTGGGTGAGGTAAAAACTAAACATTTATTTAATAGCCAGTTGTGTCAGAAATATTTCTGCCAAAAATTATTAAATTCTGCTAATGTAGGAGATGTTTTTTAGGTTTTCTGTTTATTTCAACACATTTTGCTTGATCTGATTTCCCTAGGTAGTGCAGAAGCATACACTGGGCAAAGTGAAAAACTGAATGGTCATTTGATGGCAAGTTGTGTCAGGAATAATTGTACCAAAAATTATCAAAATCTGATAATTGGTTTTTACGTTACAGTCAAAAATGTCGGCGATGTTTATTTGAGACGCAGTGTAGACTGACTCCAGATAATGACAGCCTGCTAAAAAAATAAATGCGTATAATGAAAACATATTTATATTTATACCGTGAGCAAATCTTCCGGCAGGTCACCACCGTCGTTGATGCCACGATTTGTTACAATAAATCTCTCGACAGTCGGTTTGTCTTTGACACTTGGGTTGTGAAGACTTGTGTTCAACATGATAATGGAAAATGACAGCACATAACATGTGTCTATACAATACCCACACATATACGGAAATAACTTATGTAAAAAACTGTTCAGTTTATATACAGTGTAAGGGTGACATCGTGTTGTAGATATAAAACAGCAGAAATCACAATTTAATAATTCAAACTTTACCATTACACAGTTAGCAAAGTTCTTCTGACATTGTGTTCGCGAAACCACGTCATATGAGCTATCGTGCATTAAAATCGGCTCGGTCGTTTTTCGTGTAGAGGACGACAAGAAAAAAAGGGAAGGAAAGGAAAGGAACAAAAAGTCAAGCAAGAATTATATTTCACCTATTTGTGGGAAAGCCCCTGCAAACGGATTTTCACCAAATGCTGCACATCAGGAGACATGATCATCTGTGCAAATTTTGGTGTGGAAAACTTAACGGGTTTAGGATATACGGGGGTCATATTTTGGAGTCTCCCATTGAAATGGCTGTAACCCTTACAACAGTGCTGCGCAACCACACATCCTGCGATAAACAGGCTCAGTATGGCTATTCACAACTTTTTATCGTCAATATTCAACAAAATTACTTGCTGGAGCAACTCTGGATTTGCATCCTAAACTGATCACACCAAAATCTGAATGGTTGATCCTTGAGACACTCTACACCCTACGTAAATTTTCATTGAAATCCATTCATAATTAGATAAAATACATGTAAACTGCAAAGCGTCAGTTTAATCCTGTCTCCTATCAATGAAGAATCATTGATCAGGAGTCAACAAAAAAAAGACTCCGGAACTGGATGCCAGAATCTAATCAGTTATTTCTTGGGCCATATCGTACACCTGTACTAAACTTCATCAAAATTTATTCATAACTATGAGTTAGCCATAGAGCTGTACAAAATAGTAGATTTTATTTTGAAATGTCCAATTTGGAAATTTTTCAATGCACCGCGACAAAACCAGGGCATTGTGCAATGTTTGAACTTGCATCAGCTATTCGTATTTTATTCGTATTCGGCTGAACAATATCATAAATTATTCCTATTCGGCCGAAATTTTTCAAACCGGACATTTGATACAACAAAGATTACTGATGCTAATGAATCATGACAGTGATTTACAACAGACTCCTGACACAGAGCAACCTAAGTGTTCAGGAAATGCCATAAAGCATCATGTTTGGGCTGAGACAGCAGACAGACACAACTGACACAATTGACTAACTCATGCATAAACATTAAAGGTCCATGCCCACGGTCAAACTCACTTGTGAAATTTATGTAGACCTCAATTAGACATTTCACTTTGCATATGCACAATGTTTCATAAAAAAGGCACCCTTTTACCATCTGGTTCATTGATGAAAAACTGTTGAAGTTTTACCATTGTAGCCACAAAAAATGCCCAAAAAGATCACTTTCACACACTTGTGCGGACAGCTTAACTTTTACACCTTCCAGCAAGACAGGGCATTAGCACGCACCGCTTGCGAAATGGTTGAATTTTTGCATTACAAGATGCCTGATTTTATGCCCCCATGTTGCTTAGTGCTGATACAATAAACATTTTTCAAGAGTGAACAAGATAAAGTTTGCCATCGAAGCAGGGTAACAACTGGCAGAACCAGCTGCGAAAAGCCAGTTTGTACTCATGACACATGATGACGTCAACATTACATC
>Ga0209671_1000497_pt1 | contig 26381 bp, 11 predicted proteins | sample WorMetHERISLAND2_2_FD_187401 | JGI IMG/M metagenome (GOLD analysis project Ga0209671, IMG submission 187401) | Marine gutless worms symbiont microbial communities from Max Planck institute for Marine Microbiology, Germany - Olavius geniculatus... | ecosystem: Host-associated > Annelida >...
ACATGGCAGTTGATTAAATATTCTTTGCTAGTCGTGATGTAACGCTGACATTATAATGTGTCATGGGTACAAACAGGCTAATCCCAATTGGTGCTGCCAGTTGCTACCCTGATTCAATGGTGAAAAATCTGGTTCGTTAGTGTCAAATATTTGAAGTTTTACAGTTGCAGCCACAAAAACGTGCAAAGAGATCAAATTTACATGTCTGTGGGCATAGTTGGTCTTTCACATGTTCCAGCAAGACAGTGCACCATCACACCAAGCTTGCAAGATGTTGAGTTTTTGGATCGCAAGACACCCGATTTCATGTTTCCATGTTGCTCAGTGCTGACACGATAAGCATTTTTCATTAGCGAACCAGATTAAGTTCACCATCGAAGCAGGGTAGCAACTGACAGCACCGGTTGAGACTATCATGCTTGTATTTGTGACACATTATGACGTCAGCATTACGTCACGACTAACAAAGAATATTTAATCAACTGCCGTATTTTGTTCAAATATTTCAAATTAGTATTTCTTCCGCTACAACTGGTAAAAATTTGATGTAAATTGCTCATAATTTGAGTGAATTATGGAAAAAACAAAAAGGGGTCCTTTTTTATGAAACACTGTGTATTGCACAGTGTGTTTGTTTGGGCCACAGCTTCACAGGTGCAGTGGTGCTTTTTATGCATGTCCGCAAAGGGAACAGTTGACCTGGATGGCTAGTTTACTGGGTGGTTAGTTTACTGCAGATGGTTTAATTATGGGAGTACTACAGCCCTTGGTATAGTGAGACTGCATTGATTGGTCACAACATATTAACCACACCAGACCATGCACTGGTCTACCATGCAATCTAAGTTTAAGAGTTTGTGCTGTACCGAATGCTAACTTTTTATGTATATTAATGATTGCAATCTCGGGATTCCGGCTGTTTTGGCCAATCCCGGGATTGGTGGCATCTCGATCGTGGGATTTTGGGATTACAAGAAATTAGCTAAAATGGTACTTTTTCGAGAGTTAGGTCATAAAATAACAATTTTATCCATCTCATGACAATTATTCATGTCATTTCTGTGTACTGTTGTTGCATTTTGACAAAATAGAGATACTAAATAATTACTTATTTGTAATCCTAATCCCAAAAATGCCATTTTGGGTTTACCAGTTTCTTAATCCCAGATCTCCTGATTGAGAAAGCAATCCCTGGATTGCTATCATCAGTGTGTATAATGTATATGTATGTTGGCCATTGCAGGGTGCTGACGGAGAGAGACCAGGGATGCTAGTATTAACATTTCTGTCTGTTGGTGGAACTTAGCTGACATTGGATCAGCAAACGGTGTCGGACTTTGCTGACGATGACGACGATTTGATTTGTACATTGCTGATATTCTTGGCATGAATCAGACTTGTGCACGGGTCGGAAATATTCACACCTCTTGTGCTCGTCCCGAAATTCCTGAAATTTAAATATTCCAAAATAAGCTGGTTTGCCCCGAATGTCTTGCGGAATTTTTTTTCGAATATATGTAAGTTATTGGGAAATTGCAGTTCTCTCAGTCTGCTATCACTTGAGAGAGCTTATTCAGTTATTAGCCCTTTGTTTTTATGCACTTGCTGTTGTACTTGCTGTATCAACTGATTAGAAAATGTCCTGGGTTTTGAGGGGTTTTGGTGTCCTGAAAAATAATTTATAGAGTGTGAGGTGTGATTTTTCGGCCTGGCCTGTGCACATTTCTGATACATGTGACGCTGGTGACTTTGTCGTTTAATGCTCTGTGAAAAGTGCTGTCTGTTTCTTGAGCCGGATTGCACAGCCGATGTATGTTTTGCACCGGGAGTTTTTGTTTTCTTTCCGTTCCGATGTTTTAAACTGCACCTCCAGTTGTCCTTTGAGCATGTGGATTGCGAGGACTGATCACACGGTGAAACCGTTTTGTGAAACCATTTCATGCAACTGTTTTGCCAGATTGTTCTCTGCGTGGTGACCACTTGTGTGGAATTGTCTGGGATTTTGGCTGATGTCAGCGAAATTTCCAGGAATAAGTCGAGTGTTCGGAAATATTTGGGGAGTTCTTTTGGCGTTTTGGCTGCACGTTGCACTACATTATTGTCCTGTTGCTTCATTATTATACTGTTAGCATTCATGATTTGAGCTTGTCTGCTGACTGGTGCGGATGATGGATGGCCGCATAGTGCGCTGCAGTATCATTATCTCATGCCAATCAGCTGCCACTTCCGAGATGTTAAAGTGCTTCTGGTCACAAGAGCAGTGCTGCATCAAGCATTGAACCTTTACATGGGGATTGTGTGTTGCAAGTTGAGGGCAGGCCCATCGAGAGGGGGGTAGGGAGAGTAATGAGTAAGTTACCCTGGGCTCCACAACGTTTTGGGGGCCTGCTGTCGCTAAAAAATATAAAGTATGTCACAGTGCACCATTTTGAAAAGAAAAATTTGAGCTTGTTTTCCAGAGGGGCCCACAAGAATGTTTCCCAAGAACCCACTGTGGCTCTTGATGTCCCTGGTTGAGGGGGTGAATTTTGTGGAATTCCTGATGTAAAGTGGTCACTGGTAATCTTAATCTGAGTGTATGTGTCTATGTGCTATAGTGCATTCCTACTTTTGAGTCTGCGTTTCTGCTGCTATGTCTATAGCTTGTATAAGCATCTGGTTAGGTCATGCGATCAGTCGACCGATCGTTTATTCATCTTTTGTTGTCGGGTGCTTAGAAGTCATATTTATACAGATGCTGACAATTAGGGCTCACAGTTTTCCGCGGAAATTTTTTTTTGCGAAATTCAGGGGGTCAGTTCGCAAAATTCCGCAGTTCATCACGGCAAAATCGTTTAAGTTTTGCGGCTTACACCTTTTTTCTGTTTGTGAGTAAACTAAGCTCTATATCCTGTTCAGAAACTTAGTTATTGAAAGCTGGCATTGTACCGAGTTATACTGGCAACGTAACAAAGGACATTATGAATCTTTTCTTTTCAGAAGTGCAATATGTCAAGTCGTATTGCATTTATTTACGATTGTGGCATATTGCAGGAGCTAGTAGTAGGGCTTTCAGTTTTAGGCAGTCAGTTTTTTGCGTGATATAGTTAGTCTATTTAATTACGTCATCAAACCAAGGATCGTACTTATCACCGATCATTTCTCAGCTTCTGTGAAATTCCACAGAATTCCACAAATATAAATTTTTGCGGAAAAGGACCCTGCTGACAATTATCCTTATACACATTCATCATATTGCCACCTGCCAGAGAAAGCAGCAACAGCGTTGTCGAAAGAAACGTCAACGACCAAAATAAATTGAAAATATGTTCGCCCTCTGCCGACGTAATATTGTGCGGCTGTGCAGCTTGAGCTCTAAACTTTCATACTGAAACTTGGAAAGTTATGACGAGGGCCCACAGTTTTCTGTGGCAAATTTTGTCAAATTTTGTGGGCTGTTTGCAAAATTCCGTGGCTTACCGTGGCAAAATTGTTCAATTTCCTTGGCTCACCACGGCCATCCGTTTGTGAGTGAACTGAGTTCTGTCCTGTCAAAAACTTCAGTTATTGAAGGCTGGCATTTTGCTCAGTTATGCTAGCAAAATACTAAAAAATTATCAAATTTTTTTCTTTTTATAGGTGCAATCTATCAACTCAAATTGTGTTTATTTATGATTGTGTGCCATATTGCAATGTCTGTTATGGTAGTAAGGCTCAGTTTTAGGAAGTTTAGTTTGATTTTTTCGTGACAAAGTTAGACTATTTAGTTATGTTGTGAACAATTAAAAGTAAAAGACCTTGGACTTTGATTGAATATACCGTTAGAAAAGTTTGGTACTAAATTTTGGCATCAACATTCTGTGCTAAATTTGTTTGCATTAAGTGCTCTGACCGTGTTGGTTTGGTATTTGGAAGGGTGTCCATCTTGAGAAAAAAATTACAATTCAGCAATGCAAGATGTTTCCTGCCTCCTCCCGCTGACAGGTATTTTGGACACGCTAGCGGTGTCTGTGTTTGTATATTTCGAGCGTTTGGAAGTACACCGTTTGTGTTAGTGATGTTTTTTCAGAATTTTCTGCGTGGTTTTAGGTTTAAGCCTTTAGCTGTTGTCTCGATTCGAGAAATGTGGAATTCTTGTTCAAAGTGTGACTTTAGAGGTTCAGTAAAATCTGTTTTTGGCAGTGGAAGTCATTATGATTTATTTATTTTTACGTCTGTCTGCATATTTGCATTAAACATGAGCAGTAGTACTTGCGCTCTAATGAATGTACTGTCCACTAGTGATCGATATATCGAAAATATCGATATATCGTTTTCAATATTGATGTATCGTATCGTCGAACAAATATCGAATGTTTCGATATATCGCGATCTTTTTCACCATAGGTGTATATTTTTATTGCATTATTAAAATAACGAGAATTAACAGAGAAAACGACAAACTAACTGAAGCAAAATAACTATAATGTAATTTAACGACACTTACACGTAAAGCAAACTGTCTTGCTGAACGTTCACGTCATGTTCTCGTGCTTGTATGAGATTTACATACTCATCATTTTACAAATATCGATATTGCGATATTTTCAAATTATCGTGTCGAAATTGAAATCATGATATCGAATTATCACTACCGTCCACCTTTGATTTTGGGTTTTAAGTTCGAGCTAGTTGCTATAGGGGCCTTTGCAATTACGCGGTAGGTGACAAATGGCGTTCAGCGTTAGTTAATCCAACCGTCGTGACGAAATTACAATTTATTTGCATGAAAATGACACATTTGTAGACAAAAACTATTCGGTTTGGGTGGGCCGACCATACCATATAAACCGAAGGCAAGCATCCAAGTTCGATCGCGGAAAGCAAGTGAATAAGCGATTTCTCAGAGTGACTACAGTCTCGTACACGCTATGCCGAAGCTGCTATGTTAAACGCTACAATCAACTCTAAAGATAAAATATAGTTATTCAGCGCACGTGGTTCATGGCAGGCAGTAACTTTGCATTTAAAATTGCGGCCAAACCGCTGCAGATAAGGACATGATTGCTATTGACAGCCTATAAGAACTCTCCATCATTCTATCCAACGGCACCATCACTGAACGGTACGATGTACCGTTTAGCCACAATACATGCGTCACAGACGACAGACAGACATCGTATCGTTCGTAAGGTCTGCCAAAATGGCTGACGTTATTTACTGAGACAGCGTAGTTTGATAATCGTTTCGATTTTTAAATGTAATATTGACCCATCACTTCTGCAAGGTGCGTGATATATATTCTTCGGCCGTTAATCCGATTAGTGTAATATTCTTTGCTGTATTTTTTTTGTGTTTAATGTTTTTACAGTTGCGGGTGGATATGTTTATGTTTTCTTGGCTGGCAACATTATTTTACGTTTTCATCTAACTACAAGGTTAATAATTTGTGCCGATTTAATGTATAATGCAGCTAAATATTTGAGATTGTTGACATTCTTTAACTGGTCCATGTTTTTTATCAGCTGTTAGGGACGGAAATCAAGAACCGTGGTTTTTGCAGGGATGTGCACGAGACCTTCTGAACCGAGACCCGAGATCCATGTCGACGAGACCGAGACGAGACTTTGCAGCTTCCGAGACGCTGGCTTGAGGGGCACGTATATAATGCGGACTAGAGCTCTGCACTGGCCGAAATTTCATGGCCCGACCTAGCCTACATGTAGTTCTATGCCGTCCGTATTCTAAAATAACTCTAGGCTAATATTTAGGACGACGTTCTTTGTCTAGGCCCAACCCGGCCCAGCCCGACGTCGTTTCAGCCTGTCCCGGCCCGTTAATTACTTGTGATATTTTGGCTCGACCCGTAACAGCCCATCGTAATTGAAGCCCAGCCCGCCCCGTAGAGAAAAATGAACAACGTTTTTTTTTTACAAATGCCGCCAATTGATTATTAAACAACAACAGTCCAAAACTGAAATAGTTAGAATCGTCTTTGTCTTATAGGCGAACTACAATAAAATCTTAGGACATCTTATTGAAATCTGTACGGAAGATTAGGCCTATCTTATGCAAGAACAGAATGTTATTAATTTTGTCTGGTGAGAGAGTGGTTCGACGTTCAGATAGTCCGTCTGTCCGTCACATCCCGGTACCGTTCCAAGAGCAGGTGAGATAGAGACTACTGGTTTTTACCATATGATAGCATAGAGTCTCTTGTATTTCGTGACAAAATTTCATGCCCCTGGGTAAAGGGGTCCCCACGAACGAGGGGGCGAAACAGGGGCACCCCCCTTAAAAAGGCGTTATTTTGCCGCTATTGGCTGCTCCAACGTGAAAATGGTTGCAAATAGGCACAGACATGCTGCTTATCATAACAAGCACTGGCAACGAGCTTCTTAGAAATGTCAACATCGATGACCTTGAATGACCTTGAACTCCCGAAATAGGGAGTTTTAGTGAATTTTTCGTGATTTTGTGCTGCGACATACTTTTCACGGGTTTATTGCGCTGAAATGGCTGGAGATAGACTAAGACAACCTGCATGTGAACTTTTCAGCATGGATTGTAGATATTAGCCGTCCAAGTCCGGACCTTCTATATTCAAGCAGGCTTGAGCACGCGGGTGTCAAAGAGGGTTACCTCTCTAAAAAGTGGATATTTGTCCGCTGTTGGCTTGTTTGGCGTGTAAATGGTTGCAGGTAGGCACAGAAATGCTGCTTATCATAACAAGCACTGATGACGAGCTTCTTAGAAGTGTCAACATCGATGACCTTGAATGATCTTGAACCCTAAAAATATTGATTTTATGTGATGTTTTGGCGATTTTTAGCTGCAAAAGAGTGAATTGTGACGAAATGGATGAAGATGGACTAAGATTACCTGCAAACAGGAACTGCCATAAGCACTCGCACGTCTCATGAGCATTAGCTCGGATTTTTTGTTAATGCACTGAAGATATACCGGTGATGTAATGTGCCATTTAGCAATGGAGACAAGGCTGTGATTAAGAACTTGTACCGGTTCAAAAAATGCAGTTTTCGGCGAATAATGGCAGAATTTTTGAAGATAAACTGCAACAGGGAAAGTGTGGGAATGTTAATTAGACTGATTTTGGAAACATGCAGCACTGACCAATGTCATGAGACCGACAGACTGAAACATACACGTATGAAGAGAACGTGATCACTGTGGATGAAATGGTAGGCTTGCTAAACCACATAGACCAGAAACAAACATATCATTCAATACGCCAGATATCCAAAGAAATGGATCTAACAAAGTGTAGCATTGTACAGATTATTCAATGCATTTTTGTTTGAAAGTGTATTTCGTTTATCAACATGTTTGCTGTCTATTATTGTTAGTTTTTCTTGCATTGGTATTTCACAAGGTAGTGTACTGACACAGCTAACGTGTGGTGGGATATTCAGTAATCACTTTATTGCTAATTGTCCAAAAAATGCACCAATGAAAGAATATTGGAAATTGGTTGATTTTTGGCGAAGATATGGACAAAAGTCAAGTGGCACGTCTTTTTGGCCCACCCTGTACTTAGGCCACATATCATCTCAGTGCCGGGTCGACGTCTTCACTTGCCAATTGTTATAATTGTCTTAAGTCATTCTGCACTGGTTTATTACCTCATCGGTGTAGTGCTGATTCCGTTAGTGAATAATTGATCTATGCTGCATGCGTGGTAACGATGCTTTCAGCGTTAGCACTGCCTCTGGCTGGATCTCAAGTGCTATCATGCCGGGCTTTCTATCTGTCGAGCTTTTCAGCACTTTTAAGCGTACTTTGTCTGATTGCCGTGTGTGCTATATATTTTACTTTGCGTGGAAGCCACGGCAGTATTGTTTTTAGCATCATTGCTAAGTTTTTTCTCTGTCAGCACGATATGTCACGAACTGCTACACTTAGCTTCGTGAAATTCTGCATAGTTGTCACTTAACAGTCTCTACAGGTTTGTCAAATATCAAGGTCGTAGCTCAAAGTCAAGGTCACCTGCGTTTTGTGCGTGTTTTTGTGTGCATGACATTCACAGGCAGTACTTGGCTTTGGTCAAGGACTTTACTTGTTATCCTGGTGTTTTTATCTGTTAATTCTGCCATTGCTTGCAAGCCTGCTATGCATTAATAATGATAGTTTATTCGTTTAAAAACTGGACAGAATGACATTGCCTATAGTAAGCGTATGCGCTCAGCCTATAATCTGTGCCGTTATGCGCCTGCTTATGATAGTATTTTGTTTAGTGTCGCTGCTACTGCCACTGGGGTTTCGTGCGTCTACCCCTAAGAGGCCACAAACAATAATGATCTGGTATCCAACATTTAGCTAATTTTTCTCAGCAAAACAATGCCAAGATACTCCTAAGCACACCGTTTTCATTTTTAGAAAATTGCACAAATTTTCTGGTAAGGGAGCTGCCCGCTCCAGACCACTTCCTCAGTCGGGAAGGGACACCCATACCCACGTTCCCAACACCCTTGAGTGCCCTAGGATCTACCTGTGGATGCTGCCTGCGCCATTGACTGCTGCTGCTGCTGATATTGCTAAATTACTGGGCACTCAATGCTGAACCGGGCCCCGGTGGCTGAGCCATCCTGGGTGATTGAATAACCGTCCAGTGTACATATATAAGTGCTGCCGCTACGGTGCCGAGCAGGGTATTCAGGGACGTAGAGGGGATGGCGACTTCTCGGGATGTGTTTGTGCATCATTCAGTCATTGATCGTACCCACCACGGCCCGGCCGGGACTGCTGAGTGACTCACGCACGGAGACCAGACCACCCGCGCAGCTGTGACGCCGTGCGGACTGAGCACAATTCCGGTCCGCCGCGATGCCACCGATCCACGATATGATTCGCCAGCCGTGCCGTGTAGTCTACTTAACAGTCGTGAACTCAGTATTTGTCCGTTAATTCACCCGCACCCAAATTATTATTGTTAACGCTTACCCTAGCCTTAATTCTGACCCTAACCCTAACTCTGATCTTAACCTTATCTCTAATCCTAACTCTAGCCCTAACCTTATGTCTAGCCGTTAATTCGGGTGTGGATGAATTAACGGACAAGAACCGTGAAATCTTTGCCCTAGCCGCGAGGTGCTGCGTATCTGCATTTCCTCAGCCCTCTGTCAGCCGACGACACTTGTTCCATGGTCGCCGACGGTCGGTCGTGTTAGCTTGCACTGTCGTTAATCTGTTTATGTTGGTGAAATCAACCGGTTATACCACTCCATACATACTGCTGGTATAAGGAAAAACAGCGGCTCTTATGCGCTGGGACATTTGAGTCTGCAATTTCTGCTGGCGGATCAGTGGATCGTAGACACGTCTGACATGGAGTCCGTCCCATCGCTCTGATGTATGCTCGCCCTTGGGTCTTTCAATTGGCAGCGTCTTAATTAATCTTCCGGTTGTCTTTGGATATTAGCTCAGCCGCGCGGACGCTTTGCTTATTTCCTGTTAGGCCTTAGTCGAGTGTTAAAAAACCAAACTTTTGCATGAACTGCATTATAAAGCCCAACCGGACGAGCTTTTCAGTTTTGCGTTTTTGTAAGGTAAGTAAGTAACATAACCCAGTTGACCGAAGCCATCTCTCACTCTGGTAGCCAGTGAAAAAAAAATTGAAAATCGACTAATATTTGATGGAAGTTGCAAATAATAGTAAGGTGTTGTATAGCTCATATGGAAAACGGTAACCCATTTCAGAACTAAGGAGCGTCACCTGCCGTATGAGATCACGCACTTGTTACCTGCCACCCGACACAGCTGAACGCACGCCACCCTAACTCCAGGCAGGCAGGCTCACGGCCCTCTAGATTAATACTAATTTAGAAGGCCGTGGCAGACTGGTACTGGTTTTGCCTACTTCCGAGGGATGGAAGGCTGAGTTAAGCCTGCAGGTGTTGGTTATGTACCAAGATGGTTTACCAGTTCACAGGCAGTTACCCATCCAAGTTGCAACCGCTTGATAGCGACCCGACAGGGAGTCGAACCCACAACCTCTCGATGGCAAGTCCGATACCCATACCGTTACGGACGAATGTGTGAAAGTCTGCAGATGCCTGCTTTTCCGGGCCATTCTGTAGTCGCTAGTGTGCTAAGCTGGTTCTGAGGTTGATCTTGGGTGGTGACTGTCGCTATAGCACGTCGCGATGTGGGGCGATCCCCTGGGACTAGCATAGCGACCGTCCGTTGGTCCAGTCAGTCCAGTGAGATATTATATTAGTTCTGGATCTGTCCATCAGGTGTCCCGTGGATTACGCCTGAGGCGAGGCTCAACGGAGATCATCTGACATTATCAAAGCTCAATCGGCTTCTCTTGCTCTGCAGGCCCTCCGGGTGTCCGTGTAAATAGTTAGATACCGCCTGGTTTTTTTCACTCATGAATGTAAGAAATGGGGATGTGGTAGATAATCAGGAAAACAGGGGATAGGCAGATAGCGGGACCGTAAAATGCAGGGGTGAAAAATGCAGGATCGGTGACGTATGGTAACGTATAGGTAACGACGTACATGTAAGGTCCTTCCTAAGCCGTAAGGCCCATTGGGCGGCGCTGATCCCCGTTTCCTTAGCCCTCAGCCAGACACCAGTTTACACTGCCAGGTGCTATACGTAAACGGGGCTAGTGCATCGCGCGGTGTGCCTGTTTACTTCCCAGCGTTTACTGATTGGTATACACTCTTTTCGCCTACCCACTTGCGACGGCCAGGCTGATTTGACCTCGGTGACTAGCTACGTGTATCGTGCTGGTTTACCTGCCCACAGACAGTCAGCCATCCAGTACTAACCGGGTTCAGAGTAGAACAACTTCATTGATCCGACGCAACACGTTAACCAAGTGCTACGGCAAGCCGCGTGTTTTATTATCGAATAAGCTACGGCAATTTTCTTATATATATATATTTGCAAAATGATGTGGGAGCGCGTCTTCTCCTCGGAGGGGGGAGTGATGGAGGGTGCGATGTCCCCAGTGTACCCCCCCGCCTATATATAATTCATCCTCTGTGCCGGTCGAGAGTTTGTATGATTTGAATGATTGAGTGCTATGGTATAACCACAACATGGAACTCGCCTCTCTGAGGGGATTGGGTGGGTGAGAGAGAAGAGGGACATTTTCCATGGATCTTTTGACCCCCAGGACGTTTTCCTCTTCGATATTTCCCCTAGCCGGACAGACCCCCACCCGTTTTCGAAAGCCTGTAGGGCATCCACTTTTCGCCTGCAACGCGACCCGGTAGCCAGATATGACGGATGGGGTAGAATGTCCGGGTGACACAGAAACGGCAGGGAAGCTTCTAGGGGAATATATCCACGGGGGAATGAGTGTCCTGCACTGTGTGAGAGGGCCTCTCTTTGGCGGGGGGTATTTCTAGCTAGCTATACGGTCATCGTGGTGGTCACTATGTTGCTACCAGTGGATTAGATTTGCTATGGACGCCGGGATAATCTGTTTGTCACATTTGCGTTGTTGAGAATGGCAAATATACTGTATAGAGTCACCAGACCGGCGCCGCTCCAGTGATATCCTATGAAAACTACACAATGGCTCAGAAAAAAACAGGCGTCATACTTTTGTCCATGTCGTTGCAATTATGGACTTATTTAGCCGACCGTATATTTACGGTCACGCTTATGGCACACCTCCCACCGTTTTGTTCATCTGTCGCCTGTGACGTATATTATGTACTGTATTGTGGCTAAACAGTACGCCTTACTGGGAGAAAATGTTTGAAAAGCAGATAGGGTTGCTCGACCGCTGCTGTGTGATACCAGTTCGGATCTCCATGGTACTGACTTCACCCCAAATACTTGCATTGCGAATTGCGGCCAAACCGCGCTTCAGTTAGCCGCATAGTTACTAGGCAGCCTATAGAAACTTATCAATGTCTAATCTAACTTTAACATCGTCGACGTTTTACGGAGTACGGACAAATGTTTTCCTAAAACCGGTTTTGACTTCCAAAATTTGCATCGCAGACATTTGGAGGGCTTTGCTAGAAGTTTACGTAATGTGATCTCAACTTATTTACCATTGTACTGCACGGCGTGCACGCTGCGGAAGACTTGCAATAAGGTAGTTATTAGATATCCCACCGCACCTGAAATATGTTGCTGCACTACCTTGTAAAATATAAACGTGTCACAGATGTAGTTGGTTACTTATTTTGTGCACCGCAATGTATGGCTAGGCGGACGGCCGTATACTCTGTCGGCATTGGGCCGACGTCTTGGCTTGCGCTTGTCTACTGCCAGTTGCTATTGGTCGATGCGGTCAGTGATTGGGCTACTACTAGTGAGCTACCGTTGTTGGTTGGGCGGGGTTCGGCCTCGCAGGCTAGCAACGATGAGTAGCGGTTTCTGTGGTGTGTGGCAGTGTTAACAGGATAGTTTCTGCTTGCGGACGGTCAGTTTTGTATTTGAAGTTTTCACTACCGTAGTCGCAGTACCGTATAGGCTGGCTATTGTACTTTTGTTTATCTTAGCCGCCGTCTTTGTCGTTTACTGTAATGCTGAGTTAGTTAAAGTTACAAGAAGACTTCTAGATAGTGTTGTAAAATCTAAGATAAGGAACAGAGACGCTTGGTGATTACGTTGCAGAAGTTTACAACTAATGATTGCAATTTTGAATCCCGAGATTGGTGGCTTCCCAATCCTGCGGGATTTCGGCATTACAAATAAGTTTGTTAAGTAATACTTTTTTGAATGTCATACATGATGAAACATCGTTGTGATCGTCTAATGAACTGTGCGCGCTATACTCTGAACTGTAATTTGCCTTTTGACAGCTACAGTCACTTCCAAATTCTTGACGGCTTGCTTATCTTTCCAATCGTGCATTCTATTCCTTTGCGTGTAATAAGTCTACTATGTCAATAATATGCCAATAATAATTTAGTAATTGCTTAATCAGGAAAACAGGATCCCAGGATTACAGATTTCTTAATCTTAATTTCTTAATTGGGATCTTGGGATTGAGAAATCAATCCCGAGATTGGCATCAGTACTGAGTATTTCTAGCTCGTGATGGGGAATTTTGAACGGTGTTTTTCATTATTAGCTGCAGGGTTTAACGTGGTCAAAAAGACTTCTCTGACCACGTATAATATCCACGTAAAATTTCTGGATTGTACTGATGGCAAGCCTGGCTATCAGTGCTTCTTTGCGGTCTGTGGCATGTAATTGGCCGGTGCACTAATTGGCGGCGTCTTGTAACGGAGTCTGCCTGAAGACGTCAGATTTTTTTAGCCTCAGAACTTGCAAGTGAGTTTGTGATGCCGTGGTTTGTGCCTGCTATTAACATCTTGTAACAGTCATCATGCAGTGTCGTCTATGCTCATTCATTTCACCCAGGAACAGTTTTCCCACTCACTGTCCCTTCTTCCCTTTTCCTTCTTATTTCTTCCCTTTCGCCTTTTGCTTTTTCTTTCCTGCCCTTTTTGGTTTTCGGGGAGGCATTGGTCTGAATTCAGCTATAGGTTTTGAGGCAGCTCTGTGACCTTTTACAGTGCGGTCATCGTCGATTTGAGGACGTTTTGGTGTGGAAGAACATTTGATAGCAGGCCTGAGAGAAAGTCGATGTACTTTTGGTGCTTAATTGTGCCCCCTGAAGGGCTAAAAACCTCTCCCTTGCTTCTATGATGTCCCATGATACAGTGCTGGGCAGTAGCGTCTCCCTAAATTTTTCCCTATTGGTGAAGTTCTTCAAAAATACAAAATTTGAGGACAGGAGTCTTCTGTTTTAGTGAATTTATTGACAAAGTTTAAATTCAGAGCACTTGTGTTTACTTGTCTGTACCGTATGAGCAAATTTTCGATAGTTTTTACGCGTGAAAGCACGTACTGCTTTCAGCGCGTCATTTATAACCATCTCAGTTCTGCCGTCTGTCCGTCACACGGGTGGATCAGTCAAAAACGGTGCAAGCGAGGATCACCAAATCTTTACCAGCGGCTGTCTGAAAGACTCTAGTTTCAGGAACTGTATAGCTTTTCCATACATTCGAAAAGGGTCACCCCGAAGGAGGGCGCTAAATGAGAGGGGGTGGGCAAAATTTGTGATTTTCAGCCAATAAGTCGCTGTATCTCAATAACGGTGCGAGATAAGGTTTAGGTTACTATTAATCACTAATAGGAAGTCGTACAATCGTACACTGACTCTCGATTGCCATCAAATCCAATGACCTTAGATGACCTTGAACGCTCAAGTAGAGGTTTTTATTGATTTTTTTGGCGATTTCGGGCTGCAAGACATATTTCAAGAGCGAATTGCGCCGAAACCAATTGAGATAGACAGGGAATAGCTGCATATGAAATTTTCAGAATTGAACGTAGATTTCGACGGCCCAAGTGCCGATTTTCTAGGTTTAAGGAAACTTGCGCATGAGGGCATCAAAAAGCGGTACGCCGTAAAAGTCGTTATTTTACCATTGTTGGCCAGTCTTTTGTGAAAACGGTTGCAGATAGGCATGGGCATGCTGCCTATCATAGTTCGAGAATTCGTAACTTGCGGTTTTAAAATGCGTAAAAATTCGCGGATTTTAACAATTTTTTAAAATGCGTAAAAATTCGTAAAAATGCGTAATAGTGCTTTGGGCTGTCATTGACAGTTATCGACTGAGAGACGCGGAGTAGTGAGTAGTGACTGCAGTGCACTGCACAGTTAATCTGCGAACTTCGGAATTCGGGTTGGTTACTAAACTGAACTGTGAGACTTGAGTCCGAGATCGTCGCTATTTGCACAATACACAAGTATAAGTTGATGCGTTGATGTGAGTTTTATAAAGTACAAAATGTTGTAATTTTCTGGCTGTTTTAAACTTCGTAAAAATGCGTAAATTTTTAAAATTCGTTGGCCGTTTTAAAATGTGTAAAAATTCGCGAATTTTACGAATTTTTTAAAATTCGTAAAATGCGCATTCTTGGTCTATGCTGCCTGTCACAACAAACACTAGTGACGAGCTGTATGAATGACTCAATAAGGTGTTTTTATTGATTTTTGCGATCTTCGGCTGCAGTGCGTCTCGTGAGCATTAGCTCAAATTTCTTGTTCTACGCAAGTAATATGAGAATTCCAAGTGAAAGTCATCAATCTTTGTGCGGGCTTTGGTGATGTTGCTCTTTATAAATTAATGTTATTAATTACTCACTTACGGGGTACTTCCTTAATGACTATCGCACGGTTGCCTGGGAAGCGTGGTAATAAGAATGCGTTTGTTATAGCTCATAGATCTGAAATGATTGCGCCGCGGCATCTGGCGGACAAATCACATACCGGTACGTCTCAGTATAGGTGGCTAAAGGTCGTTTAATCATTAATCTGTTAAGATTTATGTCGATATCTTGAACATCACTCCTTTTCCCAAAAAATTAATCACTGAGTCGAGCACAACGTGGTCGTGATGGAGCAACATAGAAAAAAAACTCTTTTCTACTTTTCCAGTGCCTCGTGAAATTTTAGCATGTAAAATCATGTATATCTTTTTGTTTATTTTAAATTTTTTTTAAATAAATGTATTTATTGTAATAAAATAGGCATCTTTTGACTATTTTCTTCTGCCATGTGTCAGCTTCTCGTGCTCATTCAGCTATTTTAATAATAAACGAGTGAACAAGTTAATAAATAGATCATAGATAGATGAACGGACAGACGGATGGATGGAAGAGTTATGGGAGTGAATAACTGAGTAATACCCAGTTTACACGATAGAGCAAACAGCGAGCAAACGTCGAGCAAATGTATTCAAAATACACGTGCTAATTGCTCGACGTCTGCTCGATGTTTGCTAGCATTCATCCCGCTAGCTCGACGAGCTATGGTAATTAGCATACTAATTAAGCGGGCGGACAGGTTGTAATTGGAAGGCCTATATAACAGCTGTGAGCTAAGCCTAGGCCTACATTTGAGCCAGGGGGCGGGGTTCCATCAGGCCTGCTTGATGTTTGCTCGATCGTGTAAACGGGATATAAATGAACAAAAAATGCATAACGAAAGAACTTAACTAGATATTTGGGACAGAGCGCAATGTGAGCCATGATAATGCTGCAGCTTCAGAGGCGCTAGGGGTCAGCAGATTATAGAGGAGAGCATCTGACCGTTATAAACATGTCACGGGTATCGATTTGTGATTTGTGGCGTGCGACGCACGGCGATCTGCTGTGTATTACCATGTGCTGCTTCTGCTGCTGCTGCTGCTGATGATGATGAATTGTGGGTGTCAGTCCATTGGGGGTAATATGCCTACAGGGTGGACATGATTCCGCAAAGTTTTGTGCTAGCCTGCTAGGGGAAGTCGATGACTGCTCCCCCTCGAAGTGTAGGAATGCCGAGATGCAGCCCTGTTTTACCGGCAGAAAAAACGTTTCAAGGCCACGAATTAACTACAAGAAGCCCAGCTGTCGCTAGGATAGCCGATTATCACATTGATGTCTGTTCGGAGGATAACAGGGAAGATTATTAGAACTACCGTTATGTTAATTATATATGCACGCGTATAATGGTGTTCTTACAATTTTAGGTTTAGCTTGTTTTTTTGTATTTTGTGTTTTGTGTTTCTGTAAAGGTTAAATTTACTATTTCGTTATTATGTGTTTGTGTGCATTCCGCCTGGAAAGGCCATCCCTGAAATGACCTATACTGTGTCGGGTGAGACGTTAAACCCTACTCACTCACTCACTCACTCACTGTACTGGTTGGCAGTGACTATCAGGTCATTCAAGGTCGATTACTTTCATTTCAACTGAAAAGGCGTATGCCACTTTCTATTGGTGATTAGTAGTAATTTTGGCTTTATCTCTCACCGTCTCCGAGATATGGCCAGCTTTCCGTTGAAACGCACATTTTTCCTACCCTCGTCCATTCAACCCCGAATTTGAAAATGTTACCTTTGCACTAGATGGCTTAAATTTTGCATGCTTAATTATTTGTGTAAAAAGTTTTCCCTCACGACCTAACGCTTAGTCACAATACATCCGTGACAGACGACGACAGACGACAAAACCGTGCCATAACCTCGACCGTTATACGTAAGTATACGGTCAGCTAAAAAATCATTTGCAGCTGGGGGTCTGCCCACCCCAGACGTTTCCGCTGGGAGAGCTTGTTACGACACTTTTTTGGAGGCTCAGAGTCGACAGGGATGTGAGCTCGTAAGCCACCCCGCCCGTTTTCTTTCTTCATCCCCAAGTGCTGGCTTGGTAAAGATGGACGCCGACGCTGTGTGCCGTTAAGCTCGAATTCCATTACGCCGACTTCTCAGAGTTCTGTTCGTGACGCGTGTTGCGGCGTTGTCTGGGTGGAGAAGTCGGTGACTTGTCGCTTTCGGCGAAGTCGCGTATCCGTGCGTGGGCCGTGAAACGGTCATGGGAAAGTTTAGCGAATTCCAGCCAATGTTGCGTGTGAAGATGGTTTCATAAAAACCCGTGACAAGTCGGTCGGCAACAAGCCCGTATGCGTCGAGCTGATGGAATTTGGAAACGAGCACGACACGATGCGACAAACGGACTTCTGGCACGTCGCAAACGTGTCGTGGGCAGAAACGGCGGTGAAGTGGCGGCGGACTTCTCTGAGTCTTGTCAGTCCGCCCCTGACACGGGGAAATTGTCGTGAAGGAGTTTGGGCTTTGAGAAACTGCTCACTAATAACTCACGATCGATATAATAATATAACTAATAGCTAATAATAACTAATAATATAACTAATAGCTCACGATCGAGCAAACATCAAGCAGGCCTGATGGAACCCCCCCTTGGCTCAAATATAGGCCTAGGCTTAGCCCACAGCTGATCACGTGTTATATAGGCCTTCCAATTACAACCCGCCCGCCCTCCTAATTAGCATGCTAATGACCATAGCTCGTCGAGCTAGCTGGATGAATGATAGCAAACATCGAACAGACGTCGAGCAGACGTCGATCAATTAGCACGTGTATTTCGAACACATTTGCTCGATGTTTGCTCGATCGTGTAAACGGGGCATAACTCACTAGGTCACTCGAAGCCTGGTCAACTATATGAGTATTGATCGGTTAATGCAAAGGCTGTTGCGTGGTAGGTTGATCGATTAGAAGCCCATTGATTGGCCGCTGATCCGACAGCTGCTGTCACACGGACTGCCCGGCGTCCGTCCGTTGCGCACTGTTACTGTCCACTGCATGCTTCCTACTGTAAAGGATTGCCCGATTACGTGACCATGAACTGTATCTTTTGAACGGCTTGAACTTTCTGCAGCATGCCCCTGTGGTTGTCTAGAAAGCCTGGAAACAGTATGAATTCATTGTTGTAAACGGCCAAACTATGATTTCCAAATTTCACAAGGTAGTGTAGCAGCAGTATTAACGTGAAATGGCCAAAACTACAGTCATTTATGTCAAGTTTCTTCTTGATGTTGCATGCCAAAAATTATAAAAATTGGCCAATGTTTTACAGAGTTATTCAGAAAAGTGACACATATTTTTTGAGCCACCCGATGGTATATAGTTCGCTATATGCGTCAGATGTGACGTCATCTGTGGCGTTGAGTGTGTGCCGATGTCATGGCCCCGTCCCGGACGTAACAGCCTGGCCGTGGCGTATAATCAAATAGTGTTTGGTCGTCATGTTGGCGACCGCATCTGCTCAATTTCTGTTCGTTATAGCATCACTTCTGCAACTGTGTACATGGTGATAAGTGCATGCGCTTATTATGTTGGCTGTAATCTGATTTTTTTTCAGCGTCGCCATCTCCGTTACATAGGCCTACAGCAGAGACCGTATATAGGCCCAGCCCACGTGGGCGGTGGGAGCTTATGCGTGGGAGCGACGTTTGTGTTTTGGCCTAAAAATTCAGCGAGTTCTTGGGGACAAAAGGCTGCGTTTTCCGACAGATGGCTGAAAGTTTCTGACAGCGAAGATTTTGCTTGCTCGGAAGTTTAATCTTGCCCGTAAATTTCCCCAAAATGGGGGCTTTTCAATGTTTCACCCCAAATTATGTATTTTTTGTCAGATTTTTCTTCTGTCAGGCTCGGGGGGAGGAGCCACTGCTTAAAGTGCATTAAATAATGCGCGCTTAGGTGGGCTGATGAGTCTGGCATGGCTTGCTCACGGCGAATTATTTTGCTGTGCAAGAAATTGTTGGTAAATTGTTTCGGTTTATGAAGCAAATAAAATGATGGATAGATCGAGTGTTGACTTTATCAGTCTGTATTTGTCTGTTTTGTAGAAAAATCTGATCAACTGTTGGTGATGTCGCAGCTAATCGCCGGGAAGGACCGTGTTTCGTGTCCGCAGACTTCGGCCCAAGGCTCTCCAACGTCGCGTCGGCGCCCTGCGGACCTGGACGTTTTATTACAGCCCAAAGCCCGACTGGCAAAGCTGGACCCACAGGCGAGCTGCTCTGGGGAGCCTCAGTCTTCCACTGTGGAAGAGGATAGCAGTGATGCCCAATGCAGGTCAGATAATAGTAATTTACTAAAATAATGTAAAAAAATAATAGTAAAATAATGATAGCCAAAACAAACTTACCGTAACACTGCTGGCTTTTATTAGGACATTTGACTTAGACCCCTGGCTTGTATTAGAGACCCGGCTTTAGTATATGACACCCGGCTTGTATTAGCAGTTTTACGGTATTTGAGTGGAAGAGACTGGTATTGACTCAATAGATCCTCTTTAACTGATGTTTTTGTGCTTAGTGTCTTATTGTCGTGTTACCTACAATACGCTGGTGCATCATGTAGTTTTAAAATGTTTATGGCACTGCAATTTGTCAGAACTTTTTTCGACGAATATACGACGTGATATTACTACAAACGGCATGGGTGTTCCCTTAAATGTTTCATTGGAAAAGTACTGGGGGTATTTTGCTCTTTGCTTAAGGGAGTTGGCATAATTTGGTGTCTTTCTCTGAGCAGTATGACTTATCGACGTGTTTTAATTAGGTTACGTGAGTGGCCAGCATAATGGCAGCATTAAGGAGTCTGCTTTTTTCGCATCATGTCCTGCTGCCAATAGAATTGTCCGCTAATTTTGTATGACAAATACCTGGTAAGTATTCTTCTGCTGCTGCTGAGTTTGACTGCTTGTTGTTCTAATGGGCTCTAGGGTTGGTCAGTGTTTAATGCCGGGTGTCATTCAGCGACTGGCGACCGTACAGACGTTCACAGCAATGTGCTGCGCCTTGGCCACTCTCACTGGTAATACCTTATTACATTAGATATTTTTGTAGCACTGTATTAAAGGGGTTAAAACGTGTGTTTACTGTTTGTGTGAACCCATCTGAGAGCTACAGAGCGCCATCTGCTGTATGAGATCACACAGGTGAACGTGTTTCGTCTTATAATAATAATAATAATAATAATAATAGTAATAATAATAATATAGAAATTTAAAAGATGTGCAAAGTCAGCGAGCTGAATCTGGGGATTCTGTGGTGCTGGCAGTTGCTAGATGGGTAGTGATGGGCTCTAAACTGAGTACCGGTAGGTAAGTTTTGAGATGGCGCCTGAAGGTTGGATGAAAAGTACAATGTCTATCTGATAAAGGGAGATAGTTCCAAATGTTGGGAGCTTTATATGAGAAGGCTCTTTTGCCAAAGTCCGTGCTGACACGTCGTCTGTCAAGAAGTTGCTGGTCAGCGGAGCGAAGTGTTTGTACAGGTGTTACTGTATACTGATCCAGTAATGACCTCAAGTGGAAAGCGTTTTATAGTTAATACTAGCCAGTTTGTAGGTAATGCGTGAGTGATTGGATAACCACTGGAGTTATTGTATAAGGTTGTTAGACGACTGATGACGGTTGCTCGGTAGCACCATACAAGCAAGAGAGTTCTCTGCAGTTTGCAACCTTCTGATGTTGGTAGACCCATGTGGAATTGAGTTGGCATAATCTAGACGTGATTGAACCAAAGAAGCTGCTACGGTCTTGGCCATATCATCAGCTAAAACTCTTCAGATGTGGCACAGTGCTCAAATATGAATGTGAGCAGATCTGCACACGGTTGATATGTGATAATGCAAATTTAATTTCAGCCAGACAGGCCAGTATTCGATTTATCTATCTACCCCAGAGGGATGGCCAGGCTGAGATGATGTGGATAGGTTATATACTGAGCTGGTTTACCTGTCCAATGACGTTGACCAGGCCTGGTACTTAACCACTAGACCACATCATCCTGACCTTTTTTCCACCTTCATGGAAAGGTGTGTTAACTGTCCTGTTAACAGTTAAACTGCTGCAAAAATTTCTGTGTATAGTGTATTTTCATTTATGTGCTGTTTACTTATGTATTTTATATTAGTCTGTGTTTTTTTTCTTCAGTTTATTTTTACATTTTTTCAATCCTGTGCAGTACGCATTCCATTTAACAACTTCTAATAAATGATTGTGTACAATGTATGATTTTACGATCAGTGTTATTGGCATAGTGGAAGTTTGTTTTAACGAAATATACTGTAGAACTTCACATTTTAGTTGCTGACTGATTTACTACTTATTTACTTACTTATTTGGCAGGTGCTCTGACAGCTGGCTACGTCAACAGTGTAATAACAACCATAGAGAAACGCTTTGAGATTGGATCCTCATTCTCAGGTTTGTATAGTCCATAGACTTTGTACTAAGCAGCTGCAAATGTTTTCATTAATTCACTTTCTTACTGGGTTAGTAAACATATAATCCGACCAGTGTGGAAATGATGGTGACTTAAAATATTTATGTACCTATATTAAAGTGTAACTGATTAAATAGTAGCAGATATGTGGGAGCAGAATAGATGTTAGTCACGTTGTGCTTTTTTATGTTTCACTGATTTTCACATAGTTTTTTGTCACTTGTTTTATTTTCATATACGCTGTGTTTGGAAAAAAAGAGTCTACGATTTGTTCAACATATCTTTGACAAACCTTAATTTTTGGCAGGAGTCGGCCTGAATATTTGCTTTATTAAACTTTGAGATATTTTCTTTTATATTGCCATGTCACTACGTAGAGCTGACGTAATTATGACGTCATCAAAAATGCCATTTTTGTATCCGAGGTGAAAAAAGCTAACAGTGTTTTGGTTAATAACTTTCACAAAATTAAACACATGTTTATAATATTTTGCAAGCGACATTACAAAAGCAACGTGCAACTGACAGTGTACTGATAGTCCACTTCACTCGAATACTGACGCCACTTTACCGTGTAAAATAAAACACTCTTTGTATTCTTACTTTGCTCCACACCAAAATAAACAGATCTGTAGCTGCCTTAGTGGTCATCAACTATGACAAAACTTGCTGTTAACCAACTTTTGAGTCAACAACTTTATTACAAATGTGCACTATCGCGAAGCTAACGCATGCTGCAGAAATGACGCTGCTCGCTGATAATGGCTGCTGCACAATGACGTTTTCATACTGCATGCGACGGCCACGCGTTAACATGGCGAAAAGCAAGATTAGGTTAAAAATTTGGATAACAAGTGATTTATTTCTATGCCAACAATTTTTGAAGTTTTTTACTGCAATTTTCTTTTATCATTTTTTCCTGTTTTCGTATTACAAAGGCTCACTTTGTTGTCATCTTTCCGCAAAAATGGCATTTCCGATGACGTCACAATTAAATTAGCAATACTTAGTGAAAAGTAAATTTTGAAAATAAATTCTAGGTGCTTTTTGTAAAATGTACCATTGTGGTAATGTATGCTGAAAATTATAAAAGTAAGTTTAAATTTATGAAAGTTATTCAGGAAAAAGTGTAGATTCTTTTTTTCGGACACGGTGTATATACGAATGAATGATGATGTTGGTGATGACTATCTGTGCTACTTTTGTATGATGTGAAAAATTTGGATGAATATGGAAAAAAACTGAATTTAAAAGCAACATTTGTTATTAGGTGCAGAATTCACTTCCTTAGATCATCTCGTAAGGCTGTCATCACACAGTCGAATGCGTTAAATTTTCTTGTTTGATTACATTGGGGCTGTATTATTACTTACATTATTAGTCAGAATCACTCTAGCATGCATGATTCTGCCTATAGCTACACACTGTTGGTAGCGTAGTCAGTCCGTCGTCTGTTACGTTCGTGCAACTTGCTCAAACTGACAGATTTGGATGCCATTTGGCGGACACATTTGCGGGGTCCAGTGGCACTTTGTGTTAGATGGGTCCCTAACATTTAGGGAAGTGGGATATTTGGGGTCAAATTCTAGCCAAAGTATGCAATCAGTGAATAAAAAGGAAAAGTGATTCCATTTTTTTCCCGATTATTTTGGTGTTTCTTGAATTTATTATCAGTCATTGTTGACTGGTTAGGTCTGATCGCAGCATCAGTGGAGGTGGGTGGCGTGCTATCAGCCGTGGTGGTAAGCTACTTGGGTGGTCGTCGACATATACCCAGCTGGATTGGGTTTGGAGCGATTGTCATGAGCGTCGGAACGCTGCTCTTTACTGTGCCACACATGATGGCGCCCGCTTATACCGTCACAGGTCTGTTTATCTGCGGATGTTTTGGAATTTTCGTTTTTGATTAGCGTAATGTCGACTAATGGTTTTGTGTGACAGAAGTTACCCGTAATTTACATTAGCAAAATTTGGCTTAGTTTGACTAACTGAAAGCATTATAAACAGTCACGTTCTCGATGTATTTGTGTCTTCTGATGATACAGCGTTTGGCCGCCGGTTATGTCGTCAGTCTGTAACACATGTATTGTGGCTAAATGGTATGTAGTATCAGGTCAGCAATGGTATCATTGAGTAGGGCAGCGATGGTGAGTTTCTATAGGCTGTCAGTAATAACCGTCTCTTTATCCACAGTGGTTCGGTCGCAGTTTTGAATGCAAACTTTCTGCCTGCACCTAATTACCATATCATATTCTAGCATTGATGGGATTCGATATAAGCAGCATGTATGCAGTGTCAGGAAAACTCAGATAGAAAGTGAATTAAAAACTCTCAAATCATGCAGACCAAACGAGTTTAATCTCAAACTCAACTCATCTACTTTGTAGTGAGTTAAATCAAACTCACCAAGAAAATGAATTAATTCATAAAATCATTTGGTTTCTTCCCGGTTACCAATCAATCAAGCAATCAATCAGTAAAGTTATTGAGACTGTCCTAAAATTCAAAAAAGGTCAATCACCAAACAATTACTGTTCGATCACTTCAGTGGTCCACAAAATATTTCGTTTTCAATCAGTCACTTAATCAATCAACAAAATTCACTCAAAAAATCTTAAAATTATACTGTTTCTAATCACATTTTATTTCCTCTGATATTTTATATTTGCTTCCAGCAATATAAATTTCTTAAAGTTTGCATTCAAAAGTTTGTTTCATGTTGGAGTTTCAATCTATCCATTTGAGTTTTTCTACTGAAGCGGATGATGGCACTGTTTTAGGTCCCTATTAATCCATTACTGCATGACTTATTTTGTGATGTACCAGCAAAGTACGTGTCCTTTTTGGGATGCTATAAATTTAACCAAAAACTGCCAGCTTACAGTGTTTTGATTTTAGACACCTAATAAACTCACAACTCATACAAATAGTGAATTGAATGAAACTCATAACTCACACTCTTTGAGATGAGTCAACTCAAACTCACAACTCACAATAAAATAACTCACAATGAGTTAACTCGTGGGTTAAAAGTCATTTCAGTTAACTCATGCCGAACACTGCATGTATGGGACTGCAGTCACTCGAAAAAAAAATCACTTTTTTCCACAACCAGAAGTCGGATATAGGCCATTTGATATAGGCAGTACGGTTGGTCCACCTTAGTGGCAGCTGGGCTTTTTGTTTGACTTTGTGTGCATATATGCTGTAACTGTTGCTACCATTTATGCTGAATGGAAGGTGTATATAACATATAATTAATTGGCTGCTGTATATGACAGGTGGTCTCAATTCCACTCGACACCCCGGCATAGACAGTGTGTGTCGACTCGGCCTGACTAATACGGCACGGTCTGTTAGCCTATTCACTGCTTTTATTAGCTTGATTTTTTATTAGGGCTTATATTAATAGGAAAGTTGCGGAAAGTTGCAAAAATTAACAACGTATATTTAAGTTTAATAAAACGCAACAAACTACATGTAGTAATTGAAAATGTAGAAATGTAGGCTATTGTCTGTAGCTGTCTGATACAAGTTTGAGTCATATTTGCAGTTTCGTTAAACTTTTGCCGGCAGTTAATGCTTAATACTAGCGCCATGTATTGCTAATGCTGCCTGCCTGTAAATTATTTATTTTCTCTTGCACAGTATCAACAAAGTTTTACTACATATTTTTGGAGCTAAAATTGACAAGTTATATTTACAATGTACATACTGGATATTTGAATATCATCAGTCAATTTATTTAATATGTGGCCGTCCTGTCTGTCTGTATGTTACGTATGGCTCATAACTCGGAAAGCTTGGAAAGCCAACAAAATTGGCGTGAACAGAATTAGCCATAGTGCCAATTTTTAGCTGAAAAAGGTCAACAGTCAACAGCCAGGTTGTGGTCAGTTTTAGGGTTGTGTTACTGTGTACTGTATAGCTATGCAGATAGCTGCACAATGTTGTCACAGGGCCAACGTATTTGTTTAATGTTTAGTAACATGTCATATCTTTTTTTCTCAGGTATGCTGAGCCATCTGACTGTTTATCCCGGGAATCGGGTCAACCCAACTACGTGCTAACCCTGGTCGTTGCACAACTTTTGATTGGTATCGGAGGATCACCTTTATACACGCTGGGCACTGCTTACATTGACAACCATGTCGATAAACGACGGGCTCCATCTTACATTGGTGCGACATTATATTCATTACTACTACTACTCATTAATACAGGGTGGTCCAAAAAAACGGCACAAAGTTTATGGCACCATAATTTTGCAACCGTACATCACAGAGTCATGCGGTTTTCAGCTAAATGTTCTGAAAGAAATTTTTTACATAACTAAAGTTAGTGTTTAAATACAGCCATTAAATATTCTTCGTTTTACCGCTGGCAAGTGAACTATTGAAAAACAGAATTACCTTCAATGTACTTTGGTCCATAAAAACTTGCCACTGTTATTTTTTCAATAGCTCCGTGAAACATTGGCCGATTTCAATAATTTTTCGCATGCAACATTAAGAAGAAACTTGACGCAAAGATCTTTAGTTTTGGCCACCTCACCTTAAGGCCGTCGCTACATTACCGTGTGAAATGCAGAAGTCGCTGTTTGGCCATTGACAACAATGAATTCCTATTGGGTAGCGTATGCGTCGGCTCAAAAATTATAAATTAAATAGGGACAAACGCAATTAGCAATCATTATCACTCAAAAAATCACACGTATCACATCACATCATCTTCATTTCAGCATGTGCTCAAAATGTCCTTCTGCAGCACAAACGCAAGTGGTAGACGTTGACACCATTTGCCAACAGCACGTTCAGTAACTGAGTGACTT
>Ga0209671_1000498_pt1 | contig 26357 bp, 18 predicted proteins | sample WorMetHERISLAND2_2_FD_187401 | JGI IMG/M metagenome (GOLD analysis project Ga0209671, IMG submission 187401) | Marine gutless worms symbiont microbial communities from Max Planck institute for Marine Microbiology, Germany - Olavius geniculatus... | ecosystem: Host-associated > Annelida >...
CGAACGATATTAGTAATTGTGTGACTTTGGAACATTTTCACGGGTAAAAGCGGGTATACCCGTACCCGTGAAGCATCTACCCGACCCGACCCGTACCCGTAGAGCACCCGCGGGTACGGGTCGGGTCGGGTATACCCGCGAGTACGGGTATACCCGCAGATCCCTAATGCGAATACGCCGAATAGCAGAGGTTAGGCCTATTATTGTTATATAGATCTGCACGTTTCTGCTGCTTGTAGCAAGAGAGAGGGTCAATGGATTGAATGGAATGTCTTGATTGTATTAGGCATGAGACGTGCGACTCGTGCCACAGGCAACAATATAGCTACACGGTGTTTCATAAAAAACAACCCCTTTTTCTTTCTTTCGTAATTCACTCAAATGATGATCAATTTACATGAAATTTTTAGTAGTTGTAGCTAAGGAAATACTAATTCAGAATATTTCGACAAAATATGACAGTTGATTAAATATTCTTTACTAGTCGTGACGTATCACTGACGTCATAATGTGTCACGGATACAAGCTTGCTCGTCTCAACTGGTGCTGTCAGTTGCTACCCTGCTTCGATGGTGAACTTTATCTGGTTCGCTGATGAAAAATGTTCATCGTGTCAGCAGTAAGCAACATGGAGACATGAAATCAGGCGTCTCACGATCCAAAAACTCAACCTTCTCGCAAGCTCGGTGTGCCAGTGCACTGTCTTGCTCGAACATGTGAAAGTCCAACTATCTCCACAGACACGTAAATGCGATTGCTTTGCGCGTTTTTTTGTGGCTGCAACTGTAAAACTTCAAGAATTTGTCATCAATGAGCCAGGCTTTTCACCATCAGAGCAGGGTAGCAACTGACAGCAACAGTTGAGTCTAGCAAGCTTGTACCCGTGAAACATTACGACGTCAGCATTACGTCACGACTAGCAAAAAATATTTAATTAACTGCCATATTTTGTTGAAATATTTTGAATTAGTATTTTTCAGCTACAACTGGTAAACATTTCACTTAAAGTGATCATCATTTGAGTGAATTATGAACAAAAAAAGGGGTTGTTTTTTTATGAAACACCGTGTATACTCGGCATTCGACACTAAAGCAGATATCTCAGCGGGAGACAGGAAGCTGAGCACGCAGCTTGCAGTGTGCTGGTCAGCCACACATAGACCCACCCCTAAGTCGAATTTTTTTGGAAGTGTCGCTTCGCTAACTGAAATTTTCGGCGGCTAGCCAGCTAAGCCAGCTAGCCGAATATTTTCCGATGGCGGCGGTTTCAAAAAAAATTCGGCGGTTACGGCGGCTAGCCGAAAATTGCACTGCCAACTATAGCAATGTACATTCAATGACCATGCGCAATAACTTGGATGAATAATCTGCAAATAGCTAATTAAGCGGTATATAGTTTACTGTGCAGTAAATAATTTAATCATTGTTAATTATATAAATTAACAAAAATGGTTTATAATTTATAGCATAGGGCTATAATGCAGATACACACGAGTGTTCAGATTGAATGCCACCACGCAGAGTTATAGACGTGAATGAAAGCAGGTACTGCGCAAAGATTACATGGGGCCTACCACGCTCAATACGCCTAGAAAACTGAAGAATATTTCTGTTGTTTCTGGATGTGAAGACTTGAGCCTAATGCATAGTTAACTTGCGATAATATTAGGAATGGTGACGCACACGGATACACGTCGTTCCTGCTCACGACGTTCTTCCGTCATCTGGATCGGATATTCCGTTGGATACTCTGCCTGTTGTTCCACGACAGTAGGCTCTGTTTTCATGACGTCACTTGCAACCGGTGAAGTTAAGTCGCCTAGACAACAATTAGCATGGCTCCAACACTTATTAACATCTAAGATTTCGTGTTTGAATAATAATTCGCTTGCTAATTGCCATTTACAGAGTAAGCTTACAGTATTATATGACAAACAAGACCGTTGCATTTTCACCGTCAGTCACTATGGTATATTATCATTATAAGAAAGTGCATTATTAGCAAAAGCCTTGCCACCTTCGGTAGCAGAGGCAAAGTGAAATGAATGTAAAAATATGCCTTGGTTATGTCAGGAATTTCAGTAAAAAGACCCATAAATGGCACTAGGGTGGTTTATGGATTAAATCAAGACAGTGTGCATGAGCAGTCTGTTATTTCAAACTATTTGGTCTGTTTTTGAAACTACTACTCTTATAGCAAAACAAAACAAAATACGAAGAATATAGCGAAAATAGTCATTATAATCATTTAGTACATTAGTTTCACCATTTCACACACACGCAGTAGGCCTTCACTGTTTTCAGTGGCTAATCACTAGTCCGTCAGATTCCGTTCCGCCATATAGCCAGGGGCCGCCATAGGCCTATCCAAGAGCCACGTACATAGTCATGGTCTGCCATGGTGGAAAAAGTCAGTGTGCGATTTGTCAAAAAGCAGTGGGGTCACCGCCTTCTGCGATGGATTTCAGATAGACAGCTATATGCAATATAGGCCTAATTCAAGTTGTATATGTCGTCCTCATCCAGTGGGGGGTTAAACCTCTCCTCTGCGGCAAATCGAACACTGCAAAAATGCAAGTTAACCCTACTCCTAACCTTAACCCTCGCGCTGTTCGGACCAGTGCCCCTTCGTACTAGCAAATTGTCCCCATTCCTTTGGACGTACTATCCCGAAATAAAACAAGTTTCAACCTGGCTCTCCGGCCATACTCGTAGATGTTTTCGGTTCTGTCGCAAAACTTAACCCTCTTTCAGCCATTGCGACCAGTAGGTGATCAGCTGTTGTGACTACTGCATAAATTTACGAAATTTAGTAAACAAACGCCGATGTTGCATTGTTGTTGACACTGAATTTAAATGGTTACGTCACTGTGACGCAATGGAGTTATTAAATAAGTAAAGTATGTCTCTAAAGTACCGTACGCATACCTATGCCACGTTGTTTGTGTAAGCCATTCTAATTTTAACTTCAGTGATAGCTGCAGCGTGTAACTAAAATAGGCCTACTTTTGCATTGTGCACAGAATCTCCGACCTTATGACATGTCCCAGAAACAGCTGTGGCCCAGAATTCAGATCAAACTTTATCTAGGCCAAGGCCGGTGTTGAGCTAATTGAAGACTCACGACTCACGAGTGGCCATAGGCAGAATTGGCATCGAGCAATTCTGTACTAACACTCAGCACATGATTGCTAGCCTGGTGTCTCAGCTTAGCTTTAGTGCTCTTTTCAAGAGTCATTTTAAAATTGCAAAACGTTTCTTGTCCGGAAGCTGCTGCTGAAGTCAGCATATAAATTTCTGTCAAAAACTGGTTCGGGCATGTTAGCTATTGTTTAAGCCTATTTATAAATGTCACCCAAGATTGATACTGTCATCACGTTTTCAGAAGCAGCTGTACCATTTAGTAAACTAAAGGCGTTAATTTCCTTAATCATGAATTCAAGATTTATTCTTTAACGCGCTAGCGCAGCAATTCAACAGCCCTAACTTTACTGAATTATTGTCAGTTGTCACATTACACAGGCTCACAGACACAAATTCAGAACTGGAAATCCAACGAAAAATCGTACAAAATGCTTTCATAATAAATAAATGTACAACGTCGTACATACATATAAAACTGGCAATAATTTCTACCAAAGACAACACGACTGACTAAGAAACGTAACACTTTATCAAACGGCATAGCTGCAGTACACTGTGTCCCAAAATAGCATTCCCAACATTTTCGACTGTAACTTTAAAAACCAATTATCAAATTTTGATCATTTTGGTACAAATATTCCTGACACAACTTGCCATCAAACGACCGTTCAGTTTCCCACCTCACCCAATGTATGCTTCTGCACTACCTAAGGAAAGCAGATCAAGTGAAATATGTGTTGAAATAAACAGAAAACCTGAAAAAAACATCCACGACATTATCAATCGTAACTTGAATAAAGATAAGCAGATTTTAATAATTTTTGGCAGAAATAATTCGGACACAATTGGCTATTAAATAAGTGTTTTAGTTTCCACCTCGCCCAACGTCCTCTTTTGCACTACCTGCGGAAATCAGACCAAGCATAATACGAGTTAAAATGAATGAAAAAAACGTCAATAAATTCCATCTATCCTAATCTGTGGTCCCCAACAACTAGTCTATTACAAGGTTTGACTGTCATGCAGCAGTGTGTCTACCAGATAAGGTTCAGGAATGTTTGTGAAGTCAAGAAGCAACTGGTACAGCCTGGATTGGTCTGGAGCAGAACATTATCGATACTGCTGTCAATGAATGGAGAAAGCGTCTCCTTGCCTGTGTTCGCATAGTGGGCCAACACTTCAAGCAACTTTACTGCAGGCAGTTGAAAAATAAACAACTGGATGAAATGTCAACCAAAGTGTCAGAAATGTAAACAAAATGTGTATTTATGCATTATGTTAATTAAGCAGTCATATCGCATTGAATAAAATGTGATATTTCGCTAGTTGTGTTTGGGGAAACCCAAATAGTGCAGAAACAAATGTTGGGTAAAGTGGGAAACTAAATGGTCATTTGATGACAAGCTGTACCAGAAATATTCATACCAAAAATTATCAAAATCTGATAATTGGTTTTCAAGTTACAGTCAAAAATGTCGGGGGTGCTTTTTGGGGACACAATGTAGTGTTTGAAAAAAAACAAAAGCATATCAAAAATGAGAAATACACAAACACTGAACACATATATGTAAGGAAATACAAACAAAACAAATTCTAACAGCAACTGTTCTGTGACAGCATTACCATAATTAACATTTTAAACACCAAATTCTGACATAATTCTCAACAGTTTACTTATTACTTACTTATTATTATTATTTTTTTAACCCTATTATTATTATTATTCTGACACAGTAACTGATGTCGTATCAGTCCAGTGTTCTGTCATTTAACTCAGGTGGAACTTTGTCAAACGTACATCTGTTGCACTTTTGTTTGATGTAAAAAAATATGTGCAAGATTTGCTGAAACATGGCACATTTTGTAGACAATACACAAACATTTGATAAATACACACATAATTCTGACCTTAACTTTTGATCTTCTTATCTAAAAACTGATGCACCACTTGCTCCTTCCTGCAGAACGTTCATACACAAATCAGGTTTTTCTAAACCTTCTACATCAAAGCTGAAAACAGCTCAGCTGGCATTCGATTTCCCACCTGTAAGTACACTAAATATGTATGCATCATTTTCCCGAGGTCTTTGACATCCAGTACCATAACTTTTCAGTTCTTACCTTCCAAACTAAAGATCGGCACATCAATTAATCCTGTCCTCAACCCAGAAAAATGTTCACACCAATTCTGGTTTTCTGTGCCTTTCTGTTTTTCCATAGGAGCCCATACAAGTAAGTAAGTAAATAAGAAAAACGTGAATTTATACAGCACATCGATGCCAAAAGCTGCTAATCTGGGCATGCAAGATGAGTAATGTGTAATACAGTATTATGGCTGCAAGATAAACTGCCCACGGAAAATAACAAAGACACAAACACCCAGACTACACAGAGACCTAATGTGACATGACAAGACATTAATCTTGATTCACAAGCAATCCAAGTCAGTGAGGCCTAAAAAAATCTGTGCTTCCAGTTGCCACCTGGAAAAAGTAGGGACAAGAAAAAGACTATTTTTTTCATTTTCATTTCATGACATTGTCGTAATATTGCACAACAGCTCCTAAAAAACAAAGTAGCACAATGAATAGAACTCACCAGAACAAAAGCATAACAGACTAGATGCAAACAGTTCTGTTACAGCAAAGCTCCGAAAGTAAACAAAAAAGCTGCTGCACAAAACAATATTTTTAAAGGTCCAATAAAAATTTCAGGGACGGAGGCTTTTTAGGGATGGATGGCAACCAGGGACATGAGAATTTTTTACGCCTAAGTAACGGCAGGCGAGTCTCAGCACGGAGGAATGACGGTGAACTTCTGACACGGCAAACACTTCCGAGCAGAGTTGCACGCGTAGATCCAGGACGGACGGACGAATATCAAAGCTGAATTGTCAGCCAATGCCTGCAATACAGCCACCCAATGACCACTCCGTTTATTGCTCGGTAAATAACTGAAAGAAGTAATTAGACTGCTAATTAATTATTTACAAACAGCCAACTTAAACTACTTTTTTTAGCCAACCATGATTCCAATTAATTAGCAAATATATCATTATAGTTGATGCTTCAAAGTTGCAGAATAACTACTAAAGTTACTCTGAGATTGGTTAAAAATAATGAACACATAAATATGAACTATGGGTCACTGTAAGCAAGCAAAGGATCTGATGGAACTAACTGTGTCAAATGTGTCATCCCAGTCATCTTCAGTAATGACATAATTCACATCATCACCCATGTAGTCAGCAACTCGTCTAGAAGCATACATGATACAACACATAACATGTATCACATTATCACATGCACTACAGTTTGCAGCTGTATCTCAGAACAAACTAAAAATTTGGGGCAAAGCCCAACGTGAGTCCGCCCGGCGCCGTAAGTCCGATTGGGGAGATAATTCATAGGGGTGAAATTCAACCGGTAGCAAAGTCATGTGGTCCAAACTCAAATGCATTAGCATATGCAGAATGCCCAATGTCGACTTAAGGTAGGTCAACATGCGCGCCTATAACTTTTTTGTTAGTCAACCAAAGTTCACCAATTTTTTTTGTTCAACAAGGGATGAATCGCCGTTGATAACGCCATTTACAGCTTGTCGATATTTCTATGCATTCCAGAGATATTCGTGGCCAAAGTCAAATGTTTTCCTACAATACACCAAATTTTGGACGTTTTTTGCCCACCAAAATTATAAGGCAATGGTGCCCCCCAAAAGTTTTACCCGAATTAACACCCCAACCCAAAGGCACGTCACATGGCAAAGTATCATGGTGCTACTTCCACTACCGCCAAAGTTATAGGTGCGGATATGCTAAATTTTAAGACAATTTTGGACCCCCTTTGAAAAAAATTGTAAGGGGGATCCCCGTCCCTGGTGGGGGTGTGCTAGTAAGACTTGGTCATTCTCTAATGCGTGTAAAAATGTGGGGACACGGCACCCCTTAGGGGCCAAAATATGGTCTTCCGAAAAGTCAATTTGGGTACGATTTCACCACTAGATCTCCGTGATTAGTGAACCAAAGTTCGCTGAACTTTCTTCACCCAACGCAGGAGGAATCGTGGTACAAAATGTACTAGTCCGATTTTCAATATCTTCATCCATTTCAAAGATATTCGCTGACAAAGTTTGAAGTCGTCCGAAATCAGACCAAATTTTGCATGTTTTTGGCCCCTAAAATCTTTTGGGGAGAGCCATCTAAAATTTTGGACAGACATTATAAAATTCAACCTACTCAACGTGCAAAATTTTGTGCCGATTGGCCGACACATCTCTGAGATCTCGCGTTGACAAAAAAGAATAAAAAACATCTGCGGTAAAACGTAAGTCCTTCCGAAAACTATCGTTTTCGGGCGGACTAATAATTCAACTGTAAAGCCTTTACACTGGATCCAGTAGCCACTGCCAAATTCAAAGAATAGTGCTAAAAATTTTTTAAAAACTAAACGTTTTTACAGCCATTGCAATTTTCTTTAAAATGGTAAATTTGAATTGTGTGACAACCATTTCAATGCATCAGGCAATCCAAAAGTAAAAAAACCAAGTGAGGCACCAGTCTGCTAGCCATCGGTAAGAATCAGTTGAAAAAGAACCTGGCAACATACCCGTTGTAAGCAATGATGTAGCGAACCAGAGAACGACGATCCTTAAACCTCCCACTGAGCAGAAACGTTTTCCCACCAAAGAAGTCGGGAAGTAGCGGGAGACCATCTTCATCCAGCTGGTTCCCAGCAGTATTGTCATCGTCGTCCGTTGACACGTCGTAGATAGTCGTTGTAGCCGGCTGACGTGAGGTCAATGGGATGGGTTGTTCAGTGTTGCCATTTGCCTGCGAGGTGGGTTTGACTGATGCCGTGGCAGTCGCACTTGTGGATGAAGACGTCTTCTTAGCTTGCATTTCTTCAAACCTGTCACCAGCCACAGCATGGAACAACATAATGTTTTACTCTTAGCAATCTATAAGAATAACAAAAGTAAATAATGCATCGAAATCAGTTCACAACTTTGTGAGTAATCTGACAAGGAGACAAAGAGACAAACAGAGAGACTAGGTAAAGGCAAAATCTCCTTCCTTTTCAGTAGATAATAATTATTTTATGCTAGTAACAACAAACGTCTAACAAGGTTCGTGTCAATGGCAACATGGTCTATGCATAGTATATTTTTAACAGTTCACTTTATCAGCTTTTACGAGTAACTTGGACTTGGTTACTTAGTCTGCACAGCCCCCAAACTGGGGCATCGCAATGACGGTCTGTGGTGTCTAAAACAACTTGACAGGGTTGTTATCTATCAGAACAAAATGGCCAAGAGTCGAACCTATGACCACTGAGTCCAACACACCCTAACCATTACACCAGTGCCGGCGTTAGAAAGTTGGAGGTCCCTTCAAATACAAGTGTGAAGCCCCTATAACAGAAAGTCTGAGAGTGGAGCCCCCAGTGGGGTCCACGGGCAAAGCCCCTGGTCAGGGAATCAAGGGGCAAAGCCCCCCTAAAGCTGAAACACTTTTGGCTTTTGGGTTCACTAAAAGTCGCAAATTTGCCCACATTGAAAAAACTTGTAATGCAAAAAAATCACATACAATTTGTGTTGTTTTTTTCAAAAAAGCGATGTCTATATGCTGCAATATGTCACAGATTACTATACAGTAATGAAAAGTAATAGACTTGTCCACTTTGGGTAAGCTTTCCACATGTTTATTCATTTTATATTTTAAATATATTTTTTTAAACTAGAAAATTTTTTCACACCTAGCATGAGGCCCCTGAGCATATGTGAGGTCCCATTCCCGGACGGGGTGCTCATCCATTACACTATCAAGCCACACATCTACTCATTGTGATTGTCATCTGGGGCAGTATGCATAACAACGTCGTAGATTAGTTTGGACGTAAGGTCTACGTCGCGACTAACTACTTCCAAACTAGAAAGTTGCGTTCGACGGCATGCAAAATGCTGTCATAGCGAGCGACTAACTACTACCGACGTAGTTGACGTCGAGTAGTTTGACTCTGGAATTTCCTGGCTAAACGCACTCTGCCTCAACCGGCCTGCAGCTAAAAATAGATATGACCTGACTTGTCGTCTGCTGCAGTCTCGGGTGTGCTTGAGCCTAGTTACAGCTCCATGGGCTAAGTAAGAATGCACGATGCGAATAAATGAAATTTATCAAACGCTAAAAGTTTTATTCAGCAACTTTTTGATACTGCAATTAGTTTCAATAGTGTAATTGATTTACCAGAAGTCCTTTACGATGCATGACGTGATTGCAGATTCTCCACAGCAACGTTAGTTTACATTGACAACGACGGACTAAATATTTACGACAGGTCGCTGGAGCGACTAGTGTTAGTTCGGACGTAGGCGTCTGACTAGTGCTACGACGTCGTTATGCATACCGACTTAGCAGTACGTCCGACGTAATTCGATTTTAGTTTGGAAGTAAAGTTACGACATTGTTATGCATACCGCCCCTGAAAGGAACTGACTTGACCATCATGCAGTGGCACTTACATTACGCTACAGAAATCAGTCAATTCAACTATATTATCACAGCACACAGTAACAGCAATTAAATTAAAACAAATAATTTACAAAACTGTTCATCATTCATCAGTAACATACGCATGATTAACACTTGCGGCTTCACCTTAAGAGACTAGATGTTCATAGCTAAACATAAAAATTGTATTAAATCTGTAAAAGCATTCTAATCTCGCAGGTTTGTAGTGACTTTGAATAATGACTAGATGATCTAGCTAACCTTCAATAACAATTAATTATTAATCAAACAACTGAATAAATTCGAGCTTGGTAATGCTGCAGCTTCAGAATAATTGTCAAACTGACTGTCAGTTTCAATAAATGCTAATAAACTAATAACAACACAGAATATAAATGTTGCAAATGTTACCTTCTAATTTCCTCTTCTGTGTCACAGTCAGATTCGATGCCAATGTCTTCAGCAAACGGATCCCAGTCTGGAACAAAACATCAGTTCTGAATAGAAACTACTATTTTCTACAGACACAATGTTTTAAGTTGTACTTTGCCAAATTCATCATCACTCAAACTTTGACATAAGCAGAAGACTTATTAATCTTCTGTACAACTGACAGTGCCTGAATGCTGCTGGTTAGGTTAAAACATAGAAAAAGCATCAAGTCTCTATTAAACATGCTGCGGCGATAATTCACAAAGTTTCTCAACTTAAAACCTGGCCTACTAGAGTGAGTGAGTGAGGAAGTAGGGTTTAACATCCCGCCCGACACAGTATACTGAGCATAGGTCATTTCAGGGACGGCTTTGCAAGCAAAACTGCACAAACACATAACAAAACACAAAGTTTAACCTTTACAAAAAATTTAACCTTTATGAAACACAAAACACAAAAAAACAATCTAAATCTAAAATTGTAAGAACTGCCGATTATAATCGTGCATATGTAATGATAATAATTTTGGCAGTTCTAAAAAACTTCCCTGTTATCCTCCAGACAGTCATCAATCTCATAATGCTGTCTATTGTGGCCTACTAGAGATTAAATCAGAAAAAGCAAGTGTTAAACAAGAAGAAAAGCAGCAGCATTAGTCGTTGAACACTTCACAGTCTGAATCAAAAAAGTTTGCCAGGTCAAAAAAATCTAAGCCAATTTTAAAAAAATGCAAACTAAATCAAAATGAAAACAAACCAACAGTGCTGAGTTTTACCGTACCATCATCTGTCAGTTGTGAATCAATGACCACGTCTTTCTTCTGTTCAACGTTGGAGTTCTTACTTCCACCATCTTCCGACTTCTTGACTTCGTTCCTCTTATCACCACCACTGGCTGAAGAAGTCTTAGAGTCAACTGATGTTGTTGTTGCTTTCTTTGTCTCTGCTGCAGAAGCTGATGACGTCTTCTTCTTGTGGGATTTATCCCCTCCATCATCAGTATCGCGATCATCATCATCACTCGACTTCCGTCCATCCGGAGACCTCGCACGACCAAGTCGGTATCTATGCAAACGTTACAACAGTTCTCTGTATAACTGTATGATCACCAAAGCTAGTAATGATTAAGCACTGTTAATAATTAACTTTAGCAAAATTAACAAATTAATTTATCAATAACTACAATTTAAGAAGAAACATAAAAAAATTATTTCTAGCCACTTCTCGATGGTGACCACAGAAAGGTCTTACTGTCGCCATGGCAGAAGCTTCCTCTGTGCATAGCACTCTGTTATCCAAGTCTTCGTGACAATCCGACCCTTGCCAAGAACTTGTGAGTACTTTGGTGTGTTCTCAAAGGCACATCTGCACAATGAACAAGCAAAAGTGATATAAAATACAATTAATAAGAAAATGTGGTCAAAATGTGGTTAAAAGAGAGCATACAACTGCAAAGTGCATTTCTGGGAAATGTACATGCAATGTATTCATGCTGATATTGATCACAAAGCCCTGAAACTGCAGAGGGAAAAACTGATCAAAAATATAATGCAAGAACTGAAACTGCAAGCACCCAAGACAAAATAGAAAATCTTGCACTTGGGCTACAGGTCACGAGTTAAAAAAAGTTGTGGTGGCAAAAAGTTGCACTTTCCGAAAGATATCTGCAAATTTCTGACAGAGAAGATAACCAGTGTTTAAAATTCAATTTTTAGTTGCCAAAATGGAAGAACTACCAGCCTAAAATTTTGCATTAGTTGAAGAAAATCTTCAAACATCAAAAATTAAAATTTGAGGTAAACAGATGCCTCGAGGCGACAGATCTAAGGCATCCAGTGTGAAAGGTAAAGCCACAACAGTGGGCAATTATACATGGGTTACTAAAAGCACCAGCAGAAACTCACATGAGATGCGTACACTGACTGGACCAGTCCGGCTTGTACACGGCACCCATCTCAATGGCCTTGTCTCGCAGGTTGGATCGCTCGGGATTCTCAAAGCCACTCAGAACAAACACGACCTTCTTCATCAGCACATGGAACGGCTGCTTTGACAATGATGCAGATTCTTCTGCATGCAAAAACACTACACCACGATATTTACTGCAGACAATACGGTATGCACACTACAATACTATATAATATTCATTTATTAAAGTGCACTGTGGGAAAAAATACAATCAGAATATACAAATGTTTACAAGATGCATTAGTGCACAAACAATGAATATCAGAAAACGTCTCTGTACAAAACTCCATTTACAGGGTGGGCGAATAAAAAATGCGGCACTTTAATTTTGTCCATATCTTCGCCAATTATTGACCAATTTTCAAAATTCTTTCACTAGCACATTCTGCAGACAATTTGCAATAATGTGATTATTATATTTCCCACGACATCATAAATGTGTTTTTACAGTACCTTGCGAAATATAAATGAAATACGTATGTATAACAATAATAAGAAACAAACAGTTTGGTAAAATTGAAGAAAAATACTTCATATCAACATTGCAGTGAATGATTTGTATGATACTAGACTGTGTGGGTATAACAGAGTCTAGTGTCATATGGATCATTCACCGCAATGTTGGTGTAAAGTGTTTTTTTTCATTTACCTAAATGTTTGTTATTATCATTAGTTTTTACTTACATTTATATTTCACAAGGTAGTGTAGAGGTGCATTTACAGTGTGGTGGGATATATAATAATCACATTATTGCTAATTGTCCGCAAAGTGTGTCAGTGAAAGAATTTTGAAAATCAGCTAATAATTATAAAGATATGGACCCAAGTAAAGTGCCACATATTTTTACGACCCATAGTGTACAAAGTTGTCACCACAGAGAGTGGTATCTAGAGTTCTTGAGTAAATGTCTATTAAGTACAGTCTGATCATTTTCTTAAGATATCTATGATACACAGAGCTAACTGTTTTAATCACTGTCAGAACAATTACTGTGCAAATTTCACTCAAAATACTGCATACCTAACAACTATTTCCCAGACACTGAACCTCAATACACATTGGTACCAGATTTTGTTCTCTGCAATCCATGAACTGAGTATCTAGCAAAACAAACGTTTAGTTTTCTTCGACGGTGGAGGACTTGATGACGTAGTTTGGTTGTCTTCCTTCGTGGCGGTGGCCCTGGCTTTGCTGGGTGGGACAGCTGCAGCCGGTACTTGACTCTGACTGGGTTTCGCTTGACTCGTAGCAGGCTTTGATGTGGCCACTGCTGATGCTGATGATGCAGAAGGTGATGTTTTCTCAACTTTGGCTTGCTGCTGCTGCTGCTGCTCTGCCACTTTAGAAGCTGCTCGGATCGCCGCTGCACCTATGCACAGAATTGTCACTCACTTTAAATAAAAAGCTCATTGGTTCAAACAGAGAAAGTGTAACTAATAAAAGTACAGCTCCTGACAGTACAGTTCTTGAGGAAACTAATAATCAAAAATTTTGTGATCCGAGCAAGGAAGCAACCACGTGACAAACAGACATTCTGACATTAGCACGTGCTAGGCTCCGCATGCCAAGATCTTTTGAAAATATCACGCACATACAAATAATACATTTAAAACAACCTGTTGCAGGTAGTGCAGTTGCAGCATCAAGCTTTGGCTTGTTCTTCTGAAACAAAGACCCGGTACGAATTGATGATGATGACTCAGTGTCAGACTTGAGTTTGAATGCACCAAATGACTGCACATGTAAAACCAACGAATACGTAGACATGAAAGCAAACACAACCAGTACATTACAACATGAACACACATCGAAGCTAATAATATCTACGACAAGAAAAACATGCTTAAGTAATGAACATTAAATAAATAAAATCAACATAGACACACATTTACACTATTACAGATTTCAGTGCTACATTTTTGTGGAAGCGAAGACAATGTAAAAAAGTGATATCGATACTGAAACATCTGGCACAGCTTACATACCGGAAATTTAGTTTACTGCAAAGCAAGAAAGCAACTCAAAATATATTCATCCATCATGTGGCATATCAGTGTCAAACAAACCTCTACTACTGACGCTGCAAAATAAATGATGCAAAATGTGCACAGTGCACTTACAGATGTCTTTGTATCTGATGTGGCCGATGACAATGCATTTCCTGTGCCAGAAGTTGGTGCAGTTGAATGGAACTTAATGAACGACAATCCATATGGAATCATCTGACAGCGACACATTCAATTATATGCAGCGTTTTACAAACCCAGGTTTTTAAGAAAAGTCCAAACTGGTTGGTTTTATTGGGCTTTTGGAGATAAATGCAGACCTGTTGAACATTATAAAAAAAGTCCAACTGAAAATAATTAACCAAATAACTTAGCTGAAAAGTCTAGTGGTTGATTCATCTCCCCAACAGTATATATAGATTCCTAACTTGAAAATGAAACTGTCAGCAAAGAACAACCAACATTGGTAAGAGCACTCCTCAGGACAGGAGTTCACTTTCAGCTCAGACACGTAACAGTCATGTTGGCCTAGATAATCGCACAATATGCCAGCAGTGGGCTAACAAGTACACAGTATACTACAGCAGACTAAATGCATACATTACAGCAGTGGTGCACAACCTCCAACCCACAGGCCAAATCCAGCCTGCGATGGGCTGCAATGTCCAAGAGAATAACACCAAAAACCATGATATATAATATATCAAATTATAGCTCTTGCTTTTTGGACTTGTTTTAAGCAAAACACATGTGCCTCCAATTTCAGGTGGAAATTTGCCACTGCTGAGCTTAGTAGACTGTATAATACAACAGATCTCTACTATTTTTCATTACTTTTTATTGGTGTGGCCTGCAGTGACTTCAAGACCACATTATGTGGCCTGTGGCTCAATAGAGTGACACACAACAACAGCACATGTTGCTGACCTTGTTAAATGGTTGTGTACAAACGACCTTTGCACGATCCCACTTCTGTCCGGCAACCGCCTTCGACAACTGATCACTGCTGAATATACGAACATGATTCGGATTCTGCGAGTTACGAGATTCCGTTGGATTCATGAATGAAGATGCCACCACAATAACCTACCAGTAACAACAAACAACAACACTAAGCTTACCAATGCGACAGACAAATGCGATAGACAGATACATTCAAAGCCACCCCGTACATTAACCAGCGATCAGAAACCAAACGGGGTTTTATGCTGCTTTATTATTTTGCAAAAAATGTGCATTTTTCTGTCTCCTGTCAAACAATAGTAAACCCCACAAACAGCTCCAACAGGTGGCTGTGCTTAGTATTCAACAACATCTACTGACCTGGTAATCTTCCTCTTTGGCTGATGACTTGCCTACCAGCACTTCCACAAATGCTGAAGCTTCGTTACCAATATCAATCTGACTGATCTCGGATGCTTTCTCAAACTACACAGTGCACAAAATTTGCGTAAAAATTGATATTTTAACTACACAGAAATCAGCACATGTATATTTTGCATTATATGCACAAATTACGCTAAATGATCCATGCTACAATTAAAGAGTACAACTCACATAGTTAAATTATTGTTAAACATACCTGAAACACAACAGATGCCTGCTTTTCACCAGCAATACACTTCCATTTCTTAAAGCTGTCATTCTTTAGAAGATTTTCAGCTGGGTAGTGCTGTCAAACAGAACATAAACACCAGTCAGTAAACAGTTGTAGATGTGCAGTGTGACGAAAATATCACATTCATTTACAGACACAATTAACCATAAATGAGAAAGTGTTCATCCAGCCAGTTTGATGCATAAATCCATCACAGCATCCTGACAGCTGTGCCCGTCTGACAAAATTGTACAACTGTACTACACTAATACTAAAACATGATAAACGGAAACACTATAAACATAAAAGCTGTTTATACAGCAATTAATCCTGGCATAACTAATTTCTTTTGTATCTAAATCAGACATTTCTAATTGGTAAATCAGATTATTACAACAGCTTCCCCGCACTGAGAAGAAAAATACTGCCTGACAGTGCACTGCACTCAATAAACGCATTTACTTTCAATTTGATTATATCCGTCAAATCAGCACACACTACAGATTACTTCTGATTGAACATTGCGCTAAAATATAGGCGCCTTTTTTGTAGTTCAACGACTTACCTTATCTTCGCTGGAAACAGAGGCTATATGCTGCAGCTTAATTTCTGGCATATTTGACAAGATTAGCAAATATTTTCAAAAGCAAAACAAAGCATGCTACGTGTACAATGCGTAAACGTAAAAATACTGATGCAATAACAATCTTAAAGCTAAAAATGTTGTATTTACTACACTGTCAACAAAACGTTTTGTTTACATCGAACGCCAGAAAACATAACGTAACGCACGTTATAATAGACAAACGCTACAAAATAAGGGGCGCAGTCCACGGAGCTATAGATGCTAGATTATCTAACGTCTTTGGTCAGGAGCTGTGGTCAAGAGTCAATACTACAATAATCTAGACCTTTTAGAGTTACATTTAAAATACATTTTATTTTGTACTTTAACAAAAACTGTCGGAAAACCGTATTTAACATTTTTATGTGCAAAACCGCTGAGAACAAACTTCCGGAAGATTCGTTTCGTTACATCATTTAGGGCCTACATGTACATTTACAACATTTTGTCTCATGTCTTCATACCCAAAAAAAATTCTACGTGACCCAATTCCGCTTAAGAAATAATTCACATTAAGCCTACAATGATTTTGCGAATTTTAATTTTTCTAATGGAACTGCCAACAGCACGGAAAATACTCCACCAATTCTGGTAAAAGGGAGTCGAGTCACGCCGCGTTACGAAGAGTCAAAGACACCCATAGGCTACTAATCAGCACTACAGTTCTGCACCTGGACATTTTTGCGTCATGCGCTCGATCAACACTGCCGGTACGTCCACGACCACCCACTGGTCAGGAATCTTCAAGTTGTTGAAGTTTGACCATACTCCAGAGAAGGAAAAAAACTTCTGCACGATAAGATACGGTGTTGATTGTTGTGGGCCTGTGCAGAACCAAGCCTATACGCTTGCATACAGCCGGGGTAGACTACACGCCTTATTACGTCAACATTAATTCTTCTGTAAGACGAAAGAGAGTTTGTTGGCGTCGACAAACGCGCCGAAGCAGAGCGTGCGAAGCCGGGCGTGGACAGCGTATCTTTGGCGTCACAGATCAAACCCGTGATGAGAGATGCGACCCCCCCCCCAGCCAGGCTCAGCTAGTATTAGGCCCATGGTACGACGATATGCGTGCCTAGTAGAGCTGCGCGACTTGACACAAGTTGAGTTCGACCACGGTACTATGTATTCGACATTAAGATATCTTCATGTACAAGAAGCCCGGTTGTCACTAGGGAAAGCCGACCGTACCGCCTGTGACAACCGGTTGCCTTAATAAAGTTTTAATTGTGCTACGTCAGGTCGGATGGCAGTCAGTGTATAATTTCCTGTTCATCGTTGGTTGAAACTTTTAATTTTTGTAGTATACATATTTGTATATCGACAGATTTTTCGCACAGCATTTGGCATGAGTTAAACATAAAACTAGTGAACGTAAAATGTTTAGCCGTTTAGATGACCGTCATTCACCCGTGACTGGCTTGAGTTACGTGCTCGTTTAAACACGTGCTTTCGTTTAAGTTGTTACAGTAAAACATTTGCACAGTAAGACAAACGCCGATGCAAAATATTGCGATGTTAATCCTTTAAAACGAATATCGCGAGTCCCAGTGCAATCGCTAACCGCGCCGAACTATGCGTTTGTGTATAGTGGGCCTATCCGATCATGCGTTTTAACTGTTACGAGCAGAAAAGCAGACACGGGCAGTCGTGGCACGAAGGTTACTAACAGCGCGCACGTGTATATGCTACACGCTGTTTTCATTTCTCCGACTTCCAGCTATTATTAGCGAGCTGACGGACCAACTGTTGCCGAACGGTATACGTCGCGCTTCCGTGAGCACGAGCTGCTATGCGCGCTACGAGTCGACGTAGGAATACTTGTACCATGTAGTGCACTGAGTTGTACGAAACTCGAATTAACTTAAATCCACTACATGCATTCGCAAAGGATGGATCCCCGAATTTGTGTCCGTAGTGCTCTAGGTCCGGTTTCACTAAACTCAATTAAATTCAAGTCCCACTTAAATGCAAAAATAAGTTTACTTGGAGAAAAATGCGTTGCACCAACATTATATAAGCACAAACCAGCCTGCTTAAGTGTCACTTGAAATTAAGCATTAATTGGCAGGTCAAAAGTAGTCGACATTTTTCACAGTTTAAAACTTTACAACTCTGACAGATTGGCAGAAAAAATCCTTTTACTGACATACAGAAGTAAATTTGCAATGAATTAATTTTACGCATACTTCAGATATCAAATACTTAGCTAACTAATGTTTGAAATGTTAGTATTCATATACGTACACTTATATTTCCCATGTTTAGTGTAGCAAAGCGTTTGGATATTAATTGAATTATTAATGATCATTTTTTTCAAATTTAATATTGTCTGTGCTTAATGAAAGACGTTCGAAAATCGGTCAGCGTTGGAGTTCGTTGTTGCAAATTCTTACAGTGGCTTATGCTGCGCCACCAACAGTGCGATAACAAGCCTGATACTTTTTTACATGACGACGCCCGATAGGCAATGTATGTTTCTGTATAGGGAGTTCAAGCGTTTCGTTCCGACGATAACGAAACGAGTTCACTTGTAAGATGTTGCTGCGCTGTGCGCTACTAACCTCGGCGTTGTGCTTTCCCGTTTACAGCCTAATCCGCTAACAAGATGCCAGTTCTTGGCATTTATTCTACGTTACAAGTTATTGCTTGCGTGACTGTTCAGATATAGTGCATATTTTTATGTTTGTTGTATATGCGTTTGTAGAGAAAAGACCAGTGTATTTTACGCCTATGTCATTTTTAAAGCATCTTTCCGGACGATGTAGAGTCAGTATAAATTGCGACATTTTGCTTTTTTTGCAACCTGTGTAACGCGAAAATATAGATCTCTGGTTGCGCGGATTCCAGTTCTGTAAACCGGTATCAAAAATGCTTATCGAGCCAATAGCTTTTGCATTCAGTTAAATATTATTGTGTTAACTTGAGCTGTACACAGTGGCGTCATTTCAGTAAATCACTGGCTTGGTCTCAGTAATCTTTGCAGGGTCTCAACCTACGTAACGTATTGTTCTTGCAGCTGTAACGCTGTTTTAAAGGTACAATTTACAGGGAAAAATAAAATCATAAATCCTTGGGGTCCGTAGACCCTTCCAGTCCTTCCCCTATTTGACGCCTCTAGTTGTATAGTAGCCTAAAATTTAAACGAAATCTGCGACTCCAAAGAATGCGAGAAAAGACAGACTATTGCGCATATCTAGGGGAAAGAGGAGCAGACTGGATGAACTGGTTAATTTATTCGTCAGCTGTGGTCTGATTTGCTGGCCTCACATGTATCGATATGACAGCGGCGTGTGGCGGAAGACGTACTCAATCAGACGTATAGTGCTTGCTGCTGAGCTGATCCCGTATAACAAATAATAACGAAGGACGCATGGCTGCAGCAACGATTCATTGCTCAGATGCTGTTAACTCGTATAGTTGCTGTATTGGCGCTGCGGTTGCCTCGAGACTGGAAAGCACTCAGCAGACGAGAGCGCCTCATTGGCGCGCTAAGCGAAGCCAGAACTCGGCGAGCCATACCGCCGCCGCACAGTTTCGCAGCATCGCCGTCTGGAATGCTGAAGTAGAGTCGGGGGCGAGATGGCATTCTACGTCAACCAAGTCAGCTAGCCGTTGCACCCGCGGGTACTCTATGCACGCGTGCACGACAAGAACCCAGACCGTGACGTACTGCACTCAACTCAGCTGATCATCTACAGGAAATTCATTCTTTCACTGAATCGCTGTCATGCTATTCCTGGCTTGGTTGGCGGTATCCTTTCTCGCCGTGGCGGCGATCAACCTTTATCTTCGATATTTCGGACTGCCGCGTCGGCCACTGACGTCGGCGGTCGATGGTCGGGCATACTACGACCGTTCTGCCGGTGGCTACATGACGTCACAAACAGGTGCGCTGGGCGGCAGTGGTGGTGGTGGCTGGACGGCGGCGTTGTTTGGCGCTGGACATGGCTCATCATCCCCTGAAACGGTTCGTAATTCATACGTTTGCAACACAAACTTCACTGTATTTTCGGACCTGTCGTCCGGACGTCGTGTCGACAGCCGCGTGAAATAAGACGCTATCATCATTTTACCACTGTCTTAAATCCAGCATCATACGGGAACTCCGTACTCCTGCATGCAACGCATTAGAGTGCTTGGCACCACATCGATAGGTCTAAGAGTCATTATATGAGTTCAGTACAAATGTGCTATGCTGAAGTTTATAGTCAAATCTTAGCAAAATTCTAGCAAGAAAACTTAGGCTACATCTTAGACTTATGTCCTAGATCATATACTGCAATTGCAATGCACGACTTGTTAAAGTTATCGGTCGTGGTCAGTGGTCTGAGTCTAAAATATCTGACATAGCCTAAGTTTGACACACATGCCTAATAAGCATATAATTAATTGCAAGTCAGACACTCGAAGAGTACAGATCTCTGCCGAGTTTCTTTTAATTTTCGGATTAGGGTTCATATCGTGCTGCGTGCGTGCCGTCACTAAAATGTATCCGTAAAAGGTAAAATGTAATTTGGAAATGTCCACTGTTTTGAAAAATACCGTCAAAATCTGTCCACAATTTTATTGTGTAATCTTGTAGAGAATCAGCAACATACATTAGATGCCGAATATACCAGACAGTATAGACAGAATACTTTGCGGGTAAACGTAAGGGCAAAGAAACCTCCATTATTGCGATTTTCAGTCAATAAGTCGCTGTATGTCGATAACGGTGAGAGATAAGGCCTAGGTTACTATTAATCACTAATAGGAAGTCGTACACTGGCTTTTGACTGCCACCGAATTCAATGACCTTGGATGACCTTGAACTCTAAAATAGAAGTTTTTTTATGGATTTTTTTGGCGATTTTCGGCTGCTGTGGCGATGATTTTGCACAGCAACAGCTCATCCAACAGATATATTGATATGAAACCTTTACCAAACCTTATTTACTATATAAAGTAAACCAGAGGCTATAGTTATGCGTAGCATCCGTTGCTGTGGACGCCACATTGTTTAAAATTTTTGTACGTTGTCTAAATTTCGTTACCATGGCAACGAAAGTTAGACGCAATTAAATTTAAATAACGCCACTTAATTGTCTGACCGTGAAAACTTTCCAATTCGCGCAACGATTTTGGAGATATTTTGTATAAAAGCTTTGGTATAGCATGTTTTTTGTTAAATTCTCCAAAATCCGTTACCATGGTAACGCGATCGATATTAACTAACAAAAATAATACTAACATGTTTTCTGAGTGAGAGCAACTGGTTGACATTCAAAACTCCACTTAAAACTGACAGAATCCACGATAGGATTCGTGGGGTCAAATTGACCCCGGCTTCCCGTCGGCGTTATAAAATTGGGCTTCCCGTCGAAGGGATAAGGAGTTTTATTGATATTTTGCGATTTTTGGGTGCAGTGCACATTCCAAGTATGAACTGCGACGAAATGGCTGGAGCCAGACTGGCAGTTTGCGAACAGGAACTGATGTAGGCTTTCGCGCGTCTCGTGAGCATTAGTTCAAATTTCTTGTTAGAGAAAACACCACCGTTTCAATACACACATTGAACACGACTTTGTGCAGTTTAGTTTGCAAAGGTATATAGTAGCGTGCTGTGTTGATTGGTGCCTATTCGTGTGCATGTCAGGTGCGTTGGATAAACGCGCTGCTGGGCTGGGTGTGGCAGAGAAGTCCAGCCGCTGGACCCACAACTCTGAGACCCGACATCATCGAGTCCTGGTTGCGAGCGATGACCGACGAGGCCGACAAGCAGGCGGTGAGTCAGTTAAACTCAGTTGCTCTAGGACCATAGCATTCGGTTGTCACAACGAGCCTGCAACTTCAAACTTCTTCTGTTGCCGCAAGCGGCGTTGTCGTGGGTCAAACAAGTTGAGCGGAGCAGAACGTTGTAAAATTTTCAGACAGTCAGCTACAAATGTCTGACAGAAAAGATTATAGGTGTTTAAAATTTTAATTTTGTCCGTAAATTTCTCGTTATTTTGTATTTTTGGAAGAAAATCTTCACACACGCTGAAATGGATAGGGGCTGTTGTCTTCTGAAGTCCTGATGAGCTGTAGGGCTAACTTTGCCCTTCCATGATTCGCTCAAGCTGTCCAGATACTTTAGTCTCTGACGCCCCTTTGCTGTTTTCCCGTCTATCCTTTCTGTAATGACGGTATATAATGACGAGATGATGACTGTGTGCAATTGTGCCTATGTTTCAGCGGGACGTGCAGCTGCGTTTCGACGGGGTTCGAGGCTCGGTTCCGGAGTTTTCAAACGTCGCCGTTGACCCACAGTCGACTCTGCCTAATACCGACACCCTGGTTTGTTACAGACACTTTTTCTACTAAACTAACAAAAATACGCAGTACGCCTGAAGTGAACTCCTGTTATAGACTAGAACAGTCTCTGACAAGCTTTCGTGAACATCGAGAGAAAAAGCGTTGCAGTTTACGTAAGTCAGTGTCTTACTGGTAACCGCTTCAGTTCAGGACTTCTAGAAGGTGCTATATTATACACCAAATTCTAGTGTGATTGTGATCAGCAGTGATCCGCTAGAAACGCTAGGTGTCGAGAGGTGGGAAATGGCCTCCTATGCGAACTACTCACACGCTCATTAATCCGATGAGATTTTGTAATTTACGGTCTATGCAAATTGGTGAAATCCTGCAGACAGTTTAGTTCTGTACAGTTACTGACTGCAGTTACTGGATAGCATATCTTTATATGTACGATGCAGTTACCGGCTTTTCTGGCAACTGATGATGATGATGATGATGATGATGATGATGACTGTTTACTAGACGCTACAGGCGACGGTAACGGCCAAAGACCTGACTCTGCAACTCTGCGCGCTAACTCACACGCCTATGAACAGTACAACCGTCTTCTGTGACGTCTACGTCCTATATCTCTACGGACAGGTCAACGCTGCTCATCACTATATGCGGCCCACGTTGCCGCGTTATGCACTACACTATGCCCGTCCGTCCTGTGCTGTATAGCCTAGTCTGTAGTTTTTTTTGAATGAGAGAATATTAGGTAATAGTAAGTTAAATATGATGTTCAAACTTTACCCAATTCGAATGATATTTCTAGATCAGAGGGGCGAAGGCCAAATGACCAGATGGCAAATTTGATAGAAACGTAACCGCACACGAAATGCAATATGCAAGAACTTACGTAGTTAACTTCAGAATTAACTTAGGTCTAGGCCATGAACTGAGCATAGTTCAATGCGTTAGAGTAGGCTATAAATTTAATAAGCAGCTGCTCTTAACTTTAATGTATGTGAATATATTAACCTTATAAGAACACTGTGATAGACTTCATAGTCAAACAGTTATGTATACCCCGTTTACACGATGAAGCAAACATGAAGCAAACTTAGAGCACACGTGGTGCACGTGTATTTTTTAACACGTTTGCTTCATGTTTTCTTTATGTATGCTTTTTCGTGTAAAAGGGGTATTAATGCACGAGAGCTGATGATGATGATGAGTCGATAGTGTAGTGTATAGGCTTCAATACCGTCTATAGGCCTATGCCAGTGTAACTCTATCATGACTCTGATCGACGAAATAGGCCTACATTCTTCACAGGACATGTTTCAATGGTCAAGCAGTCGCGCTTAGTTAGAGTGACAGATGGCCATTATAACACCGCAGACACTGTGGTGAGTGACGTCAGAATGAAGTAAGTCGTGATATAACGATGTAAAAGCCTAAAAACCCTGCTATTGTACAGTACGTGTCGCGAGCGAAGACGTCGCCGCGCGTTCAGCGCTGAACGCAACGCACGCGACGTGCGCGACGCAAGTGACGTAAGTGACGCAACGACTCCTTCTATCTTTGCGTTTTGACCGTTGCGTCAGCTGCGTTTGTTGCGTACTCTCTTGCGTTCGCTGGGTACGTTGCGTGCGTTGTGTTGGATGAAAACTTTGCTTTATTTACTGCAGCGCGCACGTCCGTTCGATGCCGACGATGGAATACAAATTTCGTGTCTGGTTGTAAGTCGAACGGGTATATGCCAGATGGCGGCGCCGACCGCGTGGTACGGTCGCTGGCGTCGGAGATATTTTCTCGGCGCGGAGCTAAAGATAGACTGTGCATTGGACGAGACGGGATGGGGCAGGGTCGCGGGGCCAGGCGTCAGCTGGCGTCGATTTTACTCTCTGGAAGCGGAGCTAAGACCGACGGGCGTTGGCGCGTTAGGCCTACTTGCCGTAAACTTACGAGTAGTAGTCAGTCGGTCTCTCTCTACGCTATATAGATTATTGCTACTACTCGCAACTCCGCTAAACACCAAACTCCACGACTTACTGTTTTTTTTTCCTTTTCACGGACTGTATGTACTAGATGTACCCGCAGCAAAAATATTAATACTCAGAGTTGATGCAGATTTGCTGTGCAACAAGTCGTGCAATAAGCTGCAAAGGAAATGCAGAACAGATGCCTTTTTGAATAAATTTATACGTTGAAATAGTGACTGTGTAAATTCGTCAAGCTCGCCGTAGTGACATCTAACTGCAGCAAACGGAATTAATCGTACCAAAGAAAAAAACAAAAGCAGTTGCTAAAACTTTAACGTAGGTAATAAAAAGTTGCAATTGCAATTTGATGAATGTGCATAACGTTTGAATGCATTTCGGAAAGTGAACATTAAAAGCAGCGATTTTTAGAGCAAGCAAGTTGCACAACTTGTTGCACAACAAGTGGAGATCGCGCATGACTCTTGGACCAAGGTGGACCGGGTCATAAAATGTATACATAAGCTACTGTAAATCTCTTCACAGACTCCAGAAACCGTCGAAGCACTGATACACCGAGTACGGGCTATAAATCGGCTTCGGGTGGGTCATCTGAATACATCGGTAAATCGCCGGCCGGCTCAGAAATCTGCTGCTAAGTCCATTATGCTATCATGTCCGCTAGCACGTGCTAGCGAACAGGTCTCGGACAGGTTTCGGACAAGTTCGCTGGTGTCTGCGACAGGCTGACGACTTTTTCGGCTCGAAAAACTTGTCTCGGACTAGATAGCGCTATCACGATGTCGTGATAGTGCTAGTAGGTTCGCAACAAGTTCGCGACAAGTTCGCTGTGTTTTGACGTGCTAGCCAGATGGACTTTAGAAAACGACAGACTACGAACCTGTTCGATACTTCTTTGATACAGTAATTTACTTATTTAGTGCTATGACACTGAGTGAAAGTCGTCAATCTTTCACCACGATGACTGGGGTGTTATAACTGCCGAGAATTTTATTCCAGTCAAGCGTGACGGTTGAAACGTGTCTCGGGTCTGCATCCAGTGGCGTATTTAGGATTTGGCAAAGGGGGGGCATGGCGAGCGCGTAGAGCGCGAGCCTATAACGGGAGTCTGGGGGCGGAGCCCCCAGCGGGGTCCAGGGGCAGAGCCCCTGGTCGGGGGGCCTGAAGCTGAAACACTTTTTGCTTTTGAACGTTCAATGGAAGCCGCAAATTCGCCCATTTTTTTCTGAAATTTGCTGGAAAACGGCAAAAAACGCACCTTTTCATATAAAGTCGCCTGTGAAAAATTTTCATGGTCGGACCAAAGGGGGGCATCGCACCATGCCCCCCCTTAAATACGCCACTGCACGCATCCCCATGCAGAACACACCGTCGATCACAGTCATGAAATAAACACATTTAACTTTTATCACCCTTTGGAGTGTGTCCTGTTAAATTCGCATAATACACTGTAGACGCGTGATGAAACGTATACTTAAAAGATCAGTTTCGTATGCTTGGTGCTAACAGGTGAAATCAGTTAACAAGAGTCTAAGAATCTAAGTTCTATGACTTGTATAGAAACATTGTTTCACAGATGCATAACAGTTTTTATTTAGGGGCAAGTTCCTGCGAGTCTCGACGCCCCTTACGCATGTGGAACATCAGACCATTGTGCTGACCAGAGACATGAAACGCGCTTTTCTTTCGTACAACAATTAGGCTTTTAATTAGGTGCAGTTTTGCGTACGTGTTTTTGTGTATATTTAGCTGAAGATAATTTGTCGTCCTTTTAACAATGAACTGACGACGTTCATATCATTCAGCTCCACTC
>Ga0209671_1000499_pt1 | contig 26357 bp, 18 predicted proteins | sample WorMetHERISLAND2_2_FD_187401 | JGI IMG/M metagenome (GOLD analysis project Ga0209671, IMG submission 187401) | Marine gutless worms symbiont microbial communities from Max Planck institute for Marine Microbiology, Germany - Olavius geniculatus... | ecosystem: Host-associated > Annelida >...
ACCTCGTTGTGGCACTTTGCTCCGGCGCTAGTTTGGCATCATCGTCGTCGTTTTAGCGGGTGCCGCCAGGCCCTGCGGTCTGGTCAGTGGCCCATATCTCACTGTTGCTGCTGCTGCTGCTGCTGCTGCGGTTGGTAGAAGTGGGCCGCGGCGCAGCTCGGTGTGAAGGTTGCCTTGTGCCCCGACCCGGTCACCCGGCTGCACGGCTTTGCTCAGCTCGGCTCAGCCTGAGCCTGAGCGCCTGGCCCGCCTGGTACAGCAGCGCCACCATGCTGCGGCGCTAGTCAGCTGAGCAGTCAGCACTGTGGTCTCAGCCCTCAATCTTTCGGTCGCGCAGTCGCTCGCTGCCTCCACTCAGTCGTCAGTCGGACCGAGTCAAGTTCAGCGTCGACCCTCTGTCTGTCGGCTGGTCGGCTGGTCGCGCGCTATTGTTGCTTCTTCGGTTCAAGGCCCCCTACTTTCAGTCGTTCTGACGCTGATATCGCACGCTCCTAGGTAAGTCTCGTCGTACGAATTGTACAGCTTCTTATCGTTGCGGTTTTTTTTCTTTAGAGTTGAGTGCAAACTTTAATCAGTTGAAGGTAGGCTGTAGCACTTGAGTCGGGTGTGCGCGTTCAGCGGTGTGCTCAGTTGCGCCGCTGATGTAGTAAGTGCTCGACCAGATCTGATACGTGATGAACTGGCACTGAACTGGAACTAACTGCGCCTTTGATTGATTTTTGTATTTTAACTAATTGTTTTCCTAGCATAGCATCAGCCATGATCAGCAGACAAGCGTTGACTAATTTCTAGCTTACTATCGTGTCGTCGTTTTTCGTCGCATGCTCAGATTGTGAGTATACAAAATTTTTACGAACGTTCTGTCTCGTCCTGCTCATTGCACTCGACTACATCAGTTTCTGGTTTAAACTCTCTGCTTGCATTTGCGCACTGGCTGCAAAGTTTGCAACGTTTCAGCGAAAATATATGAAAATAGCCGTACGATAACAGAGCGTCTGTTTTCAAACTGCGTTTGTCCGACTTTTTAAATACCGGCATTATTGACTTGCACCAAAAGTCAGTCTTGTAGACTGTGTTTTCGGTCAACTAATTTAATACCGGTCGCCTTGCGTTGTGTTGATATCGAGTCGGGCTTAAGCTATTGTGCTCATGTCGAGGTTAGAGAATGATTGGCTTGTATATTGCTGCTCTGCGGTTAAAAGCAGAAGTTTCCAGAATTTTGTAATTAAAGGCACATTTCGTCTCGCCGAAGCTTTGCAGGACATGAGCGTGTGAGACTGTGGTCAAGAGATATAGGCCTAATGCGGTGGTTCGTTGCACGTGTGTTGGTACCATGCCGACCGGCAAGTTATTGATATCTTGCTTGGCATTGTGTTTGGCATTTCTGATTATCAGAGTCGTCAGAGTAACACAGTGGGTGTTACGTATACTTCGCGGCGCTGCGTGTGGCTTTACAGTATCTCAGATCATCATTACAGCTCGGCTTCAGCGCCAGGTGAATTCTCTAGGGGATGGGGGAGTTAATGATCGTTTCCCGCTGCACTTCATCTGTGATTTACCTGCTCATGTTTAACCCAAAGAGTCCCAGGGACCTCACCCATTCACATGTGCAAGATAAAATGAAAGAAAATAAAACAGCTGGCGACGGTCGCCGTTTACTGATTATCTATCACACAGCGAAACATAGCGCTACAAACTTGCATAGAAATTGTGCTGCAGTAAAACTTTTAGTTTGCTTTATTTATTTTATTTTATTTTATCATTTCCCACGTGTGCGAGCGCATTGGACAGTATCACTGCATTTTGTTAGCACTGGACGTTTTAACTGGAGACGTTTTCTCCAACAGGCGTTTGGATAAAACGCTGGCTAAACGACGTGCACATCTCTTGGTAAATCCGTTACTCATACTGTGTATATCGTTGATGGATGCTTGGCTTAATGTCAGGAGTGACTCTATAATTTGGATTTATGTAGCGGAGCGTATATCATCTGATTCGGCGTTAATCACGACAGAGAGGACATGCTGCGTTCTGTCCTGCTGTGCGCCAGGGAGGCTCACTGCTTGCGTGTGAACGACCGGCTACATGCTGTTGCGCCACATTTTGAACTGTACCAAAGCGGACCACCGAGCGCGACTACTGGCATCTATTTCCGTTACAGCGGCATCATCGCCAGTCATCTGTCTCATGTCAAACTTTGACCTGCAATGTCGAATGAACGCTCTAGTTCATCCACTCACACTCTCAGTGATGTGGCCTCCACAGATGCATCTTACTGTCATGTCTTCTGTCAGACCGCAACACTGCGCCGGTGACTGTAGGTCCCGGGACCTGGAAAATGGGCGCCGAAGATCCGTTTCCTGGCGGGATGGCGTAAAATGCGGCTCTGTGCATGCACATGCGGGGATTGAATGTACGCTGACATTCTGTACATAGTAGAGTGCTTCCTGGTCGATATGATATACTAGGTCTCCTTGCAGCCAATACGTCGACGCTTTATCTACATCTAGTAGATAAAGTAGTGCGTTTCTGGCAGCGTTGCGTTTTCTGCGAGGCTGGGACAAGGCGAGGAAGCACTGCACGTTGGTCCAGATATCTGTCTGTCCCTGCTGCTGCTGCTGCACTGCTCGGCGGTCCGCTTTCTTCGCCATGGTTTCCTGCGGCCGCAATTCTGTTTAGCAACAGCTGTAGTGCGTTGAGTGACATGCGGCGTCCGGGCGTTTGCTTCAACGGTTCAAAACGTCGCGGCTCTGTTGGCTGGTTGGCTTGTGGTCCGTTTTTCTCTCCGTCTTTGTTCAGTCAGTGGATCGCCGCTACACATCTGCGGTCGGACGGACGGCGTTCTATGGACTCAGCAAAGCGGAACGGCTTTATGGGGCTATGATGATGATAGCCGGCGCTTGGTGGGTCGCTTTGTGCAGCTGCTTTGTGGGCCTACAATGTTTTGACTGGGCGCCGTACCGCACCATTGACTCGGGTATGCGCGCACTCACTGCGAGCGATAATGTGAGCCATTTATGTGCTGGCCGTGGTACGCGGTTCACTGTACTCAGTACCTCAAGGTACTTTCACGCGGTACTTTGACACTGTTTGCGAACGCCGGCCAGCCGTCGCCCACCCACTTCGCGAAGAAAGTCTGCAGCAGCTGCAGCGTTTCAGAAGGTCTTGAGACGGTTTCAAGGCTGCAGTCATAAGTGCGTATGTGACTATATGTGTGAACTCTGTCTCTAGCGTGCGGCGGTCGTTTGACGGCTGCTGGAAATCAAAGATTTGTGAGCATGTAACTTGTTTAAATAATTAAACGTTGTATTAAATGTGTTTAATTATTAACTTCAAAACCGGCATTGAGGTTCAGTATGCGTATAGCTATTGGAAGAACTCAACACTAGTGCTTTTGTGAGACAGACAAGCAAGCTGCGGCTGCGAGTCCGTCCACAGTGCAAGAATAGCAATAACAAGATGTCTGACTGTTCTATATTCAACGTTCTGCTTATTCGTTGATCGTCTTATACGTTTTGGTGCAGTATAGTGTTCTTTTGTTTGGCACAATGCATTTGTCAGTTTGCTGTTTGAACTATGGTTTCGTTTAACTGGTTCTTGTACTTATCGCTACAAGTTGTTTCAAAAATTATATTTTTGCCGATGTCAAACAGCCACAGTATGCTGAGTTTGGGTTTCTGTGGAATATTCAGGCTATAAAGTATGGTATTCAGTGCATTAATTTTTACAGCTGGGCGTTGGTTGTCAATGTTGCAGAGTGTGGTGAGCGCTTTCACGTTGGCTGCTGGAAGACGCTTGTGAAGCGGGCTACTGCTGGGTTGAGTTCAAGCGCTGACAGTTGCTACGTGTGTACACCGGCTGAGTCCGTCAACAGGCTGACATTGACTGACACTTCTGGACAGCCCACTGTGTGTACATCATCTTCCATTGCTCATATGTAATGTACTGGCCAAGTATAGCATGTGTCTGGAGCCGTGATTGAATGGAAAGATGTCAGAAATATTGTGTCATGTAATGTGTACCATTGTACACATAACACTTCTTTTGGTTGGGGACAATTCACTAGTCCCAATGTCAATAGACCAAACAGCCGTATGGTTAATGATAGGATTAGGAGCGGAGATAAATTTGTTTTTGGCTATGATAGACCTTGGTTATAGTGGAATGGCGGACTAGAATCTGGCCAAATACCGGATTATAGTGAACCTTCGGACTAGTCACAATTTCGGTCAGCACATCTTCTGCTCATGGACACCAATCGTGTGGAACAATCTTCTTTCGGAACTGAGAAACAGTGGCATCAGTAGAGTGTTTCAGATCAGGCCTTAAATTAAGACATGGCTCTTTGACCATGCCCGCTGGTAAGAGACGCTTCTGAGAATTCAGTTTTAGGGAGATCTTCCAAACTTCCACATTGATTCATTGATCCATTGTTGCTGTATCTGGCTTATGTCTGTGAGCGGGCGGTGTCTGTGTTGTCAAAGGCGTTGGAGCAATGGTCCAGTAGGAACGTGCTGGAGTGGATGGCAGCGTTGAACCTCTACCAGTACGCACACGTCTTTCAGCGTTCTAACGTCGACGGACAATCACTGCTTACACTTGACCAACACAAGCTACAGGTACACCTTATTGGCAGGCACCAGTTGACACACCAGGGGGGGGGGGCAGATGCCCCAAAAACCGGCGGGTTTTATTGGATGAGCAGACCTAAAATGGGTGCTAAAATCCACCCAGCCCCGAAAAAAACCTATCCAAACTTAATTCAGTTTTAGTTGCTTGTTCCAGCAATAATGAAATATTCTATTATGGTATGTTCTTGAAACATGCACATCTATGAATTTGCTAACTTTTGGATAGTCTGTGCTCTGGGGAGCAAGTAAAAACTCTGGCGATTCAAGCAGCAGACTTTTCAGCTAAGGTTTAAGTTCAGCTTTTTAAAAAAAACTTCAGCAAACCAAAAATCAATAAAACCGGTCGGGTTGGGTTTTTTAAACAGGGTTTTTATCTCTGATTTTTGGTCAGTGAAACTCAGTGTGATCTCGTCTTCAAAGATTGCTGTTTCTGTGATATAATGCCGTCTGTTGTTATGACACGATGAAGTAATCTTGGGCTGAGAGTAGAATAGATGCTGTGGCTAATTAGCGGCGGTGTAATGAGGCAGAGGCCTGCTGCTGGCGTGATGCGGTGACGTCACATGACGCCGTGGCCTTGTCGTGGCTGCAGCAATTGTTTGTGGATGACTGAGCCTCAAATCATCTCTCTGTCATTCCTGCCCGCTCTCGGGCAGCTGCTGCTGCTGCAGCGGCTAAATTTATCCACCACTGTGACACTAGGCTGAGTGATGACGTGGTCACGTGACGTCATCATGTGTGTCCTTGGAGGCCACCCGGCTTGAGCGCAGTGACGTCAGCGTCCCTTCCTTCCTGCCTCCCTTCCTCACACTATAATCACTGCAGTGTGTGACGTCATTTGTCTTACCTGTATGCCGCTTTTCAGTGAAAGCTTATTAACTGCCTGTAACCACTTCCAGGATCAACCACCCCCGCCGCATTTGTCTGTTTTAAGTAGAGCGCTTGGAAGCCTTGGATGGTAGCGGATTGTTTTCCAATTTATGTCTAGTTTTGCCGGCATTGCACGTGGGGGCGTCGAGGGTCAACTGGATTACTTGCACTGGTTTTGTGACATCTTCATTTTACCGCTGTTTGTGTTTTCCTATTGTCATAAGAGCTGCTTGCAAGTAGTAGCAGAAAGCTGACGAAATGGCTAAGATGGAGAAATGAAAGAGCAGTTAATTTTTTCTTGGGAAACATGCTTTATCATTGAACTGTAACAGAAGGAATCACATTAATTGCAAGTCTGCGAACAGTGAATATTGTGCTATTGGCTGTGATTTTATGGCACTGAATGGCCTATTTTGTGCTGATGTGCCGTTAAGAAACTACTCACTATTGGCTGTGTTTTAAATCTACCGTTATTTTGACAGTGTTGTGATGAGAAATGTCGAATAAAATAGAGTTTGCATTTGTGAGGCATATTTGTGTGTGTGGCTTGAATGGGAGTGGTAATGTGGTGTAAACAGGATATGAAAATTGATGATGAATTCCATCAGAAAGCGATACTAGTTTGCATTGATGAATTGGCGTCGCGACCTTCACCCATAATGGTGAGTGTGGTTTCTTATATTTTCTTTGTTAATGCTGTTAACAAGACCTTGGACTGGAAGGCCAGGCTTAGCTGATATCTGCCATGGTCAAGGTTTGACTATTCTGCATCATTAGTCGGTCGTTCAACTGGCTAAAATGTTTTAGTGTTGAGAATTGTATGAGGAAAAGTAGATTAGCACTCATTGTGAAGACAGCTCTTTTTCACTCTGTTAGTCAGTCATTCAGTCAGTCAATCAAAGCAAAATTATAAAGCAAATGTGTGGCTTTGTTACAATGCATTGTGGGCCACACGGCCAAATTGTTTATGGAATTGTGTTCACTTGCTCCTGTTACACTGTGCTTGTATTTATATAGTTTAGCAATGTGCAGCATGTAAATTTATAGAAACTTGCATTATAAAAAAAACCAAACCGTCATTTGAAAAGAATGCTGTTAAATTTGATCATGCAGTCGGTGCTGTTCAAATATAATGACCAATTTTGAGGGAGGGAAATGCATTGTGAGCTTCAGCTGTCATTTCTGAGATTGTAGGGTGTTTCTGATCATGATTTTGGCTCATATCAAGAACAGAACTTTGCCTTTGTGATGTACCGTAACTTTCTCATCAAAATTTTGGGGGTCATGCCGTTTCCTGGCTACTTCTAGGGCTGGATGGCAAGATGTCAATGCTGATGTATTAGATAGTGTCTGGTGGTTGCAGCCAGCATCATTGGAGATTGGAGAGTTGACTGGGTCAGCATCTGAATCTGCTGAGAGGCACGGGGAGACATCTTCTCAACTGCTGAATGGCTCATGTTCTGCTGATGACCATGCACTTGACAACTGCACGTTCTCGTCATTACAGCGATGTCACGTCTGCAACAAGTTTCTCTGGGGCCTGCTGCGACAAGGCTACCATTGTCGTGGTGCGCTCCTCGTACTGGCTGTCTTATGTCCGTCATAGCTTGGTCTTTGATGCATTGAGTACTGGTATTAGCCTGATGTATGATGAAGTGCTGTATCCGGAGTTTCGCAGTGTAAACTGGTGTCTTGCTCATGGCTAATCAAACAGAGATCACTGCTGCTTTGAAAGCTTGAGGGCTTTAAGAAGTGGCAGTGTGGCTGTCAAGGGCAGCATCTGTTGTAAGTAAAAAGTGAGTAAATAACTAAATGTGCTTATAGCTGGTGCAGTTTAGAACAAGAAAGTCACGGTATGCCAGCATGAATATCTTCTTCAGTATTTACTTCAAATATTCATAGTAATGCTTTACTGTCAAATATTGACCAACTGTAGTAAGTTTCTGTCGCCATTCTGCGACTGTGTCTGCAGCACTGCACACATGGAGACGTCCATTGACCTCAGATGCTGACGTCTCACCTCCATGACAAGTTGACAGTCGTCCAATAGATACAGCAAGTGTTTGTTATGTAGAGACTTGTATACCGGAGCCACTGATTTGCAATCAATTTGTAATTTTGTTCACAATGTTGTATCTGTTGTATGTGTAGACTGTGGACTGTGCTGTCATCGTCAGTGTTCTGTCAGTTGTGGCCTGCCCAAGTGTTCTGCTGCTGATGCTGACAGTCGGTCTCAACTTCATCGACTCATCTTAATGCCTGGTCGGTATTCTTTTTTGAAATTGTCTGCTAACCTTGAGGTATCAAGCCCTCACATGATCTAAGAGCCAGCCATGCAGAGTAATAATCTGCTGGATTATAGTGAATGAAGCTTTTCTCCAGTGCTTTTGTTTTCTCTGTTTGGTAACACCAAGGGCCTGTAAAATCCTGTAAAATTTGAGCTTCATTAAACTTCACTAAAACCGAGCTTAGCCTGGAGTGATGGTGGGCTAATTGAGAAATTGAAAGCTGCAATGGTAGTAGAATTACTGGTGATCATTTTTGTGTTGACTTTTTTGGAATTTTTTTTGTACAACTCGTAGCCATGTCTGTGTCTGTGTTTGGTGCAGATTCTTTGTTTGGAATTTCATTGTGTGAGCAGTTTGCCGAATCCGACAACGTTCCTGCTCCGCCAGTTTTAATTCGTTGTATGACGGAGCTGGAGAAGCGACTGCAAGAGACTGGTGCGTATTGTTGTAGCAGAGTGTTGGCCGATGATCCAAACATTTCTACATTGTGTTGCTGTAACTATGTTTTTGTAGTTGATTAGTTTTATTGTCTTGCTTTCTTTTGTGTTTATGAAGTGTTTTATTCTAAGCATGTATGTATGACGCTTGTTCAGTAAACTGCTTGCTTACATACTTACTTACATGTAGGTTTGTATTGTCATGAAATGTGAGCAGCTGTCATCGGGTGTATTTTGTTTCAGTCACAAATGTATTTGAAGTGTACCGGAGGACTTGCTCTGCAGAAGAAATCATTCGGCTCAGACATGAACTGTCTTCAGGTACTCCTTGACATGACTCCATTTATGCATCGTCATGTAGAAGTAGAAGTAGTAGTAGAAGTAGTAGAAGAATATATGGTCTTCAGACCACTTTCTTCCAGCTTAGTTTTAACTTGTGATGCTCCACATGTTTTGTTACTTGGTTGCTGTCTTTCTTATGCTGTCCTTCGTGGTGCTTATTTGTTGATGCCAGTTGTATCGGTTCTTGGTGACAAGTCGTTGTTTCATTTCGAACTATTTGTTGATCAAAACTTGCAGTCTTTCAGTTCTGCTCTATGTACGTGTGTATTATCTGGCGCTTTGTTAAGTCTCATTAAAACTGCTGTTTAATTTCTGTAATTGTATCCATCAAAAATGAAATGAACAGGAGCTTATGAGCATCATTGTACATGAGCATGTGATGTTTCTGTGTTTAGGTAATATTGATACTGTAAATCTTCAGTCATTCGACATCTCGGTAATTGCAAATATGGTAAAGAAGTATCTCCGTGAACTACGTGACCCTGTCATTCCAGAAAACAGTTATTCCAGCTATATGGATGCAGCAAGTATGTATTTTGCTGCTTATCGTTTTCTGACAGATGAATTCTTGCAGTTATTGATTGCAGTATTCATTAAACTGGTATTTGCGACACTGCAGTAACATAGCCTAACTTGGAAATGTGAAAACAGCAAGAAACCTGGATATCTAGTTGAAACTAAAAAGCCAGCAAAATGCAAACCTTTGGAAATAACAATGTTTTGTATTATATTTTGTATGCTAAACTGCTAATGCAGTGCATTTGCAGTTAGATGTACTGGTTAATGGTTGTACTTCTTTGTTAATCATTGTACTTCTAACATAGATTGCTTATAATATCTGATCAACTAAATTTCTCATCTCTTAGGTCTTGCATTTTTCAGAAACTTTTATAACCCCGAAGGCAATCTACTGTCCACTAAGTGACCATAGGGCAGATTTTTTTTCACAGATAATTTTTTAGTTTAGCAGAAAAAAAACAAAGTGACAAGTTGTGAGAATGTAAAATGATGAATGTAAAACCTTTGGTATATGAAAATGCCACAGATTAGGATAGAGCTCATAATATATTCTTAGTTAGTTTTTGTGATGAATTTCAGAGAGCAGAGACAACACGTTGGCTCAGTCGACTTTGACATCACTGGTCGACTTGTTGCCGTTTCATCATCGCTCCACTCTACACTATCTGATGTCACACTTATGCCGAGTCTGTCGGCTTCAGGTCGATGGTGGACATCAGGAACCTTTGTCCAGTATATGTCTTGTCTTCTGTCACATTCTTCTCCGACCAGCCTGGGAAAACATTATGTCAGTGCTCCATAGATTTTGTTTAAAATTTCTGTATTTGTTGCTTTGCTTAAAGTATTAAGGAATGGTGACACGGGTATTGGCCTTATTGGAAATCTTGAAAATAGTTGTTGTTTGTGCTGCAGTTATACCCAGTTGTGAGTGTTACTACAGTGTATAGGATGAAATTAGCATTACTTGAATTATGAATTAGTGAAAGTTACAGTTAGAATATCACTTTGGACAACATTGGAAACAATGCTATGTGCTATTGTGATATGTATATTTTTAAATTACACTCGAGTGTGTCAAGTATAATTTTGGTATGATCTTTGTTCTCTTGTACTGCATGATTTCCTTGGTGTATTTGATGAGCATCGTAATGGTTGGTATGCGTTGTGGCAGTGAAATCATTGGCAATACAGAGTATCACATCCGAGTCATAGAGCTGCTGCTGCAGAGTGATCGTTGGGATGAAAAACTTCCCGACTGCATCGGTGCTCCAGGTTTATATTCACTGCTCATCTTCATTCACACATTTTCCTAAGTCTGTCGTTATTTTTATCTTGTTCCAAACTGCAATATTTTGACTGTGGCGCTCTGGCGCTGTGACAGCACTTTTAGTCACTCAGACACTGCAGAGTCTGCAGCTGCAGAGTGTGTCCATTTGTCTGTTTGTTGGAATTGGACGGACGGAAAGCATGCTTGCAGTTTTTTCATCCACCACACTTGTCGTTTCGATCAACCCGTTCGGACCAAAGATGACAATCATCTCTGCCTTCCACGTCTCCCCCTCTATTTCACCCCATTGCAGCATGAGTCGCTCTAGAGCTCTGGCAGCTGTAACTGTCTTGTCAGCTATGTGTGCGGCAAGCATCGTGCCAGCGCCAACTAGTCTGGCTTCCACACTTGTACTCCTACTACCATGCAGTTATGTTGTTTATTTTTTTTGCCACATAATGTCAGAGGTTGCTTGGCCAATTGCTGTGATATTTTGCACCATGATAGGAAAGACTAAGCGGCATGCTGAATCGACTGTTTCACTGCTCCGTTGATTTCGTCCGCAAGCTTCGATCGCATTCAGCTGTTTTATTTATTTGGTCTATTCATACGGCCGTCCTAAGAGGTCACATTACAGAGCTTGATATTCGCCTGTCTTTGTCAGATATTATACATGGTTGTTGTCCGTCGTCGTCTGTTGTCCTCTTGACGGGTGTATTGTGGCTAAACAGTGCAAGATAGGGCATAGGTTGCTATTGATCACTAATAGGAAGTTGAGTACTATTCTGAGCTCTAACTCAAATTGTGTGTTTCGCAGTTTTGTTTTACATTGTACAAACGTTGGGTTCCTTGTAGTATACTGAGTCATGGCCTTGTTCCCAAGGGAGTTATTGGAATACAGTAAAATATTTATTTTGGTGCCATGGTTTAATCTGGAGAATTTATGCAGATGGTTGGTAAAAAACTGCTGAAATGGTAATGCACAGCATGTAAGTTAGGGCTCTGCTGTAATATTTGCACTGGCAAAATTTTGTTTTTGTTTGAAAGTTAATGATTATTGTTAATCTTGTTATTTGCTGCTCTGTACTTTAATACTGTTGTTTTGTTTTAATTGTGATGAAAATTTTTAATATTTTGGCACTTAATTATATGCCAGTTTGTTTCTGTGAGTTGCTGAGATAGTTTGTTTTGCAGTTTGTTTTAGTTTATAGTAAGAAGTATGAAATAGTATGCTATTGGTGTCATCATTTTATCGGTGATCTCAACATTGACAGCAATACTTGTAGTTGTGTGCTGAAGATAATAATGGTTGAAGCCGACATTGTCATACTGCTGAACAGTTATCATCAGCTTGATGTTGCTGTCGAATAGCGTTGTTGAACTGTTAAAACATCTTGTAACTGACGATTGTTGTTTTGCCGATAGTTCTTCCTCCGCGACCACCGAGGTTATCGCTGCAGTCCAAGACGAGTTTGATATCAAGATCCGACATGCAGACAGCCAGTGTTGATGGTCCTACGAGCTCGGTGGCTAATGGTGTCGATGTCTTGAGCTGGCTGGAGGACGCTGAATGGTATTGGGGTGACATCTCCAGGTATGTACTTGACATTCTCATATTCTATTATATCATTAGTATAGAGCATTGGCATGGTATAAGAGCAATGCAGTGCACTTTTAGACCACATATATGGTAATCTAAAAACTGAGGGAGAAGAATCAAACAAATGATAGAGTAAAAAGCTAATTGCCGGGTAAGTCACATATTGCCATTGTCAGGGTCATTCACATGCTCGGCTCCAATGCAGAGTAGAAGTGTTAGTACTGATGTTATAAAAGAGTGTTTATGGTATAAATGCTATTGCATAATGTCTGTTATTTTTTATTTTGATGCATTTAGAGAAATTATCACACACTTGATACCACCATTTTTTAAGAATTTAGTTTTTTAGCTGTCACTTGTTTTGATGTGAAATAATGTAATCTGACAACTGCAGCAAGATTTGTTTGCATATATTTGACAATACAGCATGCAAGTGTCGATGTTATGACTTAACGTCACTGTTGAAGTATGCTGCATGGCAGCTTACCCTTGTATTGCATAAAACTTGCTAGGATGTCTCTCTCTCGTCCATAGTACAGGGGTGCTGTAGTCTAGGACAGAATGGAACGAATTTATCGCAACAAGCCATCAGCTTGAGCTACAAGTTTGTACTTGGTTCATATGGTTACTTTTGTCAAAAGTAGTAGAAATGAAGATGACATTTTAGTGGTAATTTTGAGACCAAAACATTTTGCGTAGTGTGCGAGCGAATGTATTTGATGCAGTGACACAAAATTAAAGGGCTGGTGATTGTTGTTGCATACAGGGAGGAAGTGAATGAGAAGATGAGAGATGCTTCCGACGGAACGTTTCTTGTTCGTGATGCATCATCAAAGATGCAGGATAGCTACACGCTCACACTGAGGTTAGCACTAGTTCACTGCATTCAAGACTTCTGCTCGTTTGTGGCATTTTGAGCTCTGTACAAACTTATTCTTTGCACCTCTTATTTTTGAAACTTATTTTAATACCCAGTATGTTGATTTTTCATTACTGTCTTACTATAGCAATTTTGATCTTGGCTTTAAATTTTTTTCTTTATGTAGCTAACAGAAATAAAAGAGCTTTACATGCATGAAGCAGAAGTTAGTTTTTTCAACAAAGAAATGCGTTTTTGCAGTTATCATGCCATATCAGAAAATTGTTGTGATTTTTTTACCATCACATGTAATGCAACTGTGGGTCCTTCATTTGCTGACATGCCATTAAGACAAACTATGCGTCGTTGCGAAATGTTAATTTTTTTTTAGATTTTTTGGTTGAAAGTTTGGAGTATGTTGTGATGTTGACAGGAAAGGTGGCAGCAACAAGCTGATAAAGATCTTTCATGAGAATGGCATGTTTGGGTTTGTGGAGCCACTGAAGTTTTCATCGGTTGTTGAGCTGATCCAGTATTATCAACATCACTCATTGGCACACTACAACAACACACTTGACATCACGCTCAAGTATCCCGTCTCCAGATTTGTCAAGGTTGGTTTTTACGCGTAACAGCAGCTACTGCTGTAGCGCGTTCTAGCCATCGCAATTCTGTCAATCCGTCCATCACACAGGTGGATCAGTCAAAAATGGTGCCAGCTAGAATCACCAAATTTTCACCATTGGCTGCCTGGAAGACTCTAGTTTCAGGAATCGTAAAGCTTTTCCATAAATTTGAAGGGGGTCACCCCGAATGAGGGCGCTAAATGAGAGGGGGGTGGGCAAAATTTGCGATTTCCAGCTGATATGGCATTGGCTGAGCAACACAGGTCATGCCGTCTGGTGAGTACGAGTAGATACTTTAGATACTTAGTCGCCGGTCATCTGGCGCTCTTTGGCGACTGACTTAGACTTTGTTTTACTGGACTTTCAAACATGCATCACTGTTGCGCATTTCCGTTTGCATTAGCAGGGCTTTTCTTGTTCTGGTTCTTACTCTTATTAAAACAGTTCAGACTTGTCAGTTTTGAAGTGGCATTTATTTGCATGCTATAGCCTATGTTTTCATTGTCACAATTTCTAATGACAGTGTCATTTGATGCCAACTTCTTTGGCATATTTTATATCATTAGTGTGAGAAATGCTTTCTGATCACCCAGTACTGTCAGCTGTTCATATCTATTAAAGTAGGTAACAAAATATACTAATATACTGGTACTGTCTTTATTCATTGAGTTGATGTGTAATAAGCAAAGCATTGTGAGTCCAAAAACACCTTTGCAGTCTTTTTGTGATAACTATGGGTGAGGAACATGGTAGAGTTTTAATAATTTTTACGCGCAAAAGCAGCTACTGCTTTCAGCACGTCTTAGCCATCGCAGTTCTGTCTGTCTGTCCGTTCGTCCGTCCGTCCGTCTGTCCATCTGTCCATCACATGGGTGGATCAGGCAAAAATGGTGCAAGCTAGGATCACCAAATTTTCACCGTCGGCTGCCTGGAAGACTCTAGTTTCAGGAACTGTAAAGCTTTTCCATAAATTTGAAGGGGGTCACCTCGAACGAGGGTGCTAAATGAGAGGGGGGTAGGCAAAATTTGCAATTTTTGGCCAATTGTATCTCATTGGCCACTGTATCTCAGTAACGGTGCGAGATAAGGCCTAGGTTACTATTAATCACTAATAGGAAATCGTATACTGGCTATCGATTGGCGCTGAATTCAATGACCTTGGATGACCTTGAACGTCAAAATAGGGGGTTTTATGGATTTTTTGGCAGCTGCGACACAAAATCATTCACAAGGTGGCGCCACGGTACTGGCGTTGGTGGCATGGCGTAGTTAGTAATGCGTTTCAGCTGAAACGAAGTTGCTCTACGCTGGGCCCAGTTAGTACTGCGATGGGTGACTGCCTGCGGGTAGGAACTGCTATAGGCCTTCGCGCTCCCATGAGCATTAGCTCAAATTTTTTGGTTTACTTTTGCATTCTGAGATAAACTCAGAAGAAGCTTTGTGCAAGTTTCTATTGATATCGAGTGTTTTTCATTACATTTCTCTTGATTGTAACTGTATAATTAATCCACATAGTATTATTTTGCCAGTTATTTCTGCACTGGCACGACTTGACTCATGTCTGGTTTCAAGTGGCACGTTTTCCTGTAATGCTGTTCGTAGGATGACGAGGCGATTGGTGCGGATGTCGGGTCAATCCGGATGAAATTTCTCGAAGTGCATAATGACTGCATCAAGAAGACCCAGGAGTACGATGCTATGTACGCTGAACACACTCGCATCTCACAGGTATCATCATTTATTTTTTTTTATTGTTTGAGCAGTGATCATTTGCATGTGTTTTCATTGCTAATTTGCTTCAGCACTCTTCATTCCATGTCAGGTTTTTCAGCTTTTACTCTGTGAGAATTTTGTTTTTGCAGTACTTTGCAGTTTCCTTACAGAAAGTTTTTTAAGAATCTGGCCTGGCTAATCGTGAACACTGATAGCATAGCAGCTGCACAAAAATCTAGAGATTTTAGATTGTGATTTAGCCTTATTTGCATGGAGTTGGTCGTCATTGTTTTACGTTTTTCTCTGCTACAGTTTTATTTTGTCATTGAAGAAGCTCAATTTTGCTACATTTTCAGAACTGTGGCAGACCTAAAAACTTCCATAATTGTTTGGAGAATGCAAATAGGTGCATTAGATAGTGTGAATGTGCAGGAGCTGCAGCTGAAGCATCAGGCATTGGATGCGTTTAATGAAACTGTCGAGGTTTTTGACGAACAGCTTAAACTGCATGACCGATTCAAGAAGAAAGCAGCTCCACAAGATCTTCCTAAGTATATACACTTAACTTGCTCAGTTTGTCTTTACATTTATAACACCATGCACAGACAAAGGATAAAATGGCACCTGTTATCTGCAGTTTTCATATTTGCAAAAAAAACAGTAAAATTTTTTACATTGTTGTCTGGGGGAAGCTGTTGTGCATTATGTGTAAAAAGCAGTTTTGATTGAACTTGGTTTGGAAACCACATCCAGTGTCTGTTGACAATTTGATGTTTATTTTGATAGGTTTGATCTGTGATAAGTTTGTGATAGGTGGTGTTTGATGGGCTGTATTATGATAAACTTTTGGCAATATGTAACTTGTGTAGAATCAGTGAGAACTACGAGCTGTTAAAGACACGACGTCACATGATCCTGTGCAGTAAAGAAGGACTTGAGTTGGATGTGAAGGAACAGACGTCAATCAACCGGACTCACGTTGCTAACATGAACTCACTGAAACCAGAGATCAAGCGACTTCACAAGCTGCGTGATGTGTACAAAAAGTCAGTCCATGCTGCACTTTTAATATACTACAAGCATTTTTTACTGTTTTTGTACTAAATTAACTGTAAAATATTTAGACAAGCAGTTTGATGCATTTTATTTTATGTATTTGTCGTATCTTGTTGCTGCAACTTGTTGCTGATGTTGTTTCTGTTGACGGAGAAGAATTAGCGTCATTTGTATGCTGCAGGAATCTGTCTAAAACATGTCAGCCAGAGTACGGTAGAAAGACATGTGTAAACTTGAATTTAAACAACAGTATGTTTGAAATTTGTGAGTCATGAATTATAGCTCGTAACTAATAGTGAAAGAGTTATACACTGTGGCCAAAAAAAACATCTCCGACATTTTCGACTGTAACTTGAAAACCAATTGTCAAATTTTGATAATTTTGGTATGAATATACCTGACACAACTTGCCATCAAATGATCATTTAGTTTTCCACCTCACCCAATGTATGCTTCTGCACTTCCTAGTGAAATCAGATCAGGCAAAATTTGTGTTGAAATAAACAGAAAACCTGAAAAAACATCCCCGACATTATCAATCGTAACTTGAAGAAAAACTAACATATTTTAATAACTTTTAGCAGAAATATTTCTGACACAACTGGCTATTAAATAAGTGTTTTAATTTCTATTTCACTCAGCGTCTGATTTTGCACTACCTGGGGAAAGCAGACCAAGTATAATACATGTTGAAATGAATGAAAAGACGCCAATAAATTCCATCTATTCTAATCTGTGGGCCCCAACAGCAGGTATATTACATGTACAAGGTTCGACTGTCATGCAGCAGTGTGTCTACCAGATGAAGTTTAGGAATGTTTGTGAAGTCAAGAAGCGACTGGTACAGCCTCGATTGGTCTGGAGCAGAACTTTGTGAAGTGAATGCAGTGCCATTGGCATTTTTCACTTTCAATTTTATTATCTTCGCCAAAGTCAATGCAGTGAACACTGGCGGAGGTACTGTTTTTACTCATTCTGTTCGTCGTTCCTTCCTTCCTTCTGTATACATGATGACTCATCACCATCACCACATGTCATACACAAGCAGACATCGAGATTGACAAGACGTCCTGATGTCTGCTTGCGCCTTATTAGCTGTAGTTGTAGATGTAGTAGTAGTAGTAGTAGTAGTAGTAGTAGTCATAATGTTTAAATTACTTCACTTGGTGGAGATATGCACTCTTACAAGCACCTTCTAGTTATGAATTGCATTGTATTTTATGCTGTTGTTGTCTTGCATTGTTAAGGTGGTTGTTGGACTGGGGTGAGAGTCATCAGAGTCTGGACAATCTGATAGAGACAAGTAACAGTGGCCTGGCTGGTGCTGCTGATGCTGCACCGTTGCCTCATCTTGATGAGAAGTCGTGGCTGGTGTCATGTAACCGCGCCGACGCTGAGCGACTGCTGCAGGGCCGGTCTGAAGGAACATTTCTCATTCGACCCAGCAGTGTGGCTCACTCATATGCACTCTCCATTGTGTGAGTAAAAATGAGGATCTTTTTATTGGTTTAGATTCATTTACAGTATCGTTAATATATTTTTCAGCAACGGCTGCACTTTTCACTGCTGTATGTTGTAAGGTTGATTTTGTATAGTCCTTAGGCTGCATCCGGTGGACTGCAACTAGGTGCTTTGTTTATGTATTATGAAGGGTGTCCATCCTGTAAAAGCAAGCAATTTTCGTATGGTTATGGGATAAAATTTTAGGACATTGGCTGACCCAGATTCGGTCAACTTACAATTGAAATGATAGAGTATATAGCAGTTTGTATATAATCAACTTTACGTGTAGCATATTGTATTCTGAGTTGCGCTGTACGCTGACGTGCATGTACCGTGTCGTGGTTACAGGGCCAACAGCACAGTAGTGCACTGTATGATAGAGAAGCATGATACCGGCTATGGGTTTGCTGAGCCGTACTTTATCCATGAGACTCTACGTGACCTGGTGATGTATTACCGGGAGACTACTCTTGTTGAACACAATGAGATCCTCGATGTGACACTCAAGTTCCCGGTCTTAGCACCGGCAGGAGCAGCTACAGCACTCAGCCTGTCAACACCATCAGCTCATACGGTGTGTCGAAATATAATATGTAACCTTCACTTCGTCATCTATGAGTAACTGAGAGTAGTTATCGTTCATTATTACATGGTAGACTTTCTACTGCTTTTGTGTCATATATGGTGATCTTAAGACTCCGTTTATTGCATCGTATGTGATAGTTAAAAGAGTTATGAGAAGAATTAAAACTTGCGATAATTCACATGTTTGTTGGACTTTGTTTTGTGGCATAAATACTTAATTCTAAGACAGTGGTAAAGTCACTTGGTTTGTAAAGTACGCTGAAATTTTTCTTTTTTAGGATCTGACTTAATGCAGAGTAACTCTACAAATTGGCCAGTTATTTAAAAGCGGAAATTAGCACTGTACTGAGTGAGGACTCTGCTTAGAGAAATGCAGATATTCAGCTGAGTGTAAACAGGACACGGGCTGGCATCAGAAATGAATAATAAGTGATCATCATCAGTAAAGTGTAAAGAGGAATAGTAGAAAATGAAATAATGGTGTGCCACAATCTATTTAAAGACTTGCCTATGAAGCTTGATGTTGAGAATTTTTTCATTATAGAAGCGTATTTAGCTTAGCTTACAATATGGACCAATTCTATGTGTTACTTTTTGGCTCATTCATTTCTTTCTTATTTCTTTAATTTTTAAAAAATATTTATGTTTATATTACATTGGTTGCAGTAAACTCAAAAGGTGAAAAAATGTTGATTGTGCAATTCTAACTTTAACGAGTGTGAAGAGTTGGTGAAACAGAAGCTGAAAGCCACAAATAGTAATATTATAATACCAGGAGTGGTTGTACAATACAGTTTCAGTGGAATATGTTATACAGTCAAACTTGTATAGAGTTAAACGTTGATATGTTATCTGTCATGTTACTGCAGATGTTAAAGAACGTGCGTGTGTTGTGACTGATGTTGCAGGCGGACCAGCCTTCGCTGCAAACGAAAGGCTACTTTGAAGGCTTCTAGAACTGTGATGTTGGGATGTGATTTAACGATCATACTGGTGATTCTTCCTGTGTCTGTGTACCCGTTTACAGAACAGACAGCAGAATCTAATCTAACACAGAGCCTCTGGTCACTTTTAGTGTTAGTGCTTTAGCATGTCAGTAGAGCATAACTGTACTCAAAGTTTCACACATGTTTAGTAGGCATACTTAACCTTTGCTGTATAGTTGGCAGCATGCTGCACCTATCTCGTATTACTGGATACTAGACATAGCCATTGGCCAGTGAAATGATGACGTCCATCTTTGTCTGTTCTTTGAGTACATTGTTATTGTTTATTATTGTTGTTTTCTTGTTGTTTTGTTGTACGACAGTTACACTGTTGTCGTTGTTGTCCCTTATGGCAGTAATTTCATTTGAAGCAACAACTTGGATAGTTTGTTGACAGGTTTCTTGTTCTGGTGGACATTTGTGATTTTGATGGACGAGTATGCGCAGTACAATCTGGAGACTGTTAGAATTTGTTGCCGGCATTGTTTCTTCTGCATGTACATAAGCTGAGCTGCAAGACAAATGTCGGAATGGTATGTCACAGTTGTGAAGTGTAGAAGTGGACAGCGATCAGCTTTGGAAATGGTTTTATTGTGAATTGACTGATTTAGTACAGTTTGATCCAGAATCGGTTAGCAGTAATAAATGCCAGTATGCATATAATCGATAGGCACATGCAGTAGCATGTCTGCTAATGAATCAATATTTAATCAGTTTTGTGATTCTAGTAAATATGTTATTGTGTTATTTTGGTTTGACTGCAAAACTTATTTGAATGAAAAAATGATGCATGCAAAAATAAGAGGTGCATATATCTGTATGAAGATATTAAATTAAGATATTTTAAGCTTAAATAAGGTGTATTTTGACTAGAGCTGTTGAAGTGTTAATTTTTATGCATTAATTAACACATTATTAATTTGCCAAGGCCCATCCAAAGGGAGAGTAGGGGGGAATTACCCCAGGCTCCGTGACGTTTGGGGGCCCACTTGTAGAATATAGAAAGTTAGAAAGCAAATATAAACACATTTTTCAACAATAACTGACATCACCGTTAGCATAGAAATCCATTAGCCTGTCCTTTGAATAATATTTATTTACATTAGCGATGGAACGGCAACTACAGTTTAGTTACTTGAATTCGTTTGATTGTCAAATAACTGCAGTTTAACGGAATATTGAAACTTTTGCTCTACAGAATTTAGTAAATTAAATAAATTTATGCATGTGCGTTAATTTTTTTAACGTGCATTAATTTTTTTAACACAAGTTAATTTATTAATGCATTAACACATTTGACAGCTGTAATTTAGCCCTAAACCATTATGCTTATACTGCTGTAAAGACTTATCGATCTCGGGGTATTTTGTCGAGCACCAGTTTAATGCTTCAGCAGTGCACAAGGTTGTTTCTACATGTGATCGATGTGCATGTGTGATTCAGTGCTGTTGGTTTTTTCAGTGATCAGCTGACAGTTACGTTACGTTGCAATGTGATGGCATACTGTTATTGTTGCTGAATCTGCCTTTGGCTAATGAAGCAGTTTACTGAACGAAGTTTGCTCTACTTTGTTGATTTTGACAATAATTAGACTGTTGCCTGCTCTTCTTGTTTATGGTAGACAATGAATTTTTGTAATTGGCAGCTTTATAACACAGTATTAGTCTGCATAGTAGCCAGTGGCGTTTTAGCGTGGGACTGGGGGGGGAGTTCTGTGCACCCTCAGATTTCAGCTTAGCACCCCCCCCTCCAGATTAGCATGGAACGATAGTTTTCATGGCAGGGATCTACAATAAGCCGTACTTTATACACTATACAGTGAGCGGAGCGGCGGGAGCCTGGCAGTTAGCGTGTTTGGCATTATGCAGACAGCAATAATAACCTTCACCAGGGCATGCCCATCGTCAGACAACCTGTCACTGTGCACACCGTGGCTTGAGAGCACAGTACCCCATATTTTTGGAGCTAGAACTGCCAGTGTCTGCCACCGATAGTAGCGTGTTTTGCTAGTACCGAGACTGTAATATTTACTTGCAATCAAAAAACACATTTGTGTTGTGCAAGCAAAACTAATGTGCATAGTTTTATAATAATTAAATATTAATGTGGTTTTTGTCAAGTGTCAAGGTAACACTTAAGACGCTTGCATTCATTTATGGAAAGGGCAAACGGCATCATGTTTGTCTAAAATCCGTGTAGAAATGTGTGCTTTTGAGTTGATTTGTTTTGATTTAGTTACTGTAGACAAGTTTTAATAATTATGATGAAATGATTGTACAACTTAGTGTTAAAGCAACGGTTGTAGCTGTATCAGAAAGATATCTCCACATAATTATAAACACGCCTGTTTCATTCAGGGTGACCACTTGTCTGGAAAACTGGAAATGTCAGAAAATTTGAAACATGTCAGGCATTATGTTAACAGTCAGGGAAATGTCAGGGAAAAATTCTTGTCAGGGAAAAGTGTCCCAAAACTGTTCATTACTAGTTGAATATTTGCATTCAACTCCATTTTTTCTGCTCGCTTCGCTCGCACACTTGTACTATCATACTTTTAAATTTGCGGTGCCAGTAAGCCGCTTTTGTTTGCCTTTATTGTTTAAACTGCACTAAATTTGGTCAGTTAATTCTCTGGAAAATAATTTTAAAATAATTAAAATTGTTGCCAATAGACGTCATATCGCTACTGTTGTGAGGGGCGATACTCCATCTATGTTCCCTTAAAATGTCTGGAAAAGTCGGTGAAAAGTCTGAGAATTTGATCATGACTGGAGAGTAGCCACCCTGTTCATTAGTTTTGATTGCCATTTCATTATTTCTGTTGATTCTGTGGCCTCATCTTCATTAAATGTCTGGTGTATTTTTATATACTTTTTTTCTGTACTGTTTTATGTATTTTGTAAGTCTTAGCATGCATTCATTTATGTAGTTTATGCACGCGTATAAGGGAGTTCTTACAATTTTAGGTTTAGCTTGTTTTTTGTATCTTTTGTTTTGTGTTTCTGTAAAGGTTAAACTTACTGTTCCATTATTATGTGTTTGTGTGCATTCCGCCTGGAAAGGCCGTCCCCGAAATGACCTATACTGTGTCGGGTGGGACGTTAAACCCTACTCATTCACTCACTCACTATGTAGTTTTGCAACAAAGCGCTGCACTTGACAATGGGATAGTGTTCTCTGCAGTGTCTGCAATGAGGCGTGGTTACACAACCGCTGGTGGTTGGTAAATTATATGCTTTCCCGTTTTAAATTTTTGCTGTAGTGTGTGTGCCAAAAATTATGTAAGTTAGTTGATGTATTGACGTTGAAAACGCTTGCAAAGTGGGCCATTTTCATTGGGATAACGTAGTGAAGTAATTCATTGGTAGAGATGTAATTGTTTTGATAAGATTTGGAAATAGATGTCAAAGTGACTTGAGTTTAGTCAGTATTGCTGATAGTGGATATACTGTACATGATGTTGGTTGGCAGCACAGTATAGTATATGTGTCAAGTACATGTATGTTAAACAGTGACAGTTGGTATACACTGTGAGGCATAAAAACACACCAAAATTTATCGGTCATAACTTGAAGGTGCATTATCAAATTTTAATAATATGCCTGATACAACTGGGCATTAAAGGACTAGTTAAGGCCCCTCGTCGTGCAACATGTGTTTCTGCACTACCTGGGGACATCAGAGCATATGAAATAAGCATTAAAATGAACAACGAAAGCGCCCAAAAAACGACAGATTAGAAAAATGGAGAAAAATATCAAGATTTCAATAGTTTTTCAGTACAAATATTCTTGACACAACTGGCCATCAGATGATCCTTCAAGATCGCAGCTCACCTAATGTCTGACTTTGCACTATCTGTTGAAAACAGAACAAATGAAACACGAGTTGAAATAAAGAAAAAACATCAGTAAATTTTGTCTCTCCAGATATGTAGCCCCTATCAGCCGTGATCTTAGTCCATTCGACAATGTTCGCAGTTAGCAGCGAGTCTATCGGACACTGTTTAGGAATGTCAAAGAACTCAAGATGCGACTGGTTGATGTCTGGAGGAGAACATTATCAACACTGCTATCAACAAATGGAGAATGCATCTGTTTGCCTGCATTTACACAAATGGCCGATATTTCGAGTATTTACATTCAGCAGTTGCAAAACAGGACGGTTGGAATGCCAAAGTGCTAGAAATTTGCCCAAAATGCGCTAAAATGTGTTATTTTAATCAAATAAGCATACTGCATTGAATAAAAATGTAATATATCACTTGTTCTGCTTTTCCCAGGTAGTGCAGAAACAGATGTTTGGTGAGGTGGTTACATAAATGATCATTTGATGGCCAGTTGTGTCTGGAATATTTGTAGCCAAAATTATTAAAATCTGCTGATCCATCTTCAAGTTTTGATCGATAAATTTTTGTGTGTTTTTTATGCCTCACAGTGTACATATTATGTATATGAGTCGACAAGATAATGACATTTTAACAGTTTGAACACTATATTGTGTTTGTTGTTAATATATTGGATGTCTCAAAGCAATGTTCAGTATATCGGAGCCCTTAATTGCGTCTTTTTTTTGCAACAGCTTCACGTCTTGAACCATAGATTTGTACACGTGCTCGCATTGTATAGATGGATAATGCTTGTGTACATAGTGTAGTTACGTTTGTAATTTGAGTAACGAAGGCATTAAAATAATTATGTACATCACTGTGATATGTTTCGCCATTTTATACATTTAGTTGCAGTATATAACAGTGCGCTTAATCTAATAGCTTGCCAACTAACAAAGTTGACGGAATCGGGCGATTTGATCAAAGGAATGCCGGGAGACCAACGTTTTTGTTCTTATTTACGCCAAGTATTACTTTGTGAAACACCACTTTAATGTACGATATGAAAAATAACTAGCGTGCCATACGGTAGGGCTTTGTCTAGTCTTGCTGTCAAGTTGCTCACAATAACAAAACCCGCCTTAGACCTGAAATATAGCCAGTTTTAGGCAACTGTTGTTATTGATATTAATATTGCAAATGAACATTGATATAGAGCGCTATTATTACAAGAAATCTAGTATGGTTCTAACTCTATGCGCTGCCAGTACGTATAGCAAACATTTCAATGAGTGAAAAGCTCAAGGCTTTGCGTCTGTGGGCCATGTGGAAAATTCTTGCTTCAGAAGTAAGTCATAGGCCTAAGTAAGTTTTATTAACTTGCACAATACAATACAATAAAGAATTTGCACTTGAAAACTGGCAGTTTAATCCAGCACATAAACTACAAAATCTGAAATGTTTTAAGTTAGCGTGAAAGGAGAGACTAGGCCCCTATATTGAAGTAAGTCACTGCAGTGCAGTCATGGCGCCCAATCCTGAAACGGCGTCTGTGAACGTATTAACTGAACGTCGTCGTTCGTGTGCTGAGAAGGCGTCTTGCTTTCGTCGTCATCTTAATTTTTGTCGCAGGCTCGCAACAGATGCTATACAATCGGTCATGTAAAAAAGTCGGTTTAAACATAGCATGTCATAGTGCTTTCATCAAACGACAAATACATTGCAAGGCTGCCGCTTCTTATAACAGTGCTAGGCTTCGCATCTTTCACAAGACAAGAAGCCTTTCTGTCGCTAGGATAGCTGACCGTACTGGTTGTCATTTGAAAGCCAATATGCGACTTCTTATTAGTGATCAATAGTAACATTGGCCGTATCTCTCATCGTTTCCGAGATATGGCCAGTTTTCCATTGAATCCCTCATCATTCAACTCCCAGTTTGAAAGTGTTCCCCTTGCACTAGATAAGCGAAATTTTACACGCCCGCGTTTCACAAACATGGCTAATTATTCGTGTAAAAAGTTTTCTTCTAAGATCTACCCGTTATAGCCAGGGTACATTCGTTACAGACGACAGTCATGCCACTAGCTCGACCGTTGCTTAAATGCGGTCGGCTAAAAATCGGTTTTTGTCTTCCGCCGGCGGCTTGTATCGGCGACTTCGAGATAACCTATTTATTTCGCCACTACTGTATTCCCTCCAGTCCACTAAACGCCATGCAGTGCAATACTCTGTGGATACCAGTATGCGTTTTTACAAGTTTTTTTCGTTCTGCGTTCTCTGTGCTATGCACCCGGGGCATTATTGATTATAATGTATTAGTTATGCTGAACAGACCTGCATTTCAACACCTGCCTGTTATTTTTTCACAACGTATCACTTGAACTCACAACGCCGCGGTGTGTGCACTGAACAGGTGCCCGGTTAGTAAGTAAGTAGTAGTTAGTAGTGAAAGCAATCGTAGGCCTACACACAACAGGTACCTACGCGTGACACGCAGTTACGTGTATAGCACAGCATAAGACTAGTAACTTGATGTGTTAAAGGGTGTTTACACGATCCAGCAAACGTCCAGCATTAGCACGTGTATTTTGAATACATTTGCTGGAAGTTTGCTGGATCGTGTAAACACCCCATTAAGCAACCAATATGCCGTGGTTATAGGCTAGTTGGTCCTCGGCACATCGACGTCGCTTGCGGGCTGGATTTTTCGCGGTCTTCAAAAAAGGCTCCGCAATTCGTCAGTTTTTCTTCGCGTCGACAGAAGATAATTTCCCAGCGCTTTGACTGGACGTTCGTTGCGTTCAAGCATTTAAGTCTGCGCGGTTCTGTCTGGATGGAGTGTATTTCGTAGAGCGTCAATTCCTGATGTTGGCAATTCGTTTGACGTTGCTGATCGTGTTCGCTGTGACGTCATCACAGCAGTCCAAGGCATCATCTTCATTGTGGTCATCATCGGCAGCAGCAGCAGCAGCAGCAGCTGGTGTCAACTTCACTGATGAATCGACTGCAGCATGGAGAGACTCTGTCACCGAACAGCTAAACGACGACGTCGTTAACAGTAGGCTACGTCGTGAATAATTACGATTTAAATGAAAAGTGGAATTTTTTTCCTACAGATGCTGTCTGTTTTCTTTCTTCTGTTTTTTTATTCTTGTAATCTACATCCGCTTGTGACTTTTGTTTAAAAAACTTGATTATTGTTGCTAAAAATTTTATAGATGACAATTTTATGTCACATTAAGCGCA
>Ga0209671_1000501_pt1 | contig 26340 bp, 13 predicted proteins | sample WorMetHERISLAND2_2_FD_187401 | JGI IMG/M metagenome (GOLD analysis project Ga0209671, IMG submission 187401) | Marine gutless worms symbiont microbial communities from Max Planck institute for Marine Microbiology, Germany - Olavius geniculatus... | ecosystem: Host-associated > Annelida >...
AATTAGTATGTCTTGAGTTGCAATGATGATGGTCAATGTATTTTTATTTAGGCTTATAGTAATGTAACACTGCTGTTTCACGTAAAATGACTTGGCGTCGTCTATTAGGCTATTATTAATTCGAACTTCATACATTAAAGCATAAATTACACAATAATTAGCGATTGTAATCGATTATCTGATTTAATTAACAAAAAATTACATACATGAAATAAATAAATAATAAAAATAAATATGAAATTTTATATTTAGCACTAAAATATTAAAAAAATAAATATCAAAATGAAATAAAGTAAAATAACGTAACAGTTTAAAAACATAGGCCTATAATTTAAATTATTAGCAAGCAATCAATAAATTATTTTCAAAGAATTTAAAATGACAAAGATGATATATGACAGCGGCATATTTTAATCTAAGCGTGAGATATTGCGTACAGTAGCCTACGTTGCTCAGTATTTAGTGGCAATAGATGCTGAGTGCGGCCGGGGGCGTTATCGATCAGTCGGTCGGTCATTCCGCATTCTGCATATCACCCACCGTTGCGCAGCCTACTTCCGCAGATTTCATTCCGCAAATTACTTTCCGCATTCTGCATTTCCGCAAATTACCAACACCCCATTGTATGACAAAACGCCCCACTGACAGCGCCGAATCGCCGGAGATTTGTGAAATCTGTCGCAAAAGTTTCCCACCCAAATCCTAACTAAGCCTAAGCCGTACTCTTCATCTCTTGTCTTGTCATCATCATCATTTTCATCACCATTTTGTATTAATGATCATGCTGATATGGTGGTTTATACTCTTAGTTTTTTATTTATTCTGCAGTACGTTGACAAAGATGAAGTAGTTCTGTGGATGAATACAGTTGGTCCGTATCACAACCGACAAGAAACGTATTCATACTTCTCGTTGCCATTTTGTCCTGGGCCAAAGAAAGATATCAGTCATTACCATGAGACACTCAGCGAAGCACTGCAGGGTGTTGAACTTGTGTTCAGCGGGCTTGACATTGATTTCAAAGGTGAAGTGAAAGGTTTTTTCATAAAGTTTAAGTAAAATGTTTTCATCATATCAATTTTACAGCATTGTCAAGTTATGCATTGCTGTATTTCAGCAAATTTTCTCAGGAATGCTGTATTTGTACTCTGTTGGTCTTTAGATGCTGTTCATTTTCTACCAAATGAGACATGCTGGTCAACAAGAGATGTGGATAAGTTCTAAGACAAATAATTGGGACCATTAGTGTGATGAAATACCACACCAGGTAGTAGCACTTTATCTAAGAAGTATTTCAATCCAAACAGTTTGCAGGTTGTTTTTTTAGGGGGGAGGGAGGAATTGTGCCAGGAAAAGAGATGTACTGAGTAATACTTTGTTAGTAGCGAATAGATGATCTCAGTTATCAATGTAGCATGACAGGCTTTACATTGTGTTGTTATAGCTGACAAGAAGACAACAGCATATTGCAACATCACTTTGTCGGATGACACATTCCAAGCATTTGTGTATGCCGTAAAAAATCACTACTGGTACCAAATGTACATCGACGATCTGCCAATCTGGGGTAGGTCATATTTGATGCTTGATCATAACAGTTTGTTTTCTATCTTGCACTGTACATAATATCTTGAAGTAACTGGTTATTTAATCTATATGTAATTTTGTTGTAATATCTCATTTATGTATCATTGTAGCTTAATGTTTGGACATATTTCTTAAATACCTGTGAACAGATTGTCTCACTAATGTTCCATTTATCAACTAGAAAAGCAGTCAGAGACCGCAAACCTCTGTCAACGCCATGCTGTTCACCAGGTGGCATTACCATATTTGGCAGCGGTTTCCCCTATCTGCCAATGGTAAAAAAAATCCGAAAACCAGAATCCAGGATTCCTTCCGGATCACCCCCAAAATTGAATTACTTATAGTTTTTGTTATTCTTGACATTCCCTGAAAATTTCAGACAGATCTTTCCATAACTTTTTGAGTTATCTTGCTAACAACAGACAAACTAACTCTGGCAAAAACATATCCTTTTCGGCGGAGGTAATCTGCCAGGAGTCAGTTGCTGTCATTCTGTTTATGCAATATGCAACAGGCATTGTTGGAGAAGTTGACAAAGATGCAAAGTCATTCTACATGTGGACGCACAAAAAGCTAGATATCGGCTACAACCAGGATGCTATTGTTGATGTGAACTTGACGAGTGAGGCCAAAGTGAAGCTGGAACCTGGTGCTAGGGTTTCTTTTACTTACGAGGTAGGTTAGCAGCAGCTTTTTGTACTTCAGCTGTAGGTCATTGGTCTAGTTCTGATTCTAGTAGAATGCACAGCACAGTTTTTAACTATACTTGTATGTGGTAACGGATAATATACCTGGATTGCGCAGGGTTCTTCTGTGTCATGAAATTATACTTCACGATTGATTATTATGTGCCACAAAGTTGTTAAGTTAGAAGTTGGCCAGGTGTCAAGAAGCTGTGAAAAATATACTAAACTAGAAGGCGCTCGTGAGAGTGCATATCTTGGCCAATGTAGAAGTTTTCACAGGAGGGTGCCGCTGTTCCTGCCCCTTGTGTATGACATGTGGAGATGATGATAAGTCATCATGTACACAGACACACCGACGGACACACACACGGAGCGATGGACAGAACGACCAATCTCTTAATCTCCTCTAATGTTCATTTCTTCCATTGGCGGAGATAAAAAATCAATCTAGTCACATTGAGGTCACTGTTAAAGGTTGGACATGGTGTGAATAATACTTGACATGTTGATCAATGTTGTATTTACTGTTGTATATAACAGTACCCACTAGTCAGTAATTTAACTCGCAATTCTTCATGTTAGCTCAGTAAATGTGTCACATACTTTGTACCATTCTTATTGCATTAGCCTTGTATTTTTTCACTGGTGGATTTTGCTGCTATACTTCAGGGTTAGCCAGCTGATATTTTAAAATGCCAAGTAAGTCAAATTTGGCATTTTTAAAGGAACTTGGCAGCAAAATTTTACTTTGACTTTTTGGCATTGTTTTTTTTTCAGAATTTGGCATTAAATTTTTCACTTTGACAGTGTCAAAAAGTCTTGAAAGTTGCATCTCTGAGTTATGTCATCTCAGTGGGAAGTAATCCCAGAAATGTTATTGATAACGCTTGAAAACTTGCAGAAAGAAAACAATTTCAGACATTCACAGCACCCATTTTGTGCAAGCAGAATTCTGTAGCATATTTGTGTTGATTCAGTCATCACAGTCATTGGTGTATTTGTGCTGTGAGAAAGTACTGTATACATTAGGATTTTTCTGATGTGCTTTCTTTGTTCAGGTCAACTGGAAGCCTTCAACAGTTAAGTTTGCGGATAGATTTGATAAATACCTTGATCCCAACTTTTTTCAACATCGGGTAACTAGCACTGTTGCATATTTTTTTTCAGAATCATGTAGTTTTGTTTTATAAGATGCAGTTAATTTACAAGACATTTATGACTGAAGATATCAGTTGAATGATGTGCCGGGTGCAGTGATTTCTTTTCTGTGAGTAATTATACTGTTGAGATGAACATTGTATATGCACTACAGCTAGTGCATCAGTACAGCCATTCCTACAGCCATTGCTGTAGTGGTTTTAGTGATATGGGTTAACTGATTTTTGTGGCATTTATGTTGTGTAGTGTCAGTACCACAAGTTAATAGCTTCGTGGATTTTTGTCCAGTGTATCAGGACACAGTGCGGGACAATTAATTATGATGGAGTGTTGATTTTGGTTTTGATTGTACAGATTCATTGGTTTTCCATCTTCAACTCATTCATGATGGTGATATTCCTTGTTGGTCTTGTGAGCATGATTCTGATGCGAACTCTTCGCAAAGATTACGCACGGTACAGCAAAGAAGACGACATCGATGAGATGGTGATTTACTTAGCGTGACTTGTTTTGTAAACTGGCCGTGGTTGAGTGCATTATTCAAACTCTTCTGGTTTCATATTAGCTATCTGGGTGAACGGCTGGGTGATTCTTTTTTAATTTGCTTTAGTATCGACATTCAGGTCAAATCAGGCTAGCATTTGTCTCTGTTACTTCTGTAATGACCATTGTACATGTGTATCCATGGGTAGGCACAATGAGTATGGTGACTCTACAAGTGATAATTGGGCTCAAGATGCATACCGCATGATGCATTTGCTCTGTATTCATGGTCTTGCAGTGTAAACTGGTGTCTGGCTGATGGATAAAGGAATGGAGAACTGTGTCGCCACATGCCTTATGGTTGAGAAGGTCTTTATGTTTACTATACATTTTCTTAAACAGAAACTACCAGCAGATTCGGTTTCGGGAAGGACATGCATTTCCCCTCCCAAGTCAACTGTCCTACCAAAAGTGTTAAGAAAACCAATAGCTCTCTCAGATGGAGAAATTGCAAATTCTTAGGCTTAAAAGTTTTCAAAACTGTTATCATAATAAGGTATTTACTTAATACTGAAAGAAGAAACTGAAATTGGATTAAGTTTGGAGTCAGTTTGCCCAATGAAACCTGCTAGTTTTTTCTGTATCTGCTTAAATGTTGTTTTTGCTTATTTATGATTATATTGCTGTCTGTGCTAGGAGCGTGATATAGGAGATGAGTATGGCTGGAAGCAAGTGCATGGTGATGTGTTCCGTCCTGCGTCCTATTCACTTGTCTTCTCATCACTGATTGGCACGGGTTATCAGATCGCATTCGTTGCACTGTGTACCATCACCATTGCCATCGTTGGAGAGCTCTACACCGAGTCAGTTCTGCTACAGTACATGCATACACAAGATACATTCTAATGTAGTGACGTTTGACATCCATATCCCAGGTTCCTGTATCAGACAGTGGCCTAAATAAGGATCCAGATCTGTCCAAGAAACAGTCAATATCAGTGATGATTAGGAACACAGGATCCTAAATATGGATCATAGAATATTTTGCAGGATTTTTTTTTATTTACTGCTGTTGTGATTTTATAGACAGTCGAGAATAAAAGATCTGACAATCCTTGGTGGTGATGTGCACTTTATTGAGCGCTCGTTGGTCATTTGTGTAGTATTTTGGTGATAGGATTAATCGGTTCAGAGAAACGGTTACATTCAGACTGTTTGTGGTGAGTTCTCAGTGTGCATTAGGTGCATGAATGTTGAAACATGCAATAGTACTGTGTTTAACTGTTTATCATGTATGCATTAGATGCATTTCTATTGATTGTGATTGTGTGTAACAGGCGAGGTTCATTTTTGAGCACTACCATCTTTGTATATGCATTGTCGAGTCCAATCAATGGCTACTTTGGAGGCAGCCTTTACAGCCGTATGGGAGGTATGTTGTATATTGTATTCATCACTTTCTTCATCACAATTATTAGTAACTGAGTACTGTTTGTCTGCTGGTGAAATTGTGTGGCGTGAGTAGTGCCAGCTGAATGACAGGTTATTTAACTATCACAGATGATTATTTTTTATGATTAATCGATATTTTTGTGTTTGTCTGTTTGTCATTTCATTACTGGAGTAATGACCATTGTATGTATGCTTAATGTTTATATCTATACTGTATTTGAGAGTTACCATCGCTAGTAACTTTGTACCAGTATGATGTACGTCATCAAAATTTTGCGCGCAGACCCATGTCGTACGTGGCCTGAACAATGAACATGGGCTAGGTCAGATGTCGCTCAGGGGTCGTCCATTTGAGAAAATTTTACTTTTTAAAAAAATTTTGCAGCCACATCACCTTTTAAGCCGCAGCAGAGCTGTGACGTCGTATAGATGTTGTCACCATGGTGACGCATCATCAGCATCATTATAGCCAGCGGCTGTGCTGCAGCGCGTAGTCTACTGTGTATGCGTCAGTCAGTGTACTGTACTGTAGTTCTACGATCGCTCATGTAGTAAAATGGAGTTGACCGAAAAACAATATTGGCCTGGAAAACGTCGACTGTCGTCCACTGAAACAGATAACGCTAGCGAAACTGGCAGTGAGTGTCATGATTCGAAAGTAGAGGCAAGGTTGACAAATGTGCGCGCAAGCATAATCAGTGTTATCGTCATGCTGCTAAGTTACGCGAATGTAACTTTGAAGTGAGTCAGCGTTGCTCAGTCAACGAGCATTGCTCAGTCAACCGACACGATTATTCCAGTTCATGACTGCGGCACACTTTATGCACAATGCCAGCACTGCGAAGCAAAGTTCTTCCTCGGTGAACATTTGTCGCACAGCAGCATGCGTAATCCAAAGTTTGGTTTGTGTTGCGGCGACGGTAAAATTAAGTTATGCCTGAGCCGCCAGAGCTGTTAGCTAAACGGCTAACTGACATGTCGCCACAACGTTCTCGGTTGTTTTGGTGCAATATACGATGATAGAATTGCACTCTGTCTGTGGCGAGCATGCAGGCCAATGAAATCCGTGCATGGTCCGTCTGTGTTTAAAGTTCACGGAGAATGCCATCGCTTTATTGGTCCGATGCACAGCGATCCGATGCATGACTCAGAAGAACAGCAGCCGAAGTGCTTGCAGACATTTTTTGCATCATCAGTATCGTTATCGCTAGTGGCTATGCTGCAGCGCTGCATATTGAGGCCCAAAGACTGAAAGTGGAGGCTGCAGGTTGATACCATGGCAGAGATCAAGCGTACCAACCTGTCCGCTTGTTTGTTATATTGTCATATATTTATTATTTAGTTGAATTTGCTGCACTTCATTCATTTATGATTGCAGTTCAGTAAGCAATATTAAAAACCTTATGATAGAGAGGTGTTTTGAGTGGCATTAAGTGTAACTGTTGGTATCTCAGTACAGTTGATGTTGTACTGTGTCTTTTAGGTAAAAGGTGGATCAAGCAGATGGTGACAAGTGCATTCCTTATTCCATTTCTAGTGTGTGGAACGGCTTTTTTTATTAACTTCATAGCAATATACTACCATGCTTCACGAGCTATTCCTTTTGGCACAATGGTAAAGACTCCATTATTTCTGCTTCTGTAACAGTTGTAATAACTTTTAGCACAGATATCGTGTACCAAAATCTTGATATTCCAATATATTCTGTTAGTAGCATTAGCATCTTTTAGTATACACAAAGAAAACTGTAAATTGAAGCCAGTATCATATAATAGCATTGTCATTATACCATTTTTGGCTCAGCGTGAACAATATCGAATGCCATAATGTTATATGTCGAATGTGAATTATAGAGCATTCTCATAACAATTTCTGGTGCACTGAACAATGTTAGGCCTAATGCTGAACTGATTGTATTGTTGTAGTTGTAGAATATGAAGTATTGTGTTATATAGCAATGTATGTATGTAACATGCACATAATAACTAATAAGATATCGGTGGTGTATATATTATCGTGAGGGACTGACAGCAGAACGCTTCGACTTGTCAGTGTCCACAATGTCAGAGACAGCTAAGTTTCAGTGAGTGTGGGGTTGTCATTCAGTCAGACTAGCCAATGGCCAACAAGTTAGCTTGGAACACTTTTTCTGGAACCACTGACCATTGACCAATGACCATCAGTAAAATGTCCATTAATTTTAGCTTGCCGATTTTGGCTAGTTAGCTGTTTGTTATTTGGTAACTGTTGATGAAGTGGCAGAAAACTTCTATTTTATATGAAATTTGTGATGCTAATGACAGATCGTACTGTAAAGCAATGAGTTTAATACATCCAAGGAGACATCTTCTGCTACAAAATCATGCTAGGACTGAGTGGTTGTGCTTTGACAGTTAGTTGATGTTTATTTGTTATCATTCATGCTTTGAAATGATGTACACAGGTTGCAGTAGCAAGCATCTGTCTGTTTGTCATTCTGCCGTTGAATCTGGTGGGAACTGTGATTGGACGGAACATCGCTGGTCAGGCTGACTCGCCATGTCGTGTCAATGTCTATCAGAGAATCATCCCGGAGAAGAAGTGGTAAGGTTGATTTGTTCATTAATTGTATCTCAGGACATCATATTTATGCACTGAAATTGGATATGCATCTGTTAGTAACTTTGCCCCCACTCTAGCAACATTTGCTGCTGGATTTCTAGATTTGGCTGATTTTAGAACTGCTGCTATTTCCTCCTTGATTTTTATTTCTTGTTTGTTCTTAACCTGTGTGTACTCTCAGGCCAGACATTTCACATATTAACTCTATCTATATCTAACCAAGTCTTTTTTTGGACGGTGCCATGTATCCAGTTGCGTTAGTGTCACGATGCTTGTTATCTGTTTGCTGTTATTTGTTGTTTGTTTGTTATCTGTTTGTCCTTTGTGCGGTTAATTCTTTGTTTCATGCTGTATTCTGTAGGTTCATGGAGCCTAGCATCATAGCCACACTTGGCGGCGTACTGCCATTTGGATCTATCTTTATTGAAATGCATGTATCACTCATTCACCAGCTTTATAATTATTACTATTCAGTTGCCTGTGGGCTTTGTTTTGATATCCTGTTCTCATAAGCTAAAGTTGTGTGCTTGTTGTACATGTATAATAATGTATTGCTGAGATTATAATTTGCCCTGAGTACAGACTTACTTGTCGCAACCTGTGCTGTCAGTTGCTGAATAGCTGCCCTGCTACGATGGTGAACTTCATCTGATGACAAGCTGTTGAGGTTTTATCATTGCAGCTACAAAAGTGCACAAAATGATCACTTTCACACTGTTGTCAGGATAGCTTGACTTTTACACCTTCCAGCAAGTCAGTGCACCAGCACACACCGTTTGCGAGACGGTTGAGTTTTTGGATCATGAGATGCCTGATTTCTTGCCCTCATGTTGCTTAGCGCTGATACGATGAACATTTTTCATTAGCGAACCAGATGAAGTTTATCGTCAAAGCAGGTTAGCAACTGACAGCACCAGTTGAAATGCGCAAGGTTGTAATCACGACACATTGTGATGTCAGCGTTACGTCACGACTAGCAAAGAATATTTAACTAACAGTCATATTTTGTCCACATTTTGAATTAATTTTTTCATGTTACATCTGGTAGAAATTTGTTGTAAATTGATCACCATTTGACTGAGTTATGAAAGAAAGAAAAAGGGTGCCATTTTTTACGAAACACTGTGTAGTAGTGAACTTTTGGAAATTAATATAACCGGTTTACTATAGCTGCATTCTGGATGACCGAACAAGAACATGTTCGGTGTCAAATTAAATAGTCTATGCCGGAGCATAAAAAAATTTACTAGTATATTGCCTCAATACAGCAAAACAAAACTCTTTCAAATTTTTTTGTCTGCCATGCTGTCAGCAGAAATCAAAACTATTAGCTAAAACTATTAAAATATTAAATTTATTGGGTCGACGTGCATAAATTTGCATACATTTTTGATATGCTTATCTATGAACAAACACGAACATGTTCAGCATCCAAAACACAGCTTATGTTAAGACTCAGTTATCGTTTTAATACTAAACCATACTACTGTTATTACTTTTTGAGTTTTGCTAGTTATTTTGTCGAGTGTTGTTCCAGTTTTTGCTGGGTCTACCACGAGTGAAATTTTGGGCAGTGTTTGAGCAGGGCTGTTAATGAAAATCACGTCCCTTCACCCAACGTAATATTAATGCCATAGGTGTCTTGACTTACTAAGCCAGTTAAATTAGTTTATGAAAACAAAGTAAAAACATAGAGTCCTTTCTGAGCCATGCTGTCCACCTGATCTCCATTTTGTCAGCCCTTAGTCAGACACAGGTTAGCACTGCAAGACCACAGATGCAGGGCTGGTGTATCACGCAGAGTGCCTGTTTACATCCCAGCTTTTGTTGGTACTTGTTGTACTTACAGAACCCGTAGAAGGATGGGCAGGCTGAGTTGATTTGAAAGTACTGTTCATAAGCTGTAGTGTACTCGGTGTGTTGTAGGTACTTCATCTTCACGTCATTCTGGGCGTACAAGATCTACTACGTCTACGGCTTCATGCTGCTCGTGTTTCTCATTCTGATTGTTGTCACCGTTTGTGTCACCATCGTCTGCACATACTTTTTATTGAATGCTGAAGACTATCGTTGGTTTGTCTCAGTACTTGTCATAACTGTGTCAAATTTCCACCAACTTTGATAATTTTTGGCAGAAAGATGGCCTTACACCAAAAAATTGGATGCCATCAATTAATGTTCCATAAATAAATGTTAGAAAGATGTAAGCGATATGTATACTGCACTGGTACGATGATACTAGGATGGTGTGTGTTGATGGACAACCAGTAGAGCCTAATTTTAAGGCAGATACTACGAAAAAGAAGCGACTCAGGTTGGCAAAATGTTGACAATAAGAACATGCTTGTCTGCTAGATGAATTTTTGAACCTTAAAAAACGAATTATAATACGTTTTGTGCGGAGTGTGGTTTTATATGCTGCAGGAACGTGGACATTATCTGAGACAGATAACAGCAAGTCATTTTTAAAATAATTTCATGATAGAAGCTTTGTGTGAAGATTTCGTGTAGTAATGCATAGCTGGTTTTGCAGGCAGTGGACCAGCTTCTTGTCGGGTGCATCAACAGCTGGATACGTCTACGTTTATTCCTTCTATTACTTCTTTTTCAAGACTAAGTGAGTGTAACTTGCTAAATTGTAATTTGTAAATTTCTATTATAATTTCTAGTTATTTGAATGGTTTTTGCTTTCAGTTGATTAACGTACTTGCTTTACTTTGGTGTTGTCATCTTTTAATTCATGTAATAAGTGTATACGTTTTATAATTTGTATTATTATGCTTTGACAACATTGATATTGTATACAGGGTGCTGCAAAAAATTAGCCCCCTAAAGTTTTTCGCTGTTTTCTCAGCAACCGTTTTGAATTTTAATTTAAAATTTTACAGCTTTATTAACTAAGACCTTTTACATCTAAGTGTCAAGTAAAATTTAATTCTGTTAAAAAACGACAAAGTTATAGACTTTTTAACATGACTGCCTACCGATTTTTTAGCATTCAAAAATGTTCAAGCTACAACACCAATTCAGTAACATTGTTGAAACAACGCAGTTAACTAATGATCAGATGCCAGAATTCCATTGTCACTGTGAATGTTCAAGATGTCCACCGCCAGCTCCAAGCTTTAACACAAGCCATCAGTCACTTAATTTAAGAAGTCTTTCACAGCTGTGTCGCTCGGTCCCTGTGGCAGGTTGCCCCAGATAACCTGAAGCGCTTCCTTGACTTTGGCGATTGTTTTCGGCTTTGTTTTAAGCTTGCAGTAAGCCTTCAACATTGTACCCCACATGTAATAGTCCACTGGGTTTATATTTGGCGAATTTGGAGGCCACTGGTCCTTTGTGATGAAATCTGGACAGCTGGCCCACAGCCACTTCTGTGCACTGCGCAGCGTTGCATGCTGTATGTGCTGATGTGCCGTCCAGCTGGAAGATGAATTTGGTGGACAGTCAGCAATTGCTTTGAAAGAACGATAATTTAGTGATAATCTATAAACAAAATCAATTACTGTTTATCAAAACGTCACTGTAACATCATTGGCAGTAATGTGGTAACTGGTGTTTGAAAATTAAATAGTATTTTTAGTTTGAACATTTTTTTAATGCTGAAAAATTGGTAGGCTGTCATGTTTGAAAGTGTATAACTTCGTGATTTTTCAACAGAATCAAATGTTACTTGGCAGGTAGATGTAGAATGATTTAGTAAATATATGTGTAAAATTTCAGATTAAAATTCTGAACGGTTGCTGAGAAAACAGCGAAAAACTTTAGGGGGCTAGTTTTTTTGCCACACCCTGTAGACTACTCATACCTGGAGAAGTTTTACTGATTTTTTATGTATTATTATATGTATTTTTGTTCAAATTATAAAAATTTAGTAATAACAACATCATCTTATTCGAAGTCGAAAGTTTGCCGAATTATTGCAAACATACTATTTATGATTATGTATGCATTGCTTGGTTTTACTGTTGAGTTTTCGTTCTCTGCCTTTTTTGTTAGGTAAATGCAGTGGTGTGTTGTCAGCTTTTATGAAAGACTCATGAGATGTGGTTAATGAAATATGGCTGTTCACTGGGGTTTCTTGTCTCGTTAAACCTGGAATGCATTGTATGCGTGTGTGGAACATGTGAAGAATGTACGGTCTCTTTCAGACGTCGTTCTACTTCGGTTACATGGCTCTGTTCAGTATAGCACTCGGCATCATGTGTGGTAAATAACCGGTTCATTGTCATTCGTATCACGTGTACTAAGAGTAAACATGCACACTGTAAATTGTAAAAAAAAAAACATTTTAATTGTTTCAGCAGCCATATATATTCACACTGCTGAAATGAAATTTTGTGATGGATTGCTCGGTATTCATTTTTGATCCTTAAAATTTGTCACATGATTTAACATTGCAGATGCATGCGTACTTGCATTTTGAGTGCTAGCAGTTAAAGTTTAAAAATATAACAATACAGATATGCATTTTGTTCAAGTTTTTATTTGTGTGTATTTTATACCATTATATTCCATCCTTCTGGCTGCAGTGTCACATAACCAGATATTAGTTTGATTTGCTTGGATTAGGATTGGGTCAGTTATTGATTTTATATTAATATCATTGTGTTCTATCTGGCTGTTTTGCAGGAACTTTCAGCTACATCGGGTCAAGCTGTTTTGTTAGGAAGATTTATTCTACAGTGAAGATTGATTAATGACCCGTCACCGATCACTCAGTATAGATAAACCTCTCTGTACACCCATTGGCCCTGGGTGTGTCAATAAAAAGCGATCCCCTAGAAACACCTGCACATTTATCAGCAGTGGCAGCGCATCACTGAGCCATACTTTTGCATTTTATGTAGGAGAGCTCACGCCACATGTCTTGTAAATTTCACTAAAGCAGCTACTGTAGTTTCGTGGATAAACGGTTTAAACTTTTAATTATACTTTTTTTGTGCACATACAGATGCATCCACCCATCCCTTAGTATTCACCAAAAATGAATCAAACTTTGTTGGACATTTTGACAGCAGTTCAGATGTTTCGGAAACATCCTTAAGCTCAAGTTATTTTACAGTAATTTGCTCTTATTGCTTTAGGCCAGAGACCCTGCATATAACATGTTTGAATACAGATTTTGTTTGAGTACTCAGTTTACTGATCATAAAATTAACATGAACAAATGACGTAGTTGTCCAAAGTCCCAGTAACGTTACAGTGACTGAAATATCAGCACCTTTATTTTTTAGGTCAGAATTAAGCGTAATTAATTATTTATTTGGAAAAATGCACATCTGCATTGTAAATATAATAATGAAATTTACTGTATATTTGGCTTGAATTCTTCTATGCAAAGAACTTGAAATTGGTAAAAAAAATCTAGTACAATTCTGGAGATATAAAACTTTTCATTGGGGTTGTTTCATTATTGGGGCTTGCTGTAGAGCAGATGCTGTAGCCTTGTCCATTGATGAGCATGCAGATGGAGCTGCTCCGTTTCAGCTATGGGCTGGTGCCTGACTACACTATGTTTGTAGCTGAAGCTACAGAGTCCGTTGTCTGGAGTGCCACGCAGTTTGTCATTACAGACAATGTGCCACACTGTTTGTCTGTATTTTACTTCAATAGTTGTGACAGTTTTGGCTGTTAAACTTTAACTTGTAAAAAGGCCGAATAATGTCACTCTTATTTGTAGCATATGTACGGTTTCGAGAGACTGCCAGGTGTTGCAAGTACAGCATTGTTGCTGGTAGGTATCTGTTTATTCTTTATGTTGTGAGCATACTGTGTCTCGGCTATGTGAATATTGTTTAGTATTCTGGGATGTTGGCTAGGTTAGATACCAGCAACGGACTGGATAACAGCATATGTATGAGACTTCTGGATTTATTCAGAAGTATTATTTATTAAATTGCTTGAAATCTTTGTTTATTATGTGGTTTATTTCTTGTTACTATATCTCCTGTCTTTCATGCAGTGTTGCACGGATTGTGGGAAGGTTTCAGGCGACTGAGTCTCACAAATAATGATTTCTGGCTGAGTCTGATGGCGATTATCTGTCCATCAGTTTGTACGTTAGGTCATCAAATTTAGCTCTGTGTGAGCAGTTATAATTACAGTTTTTTGGAGTCTTCTTTCATTCTATTTGGTCATAAAATTTTTATAAATTATTGCTGAGTCAGTTTACACAGTGTGTAGTAATGAAGATTGGGTATTTTTTGTTGCTGCAGAAAGTTGGTGAGTTTGCCAATAGTTATTCAGATGCAAAAGTCAAATGTCCCTGCCTGTGATCAAAGACGTGTTTCTGTTCATAGGATTACTGGTAGAGTTTAGAGTTAAGCATATTGACATTGATCTCCATGGCTTGGCTGCGGTTATGCATATTTAGTTTTTGTTCAAATAATAAAACTTTTTTGCAACAGTATCTAATATGTAGTGAGAAGTTTACATGATATTTTGGGCTTCGTCGATAACATTTTCTTCCTCTCTCTCTCCTTTCTTTGTTATGTAAAGGCATTACATGCATTTTAGCGCTTATGAATGACGGAATTGACCAAATTTGTGATTTACCGCTAAGTTATTGTGTCCTGTGTCTTAGGCGAGGTTAAGTCTCTAAAATGTTTCATTTTCATGCTGTTTGCTACCATATTCTGTAACTGACTGCATGATGCTCGGGTGGTCCACTGTGCGCTTATGCAGGAAATGTGTAGTGGCGAATTGCATGCTAATTTTTTCCTGATAGTGCACAATCCTGTCAGTCAGCTATTTGTGATAAACGTTTGTCCATTCATGATTGGTTTGTGTATGATGCACTACGTCAATGTAATGTAACGTAGATTGGCTAATTTTTGCACTGTTCGTGTACAGTAGCTGGTTAATAATATGTGATGAAACTCGTTTTCATTTGCTTATCGTTTGCTTCTTTTGGACTAGCAGGCAGCGTCCGTCGTTTAAGTTATCAAGTTAACGTGATATGCGGTTTTTATACCTCCGCCAACGTAGTGGCATTATGTTTCCAGAGTGTGCGCCCGTCCGTCTGTCCGTCCGTGCGTGAGTTCCGGACAAACATTGTTGGCAAGATATCTAAGGTAATTGTTGACGAAATATGACCATACTTTCGCCTCTAACAGACTTTGGGGCAAGGATGAACGCGTCGAATTTTAGGGTCAAGGTCACGGTGGGGTCAAATATGCTCTAAAATGCACTTTATGGCCTTGTAGTTGTCACATGTTGGCGGAGGCATAACAGCTGACGGAGTTTCTCTTGCTCTCGTCAGCTTCTTATGACATAGCCCTAAGTGTCCCGTTCATTCATTACAGTAATTCAATTGATCAAAAAATAACCACTTACATGAACGACCATGGTGTACAAAAATGCCTGAAAGCCAAGATGAAAAATAGCTTCCATTTGTTGCTGGCAAACAATTAATTTTGATTAATTTTTGGAGATAGATTGGTTAAAAAATTTTCAAGTTAGCAGCCGTACATTTTTGGTTTCATTATTATTTGTCTTGGATAATAGTAAAGGGAAACGCACTGACTATTTTACCGCCAGCCGGTCAGACAGGGTATCTGGCCGGTCAAAATGAAAAATCGCAGTCGCCCTCTAGTGAATGACATTAGTAGAATTAAGATCGCGCTGTTATTTCTTGTTTACAGCGTTATTTAATGGCGTTAGTACAGAAAAAAACTACTACAGCAGTGAAGTGTAATTTACGTACTCTGTCACTGGGTCGTAAAAGTTTTATACGAATGTAATGGGAACGTTCAGCTGAAGCTAATTATGTCGACAGATCCTGGACGGACGTCGCGTATTAAAGATGTATACAGTCACCGGACGGCGCGTTTACAGGCGCGGGGACGAAGGAAGCAACGGACAGAAATAGCTGAAGCCGTCGAGGCTGGTGGTGGAGGCAGATTAGAAATGCGTTTAGGGCCGACACGATCTAGCCTAGTTTCGTCGTGCTGGGTGGTCGCAAGGAACGTCGTCGGCGATCCACAAATAGTGAGGTAACCGGCGACCGACTCTAGGAAAAGGCGACGTCGATCTGCAGAGGTCGGGCGCCGTTAGCCTCTATCAGCGGCCGGGCACTGACCACTGACTACTCGCCGACTGGTGGGCGCTGCAGTAGGCTCGACTCAATAAATATTTCGGTGAATCGGGCGCGTGATTCGGCGTGTAGTACTACATACAACGCGCTGGTCGCCCGGCGGCGAATTAAGCGTCGTCGCTGGTGGTCGGTTTATCGATCCTTGCAGCCAACGGGCTCACCTCGCGCCGATCGATAAAATCGTCGTATCTCGTTCATCAATCTCGACCACAAGGCTCTGTCCGTCCGTCAGTCACTGCACTGCAGTGCACTGATCGGGTGAGAGTCTGCGAGGAGGTGCGTGAACGCCCCCTGGCGGCCGATTGTTCGGGGGTCGCGCATGGAGTGCGCACACAATGCGTCGCCGATTTGCTTTGCCGTCGTCATCATCGGTATCATCAGTGCACAGATGATATTACATCGTCCTCCTGCATGCTGGTGGCTGCGGTAAAATATTGTCCCTCTATGAAGTTTGCCATGTTATTTGATTATTGGTCGCCTTATTGTGTGCTCTGCAGCCCCGCTTGCCAGCCATGCAGTCATAAATGTGTATCGCATCACATCGTTGCAAGAATACTACATGCACTTGCTTCGCGAATGTTCCATACCCTACGTCGTTGGACCGATCAGTAATGTCCACCAAGCTTATCGCAGGAGAATGAAAACTATCTAAAATAAAGCCGGTATGATCAAGTCCGAAAAACTGTAAGTAGGCCTACTACGAGTAGATGCCGCACTGCTGGAGAGGATGAGCGAGTACGCAGTATTTCTGAAGCTTTAGCCATTTGTGACCGGATAAAAAATTGACAAACAAGTAGGCCTTCTGCAGTTCGCTGTGATAAAAGTGGCATCTAGATAAAGGTACTTGTTTTATAAAGCACTCTAAACCTTACAGCCAACCTAGCCTACTAAATGTATAAAAACTCAAAATTTAAGAAAACCGAAAACTGAAGAGGAAAACTTAGGAGCATAAAAGTCTGAAAGAATATCTTCAAACAGTGCATGCATGCAGTCCGACAACTCATAGGGAGCGACGAGTTTTTACGCGCGATAGCAGAATGATTCGCGCGTCTTAGCCATGCATGCCTGGGCGTCCGTCTGTCTGTCCGTTTGTCCGTCACACTGTTATATTGTGTCAAAACAGTGCAAGCTAAGATCACGAAATTTTTACTGTTGGCTGCCATGGGAGTCTAGTTTATCGTGACAAAATTTTGTGCCCCTGGGTGCGTGGGTTCCCCTCAAACGAGGGCGTCGAAGACGTTATTTTGACCATATTGCCTCTTTTGGTGTGAAAACGGTTGCAGATGGGTACACTCATGTTGCTTATCATAATAAACACTAGTGACAGGCTTTTTACATTTATCAACATCGATGACCCTAAACGACCTTGAACTCCCCCCTCCAAAAAAGGTTTTAGTGAATTTTTCGTAATTTTTGGATGCAGCGCACATTTCAACACTGAATTGCGACGAAATGGCTGGAGATAGACCAAAACAACCTGCGTATGAAACTTTCAGCACTAAACGTAGATTGTAGCAGTCCAAGTCCCGACCCCCTATGTTCAAGGAGGCTTGCGCAGGCGGGCGTGAAAGACGGCTACCCCTCTAAAAAGTGGTTATTTTGCCGCAATTGTATTGTATAGCGTGACAACGGTTGCAGATAGGTACAGATATGCTGCTTATCATAACAAGCACTGGTGACAAGCTTTTTATTGGTATCAATGTTAATGACCTTGAATGACCTTGAACCCCCAAAATAGGGGGTTTTAGTGATTTTTTGCGATTTTCGGCTGCGCACACATTTTAAGCGTGAATTGCGCCGAAATGGCTAGAGATGGAGCTAGACAACCTACGTATGACATTGTTCTAGCATACAACGTACATTTTTTAAGAATCTAAGTTTCGATCTCTTAAATTCAAGAAGTTCTCCGTACGGAGGCCTCAAATTTAAGTACTCTTTCAAGATGCATTAATATTTTATTGCTGTAGGCCTACACTGATTGCCAAAGTGGCAGGACCGCTGCTATCACGCGTCACGTGAGCTTTGCTCAAATTACTTGTTGGAACAGACAAGCTTCATAAATATGAACACTGCCTGATGAAAATTTCTGACAAGTCATTGCACGTGGTCAGTACGTAGACAGTAGCGTTGGTCTTCGGAGTGTTCCACAGTGTAACAGTTTACGGAACAGCAACCACGAATGGCGCGCAGTGACTATTGATTTTTGATTAATTTATTACCACTAGCACAACTGCTTATTGTTACGCTTGAATTACGCATACTGTGCGTCGCTAATACCCCGTTTACACGATCAAGTTGGCTCGACGAGCTGGCTCGACGAGCTGGCTTTATGTTAGCTGGACGAGCCAGCTCGATGTTTGCTCCACGTTTGTTCGATGTCTGCTCGATGTTTGCTCGATGCTTGGTGGTTGACTGCTCGACGTGTAATCGACGTTTGCTCGATGTCTGCTCGATGTTTGCTCCCATTTATGATTGCGCCTAGGGAGTTAGTATCCTAAGACACATGTACAGCAATTACAGAAAAATATTCTAAGTTTTTAAACGAATGTTTAAAATGTCAAGTTGGGTAATTATTTCTTATTTGGGTACCATCTTAATAAAATAAGATACCGGTAGGCCATTGGATCGGTACAAAATGTAGCACACAATATACGTGTATTGTTTTATATCAATGCATCAACGCCAAGAAAAAAATCACAAATTTGCAGCAGTGTAAAACAGTCTTATCCAACAGAACGATTCGAACAATTAACTAACAACCCGACGTGGCTCATAACTCGAACTTACAGTAGAAAGAATAAGAAACAATGCAGTACATTTACAGTTCACAAGCAACCGTACTAGCAGTAGCATGAATACATTATTGGATGCGATGGCAATGCCACAGAATATTGAGAAACTTACTAGCTATGTTAGAGATGTAGTTAGACTTTTAAATAAGGGATCCACAGAACTCGATGACTGAGATAAGCTTGCATTTAGTCCACGGAGTCATCATTTTGCATTCAATATGTGTCCAAACTTTCTGTCGTTTTTAACTTGCACTTCGACTTTTATTCGTAAACTTGAGACAGTCTTAGGGCCTATCTCCATGACGAGAAGAGGTGCATGAACGCCGAATTTATAGCGCGTTATCGTCTCATCGGTTAGTTGCGGGTTAAGATGATTAAAATAACTGATTCGAAGATCGAAAACATAAATAGAAAATAATTGTTCTCAAAACTAACAACAATTTGATGAACGCTAATGTTTCATTGACGCTTCATTACAATCAAGTGAATATTTATACAAAAATTCCTTGGGTTTGACGTAGGCAAAGCCGATTATAAAAAGGTGACTTGTAGCAGTGGTAGGCCTTTGTACAAAATGCGCTGGCATCACTTGAATGTGTCGTCATGGACTGTAGGCCTACACATATTGTTGTTAACAGAGAACGTTGTGTTAAAGTCATTCATTAAAAAATTGCGACACATTACAATTTACAATCGAAGAGCCGAATGCCGAATGAATTGGGCTTTGCCACCTAAACTTCAAAAATTAAAAACACCGAAATAGCCTGAGCTGAGCTAAAGATAAAAACGCTTATCATAGTTTTTATTCCGTAAGGTTGCTCATGCAGATACCGGTAGTTACATTATCTCTAGTTGGTTTACAAAACATCCACACTCCACACACTGCTGCAATTAGTTTATTCAGACTACCGACATCTTCACAGATTATCTTCAGCAGTATAACATTACACGCCTATACAGACTGATCTACCACTCTAGTATCCAAGTCATTCAAACAACGCATGTAACAAAAAACGCTATAGAACAAGCACAGAAAAATACTCGTCTGTACAATTTGCCGCCGCCGCTCGAAACAAAGCGCCATTGATGACACAATCACAGATTCGAAACTGAGCTTCGGATTTTGACAGCTGCTGCACACGATCCGTCGCCGTTGACGGCTGAGCGCATATGACGAGATTTAGCTGCGGCTACGCACTCGACGAAATTGAGTCGAGCGAAGGACGCGGCACCTGCAGTACTGTCTTGGAATGACGGTTTTACACCTCCGAGACATCCCAAAGATCAAAGAAAACATACATCTACATCAAGCGACAAGTGTCCCGACAAAACCAGCACCGACAAAGCCGAGAAACAGTGATATAGGCTTAAGTTTAGAAAATAACGTTAAAGATATGGTTAGAGTTAGGGTTCGTGTAGTGGGGTAGTTTTTTCGGTCCCGGTTTTGACAGGGACCCCCCGCGACACAGTTCCAGACTCCAGCAAACTGCGTGCTAAAAATTACCCGAGAAAAAAAACGATCGCGACTTCGCCTCAAGGAAGGAACAGAACGTCGTTTGGCGTCAGTCAGCGAACCGACGTCAAGTAGGCCTACCAGATGATAAAAAAATTCGATCATAGTCGTGTCGAGCTGATCGAACGAACTTACGAACGAACCAGCTAGCTAGATGGTTGGCTGGCGTCGTCGCCAGCACCATCGGGAACAATTCATATTACCGCGCAATGAACGGTCTGGCAGCTGGGGCGCCGGCGATGCGAGCCCGGCAGAGAATTGCGCTGTAATGGTAGTACGACCGGACCGAATTGTCAAGTGGCAACAAATTGCACGTCGACGCCCGCGCGCGGACAATGGGCGGGCGGATGAATGCCTCGAGGCTCTGACGATCCGTCGTCGTCGAGATCATGTCCGCAACTGCATCATTGGCGATATTACAAACTGCATATTGCCGCTGCCCGGCTAGAGATGAGATACCACTGTAGACATTATGGCACAACCCGACACTTAGTACCGTACTAGAGGCTACGCAATTTTACGAGATTATTTGCAGACTAGTGAGCATAATATGAACTCAGTTTATCGTAGGCCCAATGAGAGAAAAAATCAAAAACATGAAAGTGAATGACAGTCCGGTTAATTCATCTCCCCATCTGTCTTTCGCTGGTCTTTTCCCTTTTCTTCACTCACATAAAATTATATACCTTTTTCATACTTAATCCATAGTCCTAATTTTTCCTATTCCAATTCGGTTGCTCGAAGCAACAATCTAAGCTCTGTCGGGAGTGAGGTCCCGAGAAAGTTTGGCCGTCGAGTGCATTTTGAAGTAAAGAAACTCGTTCCACGATATAACGCACGCACACAGAAAGAACCTTCAGTTAGCGAAGAAAACAGTAGCAGTAGAAAGACATATTATACTCTACATGGCATGGTGTGGGGTACAAGTTTTGTTCTAAAGCCGCTTTTGTGTGCGATATTGATAACGCAATCACTCTAGAGCTTCAAGCATACGAAAACAACGATAAAAACGACATATGTGCATCAGCACTCAGTTGGGCCGCGAAACGTTTAAAAGGCCAAAAGTTAAAAAGCCAAAGTTCACTATGATTTAACTGAAAGGTAAAATGCCAAATTTCTAAAAGGCTGTTGGATAAAAAACCGACATAATTAGCTTATGTAGTATGCCTAGAGTCCTGGAGAATTTAAATCGTGGTATAAGCTATTGCATCATCAATGTCAATTTCATTAAGGGGTAATTAACTCAGTGCTCAGTTAATACATTTTCGTTATTTCTTTCATTTCACACGTGTAAATCACTGAAATATGCTGAACACATCTTTTGCACACAAGAGATATGATGATACAAATGTAACGCGAATATATCGCGCTGTTGAAACGTGATAAAGAAATTGAAGCTACAAACAACAAATAATGATTTTATACAAACAGTGAAAAATTACGGACTAAAACGGTGACGTATACAACAAGCAATGTTTACGTAACCGGACCAACCGGTCCCGAAAACATTCATTGATAACGTCTTCACATTTTTCAGTTGGTACGATTAGGTTTAGTATAAGCGTAACAGCTGTTACGCTTAGCAACTCATACTGGCCTAACTAGTATCTTTTTATCAAAATATGTGCTGCCATAATTAATTTTTATACACCACAATTTACACCGCCAAGAAGAAAACAAAAAAGTGGAAATGAACGACATAAAAGCGCGAATTCAACAACTGCAAAAGCACAGATTCCGTTACATAATCGGTTGTTGCAAGAAACTGCAAAATTAGGAAAACTGTTTAGCTGACAGTGAACATCGCGTCACAGTTGATCTAAATATTTTAAGTTGCAAAATATGTGACGTATATGTACGACGTTCAAGCACCAGCGGAGGACGACGAAATTAGCGCCGTATACAGTGTAACATTTATAACGAACCCCTGTGCACAATATCGCCTTCGCACAGCTCATGTCCTATTTGTAAGCAGTCGCCAGCTGCTGGACGTTATGTGAAGAATACCTTCACCTATAGAAACCACGTGCGATACTTTTTCATTAACAAACACCCCATCGCCGATGAACATGTACACAGACGTGCGTATATACGCTGCTTGCGTTAAAGCGAGCGACGCAAACAAACGTACGCGTACACACGAATAAACGCAAACACGCGCGGGAAGAGTGATGATGATGATACAGTACGTCGTTTCGTGTATAAGATTGAGCAACACCATGGTGACCTGCGGCCAGCTCGTCTTGACCCACTGTCTGGCCGGCGTTTATCCACTTATGCGACCTGTTGTGGACATCTTTAACTCGTTCGTGTGCATTCGTTGTGAATATTCGCAATTTGTCAAATGTCACCGTAGACGAATACATGAATACAAAATCGAACAACCGGCTGAGCCGCATTTTGACATGACAATGTGCTTGCGGATTTGTTGAAGGCCTTCAATTTGCACGTTTTCGTTATGGATTTGGTGCTGCAGACTTCTAATTTGTTCCAGACTTGTACAGCTGGTTGTCCTACGTGTTGTACAGCATATGAAAAATCCGCAACAGATCTAAGCAAGTGGAGTGTGGGCCTCGTCGTCGTCGCCGGTGCATGTGCCGTGGTTGAACTGCCGCGCAGCAGCCAGGACGACGAACGCACTGCAGCGTCTTGACTCACTCTGCAATCAACTTTCTTCCATTCTTCCCCTCGCCTGACCTCGTAGAAGCAAGGTTCTTCGCTCGGAGAACGGCGTGGCAGTGGGTGTGAGTGGCGTACGATGTCGCGCGCTGACGAGGACGACGTCAAATGTTCTCGAATACGCCGCCGCTGCCGTGATGTCGTGATATTACGTTCGTCGTCGTTGTCAACGCGAGCGCGGAGAATAACAGTAGAAGGCTGACGCGAGGTAACGTAGAGTCTGCAACAGCAACATTCATCAACATAATAGTCAGCATCACTTTACAACACGGCTACAACAAGAACAACGTCAATGACGACGACGACAACAGATAATCGATGAGTATGGTTCTGAAAAAAACTACTTATAATTTTTTATCATTTTATTCTTACTCACACATGCAAAAAAACAAAACAAAATTGTGTGGAAATCTAGCAGTATTCTCCCACACTGGGAAAAATAAACTGAAAGCTTACTAATTATTATTAACTTTCTAAAAAAAACAGAAAATTATAGGACAAAAGAAGTTAATAAAGCCATCAGCTCCCCCAAATAAAAAATAGAAGAAATGGATGCAACAGGAGAACAAAACGCTTGCTGCAAACGCTAGACTGCTTCAAAGAAGAAAAATTCAAGTTTTAGAAACAAGTGAGCCGGAAAGTTATTTAAAATCCCTTGGACACAGATATACAGTACACCTAAATGTATCAAATATAGTAAATCAAGGTTTACGAAATAGCGGTATAGTAAGCTTACAGCACGACTAATGTACCAATAGTTACCCGGATATCACACCTTAAAAAACGGACAAATTTTTCTCAAATTTTTTGTATCATGGCTTGTAAGTTACTTTAGAAGTTCAGGGCATGACAGACTAGCAAAGGTTTATAGCATATTATCTCAAAAGCTGTTATTTTATTTAATGCAATCCTCTAGTCTCACATTTGCGTGCCGTTACTAAGAAAGATCCCCGCTCTGAATCAGTTGCACATTGTCTTTATACTGATACCGCAACCTTTTTTCATATCCTCGCGTCTTGTAACCTTCAGACTGGCCTAATTGTTTCGTCGTTTAAATCTGGATCGATCGGATTTTTTGGGGAAAAAGAACGCATTCAAAATACGCAACTTTGGCGCATATGTATGCAGCGCTGTTATATAGCTATTAACATTAGGAAAAAAACTTTTTTATCGCCGCCATCGTCGTTCAAACTACCGTTTATTTCGTCGAGAATCCATTTTAGTCTGTTCGCCAAAAACTAAATCATGTCAGTTTAGTTCAGTTAGGTCGCTCTGTACGCGCCTTAACATAACATAACGAAGCTGCACGGAGCACACGAATGCGTCGCTTGGTAATGAGCAGCAGCAGCAGCAGCTAGAGAATAGACGGGTACCTAGCGTGCACGAATGGAAGTCCATCTTTGGCTGGCGCAGCAGCCGTACGGCTGTCGTGATGAATTCGGCCGCTTCGTCATCGTGACAGTGATACTTGACGCGATCGTACAAACACTCGATGAACGCTTTCGTTAACCTACCATAACGCAGTACCGTGCACATAATCAGTAATTACAGGAAGTAGGCCTATACAGATTACAATATTGTAACAGTTAACTTCTTTAAAAGTAGCAATTAATTAATCATTAATTTTGAATAGAAACCACAGCTCTAATCGTTGTCCATGAGACAGCCAATAACTGTTTTCACCCTGTATTGCAAACATACTAAAATGACTGTGGAAAAAGAGGTGATGATTATTTTATAGAGTGTACGAGTAGACAGTGTATCCAGCTGAATGGAACACGTTGCAGGGACGCATGGGGCAATTATACAAATATTTTAATGACGTGAATTTAGTTGAACATTTAGCAGTTAATCTTTATAATCATTATTTTTTAGTACAGTTAGTACTTCTACCAGGTGACTTAGTTTAAGAGGCACCATACATATTTGGCTAATAGACTGTCTGACTGACTAACTGATTTCATATTAAAAACAATCACACTTTACTATTAACTGTACAACACTTTATTCATCAGTTGATCGATTCCTTGTGTGCAGACATTATTCCGTTGATAGTCTGCACCTACTATCGTGCTATACATTACACATTTAAGCTGTAGATTTTAATCGCGTCCAATATTGTGTAACAAGACTCCTAACTGAGCGAACAGTTTCAGCTAGAAAAAGTGATAACTTTCTAGCATACAGTGTATGTGCATTATGCATTGAGCTCGGCGCAGACACTCTCTGGCAGAATCCAAGGCGCCTTCAAACTTGTTCACTGGACAGACGACGTGTAATAAAGTGTCTGTATTTTTCGATGGGGTAGGGACTCGGGAGAATTTGAGCCCGTCACCAAAACTGCCAACTCCCCCTCACGATGTCCGTAAAAGTATGCAAGATAATCAACTCAAACCTCAAACCTTGCTGTTCTGTGTTGTACATGACAATAAAGGGCCTGACTTATTTTTAGCACAGATTAGAGACGCAATTAAATATCCGAGGATGTCGACTTGCGCGCATTCGTGCAGCTGTTAATTTTGAAGATTCCATTGCGCCATCCTAGCACAGCGACGCGCAAGTGACGTCAAAAGTATGAGTGTCAAATACCGAGCTGGGCGCATATTAGTGAAAATCATATACTTTGGTGACAACTAGCGTGATGATCACTGACTGAGTGGGCTAAAAGGTCAGACGGTGCACTGCAGCCAGACACGGTCCTCTAGATTAGTACCAGATCTAGAAGGCCGTGAGCTAGCCCGGTAATGAGCCTAATAACATTGACTCGTGCATGTCATACACGACGTCAGAAGTCAATCAAACACACAGACAGAGAAAGACTAGAAAAGGCAGGAAAAGAGACACAACCAATGAGACTGAGGCATACCGACAGACATCGTCGCTGGTGCGCGCTTTGAGCTCTTTCTCCATATGATACGTCTTGTTGCAACTTTTAATGGACGCGCTGGTTGCCGGCTGCGCGTAGCAACTGTTATACTTGACGGCGACTGTGCAACAGACCACACACATGCATGCCCAAATTCCACTCGCTTCGATCTGCTGTGGATTCGTTATGAAACATATAAAGCTGTGCACTAAGTCCATAAGAAGTAGTGGAGTTTGGACGGTGTTGTAGACATTATCCAAGTCGCATTACCCGCCAGTAGCAACGAACAAAAGCGAGCACATGTCGACTGCGATCCTCGTCAATGTGACCGGTCACGACTCCGACTCACAACGCGGCAAACAGACGAAATCTCCCCTCGACAAAATTCCCTTCTTTTTTGTCTCTTTAGGACGAACCCCCCC
>Ga0209671_1000505_pt1 | contig 26313 bp, 22 predicted proteins | sample WorMetHERISLAND2_2_FD_187401 | JGI IMG/M metagenome (GOLD analysis project Ga0209671, IMG submission 187401) | Marine gutless worms symbiont microbial communities from Max Planck institute for Marine Microbiology, Germany - Olavius geniculatus... | ecosystem: Host-associated > Annelida >...
CTTTTGTGTTTACATTCAATAAATAAAAAAATCCTCCATGTTTATTTTGATTTCGAGTGTGTCCCAATAAATAAGTAAACGACCCGTGCTATTCTTTTGGCCGACCGTTACGTTGTGTGATCTGTCTGTCGTTGCCTGTAACGCAAGTATAATTTATTGTGGCTAAACGGTACGTCGTAAGGGGTCAGCGATGGTACCGTTGGATAAGACGATGACGAGTTACTATGGCTGTCAATAGTAACCATGTCTCTTATCTGCAGCGATTTGGCCGCAATTTTGAGTGCAAAGTTGCTGCCTGCAGCCAGTCATCACATGCACCGCAGCACCGAAGAACAGTATCGTATCCTAGCGTTAATTTTAACGTTTGATATAGCAGCATCACCATAGAGTACATGGGACTGTACTCAAGATGTCAACTGTAAGACGCTTCCAATGTCATTATAAACATTACTTTTTTCATTGCAGTAGCAAAGCAGAGCACGTGGCCAACATCAAGGTATAAACACGAATGTACTTACTTCGGCAAATGCAATAATTCTAGTTAGTTAAAACTGACCAATCAGCTTAACGCCATTTTCGCCATCAGCTTATTTTGTTATTTGGTAATTTTTTGCTGATACCCGTAACATTTGCCAGTTCAAAAATTGGTCCTGACTTGGGTCTTAGACCAAACTTTGGTCTTTAAAGTAAAGTCTTAGCTAAGTTAGTGAAACATACAGTGCCGCAGCAGACAGGAGTAACGTTGCACAGAGCAGTAATTTTTCATTTGACAACAGTTGAAAAAATTAGTTAATTAACAATATTTATGTGTCATTCATATCCTAACACACTGTTAAAAAGCTGATGTATTTCCATGATCTTCTCCACGATAAATGTCTACTCAAACTGAAATCAACTGTCAGGTTCAATTCATTTTCATCAGTTTAAACTCTGCTACTATAGTATCTCTGTAACATTAATACTGAGTAAGGAATTAAATAAGTAATTTATACAACACTTCTGAAAAATACCTCAATCTCTATGTACTAGTAAAACAAAAAGGCAAATCAGCAACACATAACTAAAATGTAGCAGATTTTATCAAGTCAAAATGTCAAATTCTTCAATCCAGACCAAGTTCATATGGCTGAGTTTGGGATAAAAATTATGGCACAAACATAATCACTGGGCCTAGTTTTTAGTGCAATGTTAATGGTAATTTGCACTGACAGGAAAGTCAAAATGAACACTTCAACTGTAATCATATAACCTTAGTTCAGTCTGCTATCTCAAACAATAGCACATACCACACGATGACAAGCCAATTTCACTAATCACGGCCGTAAAGAGTCCATGCGCAATACATGTGTGTTTCAATGCCAAAAAAATACATCATGCTGTCATCAAGCCACAACGTACAGCAGTCTGCATAGAAATGACTGATATGTATTGCGCAATTATGTCAGTAGTAAAACTGTACTCAGCATCCATTCAGTCCACCAGTACAACAGAGCAGAGTTCATCACAAGTCATCACACTGACATCGTTGGTGATCAGTTATTAGATAGTTCATATAGCCGACAATGTCGTACTTGGCCTAATAAACACCAGAGAAAGTTGCTGCGAGAAGTGACTGAAATGTTGTATGCACGTGTCAGTACAGTGTGTGCAGCATGCGTTCTGTTCGCCAGTACAACAGAGCAGAGTTGAGTCCATCATAAGTCGTCACGCCGACGTCGCTGAGAATCTGTTATTAGATAGTTCATATAGCCGACAATGTCGTACTTGGCCTGATAAACACCAGCGAATGTTCTGTCTAATGACTCAAGCTCTGATTCCGTCAGACCATGCTAAATACGACACACATACAGACACATATACAGAGTACAGACAGTCAGCAATAGCAGTACAAGTAGCAGTATCACACACAGACCAGCAGCAACGTGGGTTAAAAAAGTAGGCAGGGCGGAATGTTGCACATTTCTGATAGACACTGAGGATTTCTAACAGAATTCCAACAGACAGCTGCAAATTTCCACCAGGTTGCTCAAAATTTCAATCTTTCACCTAAATTTCCCAAAATAGGTTTTTCAACCCCACATTTTGCATTTTTGGATAAAAATTCACCAACAAAAATAGATTTTTCAACAGCCCAAAATTTAACAGGGGTATTGCCCCAGCCATGATGCCAAAGATAAATCATGCTATACATGACATAAACCTGAATAAATAAGACATATTAATTATGTGCTGCAGCATCAAAAGCACAAAATAATACGATGCTAGTTAAGTAAAAACTGTACATTGCAATGACATCAAACTGGCTATGCTATATGCTACACAGATTTCTCATAACTATGGTGCTGTTCATGGTTTCAGCACTTCATGCAAACAGCAACAGCTGTATCTGTCTTCTTCTCTGACTATCAGCAAGTTAATACAACATAAGAAGAGTACTAGCCAAACTGATGAACTTTATGCACAGACCTGCTTGTAAGCCATAGACCACATAGTAGATGCCATGTAGTAAAAGCACAGTATTCAGTGCCCGCAACACCATCTAACAAGTAAAAAGCTAATGTCTACTATAGATTTCATCTGCAGCAGTGGTTTAACTGTTAAATTAATTGGTGCATGAATATACTCACAACATCACTGATAAGATCATCTGAGTCAAGTGATCTCTTTGCTACCGCTCGAGTACAATCTTTACCAGCCAGAGCATTGTATGCTGCTTCACGACCATAGAAGGCTATCACAAACCCAGATACATCACTACACAAGTCAACACTTTTGCTTCCATATTAATGCTACAAGTAACTGAATAACAACAGTAGCAAGCTTTCATTTATTAAAAAGCAATAAAGTTCACAAAAGCACATTTATAAAAAAATTTTTTTTAAATACTTCAAACAAACATGGACTTCTGTCACTTAAATACAAAGACTGATCAAAATGACTCTGCCTAACTAAAAATAAATGTAAGGGCCAGTTTTTGGTTCTTAACCCTTTGACCAACCTAGCGTATTAATATTCATGACGTCAATACTTGAGCTGAGTGGCTTAGCACATGATCAGCAATGTCCAGTAAGACATGAACATAAACCGGTGGTTAGCCAACAAAATATTTAAGTGAAAAAGCAACAGACTGGCCCTAACTAAATCTGCTAACCTGTGTCAGATGTCACATCGAAAACAGCACCTTTCACAGCAACATAAATTGGCAAATTCGGCTACAATAAAATACAATGCATGACATTGCAATACACATCAACTGTCTATAAACTATTGCAACTAGGTTATCACAGCCACATATGTTCACAATACAGTCTGATAAAAGAACTCAGTGGAGATTCGAAAACGCAGGGACTGCTATTGAAAAACTACATAAAACTTGCCCCGTCATAGCAACATACTTGTTTCTCTCCGTATTATTCATGCAGCACTTATTAATAGCAGTCCGCTGAGTAGCATACATCAGAGGCGTCGTACAGAGCCAACTCATCCTCCGTGAATATCCGCACTTTACTGACGTCATCCGGCAGAACAACCGGCTTTAGTTGATAAGCGTTACTCGTTATATTGTACAGAAAAACAACACATAACAATAATATCCACGAGTAGATGTTGTCATCCATAGTTCAGCTACAAAAAAAACGAACATTTCGCCAAAACAACCAAAAACATGCCGACCACGCCCCAATGTTTGTTTACATTTTATCATAGAATGTTTAACGGCGCAGTGCTTTGGAGTAACAACGAATGAGACCAAATCCGTGCTGAAACGCAAGTACGTACGCCGTAGTGTATAAAATATCTGTAAAATATCGCAAACTGTCACTGTGAATTTAAAGCCGTTTGCGGGCTGGCAAGGTGCGCACCAGCGACCGCTAATTAGTAATTGGACCGCATTAAATGCTGTTTTACTCTTACTTACTCCGAAAGATTTACTGACGTCATTGATGACGCGTAATCTGTACATTATGTAAACATAGGATTTTTTTGCACTTAACTGTTTGAAGTTTTATATACTAAAACCTGCAGGTACATATTTATATTTGTGCACATAATGCAACAGAATACAAATAGTTGACCTTACAAATAGGCTCCCTAGTGGTATGCTACAGAGTAGGCCTGCATCCTGCAGACTATGCATCTGACGAAGTTGGTCTAAAAGAAATAGACCTACGTACGTAACTGCGGTCTCTGTTCATTTGATCAAAATTTTCACAATTCTACGCCGATCATATAATTTACGATTTTGAAAAAAATAAACGACATTAGCCAACTAACCACTTGATAGCGACCTGACCGGAAGGTCAAATCCACGACTTCTCGATCGTTAAGTTTGACAGCCTACCGTTAGGCTACACTGCTAAGCCACCTAAGCCTATGGGACTATATGGCTATAGGCCTACATGAGCTTTGCATCCATTGTCACAGTGGCGTGTCTTTCAGGATGATGTATGGTCTGTTGTTGACGCTGCGCTACATCTGCTCACTCGTCGCATGCCTTGCTATCGATATTCTGCTCATACTCATTGTAGACGGTGTCTCGAAAAACATTCTCAGAGAAATCAGGTACTAGGTCTACCACAGCTGTTTGTATACATGAACAGTTTATGTGCAGTTTTGTACATTTTACACAGACTGTGGCCTAGGCACAGATCACTTAGGCCCTACGAGGCCGTCTGGCAAACAGTTCTGTCAACTTTGCTACTACTGAATATTGATGCTCTGTATTGTTCAAGGATTTTCTAATGCATTAAGTTGTGTGAACGTGTTGTAATATTGTCAGTTGGCTACAGCAAGTTGAAGCTTGCCAGTAGCTCTGCTTTTACAATTGGAACTGATTTAAATAGCAACTGCTAGGGCCTATAGGCCTACCCTAACCTTGGCCCTACCACTGACTGGGCGTACATGACAAGCAGACAGTGGCCTCTATCCGCCCAAATCTAGAATCGATGTCAGGTTTTCCGTTCTTTCTCTCCCACCCCGGATCTGGGCAGAGCTCAGCTGCCAAACGGTTTGTGGTGCATTTTAGCTAAAAAAGTGCTTTTAGTGACAGCAATTTTGCATACATCCTTAACCAAACTTCCCCCATTTTTCACTGAGCACAAGCTGCGCCCACCAGGTATAGGGATAAAAGCCCCAGCTAACAGGTGTGCTACATCGTCTGATCTATCTGTATAATTTGTGCATATGGACGAAAGTATTGTTGCTGTTATATAGCGCCCATGACGACGTATCTCGTCGTCAAATCTACATACTCGAGGCAGTCGGTCTATTCAGCGGTTCCATCGGCGTCTGGCTGCATCATATCCCCTATATTCCATTCACTGCGGGACTTATCGCCGCCATTGCCTCCCAGTCTCCCGACGTCATGTCAGTTCTCTCTCTCTCTCTCTCTCTTTGTAGCTAATTAGCTGTGCATTTGTCTGTGTGTTCGTCTGTCTGTCGGTCACACCAGACAGTGCTGGTGATGTAAAAGTAGACTTTCACTTTAAAATTCAAAATAAGTAAGTACTGCATGTGAATGGCTATAGGCGGACGGCCGCATAATAATGTCGGCATTGGGCCAGCGACCGCGACATATGTTTGAGTTTTCACTTGTAACCTGCGGTGATAACTGACGGTAAAATACGTTCGCAGAGTTGTAATTTTATTCTAAGTATTGTTTGAACATGCTGCTAACGTGAAAACTAACTGTAAGGAGACTCCTTTTGTATGTTGCAATGCTAGGTTTTGTCAATCTTTTAGAGATGGGGACATGATCCATTGATCCCCTCAAAGTTTCAGGTGGGAAGTTGACGTCAATGATATGTTTTTCATGCATGCATAAGCGGAGAAACATTGGTAAAGTGGTGTTACTGCGTTTAGATGAAAGAAATACATTTTACCGCCAGAATAGTCGTTTGCGGTTGTTGGGGGCTCTGTCACAGACTCCACTGAGGGCCAGTGAGGGGGCTTATATGAGGCTCTCCCACTTAGAGTCCCAGACAGCTCGGGGAGGGGCAAGCCCATGCACCCTACCACCGCTCTTGGTGGCTTGTGCATGCAGTTTTGGATATAGTTCAATGATTTGCATACGTGTACATTGTAATGCCTGTTGGAGGTATTGTGGCGGGCAGTTGCTAGTGGTATAGGGCCCACTCCATCCAGCTAGGGGTAGGAGGCTGAGTTGGCTTAATAACAGAGCAGGCTGTCTGTCTGTATGTCTGTCTGTATGCGTAGATGTCTGTTGGAGCAGTGCGGGGATCAGTTGCTAATATTGGGCGAGTATCTTCTGCGACTGCTCGAGCTGCTAGACCGACCCTTGTCCTGGCTGATCGCATTTAATGAACACCTGTTCGAGCGCATCAAACAGTTCGTCACCTCTTCGTTTCCCACCTCGTCAGAACAGCATTGGCCTGAAACTGAGCCCGACGACTGGGAGTCCTTGCCCCCCGCACCGCCACAGAGACAGTTACCATCGCCGTCACCGTACAATGAGTTTTGTGACTACACCAGACTGCAGGAGCGAGGCCTCGAGACCAATCCACAAGCACCGCTTGATTTGTCTCTGCGTCACTCGTCCCACGACGTTCAAGCCACTGACAGACGCTACCAGCAACAGCAGCATGTGCTGAGACCTCACGCCAGTGCCACACTAGCCAGAAGTCAGGACAGCCTTCAACGCACTGCTCCACGCGCTCAGACCACCAGCAACGCTCAGGTCGCTGCTCCACTTGACTGGAATCCACAGCGAGCTTAGAGTTGTCCGTGGGTTCATTTCATCGACCCAGACCCAACCCACCAAATAACTGACCCAACCCAATAACCAAACCCACAACCAGATGAATTTATTGACTTACGACCCAATCCAACCCGCATACATGATACAACGAACAACAGTCGGCCAGGCGTGAAAAGATAAGCTAATGCACATCATCAACATAGACAGCATAATCACAATCATAATCACCACCTGATCACCAATAGCAGTACAGTCATCATATGAGCCCTGCGCGCAACCCCCTCCAGATTTTGTGTCCCGAAGTGTTTCCCGCTGCTGTCTTTGTACTGGTGAACTGCAGAAAATTTACTGCGTGCACAAAAATATTTCACTTCCTTGTCCTCTTCGTCACACTCTTCATAAACTAGTGCATGAAACTGCACTAGGCGACATCAGTTTTTTTTCGCAAATCTGCCGTTTCAGACTCGTGACACAACACAACCAACTAAAAACAAAAATTTTGACCCACTGCCAACCCAACCCAGCCCGTGGGTTAACCGAACCCATGGACAACTCTGAGTGACCTCCATTGCCGCAACATTCAGGGTGGTGCTACACGTGCCGCAAGCAGTACGCCGTGTCTGTGGACCGCAACGGACGTCCTGCCTCAGACGACTGCTACACAGGCGCAATCTCACGGCGTAGCTTACGGTCAGCGTCAGAATCACCGGCATCAACCTGCAGTCACTTTATCATCACTATCGCCATCTACATCATTATCAGAGAAGATATTGTGGTCTGAAGCGTACTCCGCCGCCGGTGACAGTCAAAGTCTGCAGCGTTCTGCGCAGCACTTGCCCTACACATCAGCCCAACATCAACATCATCGTCATCATCAGCCCCAGCAGCAGCAGCAGCAATTTCCTGGATGGCACGATGGACACCTTGCTTCTACTAGCTATGAGCAGCGGCCAGTTGTTCCTACGAGCTGTGAGCGGCAACGGTCTCCATCGGTTGCTCCGTCGAGTCTTGCGCAGCGCTCATTGTCTGCGATGTCAGTTGCTCCGACGGCTGATGAGTCGTCGGGAGTGAACGTGCTCATGCAGTGTCTGACTGTTATCGGTGAGTTTGTCGGCGCCGTTCAGCTGACCGCCTCCATGCCACAGTACTCCACCGCAGTCAACCGCTGCTGCGCTGATGCCAGGTACTTATTTACTTGTTCGACGTTTTTACGCGCGAAAGCAACTACTCTTTCAGCGCGTCTTAGCCATCGCAATTCTGTCCGTCTGTCTGCCCGTCTCTCCGTCACACGGGTAGATCAGTCAAAAACGGTGCAAGCTAGGATTACCAAATTTTCACCGTCGGTTGCCCAGAAGACTCTAGTTTTAGGATCAGTAAAGCTTTTCCATAAATTCGAAAGGGGACACTCCGAACGAGGGCGCTAAATGAGAGGGGGTAGAAAAAATTTGTGATTTTTAACCAATAATCGCTGTATCTCAGAAATGGCGCGAGTTAGGGCCCAGGTTACTATTAATCACTAATAGGAAGTCGTATACTGGCTATCGATTGCCACCGAATTCAATGACCTTGAATGACTGTGAACGCCAAAATAGGGTTTTTTTATGGATTTTTTGGCGATTTCGAGCTGCGATACAAATCTATATCATTCACAAGGTGGCGCCACGCAAGTATCGTTAAGCGATCCAGATAGAGAATTTTTTATTTGTATATTAACCTAGCGTGAACACCCAAATTTTCAGTTAAACTACTAAACAGGAACTGCTATAAGCTTTCGCGCGTCTCGTGAGCATTAGCTGAAATTCCTTTTATTGAACTCGCAACGTTCCCACTCTACGTCGGGCGAGTCCGCTCCGTTCCGAAAACGTCTGCACTCCGTTGCCCGGCAACTCAACCCCCGCCCATAAGGCTGCCGGTGGAGGAGGTAGGGTGCAAGGTGGAGATGCACGTGTCTAAGGCTCAAGGACTCAAACGCCGCGGTCGGGGTTCGCGACCGTGCAACATAGAAGGCTAGAGAGGGGTTGGACAGACAGACAAACTTTCCACGCATTACAGTAAGATGTTCTTGTAAAGTTAAGCTTTATTTATTCAGATCGTACTGTGTATGTTTGTATGTAGGCCTACATGATGCCTGTTTGTTGTTTAATTATACTTATGGGTGCTTGTTATCATAACTGTATTAAGACGTTTTTTGGTTTCAACGGAAGTGACAGATTTTACCTTAACTCCGATTACCAAGTTTTAATGCTCTACTACTTAAGCCTAGCAGTCGTAGACTATTATTTTCTGGCGCACTTGGAGTAATTGTTTTAACATGCTCGTGTCGCATAGTCGTCAGCTATGACTGATTGCTGATGACTAGGGCTGATAAAACAGGGAGTCTGGCTGTCGTCGGCTGGTTGTCGGAGATTCTGGTACCGCTGTACAACCGCTGGTGGTCAGGCGGCCAGACGTCGTCTGGAACACAATGCAGTCGTCAGTTGCCGGCGGTGAACATGCAGCAGCGTGCCTTTGAGGAACTGATAGCAGCTGTCACCAACCATCAGTTGCTAAGACTGCAGACCATAAATGTAATAAACGTTTTATCATCTTTTATGCGTTTTTTTATTCTCGTCACGTTTTTTACGTTTTTAACGTTTTTTATTATATCAACGTTTTTACAACTTTTTTGCAAACGTTTGTTCGAAATTCTGTTGAAAATTTTTCAACTATACTATAAATATGACCTGTTATTTCGTTTCAGTGGTTTCAAATGTGTTTCTCGAAGTTTAGAAGTTCGAGAAGCACTTTTAAAACCACGCAGACGAATTAGTAGGTTATACATCGTGTTCCAACCGCCCTTGCTTCAAACATGCTTAATTCAGTTTATGGTTTCTGGATTTCAACGAAATATCGTACACTGCACTATCTTAACATTGCTTACCGTCACACCTACTGTGATGTCTGTAACTTACCGTGTGTTTTTAGTGTGACGTCATTATGACTTGGAGTTTGTTTACGTTACGGCTACATCGTCATTGACAAGGCGATCAAGCATGTGGCGTACCCGCCTAAGATTAAGAGCTTGCGTCAAGGCCAAAGGTGGCCATTTTGAGCAAAAACTTTAAAAGATTAGTTTAAAATGATAGTCTCCACGACTGTTTCAAATTTTGTAAAAAAAATTTGTCAGGTATTAACGATGTTACACTAACTTATCTGTAGGGAGGCCGCTAATTCTGGGACACACGTAGTAGTGGTAATTTACATAGTTAGTTTAGTAATACCTGTTTTATGACCACATGGTTGAATTGTAGGCCCCCCTAGTTCCAGCAATACGGTGCTGCAGCATTGGGCATTGGGCAAGAGGTTGAAGAAATGGTGCTAACGTATTTTATTCAACGTTTTAAACGTTTTTTACGTTTTTAACGCTTCATGTATTTTTGAAACATTTGTTGCTTAAATTTTATGCTGCAGACGAACGGCACTCAGCAGGTTCCTTGTTCTGATCATCATCATCGTCAGCAGCAGCAGCAGCAGCAGGACCTCAATGCTGGCGACTCCGCGGCTGAGTTTCTCACGTCTCTACTACATCTGATACGACCTCATCTCATTTTCACTCACCACGGTCGGTCAGCCTTTTATCTGAGGGAATAAGGATGGATGTACTCTCACATTGTTGTCCAGTGTTTGGCGTGGGGGTGAGTCCCTGTTTTTCACTGGTGGTCCAACCTGCACACGCCCCCGCCCATTAATTTTTACCCTGATAGGGTCCTTGAAGACTGTCCTCGCCTTCAAGGACATCTCGAGGACAAAAAAATCGTGGCCTTGACACTGGCCTCGAAAAGCTCTGGCCTCGGCCTCGGCCTAGACGTCTTGTAATGAAGATGCTGTGTACAATGAGCTTTTCATATTTGCATGATGTATCAACTGAAACGCTCAAACTGTGTTTGTCTGAGCATTTTTATGCTTTATCGCGGTTTATTACGGTTTGAATAAGATTAAGCTGGCTTCTGGTGCACAGTATAAAATTGTCATACTGTGTTTGCTTACTTATTTATTGGTCGTCACACAGTCATAATGGTGCTTTTGTGTTACTGCGTATGGTCGTGTACAGAGCTGATCGGCGCGGCGTGGAGGTGGAGGCGTGACGTCATCGATGACGTAGTCAGTCGCTATGGCAACATGACGCGCCAGCAGCTGCAGCAGGCGGCCGAGCAGCTGCGATACCAGGTCACCATGTTCATAGCGGTAGATTGGTATTACCAATCAGTTTGCCCCAAACCACGCCGGGGAGCTGCACTATTACACAATGTCAGAAGAACTTTGCTGACTGTGTAGTGTGTAATGGTAAAGTTTGAATTTTTAACTTGTAGGCCTAATTTGTGCTCTTTTGTATTTACAACCACGATGTCACCTTTACACCGTATACAAACTGAACCATTTCTTAAACATAAATTTAGGTATATAACCAACACAAAGGTCAACTCAGCCTTACATCGCTTCGGGGTAGGTAAATTGAGTACTGGCGTGTTTGGCTGGCAGTGGCGTCATTTCAGTAAATCATTAGGGGGTCTCATTTATCTTTTGGGGGTGTTTTAGTCTACGTAACGTATTGCTCTTGAAGCAGTAACATTGTTTCAAAGGTACTATTTACAGAGAAAACATAAAATCATAAATCCTTTGGGGTCCTTAGACCTTCAACCCTCCCCCTCTAAATGACGCCCCTGTTGGTTGGTGTTAAAGTGGGGCACGTTCACTTAAGTCGGGTGGCAGCTAACACTGTGTGATCTCATATGGCAGGTGACGCTCCGAACTTCTGAGACGGATTTTCAGTTAAGAGCTGTATATTCCTAGTTTTATGTATATATGTGTTTGGTCCAGTGTTGACGGTGTGTGATAGAGTGATGTGTCTTCGAGGACTTGTCCTCGTTCTTGAGGCAACTTGAGGACAAAGAGCAGTGTCTTTGGCCTTGGCCTTGACTTTGGTCCCAAGTCTTTGGCCTTGTCCTTAGCTTTGGGTTTCAAGTCCTTGGCTTTTGTTTTGGCCTTGAGATGGCTCTCCTTGGTTTTGGCTTTGAAGTTTTTTTTCTGGCTTTGTTTTTGATCCCAAGTCCTTGTTCAATTGTCCTTGTTCTTGGACTAGCTTTTCTTGTAATTCCTTGGCATTGGCCTTGCACTGGCTTTGAGCACAAACTTCTTGATAACATCACTGGTAGCAGCACTGACTGGCGTCGAGGTAATCATTGAAAATTTCATCCCTGAGGTTTTTAGGATGTTGCATCGAAATAGATTGTCGAGGGCAACATTTTACGAACTGAGGGAATAAAATTTTCCGTGACGATCGACACGCCGGTCACTATTTTGTTTTGTTATACTTCAGAACCTAACAAAACAATTACGAAAAAGCTGTGACGACTTCAGTGTTGCCTGTTGCCCGGTCAACAGTTCGCGGGCAACAGTGCGTATTTGTTAATGTCACGTGACGCGATTTGGACCAATCGCGTGCAGGTATTTCGTCTGTCTGTCTCCGTGTGTATATAGCTGTCAGCGTCTGACGGTACTGACGAGGACTCGTACAGCGGTGTGCTGCAGACCCTAGCTGACATCGACTGGCTGCTCTACCTCAGTTCCATCTCCAGCATCCAGCATCAGCAGCAGAAGCTGAGTGTCGTCGACGAGCTGTTTGCGCTGCAGTTGCTCACAGGTCGCCTGTGCGTCGCCTGTCACCAGCTGTCCGTCAGCATACAGGTTTTTTTATATTAATTTCTTCAGCCACTGTATTTCGATGATATTATTAAGAAACAGCGCCGGCAACATTGAAGTGAACTGTTGTTCGCGCGGGCAACATTGCGTACTTGTAAACGTCACATGTCGTGATTTGGACCAATCGCGTGCAGGTATTTTGCGTTGAGATAATAACAAAATATTCTGAGGAAATCAAGCCACCGCATCCATGAACTGTTGACCTTCATGTGCTTAACGTTCTGATATTTTACGTGTTCGTGGTTATGATTTTGTCGTACCCAGCGGCGCAACCATTCTGGATTGGCGGTGCACATGAGAGGTGGGGTGCATGTGAAAAGCGTCAGTTCTTCCCAGCAGAGGAAGGGCCTGGAAGAAGAGGGGACAGACTCCTCCCTAGAAACGTTTTCGATTTTGTGTGAAAATGAAGTGTTTGGCACTGTTTTTGAGTATTTAACTAAGCTCATGTAGGAGGGGGGGGCGTGTGCTTCTAATGCCCCCATGCATGTGACACTAATTTTTATAGACAGTCGTTTTTGGTTGGATGCATTTTTGATTTTACATAGTTATTTTTAATTACTTCTGTTTTTATTGTCATTTGTGTAATTTTTTTGCCAATCGTACTTACGTAACGGTCAAGCTATTGGAATGGTTGTCGTCGTCTGTTGTCTGTCCGTCTGTCTGTAACGGATATATTGTGGCTAAGCTTTAGGTCGTAGAGGAAAACTTTTTACACCAATTTAGTGCAATGGAGACCTTTTCAAATTGGGGGTTGAATGGAGGGAGTAGGCAGTTCAATGGAAAACTGGCCATATACCGGAAACGGTAAAAGATACGGCCAAGGTTACTATCATTAATAGGAAGTAGCTTACACCGTTTCAGATGAAATGAAAATCATCAACTTTGGATGACCTTGAAGGTCACTGACAACTAGTACGGTCGGCTATCCTAGCGACAGATAGGTTTCTTGTATATCAATGCTAATGTGCGTATGTCACATTTCATTAATAAAATACTGTGCTACTGTGTTACAGACCTCCCACGTGTTGTCAGTGCCCGTCTGGACCACCCACGAAGCCGCCGCGGTCGGTCTAGACTCATGTCTGCGTCAGCTGACCAGCATTCAGACCACACACACTGCTGATGATGCGGCAGTGATTAGCTGTGTTAGATGTAGACAGCAGCTGGTTGATAACGTCGTGGGAGGTCGTGATCTACTTACCTGCTGTATGCTGGAGACGCGGACCACCCACAGCGCTAATCGTGGTTATCAGTCCCGTTCAATGATCAGTTATTGCCCGCCTTATCTCATCATTCGCCTGCGTAGAGCGGGTCCCTGCACACGCTGCATGGTACCATGCCGTCTGTTGCTAGGCAACGACGTCGTCATGACAACCGGCAGCGCCGTGCACGAGTACCAGCTGCGCGCGCTGTGCTGTCACGCGGCGCTCAGTTACGTCACGCCCAATGACGTCACGTGGTTCGGGTGCGATGACGTCACGTCCGGCGGGGGGCTGCAACCTGTGAATATTGACGACGAACTGGCGTCCGAGAGCGTTCAACGCCAGGTCTCCCTGCTCTTCTACCGGCTCATCCCTTCCTCATGACCCCTGTGATCTTTGACCTTTGACCTCTGACCTCAAGATCGCTCAGTCACTACAAGTTCCTCATAAAGTGCCAACAAGAATGCGCGGGCATTGATGCCAAGTTTGTTAGGTCTAAACAGAATGTTATAGATATACAAATGACTATTGAAATGTAGATTATCTGCTGTTTGTCTGTAATTTTGTTTTTCCTATGTATTATATTTCCATCGCTGTGTCGATTTTCTACTTATTTTTGTATTTTTGTTTAATTTATTTACTCATTAGTTGGCATATTTATAATTGTGGTTCGACGATTGATCAAGCCTACGTACTGTATCGCTGTTTTTTTGAGCACCTTGTTTGATATGTACATTGTAATTCGTTTTTTGCTGTTTTGTTACTGGATCGTGTCACGTTATGTTTTACAACGTGTTTGTACTCGCGTTTTTTTGTGCGTCGCAGTAGCGCCTATTGACAAAATTTACTTCCATAAAAAGTCAAATTGTATTGTCGTTATTGTGTTTGGTGCCATATTTATAGAAATTTACATGGGAGTTATGGGCCATGAAGGACCACACAGAAAAACAAACTAAAACGTTGATTTGTTGACTGAAAGGCCTATATGCAGGCATACTTAAATTTTGATTATTTCTGGAAGCAAAATTTGGTAAATATTTAACGGTGATCGAGAGGCCGGACAATGCTGGATGCATGTTGTTGCTTGTAAAGTCAAAGTGTCGTAAAATTCATGAAAAAGTTTGTAAAGTTTATTTTTCTATTTTACTTTTATGTCGTATTCAATTCATTGACAATTTATCACCAAAACTAAAATCTGTTGCTAAGCTCAAGCAAGCACTGCAGATGATCGGGGGCAACTTATCATCAACAAAACTGTTTTTAAAAAGCTCAGCTGTCGCTAGGACAGACGCGCTACAGCTAAACAGTTCCTGTTGCAATATTGACATTTAAGGTCATCCAAGTTCGATGATTTTTATTTCGTCTGAAAGGGCGGACGCGATTTTCTATTTGTGATCAATAGCAACCTTGTTACCTTGGCCCTATCTCGCACCGTTTACGGTTTAGCTACCTTCAATTTCATTCAGTCAGTGATTTTTTTATGTTAGGCCTATCTAAAAGAGCGTATGCCACATTTCTATTGGTGATTAATAGTAACCTTGGCCGTATCTTTTCCCGTATCTGAGATACGGCCAGTTTTTCTTTGACAAAAAAATTTAGGCTTATATTTTCCCTGCCTTTTCCATTTAACCCCAAATTTTAAAAAAATGTTTCTCTTCAATTTTTAAGCCGACCGTTAAACTGTAAGCTTAACATCGACCCTTTGTCGTCGTTGTCGTCTGTCTGTCTATCTGTCGTCCATCACGGATGTATTGTGGCTAAACGGTGCAAGATCGGGCATAGGTTGCTATTGATCACCAATAAAAAGTTGCATAGACTCTACTGGGTTTCAAATGACATATAAAGCGATGACCTTGGATGAACTTGAAGAGTCATTGCATAACGCACTGAAATTGAATGTTTCAAGCTAAAAGTGGCCATAACTCGGAAACGGCGCGAGATTGGGCCAACGTTACTATTAATCACTAAAATAGGAAGTGGCATACGCGCTTTCAGATGACATAAAAATCATCGACGTTGGATGAATTTCAAGGTCAGTGACATCCAGTACGGTCGGCCCCACCCTAGCGGCAGCTGGGCTTCTTGTTTTCCACTGTATCGCTAAAGTTTTGCGCACGCCGAACCATTACACCAGGCTAATTATTCGTAAATTTTTTCGTACTACATGTAAGCTACCTATACCGTTTAGCCACAATAAAACCTACATTCATGACAGAAGACAGACACATGGTGCCATAAACGTTTTACAGCATAGCTGTAGCGAGTCACAAATTATCAAAGTTGGTGATAATTTGACAAAGTCATGTCGCAAACAATTTTGAGCCACGGTGTATTCTTCGATACGAAGCTCGATGAAGGTTCATCATGCAGTGCGAGTGTGCACATCGTTGCGTTGAGTGCGGCAAGTATCAAGATGTCGAAAACTTGAGTGAATGATAACTTATCAACAAGGACACATATTACAATTTCGGTCCTTCAACCGCGGAACACAATATCATACCATGAATAACGTCGTTTAATTGCTGCATATCACGCGTTAGTAATTTGCCAGCGACTGCGAGTTCGGCTGTCGAATAACTTACATACTTACTATCTGGAGCAACAAGTTTCTATAATTAGCCAATGTTTACGTTGCTGAGTTCGTTTTGCAAGTCGTCGTAAAATGTAGTTTTCTGCTTGGTTTGGCATGTTGGACATTGCATCAACAGCAGAATTGGCTCTCAAATGTGTTCCAGTAGAATCAGAAGCAGAAGAATGAATGCTGCAGTGCTGCTAGTAGTTTTAGTTGCGTCTGCTCAAGTGTCAGCTTTGCCCGTCTGTCAGCAGGCGAGTATTAGCCGAAAAAAATATTATCAGTCCGGGCCGGACTGACATCAGGTTTTATTATCATTCCGAGTATAGCTGTAGTCTAACTGCCGGGCGGCCGGTGCAACGCTACGAACCAGTAATTTTTCGACTTAGCTGTGCTTTCTAATTTTTATGCTACTGCAGAATTGTTTGAACGCAAGTTTAATATTGAGCTACAAGCAACACCTGGAAGTCAAGATAACAATTAAGAAAAAAACAATGCAAATGACAGCACTGTGACCAACTGAGACAACAGCGCATCAGCTGGCTCTATCACTATACCTGCACTGCAGCATCATACTGCCACCAGTAACCCGCGGGTAAGACGACTAAACGAGCGGCGGCTACCGTGGTATATAGGCTATGCAAAAGTTATTCATGAAATGTACTTTCACTCATTTAATGGATTACCGTAGTGTAGCAGACAAGAATTGGATTCGCTAGTGGCAGTGTTTAAAGTAGGCCTAAGCAAAGCCGTCAAGTGCTTTATCTTCACGATTAGTGTGGTCGAGAATCTTTGTGGACCGCTGATCAACTTTGCCAACAAGCAGTGCCTGAAATGATGACATAATCTGCCGAAAGTATATTTTAATTTGCACCGAAAATAAAATTTGCCACCAGTTCAAGTTTGGACTGGAATTAAAATCCGGTGTCAGTCTGGCCCGGACTGATGATAATGCCTACCAGTATTAGCCGTCTGGGTTACCACAAAACTTGCAGGTTTAGCGTACTGTCGACATCTGTTTGAGTTTTGGATAAATTAAAATGTAGCTGTAAACAGCCCATTTTTGTTAAAGAAATACCAATGTCATAAGCAGATGGTGTCCACCAGTAACCGTCTGATTGTTAGGCACCAGCTGAAGAATCGGCCATTGCCTTATTGGTGCATCTTTATTGCTTTATATCAGTAGAGATAAATGAATAAGTTTTTATGTTGCTGTGTGTACGTGTGCAATTGTTAACAGAGTGACTATCACTATGAGTATACCGAGTGTGACAGCAGTGGTAGAAGATGGAGAGTGTCTGTTCCCATTGATGCTGACAGATGCATAGCTAACATGACTAGTCCACCTGTCAGAGGAAAACAGTGTGGTCAGTACTACTTACCGTTACACATACATTAGCCCTAACCAAGGTGGCTTAGTCGGGTAAAGGTTAGAATATTGCACTTATGATCTTGAAAGAGGTCATGTGTTTAATTTCTAGTTGGGTCATCAACTTATCATCGTGTGGTTACTACTAGGATGTGTGACTGTTTGCAGACAGGTAGACTGTTTCTGTATATAACCGATACTGGCATCAGTTCATCGAACTTAGCCTTTTATCCCTCTGGGGTAGGAAGTCGAGTACTGGCCTGCCTAACTGGCTGGCATTAAGTCAGGGTGCATTCCTTAAGTTGGGTGGCAGTTAGTGCTGCATTATTCCATATACAGCTCAGGTTATGATGCACTGTAGCTCTGACATGGGTTTCCCATAAAGAGCTACACACAGCCTTTAATCCTGTGTCTTCCTGTAAGAGGAAGACAAATGTGTCATGTGGTCGGCATGTCTGCTTTATAAATTACCTTGCACTAACAGTTGATTCTTAAGTTGCCAGGCACTCTCTGCCTGCAGGTATGCCTGTGTTATCATTATGACTGTGTAATACTACTTGTGTGTCCACTAGCAGTCAGCTGGCAGACCAGGAATGTCTCTAGTGTTTGTACATCTTCCTGTCAGACTGTTTATCTGTCTGTGCATCTCTCTGTGCATTGACTCACAAGCTGCAAGCTATATAGCCACTCTTAAATTCATGCAGTATGTCTGTGGCTGTCTGACTGGGTGACTGCATCGACTCCATCCATCTGTCCACATAGCGAGCAATATTGACAAGATATCCGAAGCATACCTGTTTATAGCAGCCTCTGCATTTCTGTCTTCCACATGGCTGTTGCCTATGGTTGTAGCTTGCAAGCTAGCTTGTCTGCTGGTTTATTGCTGTATCTGTGTATGCATGTGTTTGTTTATGTAGACTTCACATGTAGTCCCGGTGAGTTCCTGGACATCAGCACAGTTCGCAAATGTCTCTGGTGTCTGTCTGTCAGTCCCTGTGTATGTTTGTTTGTCCATGTGTTTGTCTTTCTGTGTGTTTTTGTGTCTGTGTGTAGACTTCGCGTGTAGTCCCGGTGAGTTTCTGGACATCAGCACAGACCAGGAGTGTCACGCGTGTCCTGCGGGAACGTTCTCTCTGGGTGGAGGGGTTCTGTTTAAGGACTGGACTCAGTTGCCGGCTGGTTTCACAGCTTCACTCTATAGCTTCAGCACCACTCAACAGTCAGAATCTATTGAGACACACCACCAGTGTGATGGGTATACAACTGCAGATATATACAAGGTGTTCCAAAAAATGGACCCCCTGATTTCATTTTGCGATAACTTCTATAAGTGTATATCAATTTTAAGCATTTTTTTACTGTTGCAACAAGAAATTCATAATGCATAAAAGTAAAATTACACTGTACACCTCATTTTTATTATGTAATTACCCTACCTAGCAAAACACACACCACTCTTATATTTGACACTGTATTTTTCAATGTGCATTATGCAACCTAATAAACAAGGTGACCTTTTGTCTGGAAAACCTGGAAATGTCAGGGAATTTGAAACATGTCAGGGAAATGTCAGGGATTATGTTAACAGTCAGGGAATTGTCAGGGAAAAAAATCTTATGAGAGAAAAGTGTCCCAAAACTGTTCATTACTAGTTGAATATTTGCACTCAACTCCATTTTTTTCGGCCTGCTTCGCTTGCAGACTTGTACTGCCATACTTTTAAATCTGCGGTGCCAGTAAGCCACTTTTGTTTGCCTTTATTGTTTAAACTGCACAAAATTTGGTAAGTGAATTCTCTGAAAATAATTAAAATTGTTGCCAATAGATGTCATATCGCTACTGTTGTGAGGGGCGATACTCCGTTTATGTTCCCTTAAAATGTCTGGAAAAGTCACCGAATTTGATCATGACTGGAGAGTGGCCACCCTGCTGGCTATGTGTTTGATGTCTTGTTGTCTGTCTGTCTCTGTCTGTGTGTCTGTCTATTTGTATGTCCAGTTGTCTGTCTGCGTGTAGTTCTGGATGGGTGGCTGCTGGCGCCTATGTGTCTGCTGTCAACACTGCGTGTGTGGCTCAGCTTGTCTACACAGCAACTCTTGTCAGACCAGACACGGTCACGTTTGAGTACCAGAAGGACATGCTCGCACAGATCTTCACCTTTGAGGTCAGCTGTCGTTCTTTTGTCTTTCTGTTGTCTGTCTTTTTTGCCTGTTTTTTGTCTTTTTTTCTGTCTTTTGTGTATGTCTCTGTTTGTTGTCTGATAGACTCTAGTTGATATGTGATTCATTTCTACTGTTTGTATATCTATTCTAGCTGTTTATGCCTGTCTGTCTAGGTGTTTGTGTGTGTGTGGTTACTGGGACTGCTGGCTGTATGCATAACGTTGTCCTTACTTTGCTTAAACTAATATTGATTCATGTCAAGCTTAGTGCTAAGTTGGTATGCATAATACTGTCCTAGCATGAATTCCAATCTAGCGCTAGTCACTTTAGCCACTTGTTGTAAATTGTTGTCAGTGTAAATTACCAGTAACATTCCCAAGAAGCAGCTGCTATCACAGATTGCATTGTAGAGGACTTCTGGCAAGTCAGTTATAATGTCAGTAATTCTACACTGTGTCCCAAAAAAACATTCCCGACATTTTCGACTGTAACTTGAAAACCAATTATCAGATTTTGATAATTTCTTGTGGGAATATTCCTGGCACAACTTGCCATCAAATGACTGTTTAGTTTCCCGCCTCACCCAGTGTATGCTTCTGCACTACCTAGGGATAGCAGATCAAGCGAAATATGTGTTGAAATAAACAGAAAACCTGAAAAAAAACATCCCTGACATTATTGATCGTAACTTGAGTAAAGATTAGCAGATTTTAATAATATTTGCAGAAATATTTTTGACTTAACTGGTTATTAAATAAGTGTTTTAGTCTCCACCTCACCCAGCATCTGCTTTTGCACTACCTGGGGAATGCAGACCAACCATAATACGTGTTAAAATAAATGGAAAAAAACGTAAGTAAATTCCATCTATCCTAATTTGTGGGCCCCAACAGCAGGTGTGTTACAAGGTTTGACTGTCTTGCAGCAGTGTATCCACCAGATAAAGTTTAGGAATGTTTGTAAAGTCAGAAGTGACTGGTAGAGCCTGTATTGGTCTGAAGCAGAACATTATTGATACTGCTGTCAATGAACGGAGAAAACGTCTCCTCTCTGCGTTTGCATAGTTGGCCCTCGCTTCAAGCAGTTTTACTGTAGACAGTTGAAAAATGGACAACTGGATGAATTGTCAGTTACAGTGTCATATATGTTAACAAAATGTGTTTTTACGCATTATGTTTGTTAAGAAATCATGTTGCATTGGACAAAAAAGTGATATTTTACTGGTTTTGTTTTCTTTAGGTAGTGCAGAAACAAATGTTGGGTGAGGTGGGAAACTGATTGGTCATTTGATGGCAAGTCGTGCCAGGAACATTCGTGCCAAGAATATTAAAATCTGATAATTGGTTTTCAAGTTACAGTCTAAAATGTCGGGGATGTTTTTGGGACGCAGTGTAGTATTAAAAGTCGCTAAATGCTAGAACATTTATTGCCGGATGTTTTCGTTTATTTGCATCATGCAGTTGCACTTTCACTTAGCACACAGAGCTGTACTTTGGCCCACAGCTGTAGCAGATGACAAGCAAGTTACGGCTGTCAGCAGCGAATTTTTGCTGGGAAATTCCAGAGTCAGACTTACAAGAAGTCAACCCCGTAGTGTCCAACTTGTCACTCTTTATGACAGCGGTCGGCACAAGTTGCTAGTTTGGAGTTAGTCCTCACTATCAAACTAATCTACGATGTTGTTTTGCATACCACCCGTGTATGTCCGTCTGTCTGTCTGTGTGTCTGCAGGTGGAAAATGATCGCTGCAGTGTTACGTCTAGCTCTGTTCGTCGTAACTTCCTAGTGAACAGCGGCCCGGCTGAGTGGAGGCGTGTGTCTGTCAAGTTGAAGGCTGGGGTCAACGTTCTCGCGTGGCAAGTTTACGCTCTCAGCTCAAGCCGTGGTGATGCTACCACTGCTGGTGCTATGACAACTGCTGCTGCAGTCAAGATACGACTTATTGAAATCAGAGGTCAGTGAGGCTGATATGTGTATGTGTTTGGTCTGTCTCTTCGTCTCTGTGTCTGGGGTATAGGTTCCTATTGTCTCAGTGAGACTCTTGTGTGTGCGTGGTCTCTAGTGTGTGTGTGGTAGGTCTGTCTGTCTGTCTGGGATACTGGTTGGTACCGTATTCTGTTGTCTTGTGACTGAGCGATATATGGCTTGAATAGTTTGTGCTCACAGTAGTCTATAGCGTGTGGCAAATCAAGAACACTGTCGAGTGGACAGCAGTAGTTTATATTGAGATGTAATCATATCACAGCCATTGCTGGAGTTCAGTTTTTCCATTTGATGATGGTAGGACACCACCAAAATCAAGACCAAGTCAGTTGGTGCTGTTACAACCAGCTAGCTGTAATGTGTAGACTGTGTCTCAAAAAACGGACCTCGATATTGTCAATCATAACTTGAAGGTGGACTATCAGATGGATTGATAGTGTTGGGGTCTCTTCCCCGGGTCGACAGAAACTGTAGATCTGGGTGTCATCGGCATATAAGTGCGGATACAGTTCAAAGGATTCCACCAGCTGTACCAGATCCGCTGTATATAGAAGATATGTGTTCTAAGTTTGCTTCATGTAGGCCTATGCTTCATGTTTGCTTGATGTTTGCTTTATGTTTGCTTCATGTTTGCTTCATCATGCAAACAGCCCATTACTGAACAGATGAGTATAGGAATTGTGGTGGAGCAGATGTGTTTGTGTAAATGCATTTGTCTGTCATTGTTTGTCTGTCTGTCTCTCTGTCTGTTTGTGTGTAGGCGTGGCATACACATCAGAGTGTACGTCATGTGAGCCTGGGACATTCAGTGTGTCTGGCTCAGATCACTGTAAACAATGTCAACGTGACACATTCTCATATCAACAGGCTGATAGCTGTACTCCATGCCATAATTTCACGGAATACGCAGGTCTCTATATCGCTCGGTCTGTCTGTTTGCAAATGCCTATTTGCCATTAGTATGTTAATTTTATGTTAATTTATGTTAACGTTTTTTTGCTAATAGTAATTGTTAGCAGTCAATCAATCAGTCAAAAACGTTTTATTTTTTCTATCTCAGGTCTCTCCTTTTTTAATAACTGTCTGTTCCTGTATTTATATGTATAGTATTTTCAGTTCCATTTAAAACATTTTTATTTTTTAATTCATGTCTTGGATTTGACAGGCAGCTTTTGTGCTAGTATTCTGGTGCAAATCATTTCCCATATCGTATCATATCACTTACTGTAGTAATCAGCTGACACACTGCAGTTGACTTCAGTGTATGAAATATATTTTAATAATTGATAATTTATAATTAATACATTATTGCCATTAATCAATGCTCTGTAGTAAAGACAATTAATAAATTGTTATGCAACTGTTCTAACAGGTTGCACTGTTGTCCTGTCTGTCCATCTGTTTCATCCAATCAGTTCTAACTCGCAAACTAAAAGATGCCCCCCTTGGTTCTTGCGAAGGATGTTAAAGATATCATGGACAGAGAAGAAAAGTAATGAGAAAGTATTTAAAGAGGCAGAGGTACATCGTACACTAACAAAAGAATACGTCAGCAACAACTAGCTTTCCTGGGGCACGTGTTGAGATAACAAGGTCTGGAGAATTTGGTGGTGACGGGAAGGATAGATCGGAGGAAAGCAAGGGGGCATCAGAGACTGAAATATCTGCACAACTTAGGAGAATCATGGAAGGACAAAGTCAGCCCAACAGAGCTTGTCAAGGCTTCAGAGGACCGATTGCTCTGGAAGTGCATGGTCACCAACGTCAACTTGACATGACATGACAATATTTATGCCTCCGCCAACATAGTAGCCGGAGGCGTTATGCTTCCAGAGTGTTCATGCGTCCATGCATTCGTGTGTGCGTGAGTCCCGAACAAACATTGTTAGCAAGATATCTTGGGTATTTGTTGACGGAATTTGACTAAACTTTTGCCACTAATAGACTTTGGGGCAAGAATGAACGTGTCATATTTTGGGGTCAAAAGGTCAAGGGTCAAGGTCACATCTGGTCAAATATGCTTCAAAATGCACTTTTTGGCCTTGTAATTGTCACATGTTGGCAGAGGCATTTATTGTCGACGCAGTTGTAACTACCATCTAGGTTAGTTTAAAAAATTGCAGGTAAGGGTCAGGGTTGTGCCGACACTGGGCTGGCATATTTTGTCTAGTTAATGAAAGTACGTCTGCCTATGTGTCAGTATTAGTATGTTGTTGTTTCAGCTGCTGGTTCCAGTGAATGTTCAAAGAAGCCTCCATGTACTGTTGACCATTACACCTATCATCAGTCACCCTGTATCAATGGACAGGTAGTCTCTGTTTGTCTCTTTGCTTGCCCAAAGTCTTTGTCTTTCTATAAAGTTTGTATGTCATAATGGAAGATCAGGAAGAGAGGTTACAGGTTTTGTGTAGCTCTTTGTGGAAAACCCGTCACAGAGCTCTGAGGCGTCACCTGCCATATGAGACACAGTTGCAACGAAACGCAGATGAATATGCTGCACCTTGACCCTAGCCAGTCTGACCAGCACTTGATTTATTTACCCCGGAGGGATGTAAGACTGAGTTCACCTTCATGTTGGTTTTATACCGAAATTGTTCAACTGTTCGCAGATGGTCACCCATCTTGTGGTAACTGTTTGATAGCAATTCAACTGGAAATCAAACCTGCAACCTCTTGATCATGAGTATGTGTTGTGAATCTCAGCTTATTACAGAAACAACATGGTTCCTATGGGGGGCAGGGAAAGTCAGGGAATTTAAAAGTGCCACAGTGCAAAAGTTAACAAAGATGCCGAAAAGATGTTGAACTGTTTTATGTAGACTGTGTGCATCAGTTTAACATTTTCCTGCTTGCTTCGCTTGCAGATTATTTGTATCTCCATTTTTAAATTTGTTCTTTCTCCCTTGTTTTTAGTGTGATTGCAAGTGAATGAAAACTGACATTGGTATTCTGTGCGAACAAATTAGTCAGGGAAAACTGTTTATTTTGTTCTGGAATGTCAGGGGAAATGATATCTGCAGAGTAGTAGAAACCATGAAACAAGTAGCAGCAGAGTTATAGCAATATTACCAGTACGTTTGGTTATCCTCGGAAGTTTTTACCTCTCGATATGTTATCCTGGCATTAATCACAAAATTAATTTCAAATACAGTATTCCGATTTTTATTAATATTAGTAATAAATTTCACCCTGCGTCTTTGTATAGACTTGAGATCTCTATGAGTGGTTATCTTCTAAGCTGTGTGTCGATGGTGTGAGTCTACCAGCAGGGCGTGGTCTCTGGAAGCCTTGTTCTCCACGCAATAGCACCGTGTATCTGTTTGTCTATGTTTAGACTCACAAGGTCTACGATTAGTTCTCTCCTAAGCTCTCTGTCAGTGGTGTAAGTAGTGATGATTCGGTATCAGGATTTCAATTTCGATACGATATCGATACAATATTTTACAAAAACATTGCATATCGATATTGATATTTGTAAATAATAAGTATGTAAATCTTATACAAGCATAAAACAAGATGTGAACATTGAGCAAGGCAGTGTGCTCTATTTAGATAATAAAAATATGTCTCTAGGTGAAAACCATGAAATTATATTACATCTGTAGTTGAATTACGACACCGTTAACTTGCCCCATTTATAATCTTTCTTTTCGTCACGCAGTGTAGTGAAGAATGTGTAGAAAATATTGCGATATATGGAAAAATTCTGTATTTTTCGACGATACGATACAATACAATATATCGATATCAAAAACAATATATCGATATTTTCGATATCTAGAGTCATCACTAGGTGTAAGTGGCTCTAGTCTCTTGGAGTCTATGTCTGTCTGTCTGTCTACGTTTCTTTATCTGTCTGTTTGTTTAGACTCACAAGATCTACGAGTGGTTGTCTCCTAAGCTGTGCGTCGGTGGTGTCAGCCTCCCAGATGGCTCTGGTCTCTCTGAGCGTTGCTCTACATGCAACCCAGGCCAACAACTGGTAAACGGCGTCTGTGAGTTCTGTCCATTGGGCCAGTACTCTGACAACATCGCACAATGTTCCCAGTGTCCGGGAGGGTCGGAGCCTCAGACCAGCGTTCTCTACAAGTTCTGGGACAATCTGAACTCGGCGAAATCGAACCTGTCAACGTTCTGCCTCTCCGTGCATGGTCAGTCCCGCGCTTTTGCTAGCGCCACTGCGCCATCAATCATTGGATTATGTTGAGCTGTTCATCCTCGTTATTGTCATCATTGTAGTAGTTAGTTTAGGGTTGCAAGAGAACATTTTTTACAAAAAAAACCCAACCCGATGGATTTTTTTGGGTTTTGGTTTCTTGGATTTTTATAGGTCAAACCGTTTTTCGTAAAAAGTCGCAAGTTGGTGCGTTTTGGGATTTCTAGGTTGTGTTTTCGGTTCGTTTATTCGTTTGACTTTCTGTTTCAGAAACTTAGCTGTAATAAAATATTTGTATCAGTAGTGGAACAGGGAAGTACATTTGGATTAAGTTTGCAGTGGTTTTGTGGGTTTGGTTTTTAGTGGGTTTTTTGGTGGGTTTACCCTGGGTTTTTTGGGGATATCTGCCCTAGTG